>Ga0179593_1495750_pt1 | contig 10197 bp, 11 predicted proteins | sample CZODoug2_1_08_16_FD_185931 | JGI IMG/M metagenome (GOLD analysis project Ga0179593, IMG submission 185931) | Vadose zone soil fungal communities from Angelo Coast Range Reserve, California, USA - CZODoug2_1_08_16fungal (PacBio error correction) | ecosystem: Environmental > Terrestrial > Soil >...
GGCTTGGTGAGGACGGTGGTCGGGGTTCCGATACGGGAAGGGAGACCAACAGAAACGAATGTAAATGGGCCGGGCGGATGAGCAGGGCAGAACGTTGGAAGAAGTAGAGCCGCAAAAAGAAAAATCACGTTCGAACGTGGCCTCCGAATTCCGGGGTTGTTTGGGGGGTTGTTCCCAGGCAGGTGGTCCCGAAAAAAGCAACGAGGAGTTCCAACACGCCTAGCTAAAAAAGAGCCATCTCTAGATTAAAAAGTTTTTCAAAACGGGGGAGAATCTTTCGGACAGGGTTTTCGGCAGGGTGAGAAATTTTGTTGGGGGGGTTTGGTTTGGGCAACGAGGCAGAAGGTGTGGATCACAGGGGTGGGTAAAAGGGAGGTGACCCCAGCAAAGGAGAAAGTCCCAAGAGAGGCAAGGCAGGGAGGGGTAAAACCTTCCAACTGGGAAGCTTGGGAGGGGAACAAAGGCCCCAGAAGGGAAAATGTGTGCAAAAAGAATAGGGGCAAAGGGTCGAAAAGAGACGCCGGGGGGGAAAATCTGGGCCCCTAATGGGGACTAACGGTCTTAAATCCAACGAAGAAAGTTGTTTCAAAAAAAAAACGGGCAAATTAGGAGGCAGCAAAGACCGGGCATGGAGAAAAAGAAGGCACGCTCGGGACGGGAAAGGGTGGGGTGGGTTGGGGTTTTGTGTGTCCATATACGGGGGAACGTGGGAGAAATGGTTGACAATAAAATTTGTTTGTGAAAAGAAGGGAGAAACCGGAGAGAAAGCGGCGGCCGAAAGGGGGGCGGAGCCCGGGAAACAAAAAGGGTGGGTGACAGTGGGGTGGTTGGGGGGGGGAACCGGAAGGAAAATGGTAGGTGTGGCAGAAAAAAGCGGTGGCAACCCGAAAACGGGCAGTCAAGGGGGGGGGGTTGGTCGCGAACGGCCGCAAACCTGGGAGGGGGTGGGGGACAGGAAAAACGTCTGGGAAGGGGAAAAAGAAGTTGCAATCGGAAGTTACGAAAACAGGAGTGCGTGGGGCGGCTTTGGGGGTTTCTAAAGGGGCACGGCCAGGGGATGCAAAAAACTTGAGAACAAAATTGCCGGAAAAAATGGCAACGCTGTGGGACAGTGAAAACAGATCAAATCCTGTCGGCAAACTTTGGGGGAAAGTGTGGAAAATGACACCCAAGAGGCAACCCGCTGGCTTGAACCCCCAGGGCTCCAAAATGGGGAAGATAAAATTTCACAGGGGGAAAAACCTTAGTGCGTACACTAACATGAAAAAATCATCACCGGAAGTGAACCAGGGGGTCAAATATACGTCAGGACGGTTTTGCACATGAACCACAGGGTGTTCAAATGGGGGGGAAACACGTGTTCTGCATGATAGGGCGCAAAGGCTAGGGGGGGGGTGTCAACGTAGGGACGTGTTTGAGCCCGTGGGGGTGCAAAGCTGGGGTTATTCACGTGAATTGGAAACACAAATTGGGACTAACTGTGCCTTCAACGTTTAAAGCGAAAAAAAAAAAGAAAAAAAAAAAACAAAAAAAAAAAAAAAAAAAAAAAGAATACATGAGGGGGTCGTTCGAACAAGCGGGGAAACGTTTCCTTGGGTACGGCTGAGCATCTCAGCAACCAGCCAAAACCAATACTTTATGGAGAGGGAGGATCGTAGAAACAGTTACGCTCAAAGAGATTTCGAAACAACGGGGGGAGAGGACGCAAGGTTGACGACAGTACAAACGGTGAACAGAACAGTGCAGGGCCAGGGTCGGACGGGAATCACAGAATAAAGAAGTGGCAACAAAAATGAAGGAGACGTACAAAACAAACTCGCCCGAGAAACAAAGATTCACCCCAAGGGGGCAGGACGAGATACCAGGGAGAGGTCTTGGGAATGGAACGGGGGGGGGGTTCTGGGGAAACGTCAGGAAGGGGAGCGGACAATTGTTTAAAAAACGGTGCCTCACTCCAGCTGGGACTCGGGGGATGGGGCCAACGTGTGGGCCAGGCCAGGGAGGGAATCCATACCGTCACACGACAAAGTTGGCCAAACCTTCCAATGCATAAAAAAAGAGCCAAGCCGCAAAACTCAGTGGTTGAGAACGGATCGGTCATCCTCCAGGGGGGCAAAAGACGCAAGGTTGCAGGGACAGACAACATGGACGTCGGCCTAAAATCGCCCCTACAATGGGACTAGGGAAAAACAACAACACAATCGGCGCAACTACCAGGAGTCCAACAAGCAAGCGTTGGAGAATACGGATGAAGTTCGAACACCTAGCAAAAAAAAAAAAAGAGCGGATCCTTTTGATGGACAAACATGGATGCAAAAACTTTCACCCAGAAAAGGTGAAAAAGGGGCAAACTTGGCCGGGCCGGGTGATAAACGGTAGCAGCTTAGGGCAAAAAAGTTGGGAAAGGGGAAATTCCGGTCCTGGGCACGAACGACCGGAACAAAATGCCAAAAAGACGGAGTTGAAAGAAGGAGCAAAACGTCAGGGAAGGTGGTCCAGAGAAAAAAAGAACCAGCGTCCGGCTTGAAAAAAAAAAGTGTGGGACAGCACAAAGTGCAGAACCGCCAGGGTAAAGAAAACGCTGACAAAACTCTGACGTCGGTGAAAAAAAAAAAGGAAAACCTGGCGAAAAGAAGATGCAAACCAGCTTGGCAAAATACCACGCAAGACGCGGGCTGTGCCAGGAAATCAACGTGCCGCCGCAGGACGTGGTACAGGGGGGAGTGTTTTGGTAGGGAACGCAAAAAAAAGATTGCAGGGGGCGGTTGAGAAGAAGAAAAACGGTGGATCAGAGAAAAACAAGCCGGGTACCCGGTAGAGAGGGGAACCGTTTGCCTGGTCACAGTACCGCAGCACCGCGAACGAAGAAAATCACGGGCCTACCCTACCAACAGCAAACAATTGGAATGGAAGGGACAATTACGCAAAAGGAAGGGGGGGGCAATGTGGCCAGACAACCAAGAACAAGCCACCCATCAACGGAAATTGGCAAAAAAAGCACAAGCTAAGAACAACATGTTGCGGGGCCGCAAGCTTGACCTGTGTCGTTCCAAACCAAGGAGGAGCGCCGAACGCCACGACGGGGGGAATCTGCGAAAGAAAAGGGTCGTCCAAAAAACCGCAAAAAGGAGAATTGAAGTCAAACAGGGTAAGAAGGTGGAAAGGTTCTGGGAGACGAAACGGGGCCTGAGAGAAAACGGGGTGGAGAATTCCGGGGCTCAAAAAAGCAGCACCTGACGTAAGGAAAAGGGACGTTGGGACGGAAGGGCTTTCTATGGAAGCGGGAGCAATTGTAAACAGCAGAGAGGGCCATCATCAACGGTATTTTAGAACAAGGAGTCTTCCGGGGCTAAGCTTTGAGTATTTTGAAAGAGGGAGGTCAGGGGGGACGCTTTGTAGTATCTCTAGAAAACAAAACGTAAAAAGAGAAATAAGAAAAGCCGGTCAGTGGGAGAAAAAAAAAGCTAACCAGAACACGAAAAGAAACAGCACTCACGTTAGGGGAAATCCGGGTGAATGGCAACAAGGGGGTGACCCCAAAGTCCAGAGAAAAATCGCCAAGCCAGACCGTCAAAAAGCCAAAAAAGGGTGAAGGTGCCTTGAAGGCATGGGAAGGGGTTTGCTTGACAAACGTGGTTGGAGCAGCGAATGACCGGGCAAACCACGGAATCACCAGAGAAAAGCTTCAAAGGTTAAAAGAATTTTAAAAAAAAATTCCCAAGACTGGACCTTAAATCGAACCGGCAAAGTGGGGGTGTGGCAGGAGGTTGGGTTTGAAGTTAAAAAGAACAAAGGGGTTGGACTACGAACCTGAGAGAGCGGGTGCCGGGGGGGAAAAGACTGGAAGCGGCGAAAAACACTCTTGTTGGAAAAAAAAAAAGAGCCAGGCAATGCTAGCGAAAACAAGGGAGGGGAGGTTCGCAGCCGGTTGGAAAATTTTTAAAAAAGGGGGGGGGAAGGGAAGGGTTAGTTGGTGAAGCAGCTCAACAAAAAAACCTGAAAAATGGAGAAAAAGGGGACGTCCAAAAAAGAAAGAACGGGGCTGGGGTGTGGAAAGCATTTTGATAGGGGAGGAGCGTGGGCAAACCATCCAAACAAGCGCTGCATGTAAACCACCAGGGCAAACGAGGGAAACAGGGCACGAAGAAAAAAGCGGCGAATGAGGACCAAACAGTGCACGGACAGAAAAGAGTGCAACCATAATCATTGGCGTTTGAACAAGAAAAGACGACGCCGAAGCCCGTGTTCCAAAAAAGCAAAAACCTGCCGGCAAAAGAGCCAAACGCGGGGAGGGGAGGTTAGGGGGAGGGGGTTAGCCAAAAAGAAGACGGCCCTTCGTCATTTTGGCGGGCACAGGTTAATTTGGGGGGGGGCAAGAAAAAGGTTACACGGTGGGGGGGGCAATCAGTCTTTGGCAAGTTTGACAAAAATGCATGCGCCAAAAAGAAGAAAGCAAAAAGCACCCTACGAAATGGCGTTTTGGATGGAAAAACCAAAAGTTGGAAAATGCGTTGAAGAAGGCAACGATTGTTTTCAATTCGCGGGCCGGGTCGACAACAGTCAGACGTCGGCCAAAGAACCGGTCCCTAAGATGGCTAAACGGGAGGGAAAAAAAGAAAATTTGTTTCAAAGGACTAGAATAAGATAGCAGGTTAATCCGGAGACACCAGGGGGCGCCCGCTCGGGGTCGGGTTTTTGTGGTGGGGGGGCCATCGCGGGTATGGTTCATAAACGAGTAGCACGGGCGGACAATGGCGGGGACGCCAGTCCTTCGACGATGTGGGGTGTTTGGTGGGGACGCAGGAAAGAAATGGGTGGGGAAAGGGGTGTCTAGCGGGAGTTTCGGCAGAGACCTCAAAAAAAAAAAAGGGGGCATCGGTCCAGGGAAAAAAGGTGCATTTCCGAAAGGGGGGGTTCACTAAAAAGGGTCAACGGGGAAGACGCCTCTACTGAAAAAAAAGAGTCTTGGGCGGCAGGTGGGGAGGTTGGGTGGTGGAGGGCCGGCAGAAAAAGCCCTGAACCAATGTTGGGGCAGGGGAAAATGGGCCACGAAGGGTTACAGAGGCCATGGGGCCTGAAAGTTTGGCAAACAAAATGGGTTCAAGAGGTGCAAAGGCTGGCCCGGATGAAAAAAGCACAAGGGGAAAATAATTTTTGTAAACAAATAGGGGACGTGCACCGGAAAGACAAGGGGGAGCAGCCAACAACCAGTGGGTCATAATGACGCCAGCCTGGGGGGATAAAAAAACCAAGGGGGGTCGTCTGGGGGGTGAAGCGAAGGGTGGGTAACAGTGTCGCAAACCTTTGGGAGGTTTTGGCTGGTCAATGACAGGTAATTGTTGGACGGAAGAACAGGGGGGAACTACCGGGGAGACACTTGAGACAACCAAAAAGAACGTGGAACAGCGAAAATATCGGCATCTTCGAAAAGATTGATTCCCTGTGGGTTCCTACAATCGAACACAAAAACAAAGAAAAGGGGGAGGAAAAGGAAAAAGGAAACAATCACACATCACTTGTACGAAGATAATTTAGACCCAGTACAATTGGGAACATAAAAACAGTCGCACAAGGGCGTCGGGGGAAAAAATCCCCCCACGAAAAGAAACTGTGTCCAACAAAAGGCGCAAATCAAAATGAACCTCGCCGACACTAAAACAAAGAACAAATAAAACAAAAAAAATGGGGAAAGAGACGAAAAAATTACCATTGTAGATGATTGCTGCAAAAGGGTTAGTGGGCCGGTAGTCAAATTGAAACAAATTATGTCATTCAGGGGGGGCAAGTCTGGTAAAAAGTGGTAATGCAAAAAAAAAAGTGTGCATCAGGAAGCATGAAGCACCATCAAAAGGCAGACCACCAAATTGGGGGGTAAAAAAAAACAGGGAAAGGCCTGTGTCCTCAAAAAGCCACCAAAAAAAACGCCAAGACGTCCTTTTCGAAGAAAAAGAGGAAAAACTGGAGGAAGCAAAAAGACAAGGGGCATAATCGCAAGGTGTGCTTCCGCGACAACATTGACGCCGTAGGGATGGAAAGAGGGCTAGAAACACCAAAAAAAAAAGTAGGAAAAATGAAAACGGTGCTTCCTAACGCAATGAAAAAAAACTGGCTAAAAAACAGGGGGGCACCGAGGAAAATGTACAAAAGAACCAATGACAAAAACGAAAGAAAAAGACGCCTGGGCTGGTGACAACTGAATCCGCCTGCAAAAGATCATGAAAAAAAAAATTAGGAACGGGGTGGAAAAAGAAAAACAGGAAGCCAAGCTTAAAATGCAAAAAAAGCTTTGACCAACTCGACTTTCCCAGATGGTGAGAAAGGAAGACCGGGGGGAAAAACTCGTGGCTGGCCGTCAAAAAGGCACACACAACAAGGGACTTGGTTCAAAAGAAAACACCATTACGTCAAAGGTCGGGGATGATTTGAGCTGAGGACCAAGCGTAAAACAGAAACAACAAACGCTGAAAAAACTACGGGAAAAAAAAGTGAAACCTCCTCGGGCCACTAAGAACGCAATCTGGAGAAACTAGCAAAAAGGGAACGACGACGTATTGAGCGGGGGGAAGCATGAAGAAGGGAACAGTTGGTTGCGGGGTTTCAGGGGAAAAAGAAAAGTAAGTGGCCAGATGTTGCTCCAAGAGTGGTAAAAATCAGGGGTCGCAGGCCGTAATCCGGCGGCACGAAAAACGGTGCAATGGGACGGAACATTTGACAGAGAGATAAGGAACAAGATCAACACGAACAATAATGGAAAAGCACTACCACACCCGAAAGGGAGATGAAAGAAAAAAAAAATTGGTCAAAACCGGAAAAAGGGGTCATATTTGGAGCGATCACCAAGAAAAAAGACGCACCATCCTGAAAAATGGAAAGACGCCAAAAACAGGGGGGGGTGCGCGGGGGAAAAGAGGGCCTGTCTCTTTTCAAAAAAAACGAAAAAGGCAACAAGCAGGGGAGGAAAAAAAGGCGACAGGAAGGGGTCTCGAAGAAACAACGAACGACGCACAAGGAAAGGGCAAAAATCAGTTACAGACGGGTAAGGGGATACATGGAAGAAGCATCCTAGCGAAGGGAAAAGTGGGGGCTGCATAGGGCCAAAAGGACGCCACAACGGCAACACCGGGCTAATGAATTAAAAGGCACTTTTTACCAGGTGGCAGGCGGGAAGAATGCTCAGGGAAAGGAAACGGATGAGCGTGGTGAAAACCTTACGGCCATAAGAAAAAAAAAAAAGAAAAAACCAACGGGGAATTCCAAAAACAAAGCGGGAGGAGGAGGGACGTTCTGTTTTGAAAGAAAGGTAAACTCTTCTTGACGCTCGGGTTCGGTAGATAATAAAAAAAAAAAGGGGGGGAGGAGGAAGAAAAAAATAAAAAAAGAAGAAGCGACCCTCACGAAAAAAAGAGGCTATCAGCTTCCCGCACGAACAAATAAGCCGACCGAAGGAAGGATTTTAAACCAGGGAAAAGAAGGACGGCGTGGAAAAGAATTGTCTCCACATACATGGGCAAAAGCCCGTCCGGAACGGCAAAAAAAAAAAAAAAACGGTCAGGTGACCTGAAGTATTAAAAGAACATGCGCCGTTGTGGCGCAGAGGAAAGACGACCCCCACGAAAGGGAAGAAAGCCCGGTCCAAGAATTCATTCACCCCAAGGAGACAAAAAAGAAGCGGGGAAAGGGGGCAAAGGGCATTGGGGGGGGGACAGGCGGTTCGTGTCTTTGGGACGAAGGAAAAAGGTGGTGTGTCGCAGAAGGGGGGGGAAAATAAAGCGTTGGAAAGAGAGAATCATATTGGAAACAAAACAATGTAAGCGACAACGAGAACAAAGGGTCCAGCGACAGGTCATAAACGCAAGTGAAGTTGTAATTCCGTAGCCAAAAATCAAAATAAGGAGGTGAATAAGAAGGGTTAAAAAGTCAAGATGGAATGAGAGGCGCCAAGGGGCATCACAGTGATGGGCATCATACGAATGACTGTTGGGGGAGCAAGTCTACAGAAAAAAGACTTCTTACGCAACGAAAGGGGGGGAGACCACAGTGTCGACTGTGTGGAGTGAGTCAGAATGGTTGAATGGAATACTAACGCATCCTTGAAAAAAAACGAACACAAAAAATAAGCGTCATGCCTTCTCGATATCGGCAACGGTGCCACAAGGAGGTAGGCCAAGGTTTTGTCTTCGTCAAAACAATTAATGTGAAAATGGGAGGGAAATAACCTGGCGGGCTTCGATCTAATGAGTCGTGATCAAGGAGTGGTCATTGAGGATAGTGGGGGATCGCGGGAAAGAGGGGAAGGGGGGGGCGAAGAACAGGCAGCGGGTGAGTGGAAAAAACTCGAAGGAACGGGGTCCCGGATGTACCAAATCCCACGCTGAAAGACTGAGACGGAGTAGCATAGGGTGAAACGGAGACTGAGAAAAGACCCAGTTAAAAATTTGGGAAGGGAAAAAAAACGTGGGTAAACGCTGCGGGCGAATGGTCAGAAACCAGGAGCTACAGAGGCTGCAAAACACTATTAGACACAACTCAGTATGAAACTGAAAGGAAGGTGGACGTCATAGGAGATTCCCCCAAAAAAGAAAAAACAGATAAAGCGGTGATGATACCATGAGTCAATGAAAGGTAACTGGTAAGGCGGGTCAACCAGGGTCAACGGGCTACAAGACGTCAAGACAGCAAAGACACGGTTGGGCATGGGGTGTACAGACAACAATTGGCAGAAAAAAAACAGGTAACAGTGGTGTGCCGGCAGCACATGGAACGTGTAAAGCTCCTGAAATGTTGAGGCAAACAGGGAGATTCACCGGCAAGGTTGGGTCAGAACGTATTAGAGAAGAGTAAAAGGCTCGGGGATGGCGCGTGACACTAGGATCCAGTGGTGATCAAAAAAAGAAAAGTGTTCACCACAAGATCAGCGCGCGAAAAATAAGGAAAATTAGGGAAAGCTCACACACAGACTAAAACACAAGAGCCGGGAACGGAAAACACGAAATCATATGGTAGGGGGAATGATTTGGGGTCGAAACAAAGGGAAGGGAAAACAAGGACCGCTCTCGTTAGCAGTCCGGCGCGCAGGGGTAGAAATGTGTAATACACACCTAAGGAACAAGATTTATTAACGGGGGGGGTGGTTATTTGTGCTAAGAAAGAGCAACGTGTGAGCGAGACAGAGTGAGGAAAACAAAACGGAACAAAGCGGCAAAAGATGCTAACAGGAAGTCAGTCTCCGCGGCGCGCAACAAGGAACAAGTTAGTTGAAGTAAAAGCCTGCTTTCTGTGAATTGAGTACGGGATGAAATAAAGTATTGATTCAAAAAAAAAGAAAAATAAACATCAAATAACATGGGGAGGTTAGGTCAGGGTGAGATCACAAGAAACAGAGTACAAAAGGGGCCAGGGGGTTTCAGTGGAGCGTTAGCTGAGGATCCCCTAGGCGGGCACTAAATCTCCAGGAAGAAAAGAGGAGAAAAGTGGTCTCTCAAATGGGGGGGGAGAGCGGACGGTGTGGTTTTGTGCAAATTTCAGTGTATTTAAATGGGGCGTACTGCTCTGAGCGGGTGGGAAAAAAGTTCAAGTAGCATGATGGTCTGAGTGGGGATCACTGGAATGAAGAGAGGGAAATACGATGGGGAAAGGGAAAAAGAGTACATAAAGGTCACCCGTGCTGGTGAGAAAAGGCACATTCCATGGGCAGAACGGACAGTTGCGCCGTGGCAGTGTAGAACTGGAACTATAAGGCCCAGAGGAAAGGTGTCAGCTCAATGAAGGGAGCCATTAGGACAGGGGAATTGAGAATGGGTACCGGGAAAAATGTTAGGCTGAGTAACTGGACCAGGGGACATGTCTAAGGCCAGGCTCAACCGTTCAGTGTATCTGTAGGATGTAAGCAAGTTGATGATAACGCTCTCGGCTGGACTGGAAGGAAGAAGGCTCTTGGATTGGGGAAGAAAGGCCAAAAAGGGGAGGTTCCATAGTAACTGTTCAAAAAAGGACTCTGGGTAGGAATCAATAGGGGAATAGGTTTCAACAGGCATTAAGGGGAGTGTCCAGCATAGTGTGTGGGCACCTTGCGTAGGCAGAAGACAGGTGCAAGGCGGCAAAAAAGGGACGAGCATGGAGCGAACAGTGCTGCGGAGTATCGAAGGGAAATGGGGAGGAAAATGAATGCGGCAATAGGCCCCTTTGTTGCCTCGCAAG
>Ga0179593_1573637_pt1 | contig 10197 bp, 14 predicted proteins | sample CZODoug2_1_08_16_FD_185931 | JGI IMG/M metagenome (GOLD analysis project Ga0179593, IMG submission 185931) | Vadose zone soil fungal communities from Angelo Coast Range Reserve, California, USA - CZODoug2_1_08_16fungal (PacBio error correction) | ecosystem: Environmental > Terrestrial > Soil >...
GCACAGGGTCTCAAAGACCATTTCTGGACCCATCAGCTTTTTCTTGAAGAACCGGGGAGGAAAAGGAAAACTGAAGAAAGTGGAGGGGGACGGCTGACCCGATATCGGGGAGGGAGAAGAGCGAGCCCATCGAGCCAAGGGAAACGGCTTGGAAAAAGAAAAAACCAGAGGGAAAGGGGAAAACGCCAGCTGCGGAAAGGGAAACGCTCGTGTACCATCACCCCGGGGGGGAGAAAATTGTTTTATCGGCGGAAGAAAGAACTCACCGAGAAGTTGTCCGCCACCAAACCGTGCGTCGGGCTGCCTGAAGGGAAGCCATCGGGTGGTTCACAGGGGAAAGAAAGGGATACCATCAAAAAAGCGCCTTTTACCTCTGGACGTCGGGAAAGAAAGGCCCTTTCATTGTGCGTCCCGAAAAGGAAAGCGTCTGCTATCCTGTCCACGGATCGGGGGGGGGGGGGGGGGAAAAAAGGGGATGAGAGAGGGGAAAAAGGTCGTTTGTCTCCTGAACCGGTGACGAAATGAAGGAGAAGTAACTATATGTCTCCTTCAGTGAAAGGGGTACGCGTCCCTGTTCAAGGAAGACCAAAAGAATGGAAAAAAGTCAAGAGCCATGCTCACGGTCCGGGCGTGAAAAAAAAAAAAAAGGCCGCCGGCGCGCTTGAACGCCTAGAAGGAGGGGGAAACAATTGGGGGAGGAGAAGAAGGGGGAAGAGCACCGGCCGGACCCGTGAGAAAAAAAGGAAAAGCCCTATCTTGGCGCCTCGGAAGAAAAGAAAAAAGGGGGACAGGTGATGCTCTTTTGTGAGTGCGTTGGAAAAAGGGGGGAGGGACCTGACACTCGGAGAAAGAGAAGGGAGTCGTATCGCGCGCCATCGCATGGGGGGAAAAAAAAGCTTGCCTTACAGCGTGATATCGGGAGGAAAGAAGGGACTCCGAAGGGGGAGGAAGGGAAGAATTGTCGAAGAAAAAAAGGTGACGATTTAGACGGGAAGTGGGTACCCTTAAGGAAAGCAGGGAAACAAACGACACGGTGATCCCGTGGAGGAAAAAAAATCGTTGGTTGGAAAAAGAGACTTGTCTGGGGGGGGAAAAAATAGAAAAAAGGGAGAGAAGGGAGAAAAGTCAGATCGATGCAAGAAAAAAAGGCTCTTCTGCCTGGAGGGAAAAAAAAAAAGGCCCATGCCTTTGCGTTTTTCCCCCCAGAAAGGGGAGGGAACGTGCAAAGTGAAGGAAAAGAGGGGGGAAGGAACGCCCTCGGGATTTACATCCGTGCCAAAAAGATAGCTGCGCCCCTCTGGGGGAAGAAAAAAAAAGAGTTTCATCCTTCCAGCGAAAAAAGGAAAAAGGAACAAAGGTGCTACATCGCGAACGCGAGGTAAAAAAACCGTTTTCGTCGGAAGGGGGAAAAAAGGAGTGCACCGTCGCCCAAATACCCCGATAAAGGGGGAAAATAAGACAAGGGTGATCGTTTCTTCGATCTCTCAGAGAAAAAGGATTATGATTAAATATAGAGAAAAGAAAAAATAACCTTGCTCTACTTCTCGGGGGGGAAAGTACGGTGAAAGAGGGTGGCCCCTGCCGCCGGAACACAGCAAATACCCCTACGCGTTCTCGAGAAGGTGCGAAAGGGTTGGGGGGGGGGGGGGGGGGGTCGTGGTTCAAAAAAGAAAGGAAAAAAAGGGGAGAGCTTCGTGACGGCAAGACTGGGGCGAAGAAAAAAAAGACGTGCTGTACCCCGTCCTGCGCTTGACAGAAAAAAAAACTGGGTGGGCCAACGCCAATGCATGGGCCCCCGGACAAGGAAAATCAACTTTCGGAAGAAAAAAGCAAAAGAAGCGGCGGCACTGAGTGCCATCGAAAAATCTTGCCGTTGACTGCCGGAGAAGGAAAAGCGAGGTGGCTTCCAACGACCATCGAGAAAATAACCTGCCAAAAGAAACCCGCCACCGGAGAAAGAATTTTTCCCGCCCTAGTAGGGTCCCCATCGACAAGATCTACATCGGAGAGGGGGAGAAAGAAGAAACGTTCTCAGTACTTCGGCGACATAAAAAAAAAAAAAAAGCTCGTTGTCCATCAAAGAGAAAAAAACAGCGGTGACTCCGAACCACCCAGGCGAGGAGGAAAAATAAATCAACAGAAGAGGAAAAGGAAGAAGGGTCGTGACCGGCCATTTGGGGGGGGGGGCTCCTTCACTTCGGGAGAAAAAAAGAAAGAGCTGACACTTTCCGGCAGAGAAAGAAAAAAAAAAACCTGCTAAAAAAAAAAAAAGTAAAGGAAAAGAACTCACTGGTCGGCCGGTGGAGAAAAAGAAAGGGGAAAATCCTCCTGATCCCAAAGGGGGAAAGGCTTTAAAAAGAGACCGAAAAAGAAAAGGAAAAAAGGCCAGCTTGTCATGGCAGTACGAAAAAAAAAAAAAGACCGGGAACATGGACGCGTAAAAAAAAAGGAAAAGGCGACATCTCTTACTTTACCCGTGAAAAAGGGCAAAAAGTGAAGAAAAAAAAAAAAAAAAAAAGCACACAGGGCCCGATGGCCTCATAGAAAAAGGGGGATGTCTCTGGCCGTAGAAAAAGGCTCGAGCTACTGCGTCTGCGCACCATGCAAAGGAAAAGGAAGACAGGGACCAAAAAAGACGGAAGAAAATGATGAAGAAGATGCATCACATGAGGCATCCCAGAAAAGGGGAGGACAACCTCGCAGCCCTACGCAAGGGGGAGAAAGGGGCGGACAACGAGGGGGAAAAGAGGGAAGGCGGAAAAAAAAGAAAAGAACTCTGGAGACCCCAAGGGGGTTCACCTATGAAAAAATGCGTCTTACCACGTCTCAAGAGAGAGAAAATGAAAGGAAGGGGAAATAAGCCCCTGGGCCAAGCCGGGTGCAAAAAAAGGGCCTCTATTTCTCGCTCCGAAAAGAAGGACTATCTCTGAGAGAAAAGGAAACCAGAAAGAAAGGTGGAGTTGCCGCAGCAGGTGCAGGGGAAAAAGAGAGGGAAGGTCCCGACCTGTCGCCCAGAAAAAAAAAGAAGTTCTCTATCAACCAGAGGAAGGAACAAGTCGAAGGGGAGGAAAACCTACGACCGAAAAGAATTTGCACCCTCAACCCTTATCAAGAAAAAAAAAAAAGGGGTCCCTCACCAAGCCAGAAAAGGAGAATAACAAACTGACCAGAAAAAAAGAAAAAGAAGACCAGAAGGCCGGGGAGGGGCGCAAAATGGGAACCGCCTTGCGTGGAAAAAGGTCCCTCCTATCTCGCCTAAAAAAGAAAAAAAAAATGCGTGAAAAAAAAAGGGATCTTCGGAGGAAACCTGACTCTGAAGGAGAAAAAGGGGGGGAAGGGCCTTTTATCGGATGGCCTCCAGGAAGAAGAAGCTACCTTCAGGAAAAGAATGTGTGCGGCCTGTTTTTCCTCGTAGGAAAAGGGGGAGGAACGGCCGGAAAAAAAAAAAAAAGAAAGAAAAACCGGTAGCAAATCGATCCTCCGGTCGATCAGCCCCACCAGCGAGGAGAATCGCTTCGCACTCTCGGCCTTGACTCGATGGCGGGAAGGAAAAAAAAGTCGTCGGGAAGCTAGGTACCATCGAGGCGAAACAAGGGAAAAAAAAAAAAATGAAGTGCCCAGGAAAAAATAAGAACAGGGAATCACGCCCGATGACAACCTTGTACAGAGGGGAAGAAGAAGAAGTCCCCGTACTCCCTCTACCGAATCGTATCTAGGCCTTGGGAAGGGAAAAAAAAAGGAGGATAGGAACGAGAGGAGATGTACACGGCCAAGGAAAAGAGAGTCACTCGTCGGGGAGAAAAAAAGCGGGCGTACGGGCATCGACACGAAGGGAAATAGTGTACGTTCTCGTTCTCGGGACCATAAAAAAAAAGGGGATTCCTGTCCTTGTTCCTCGGGCACTAGGAGGGGGAAAAAAAATACCTCGAAAAAAAAGGGGTGAGGGGAGAAGAATTCCATCGACGTCCGGCCCGAGCGAAGGAAATAACAACCGGCTGGTGTCAGGGGGGAGAAAAAACTAATGGTATACTTTTTCCTCTTGGCAAAAAGGGTGGGAGAAGAAGAAAAGGGCCATAGAGGACCCGGTGCCGAAGTCGGCCACAAAAGGGTCGCTTCCGTCGACCCCGAAAGAAAACGCAGGCAAATCTTTGTGTAGTGCAAACAATAAAACATGAACATCAACGAAAAAAAAGAAGAAAAGAGTGGCGGCGAGAGAAGCCGGGGGGGAAAGGAAGAAGCGTTCGGCCTGGTCCGAAAAAATTTGTTACCCGCCCGGGGCAAAGGGGGAGGAAAAGGGAAAAAACGGCCCACCCCGAAAAAAGGATTCGGCGGCCGTCGTCCTTTCGCTAGTGCGGGAAGTCATGCTGCGGCTTGGTAGAGAAAAGGGCGTAAGAGTAAATCATGGTTTCGGGTGGCCAAGGGAGAAGGAGGTCAGTAGGGGGAAGGAACAACAGCCTTTCCGGGCAGGCAAAGGAAAGGGGAAAAAGGCACGAGGGTCTTCAAGAAAGGGAGGCGCCAGTGTCTGGGGGGAAACTGGGGGAGGACAGAAGCTTGGGGTCTTGAAGGCACCGTTCTGCGGCAAAAAGGAAAAGGGAAGGTGAACTGCTGGATCCCGACGTCGGAGAGGAGCACGCATGAGCGATCCCATCTATCCCCCAAATGGGGGGGAAAAAGGCTGGAAAAGAAGAAGGGAAGTGGAGAGAGCGAGGAGACTGGTCCGCCCGACAGAGGGAAAAAAAAAAGGGACATCACGCGGTGTCTTTTCAAGACGTCCGACTATCATCCCGAGGGCGAAAGAAGGAAAAAAACCAGAGTCAAAAAAAAGGAAGAGGTGGGGAATCCCTCTTGTGGTTCACGGGGGAAGAAATAGAAAAAGCGCATCACGTCCTTGGCCCTTGGAAAGAAAATTCCCGTTTGTCCAGGAGGAAGGTGAAAAAAAAAAGAGGGAAGAAAAAAGAGAGGAGAATACAGGCACCACTCATCCGCACCGCGGAAAAAAAGGGGACGGGTTGTTCTCCTACGGTGAAAAAAGAGGCGCGTCGCTTCCACGTTGTCAGAGGGAGAGGAGAACGTTAGCGTTAAAAGAGGTTGGTAAAGAGGCACTGTTACCCGGACGCCGCGCGTGTGAGAGGGGAAGAGAAAAGTCCTTCGTGTCGCTCGGATTCGTGGAAAAAACCTCGAAATGTAGCCACCTTGGATGCCTGGAGGGGGGAAAGACATTGACTAGAAAAAGGAAGGGGGGAGAAGGGGCCCCTCCGATCGGGAGAAGAGGAAAAGAAAAAGGCCAGGTAGCTCTTTGTTTCTTTGGAGGGGAAAAAAAGGAGTGGCCTGTTCACAAATGGAAAAAAAAAGGAAAAAAGGCGGTCGGCCTTTATCGCGGAAAAAAACTCGCATGGGGTTCAGGGGAGGAATGCGGGGCCGGACAGAATCGGTCTGCATCGAGGAAAAGTGAGTTTATGTCGCCGAATAGAAAGGTTCTCGGTCCCGAGGGGAAAAAAGAGGGGAGGGTGGAAATTCCTCGCACGTCGGGAAAAAAAGAGAAGGTATCCGTTTTTCTTTCGAAAAAAAAGGGGGCCTTGATTCAGGGCCAAGGGGGGGGGGGACCCCCCGAAAGAGGAAAGAGAAGGCTAAAATTCCATAATCGTGGCACTCAAAGTGCCAGAAGAAAACTGGATTAACCCTACCCGTTGTAGCCCGGAAAGAAAAAGAAAAGCCGGTTATTGTTCTCTTTCCCTTTACTGTAATGGACTTACCAGCAGGGAGAGGGAAAAGAGATGAGAACCCCCTTCTTGCCGTCACGCAGAGAAGAGAAAAAGGAGGAACAACTTTTCTCCCACCGTGCGAAGAAAAGGTTGCCCCTCCTTTTTCCTGCGCCGGGGAAAAAAGGAGCCTGCAAAAAAGGGAGAAACCGCCCCCGATACTGTCGACACGTATCAGGGGGGAAAATTCAAAAAAACAAAGGAAAAGAGAGAGATCTCACGACACGGTAAAGTGCTCAAGACGGGAAAAAGGGAAATCCGTCTAATGGTGGCCCGAAAAAAAGGGAGGGGCTCACCCCGACGCGTTCGAAAAAGGGCGACCGTTTTCGTCTCGATGGCCAGGGAAAAAAAGCTGAAGACTGCCAAGAAAAAAAAGGGGGGCAAGGGGGATGTACATCTCCGAAGGCTGGTACCCGTCCGAAAAAAAAAAGCAACCACTAACCGCTCTGGGGAAAAAAAAAAAGGCGCAACGGTCGGTGTTCCTCCATGGCACGAGGAGGGGAAACATGGAGTTCAAGGGGAAGGGCGGAGCCATGTCAACACGTGGAGCAGCGAAAAAAAAAAAAAGGAAGGACGCGCCTCCTGCCAACGCAAAACACCGGGATCACCGTTTCCGGGGGAATTAAGAGGGAGGGCAGGGTCATCCATCGACCACGTCCAAAAAAAAAAAGAAAGGAAAAGGCACCTATAACAGACCGTTGAACCATTTACTTCGAGGGAGGAAAAAAACGAAAAAAGAAAGGACGCGATGCCAGCCCGCTGCTCACAGGGGAAAAAAAAGGGACTCCTGACCACCATGCTCTTGCGCGCAGGATAAAAAAAAGACGCGGTTTCTTCTCCGATGAGGGGAGGAAAAAAAACCGACTTAAAAAAAAAAGGAAAAAACGACCACAAAAAGGGGAAAAAGGAAAGAGACCAGGGCGTCCGCTGCGCCGAAGAGAAAAGGAACCGACCCGTCCTTCACGTGTCCGCAGGGGAAAGAAGTGAAAAAAGGGGGAGGAAGAGACGAAGTCTTCAGCGAGCCGGCGCCAAAAAAAAAAAAACCGCTGATCTGGTCGATCTAAGAGAAAAAAGGAACGGGAACATGGACGCGTACAAAAAACGGAGGGGGACTGCGAAAAGGAAAAAAGTGACAGAGAAACCATTCTTCACCGGTCGGCGAAAACGGCAAAAAAGGGAGGCTATTGCCTCATCCCCCAAGGTGCCGTCTGGCCTTTCTCCTACGCTCAAAAAGGAAAAAACTCCCCACCCGTGAGGAAAAAGGAAAGGGAAGAAGTAAAGAAGGTCCACTTGCCAGGACAACGGTTGGGGGAGAAGAAACCTCCCTCGTTAACCACACTATGGCGTCCAAAAAGAAAAAATTGTGGCGGACAGACGTGAGGCAAGGAAAAGGGAGGTACGACACCTCGAAAAAAATGTTATGCAGACCACCGCAAAGGGGGGGGGACCACACTCAGCTGGCGGCGGAAAAAAAAAAAAAAAAAGGCCGGTGATCATCCCCTTTCCAGCCGGGGAAAAAAAGGGGAACGGGCGGGCTCTATAAAAGGGGAAAGAGCTGAGGAGAAAGCCGTTCACCATCCAACGACAAGGTGAGTTGAAAAAAAAAAGGAGTCGACGGTCCCGACCTGGCGAAAGAGAAATGCCTTTCTCGATCAACCAATCTGGACTGGAAAGCCAAGAAGTAGGAAGAAGATGGAAAGAAAAAAAAAAGAAGACCGCGTCGACATGGGCAAAAGAAGGAAAAACCCTCTACTCCAATCCGGCCGAAGGAAAGGCGCCTTCCGCTCCCAGCACTACGAAAAGAGGAAGAAAAGCGCCCCGGCCGCCGAAAAAAAAAAAGGAGCCAGGTGCCACGCCTGTCGGTATCCCACACAAAAAAAAAAAAAAGAAAAAAGGCCTGACTATCACATGGCTGTTTCACAAAGAAGAAAACGAGCTCTTTCCGGCTCTGGTCCGCTCGTTTATGGAGGAAGGAAACAATAGTAAGTGCGGGGAGGAAAGAGACGGGAAAGAAGGCCTTTTCGCCTGGTTGGCCGACTGGAAAACCAGGAAAGGGCACCGGGTCCGAGAGGAAAATGGAGGGCCAAAACTGCACCCGTAGCAATAGAGCAAGGTAGAGGAAAAAAAGCGGGTAACGCGGGCAGATGGGAGGGAAGGAAGAGGGGAGGCATCGCCGCACCCCGCCGGGTCCGCGGGAAGGCGAGGGGGAAAAAAAGAACAGGACCTTAATAATGTCCCGCGCCGTGATCGGAGAAAAGAAACCGAGCACCCGGTACATCTTGCGATGGCGTCGAAGGGAGGAAGAGACCCGAAACGATCGGGGAGACAGAAAAACAAAAGGAGGAGAAAATAGAGAGTGACTACGGGCCAGGAGGGGGAAAGGCGGTCTTCCTTTGACGAAGAGCTGTACACGGTTCTCGGTTTTACGTTCTATGAGGAAAAAGAACCTATCAAGAGGAGGAAAGTAAGGGCCGCGCTCGATTTGGTCTCCTCATGGTGGACCGAGGAAAAAAAAGGATGAAATCCCCCTCTACGTCCGCCCCGAGCGGCGAAAAAAACTACACCTCTCTTGTGTCGGAATGGGAGAGGAAAGTCGTTGAGAAGAGGGGGGAAATAGCGTGGTCTGGTGTGCGGGGAAAGAACCGTTCATCTCGACAAGGAACCGGCCCCAAGGTACTTCTCGGAAGAAAAACCAGGAACGCTTCAGAAAAAAGAGGGGAAGACGCTCCCAGGCAGGAAAAAAAAAAGTCCATATGCCTGAATATCTCCTGGGTAGGGGAAGAAATTGTGTTCACCTCCAAGGGAGAGAATCCAAGGGTGGCGAAAGAGAAGGGGAAACCCGCCCGCGGGCAAAAGGGAGAAAAAAAAAAAAAAAGGCGTCTTTAGTTTCGCGTCGTGTCTAGGAGGAAAAAAAAAAGGCGGCGTCTTTTTCTCGGACAAAAAGAAAGTGTAGAAGGATCAGGAGGAGAAAGAGGTCGGAAAAGGGGTGAATCATCTTCGCCACAGCGCCTGCCGGCAGAAAAAGGGAAAAGGCACTAGGTCTTCACTATTCTGTAGGCGAAGAAAACGCAGCTTGGGTCTTGCAGCACCGGGTGGGAAGGGGAAAAAAAGGAAAAACATTGTCGTTGATGGAGGGATCCCGAAGATCGTCTCTATCTTAGAGAGCGAGCCCATCGATCCCCCTGGGGGGGGGGGGGAACACAAAAAGAAAAGGTAGGGTATCGCGGGAGCGCTTATACGTGGTCCGCCGCCAGATGCGGGAAAAAAAAAAAAAAAAAACTCTTTGACCATCACCCGAGGGGAGGGAAAAGGGCGTCGCATCATCCCTATGCTACGTCCGTTGTCCGCCAAAGAAAGCGAGAGGCTGAAAGAAAAGGGGGGGGGGGGAAGGAGGATCTTTATCTGAAGCTCGGCATCACGTACTTGGAAAAGTGAAAAAGGTCTGTCCATGCTTCATTTTAACTGAAAGTGTCCTCGTCGGAGGAAAAAAGGGAGGGAAAAAAAACGGCCCGGCATCGGGAGGGAAAAAGAGAAAAGGGGAAGTTGTTCGCCTGACCGTGACGAACTGAAAAAAAAAAGGAACGAGGATGTCGCCCGTCCTTCCAGGAGAAAAAAACTCATTTTCCCGGCTCCGAATCCCGGGGTACGCAAAGGGACCGGAGTGTCGCCAGACGGATGGCGTGCGAAGGGAACTGCCTTAATATTTATCCCAAGGGGGAAAAAGGGGACCGAGCGCTTGTGCACGATCCCCAACCGACCCAAGGCCGGGTAGGGAAAAAAAGAAAGAAAGAGGGTGCCGCGACGCCCTGAGAAAAAAAAGGAAGGATTCTCTTTTTTTCGGGTACACGTTAAGGAGTGTCCGGGGGGGAAAAAAGCGCATCGAAGAAACAGAAGGATGTAAAGCGTCTCCAGCGCTGGGGTTCGGCGGAAAGGGATAACATCGTATTCACGGGGGGAAAAAGGGAAAAGAGGTGAGGTTTATGTCTCCTAGTATAGGGAGCTGGGGAAAAAGAAAAGTGGAGATGGGTGCCTGCCGCGCCGGGCGGGCACAGCACCGAAAAATAGAAAGCGGCCCGCTTTGGCCTTGATGCTGTCGCGGAGGAAAAATCTCTGCTTCCACGGGGAAAGAAAAAAAAAAAAACAAGAAATCGGGAAAAAAAAAAGCCTCTCTTCGTGCCGGGAGGAAACGACCGAAAAAAAAAAATGCCCTGTGGCGTTGGCCAACAAAGGGGGGAGCGGCCCGTTACCTTCCTCGCGGAAAAAACATCGGGGAAGAGACAGCGATCGGCGCCCCCGTCTTGCCGTCAAAAATGAGGGGAAAAGGCCCGCTCGACGACAGTGTCGAAAAGACAGCTCGAAACTCAGCGTAGAAAAAAAACTTGGTAGGACGGCAGAAAAAAAGAGGGGAAAAAAAAAACCCCTCCCCACGAAGAAAGTC
>Ga0179593_1733541_pt1 | contig 10197 bp, 18 predicted proteins | sample CZODoug2_1_08_16_FD_185931 | JGI IMG/M metagenome (GOLD analysis project Ga0179593, IMG submission 185931) | Vadose zone soil fungal communities from Angelo Coast Range Reserve, California, USA - CZODoug2_1_08_16fungal (PacBio error correction) | ecosystem: Environmental > Terrestrial > Soil >...
GAAGGAGAAAGGGGGTGAGAAAGGATCTGCAGAAACTCACCAAAATGCGACGTGGCTCCATCCTAGGAGAAAAAAGGAGGAAAAGGGGGGAAAAAAGGGGATCCTTTTAATTTTTGAATTTTTAGCCTATATTTAAGAGAAGGGCCGATTTTCGTTCTAACGAAAAAAAAAACACAGCCAACTTTTTTCTACTTCTTCCCCCTGAGGAAAGGAAAGAGGGAAACCAGATTGCAGCGCCTCCCCCGCACGCGTTTACCTTGTTCTGGGCAAGAAGGGAAGGAGAAAAAGAGGGGGCGGCAAAGAGTTTTCTTGTCTGCTTTGATTTCTATTTTGCTTTCAAGAAAGGGGGGAAGAAAAGGGGAAGGGGCGTGGACTACTAAGTCTGATGATCCCGTTTGCTCTGGAAAGGAAAGGGGGGGGAAAGGAGGCCGGGTATCGGGCGATTCGCATTGAGGATGATGTCGCCATTCAGCCAAAAGAAAAAGGAGAAAAAAAGGGGAAAGAGAGAAAAGAACGCATGAAACGCAAAAATCCCATCAACTCCATCCGTCTTTTGGAAGAGAAAGGAGGGGAGAAAAAAACGGGAGGAGTTGAGTACTCCAGAGGCGATTTGCGAATACGGCTGCGAAGCCAGGAGAAAGGGAAAATAAAAAAAAAAAAAAAAAAAATCGAGAAAAAGGAAGGAAGGGGGAGGGTGGAGCCCTACGCAGCCCGCTTCTGGTGGTCTGCGTGCTCCTTAAGAGGGGGGAGAGAAAAGAAAAGGAACTGATCCTTCTGAAGGTAGGCACACACGTTGATCGGGGAAAGTCCGGAAAAAGGGGAGAAGGGGGGGGTCCGAAAACGGTCAACCGTTGGCAATACGGGCAGCCTCTGTTTGGGATCCGTCCAGCCGAAAAAAAAAAAGAAAAAAAGAAAGGGAAAAGAGAGCAGAGGGGGAAGATGTCGCCTGCACTGATCTGGGAAATCCACGTTGGGGGTTTTTTTCCTAAGGGAAAAAAAAAAGAAGGTGGAGGGGGAGAAGCGCGGGCGAGCCGTAATTTGCACTTCGAAAAAAGGAAAAGGGGAGGAAACGGTCGGCTTTTCGACCAGGATCGAAGGAAAAAAAAGGGGGGGACGCCCCGCGTTCACCTGTTGCTTTCAAAGGGGAAAGAAAGGAAAGAAGAGAAAGTACCATCGCCGTCCAATGCGTCGGCGCGCGATAACAAAAAAAAGAAGGGGAAGAAAAGGGAGGGGGGATGTATTGGTCTCCTTCTTCCTTTCTCCTCAGAAGAAGAAAAAAGGGGAACGAGATCCGTCGAGCTGCGGCAGTCCGGCTAAGTTCATAGAAGAAAAAAAAGAAGGGGAGGAGGGGTGACGAGGTCCCAGATGAAAGGCACTTGGCTCAGACGTCTTTCACAAGATCGCCTTGACAAACACCTGCCAACAACCCACAAGTTCCTGTAAAAGACCCCCCAAAAGACAAGGGAGAAAGGGAGGAGAGAAGAAACAATGTTGCGTTTCTAGTTTTTTACCATTCCGGGGAAAAGGAGGAAGGAAAAGAAGAAGCACCTCATCATGACGGTGTTTCTGGTGTTTACCGATTTTCAGGGAGGGGGGGGGAGAGAGCGGCGCCGCTTTGCCCGACACCGCGCCGTCTTAAATGTGGAAGGGGAGGGGAAAAGGAGGGGAAAGAGGCTGGCGCGCGGGTTCACTCCTTCGGGTGTCGATCAAAGAAAGAAGAAGAAAGGGAGGAAAGACGCTATCCTGTGTGCGCAAAAGCCTGGCGGGCGCGGTATCAAAAAAAGAGGGGGAAAGGGGGAAGGCCTGCTCGACGGCCTCCCGAAAAAAAAGGGGGCGTCCGCGCCCTATCCGAAGGTCAAGCTCGAGAAAAGGGGGGGAAAAGAAGAGAGATGGGGGGGGCGCGCGCGATGGTCTCGGAAGATTACGGCCCCCGGGTGGACGAGATAGAAAGAAAGAAAGAGAGGAAGAAAAGGAGAAGAGACTGTTGGAATTGAAATTCGCCTTCGGTGCGGTTCTGTCTCGCGAGGGAAAAGGGAGAGGAAAAGAGGAAAGGGGGGAGAGGGCTGGCCGAGCATTCCTTCATGAGCCCGGCGGCTTCATTTTTCCCCGCGCCCTTCATCTCTTACCAAAAAGGGGGAGGGGGAGGGGGAGGGGAGGGAAGTGGCGCGGCAGCAGGTGGCAATCCTCCAGCGAGGCGATCGAACGCGTGGAAAACGGGAGGAAGGGGGGGAGAAAGAGAAGGAAGCCGCTCCTTCTCCATCCGCCGCATCTCTCTCCTTGCTGAGAAGGGGGAAGAAGAAAAAGCTTTCCGTTTATAAGGAGGAAAAAGGGGGAGGGGGAAGGAACAAGATTCTTCCTTCCGAGCGATCCAACTGCGAGCCCTTGTGAGAGGGGGGGGGGAAGGGGAAAGAAGGGGGGGGACCCTTTTATAAATCGGTATTTCCCAACGCCAAGGTCCGAAAACGTCACAAAGAAGAGGAGGGAAAGAAAGGTTCTCTCTTTCTTCATCAGCGTCGAAAGCCAGGAGCAGGTGGAGAGAGGAAGGGGGAGAAAGGAAAAGTCGTGCCTTCCTTGCAAATTCTTAAAGGAAAAGAGATAGGGCCTCCTTTCTCGGATACTCCTATCTCGAGAGAAAAGGGAGGGAGGGAGAAAGGGGAAAAAGGAGAATAATCCTGGTATTACTTCTCTCGTTCTTGCTTACCGTTCTTTAAATTAAAAAAAAAAAGAAAAAGAAGAGGAGGGTCTTCAACATCACCGCTTTCTCTCTATGCAGGGAAGAAAGGGGGAAAGAGGGAGAGCAGGGGGGCGCCGGGCGCTTTCAGCCCGACGCAGACCGGCAGCGCGGAAAAAGAAAAAAAGAAAGAGGAGGGAAGGACCACGCGCACAAAAACCAACGTCGCCGTGCAGCCACCAGCAATCAGAAAGGGGGGAAAAAGAGGGAAAAAAAGGAAAAAGGAGCATGATTAACGCCTTGAGAGGTGCTTCTATCTTTTTTTCTCTTCTCCTCCTCCCCAAAGAAGGGGGAAGGAAAGGCCCTATACGAACACCGCCATAAGCCTTAGGAAAAAAGAGAAAGAAAAGGAGAGGGGTCTGCAAGTACTTCCCATTTTCATTGGAAAAAAAAAAGAAAAAGGAAGATGACGGATTGCTTTGAGAAGATCGACGATCAATCGCCATCGAAAGGGGGGAAGAGCGAACCCTCCATCACAAAAAGAGAGCGTCGTTTTCACTGCTTATTCTCTCCATAAAGGAGGAAAAAAAGAAAAGGAAAAAAAGAAAGAGAGGAAGGGATAGGTAGGAGGCGATGGTGGCTGCGAGCATCTCCGCCACGCCGATCGTATACTCCCGAAATGAAGAGAAGGAAAAAAGAAGAAAAGGTGGCTATCACGACAATTGTTTATCCATACCTGTTTATCTCTCTCAAAAAAAAAAAAAAAAAAGGAAAGGAGAGGGGGGTTGACGCTCATTTCGATTCTCGGTATTCCGCTCGGCGTGGCGTCTTCGTCCTGCTCGCAGGGGGGAGGGGAAAAGGAAAGAAAAGGAAAGGGGGGGGCGAGCCGTGATGAGGCTGAATCCGTCTTCGAAAAAAAAGGGAAAGGGGGGAAAAAAGGGAAGGGGGATTAGAGAAGGGAAGGTGAAAGAATTCTCTGCTGGCGGATTCGACGTCTATCTTCTCCTTCTCAAAAAAAAAAGGGGGGAAAAAAGGGGGAAGGAGGGGAAAAAAGAGAAGGGAGTAACGGCTGGCCCGCGGGATCGCCGCCTATTTCGCCGCCGACAAGAAAAGGGGAGGGGAGGAGGGAAATAGGGAGAGGTACAAGGAAGGTCGGCTCCCAGGATGGAGGAAAAAGAGGGAGAAGGGAAAAGTTCATTTCATCCTGCGCGGCGCGCAGGTCGACTTCGCGCTGATCTTCCAGAGGAAAAAGGGGGGAAAGAAGAGGAGGAGGCTGGAGTTTTCGCGAGATGCTGTTCATAAAAGGAGGGAGGGGAGGGGGGAAGGGAAAGCCGCCCGGCGCCCCCCCCTGATCGCATCCGTCACCTTCACTCGCGATCAGGAAGAAAAAAAGAGGGGGAAGGGGGGAGAAAAAAGGGAGGAAAAGGGAGGGGCTCGTTTGAAGCGCCCATCTGGCGCCTTTCAATACCCGTTCATCAATCCGAGAGGGGAAAAGGAGGGGAAGAGCCGCTTCGAGTCATCCATAATGAGTTGTGTGCATTTGGAAAGAAAAAAAAAAAGAAAAGAGGAGGGGAGAAGGGGAGCGTAGGCACGACTTTCCGACAGCCTAATTCGTCCTTTAGCCACCCTCAATTTGGGGGAAGAAAAAAGAAAAAAAAGGGGAAAAAAAGGAGGAGGGGAATCTGTATTTTTTTGTCCGCCCGTTGGAGGCATTTAAACCGTTTTTCCTCGAGGAAAAAGAAAAGGGAAAAGCCTAGGAACTTTTTTATCAAACCAGATTAACTTCCGTAAGAAAAGAAGGGGAGAAAAAGGGAGAAAAAGAAGGAAGAGCTGGGGGAAGGGCAATCCTACATCTATCATATTTTTTTCCGCCGTCGCCCGACTCCCTTAAGAGGAGAGGAGGAAAAAAAAAAGGAGGAGAAAGAGAAGAAAGGCGCAGCGATTGCTGCGTGCTGGCCGAAGGCGCGGATGAAGGCGCGTCGCATCCTTTTCCGGAAAAAAGAAAAAAGGGGGAAGAGGGGGGGAGGGAGTGAACCGCTGCCAAAAAAGAAAAAAAAGGGGGAAGGGGGAAAAGGGGAGGGTGCCGGTCTCCGCTATGAAATGCTCGTGGCAAAATTGGCCGTCTTTGCTCTGCCTTCCTTCTCTTCCAGAAGAAGAAAAAAAAAAGAGAAGGGAAAAGCCAACGCGAGGAGAATTGGCGACCTGGCCCGCCGCTGCGGCGATGATAGATCACCGAAGAGGGGAAGGAAAAGGGGAAAAGAAAAGAAGGGGGAGAAAGAGGACCTTCGGCTGCACATAGATCTTTTCTTCCTCTATCTTAAAAAGGAAAGGAAAAGAAGGGAAGAGAAGGACCTAGGCGCGGAGGCAGACGCTGGGGCGGATGCGGAAAAAAAAAAAAAAAAGAGGGGGAACGCCAGCAATTCTTAGCTTTTTTAAGGAGAAAAGAAGAAAAAAATGGGGGAAAGGAGTCGCCGCCAACCCTTTATCGACGGCGCGTTGTCCCGCAAAGCTCAAAAGGAGGGGGGGGGGGAAAAAAAACCAGAACACCGATCATTCAGAGGCCTCGGGAGTGTACGAAAAAAAAAGAAGGGGGGAAAGAAAACATCGCCCGCACATTTGGAGTCTCTCCTCATGTCGGAAAAAAAGGAAGGAAAGGGTGCAGGTGTTTTTCAAGCCTGCCCGGCGCCAAGGTGTCCTCTGATAGAAAAGAAAAAAAGCCGCGATGAACCTTCGCCGCCTGACAAGGAAAAAAAAGAAAAAGGGGGAAAAAAGGAGAAGAGATGCTCGACTTCCTGCGGCGCCAGGCCGACTGCGCAAATACATCACCTAAAAAAAGAAAAGAAAAGAAAGAAAGGAGAGAAAGGGGGGAAAAAGGGAGAAAAAGGGGGAGTTTCTCGTCGAATTCTGCGCCTTGCCGACCCATTATCCGAAAAGAGAAAAAAAGAAAAAAGGGAGGGGGAAAGCCGATTTCGCTGCTGACGTTGTGTTATCCTTTTCTACCATCCGAAAGAAAGGGAAAGAAAAGAGGGGGGGGAGAAGAGGGAAGGAGAAGGAAAAGGGGAGAAGCCGGACGTTGGGCCAAAGCGGACATGGAGCGCCGTTGCGGGTCCGCCCTCGCGAATAAACAAGAAAAAAGAAAAAAAAAGGGGGGAAAAAGAAGGAGTTCTGGAACATGTCTGGATTGCTGGCTACTTCTTTCCGAAAGAAAGGGGGGGGAAAGGGGGGGAGAAAAAAAAAAAGGCGAAATCATTCCCGTGACGTCGGAATTCAATCTCGTTCATCAGCTTCATTGCTGGAAAAAAGGGAAAAAAAAAAAAGGGGAAGGGGGGGGGGAGGGGGGGGGGAAGCATAAATGTACCGACAATTGGAGAACTTGACGCAGTTTCAGATCCGCTTGGGAAAAGAAAGAAGGATGCGGAGCCTCCACCGACCCATGATTATAAAGGGGGGGGAAAAAAAAGGAGGGGGGGGGAGGAAAGTGGGGCAATCGCCTCTGGAGTACTCAACTCCCTCCAGGTTTTGCCCTTCCTTACCTGAAAGAGCGGAGAGGAAAGGGGAAAAAGGGGGGGGGGAAGAGGGGGAGAAAGAGCTCATGAGATCCCTCCCAAAAAAGAAGGGGGAAAGGAGAGAAAAAGAAAAAAGAGAAAAAAAGGAGGGGGGGAGTTGCATTTCCCCGGCTCGAGTCGCTTCTTCTGCCCCCTCTCCCCCCTTTTATCAGGGGAGAAAAGAAAAGGAAAAGGGACGGCCCCATCTACATCCCCGCAACAGCACCACCTCTTTGCCGCCAAGAAAAAAGAAGAAGGGGGGGAGCCCGCCCCACGTACACGGTGCGTTTATGTCGCTCACTAATTTGAGGGAGGGAAGGAAAAGGGGGGGGGGAGGGAGGGGGGAGGCAGAAGCGGCTTCTTGTCTCCGAAAGCTACTATCGTCTCAAAGCCGGCCTTACTCGCAGAAGGGGGGGAAAGAGAGAAAAGGAAAGGGGGAGAAAGGGGAAAAAAGGGCGATGGCGGATTGCACGAACTTCCCTCAAGGGGGGGAAAAAGGAAGAAAGGGAGAGAAATGGAGTCCTCTCCACCAAGCCAGCTGGAAACCCCTTTCCGCGTGAAAAAAAGGGAAGAGGAGGGGGGGAGAGGGGGGAAAAGAGGGAAAATGGTTTCCAGCTTTGGAAGGGGTGAAGAGGGTGAGGAAAGGATCTTGCATAACTCACCCAACTGCGACGGTGCGTCCCATCCTATCTTTTTAATTAAAGAAGAAGAAAGGAAAGGGAAAAGAGAGGAGGAGAGGCAGGGCTGCCTTTGATACTGATCTTCTCTTTCTTATACCTAAGGAAAGAAAAAAGAAAAGGGGGGAGGGGGGCTGCCGGGGTGTGTATCTCTGCCATCTATTCATCTAATAACCCTCACCTGTTGAAAAAGGAAAAAAAAAAGGGAAAAGAAAAAGGGGGGGGGGAGGGGGGGAAGGAGGGGGATGTCGATGGGGCGGCAAGGCGTCCCTGGCCGGTATCGTCTAGACCACCTTAAAAAAAAAAAAAAAGAAAAAGAGAAGGGGGGGAGGGGATTACCATCGGAAAACCGGGGTGTATTCGGCGGGTACGCGGCATTCGCATTGTAGGACGAGGAAAGAAAGGAAAAAAGAAAAAAGGGGAAAAAGAAGGAAGAGGGTGGCATCCGAAATTGAGTCAGATCGACGCTCTTTCATTTCATGACTTAGCACAACCTTGAAGGGGGGGGGGAAGGAGAAGAGGAAGGAGGGGGGGAAATCCTCTGCCCCGCTAATGCTAACCCCCTTCCCCCCAAAAAAAAGGAGGAGGAAAGAAAAAGGAGGGGGGGGGAGAGTACTCCGTAGGCGCTATCCACCGAGGACTTCACCTGTTCAATTCTCGCAATTAGGGGGGGGAAAGGGGGAAGGGGAGAGGGGGGGGGGGAAAAGAAAATGAAAAGCTGATGAACGAGATTGATCCGACGTCACCGCTAAGTGATTCGCATTGGGGGGAAAAAAAAAAAAAAAAGGAGGAGGAAAGGAAAGAAAGACCAGGGGCCAGCAAATCTAGTTGCCAATTCCGGGGATATCTCCCTAAGGAGAAGGGAGGGGGGAAGAGGAGGGACCGCAACTCGCTCCATGTCCGCTTTGGCCAGAACTTCCGTCTTCTTCCTCTGTCGGGAGGGGGGTGGGAATGGCTTCAGCGGTCGGCTGGTCGACAAGGATCGACACAAAGAAAAGAAAAAAAAAAAAAGCGCCGGTCACGCGGTTGCTGTCACGCAGACGCGTCTCCTGGTCGGAAAAAAAGGGAAAAAAAAAGGGGAAGGGGAGAAAAGAAAGAGATCGCGTGCAGACCGAGGTGTGTATTTTGGCGCGTCGGCTTTTCGCAGGGAAAAGGTAGAGCATCTCGGTATCGTTACCAGTCGTCGTTTCCGTCGGCCGCCGGGACAGAAAGAAAAAAAAGGAAAAGGAAAAAAAAAGAAGGAAAGGGGAGACCGGGCAGCTTGAAAACACCTCAACGGTCCGGTCATATCGAGCTGTTTCCCTTGGGAAAAAGGGAGGAAAAGGGGGAGGAGGTTTTGCTTGACCAGGCCATTCCTGCAGAAAAGGAGGGGGAGAAAAGAAAAGAAGAAGAAGGAGCGGTGTTCTGGTGTTCCCTATTTTCATTTGGAGGAAAAAAAAAAAAAATGGGAAGGGAAAAAAGCCCGTCGATAAAGGTGTTGGCGCGACTCAAAAAAAAAGAAAAGGAAGAAGGGGGGAAAAGAGGGGGTGAGATAACAACTCTAATCCATTGCTGGCGGCAACGGCTTACTCTTTCTTCGAAAGGGAGGAAAAAAAGGGGGGGAAAGAGGGAGGGGATAGGAGCCTATTCCTTTGCCGATGCCGTCCTGCTCGACTGTCCTCCTCTCCACCCCTCAGAAAAAAAAAAAAGGGAAGGAAAAAAAAAAAAGAGGGGGGGGAGAGGAAAGGAAATATGGAGCTCGGCGGGTATTTCTCCTTCATCGATCTGTCTCTCTCCTATGTGTCGCTGAAGGGGGAGGAGGGGAGGAAGAGAAGGAAGAGGCGCGCAGTCTCAATCTCCTCGCTGTGGAATTTATTCGCCTTCGGGAAAAAAGGGGGGGAAAGGAAAGGGAGAGGTCCTAGCTGCCGTGCTGATCACTCTGCATTTTTCCCTCTCCTTAAAAGAAAAAAAAAAAGAAAAAGAGAAGAAAGGGAGAGAGCGAACGCGTGGCGAGACCACCGGCTTTCGCGATCCGAACTTATTCGCCGCAAAAGAAGGGGGGGGGAAAGAGGGAAAAAAGAAAGAGAGGGAAAGGATATTTCCTTTGAGTCTGGCGGACTGTCGAAAAAACTCCTGCTCAGGGAAGAAAGGAAAGAAAAAGGGGAAGAAAGGGAAGGAAGGAAGCCCGTTCCTCTGGTTTGATCACACCGTTCCTCAGAAAAAAGGGGGGAAAGAAGGGAAAAAAGAAAAAGGGAAAAGGAGAAATAGGGGGGGGACAACGGTTTAAATGCCCTCCAACGGCGGACCAAAAGACATATTCAAGGGGAGGGGAGGAAAAAAGGGAGGGGGGAGGGAAGGGAAAAAGGAAATTGCGGGTGCTCAAGGACAAAATTCTTCCTTTCCTGTTCCAGAGGGAAGAAGAAGAAAGGGGAGGAAATGTGTGAAAATGCACAAATCATATTGCTGACCTCGAGAGAAGGGAAAAAAAAGGAAAAAAAGAAAGGAGGGGAGGGAAAGGTGTGCTGTTATTTAACGTCTTCCCCGCTTTTCGCGGAAAAAAAAAAAAGAGGGGGGAAGGGAAAAAAAAGGGAAAAAGGAGGAGGAAGGAGAAGGGAGAGTCATCAGGATCGCGTATGAAAGGTGACGGATGCGATCAGTGTTCGCCTGGGGGAAAAAAAAAAGGAGAGGAGGAAGGAGGGGGAAAAAAGGAAAGAAAGGAGAGGAAAACTCCAGCGCGCGCGGCGTGTCCCGCCACGGCACAAAAACACCTTTCCTTTCTAGCAAAAAAGAAAAAAAAAAAAAAAAAAAAAAAAAAAAGGGAAAGGAAAGGCGCATGATGAACGCCTTGTCAGACTATTCTTCTCTAAGGGAGAGGAAAAAAAAAGAAAGGAAAAGAGAAAAAAAAAAGAAGAAAGACTGGGAGGCCTGCAAACCGTCGGCGGCGAAAATAGGCGGCGATCACCGCGTCCATCTGTAAAAGGAGGAAAAAAAAAACGGAAAAGAGGGGGGAAAAGAAAAGGACGATGACGATTGCTTGAGCATCCCTCTCCTAGAAAAAAAAAAAGAAGAAAGAAAGAAGAACAGGGGGGGGAAAAGTCAGAGCGCAGCCCTCTCGCTTGAACGCGATCCCCCCCCCCCCCCCCAAAAAAAAAAAAAAAAAAAAAAAAAAAAAAAAAAAAAAAAAAGGAGGAGGGGAGAAAAAGGGCGCTGATTCGGACTACTTTCGGAAATCGGCACCATCGTCTCCGTATCTTTAAAGGAGAGAAAGGAAAAAAGAAAAGAAAGGGGGGGAGAGAAAAGAAAAAAGGGGGAGACAGAACTGTTT
>Ga0179593_1354878_pt1 | contig 10196 bp, 13 predicted proteins | sample CZODoug2_1_08_16_FD_185931 | JGI IMG/M metagenome (GOLD analysis project Ga0179593, IMG submission 185931) | Vadose zone soil fungal communities from Angelo Coast Range Reserve, California, USA - CZODoug2_1_08_16fungal (PacBio error correction) | ecosystem: Environmental > Terrestrial > Soil >...
AAAGATCCGAGAGAAGAAAAGGGGGGATGGGAGGCCAGGCGCGGGTCAGATCACCTGGGGTTCAGGATGTACGAGACCTGGTTAGCGGTAACCAACTTCCTTCACAGAACCTCTTATGAACTGGGACTATGATAACAGGGGGAGGGAAGAAGATAAATTTGAAAACGGGCGTGACAGGGGAAGGGGGAATTTTCAATCTTAAGGAGCAATTTGCAGCAGGGTAAAAAGGGATTGCCGTTGATTTGGAATATAGGTTTCCAGAAATGCAACGGTCTATGAGTAATAAAGCAAGGGGAGCTTTCCAGAAAGACAAGCCTGTCTTTTGAGGGGGGGGAAGGGGACACGGCCCGCAGGGCGGAAGATGTTGGGTGAGGGGGAAAAAACGTAGTAAGGAAAGGGGGACAGTATCAAAGGTAGAAGCACCGGGGACGGTCAAAGGAAGAGGCGGGGAGGGATAACTTACTCATCGGTAGGGGTAAAAGGGCCCGACATTCTGACTAAAAGGCAGGGAGGGTGTCTATAAATTTTTTAGATGAGTCTAAAGCCGGGGATTCCGAAGGATCTGGGGGAGGCTGATACCTGGGGGGGGGATCAAAGGTTTTATGGAATGACGAAATGGAGCATCCCTCTATGGGCTGAAAGAGAAAAATTAAGGGGGTCCGGCAAGTACGGGTGAGAAAGTGGATTATTATGCGTGTACATCATGGAGACCTAAGAGGGGGATGAAAAACCTCTCCCTACGCACTTCCAAAGGAAAACCGGTCGGAGGGGGCTTGAAAGATGGAGGGCAAAAACAAAAAAAAGAGGAAGAATAGAAGCACATGATTCTATAGTCACGCGAAAACATTAAAAACGCAGAAAAAAGGGCAGTTGTTCCCTGAGATCGTCGCACAAAACGGAGTGGAAAGAAAGAGGTCCAAGGAAAAAGAAGGTGGGCAGAGAGTCAGAAAAACATTGTGGGGGGCCAGACTTGACATGCAGAGGGGGGTCTAATGCAAGTGTCGCCCTTTTAAAGTCGAAAGGGGGAACACGTGCCGAAATGGTGGTCGGAGACTCTGGCAGGAAAAATCTCAAGGGGAATAGGGGGTTCAGAGGGAACCGTAAGAGTGTCTCAATGAACAAGAGAGGCTACGGAAGATCCGGCTTGAAACTCAGGGTGTAGAGGCGTACTGGGGGGGATAATGCATCCAGTGGACTCCCAGGGACAAACGAAGGGGGGGGGGGGTCAAACTGACTCGGTCTCTGGAAGATCTGGTGAGGGGAAATTGGTCGAAAAAGAAAAAAAAAAAAAGGGAAGGGGGGGGAAGAAGGGGGGGGGGAGGGGGGGGGGAGGGGGGGGAGGGGAAAAGGAGAGGGGGGGAAAGGGGCGGGAAGAAGGAAAGGAAAAAGAGGAGGAAGAAAAAGAGAGGAAAGGAGAGAAAAAAAGAGGAGGGGGATCCTCGGGTCGGAAAAAAGGTTGAGAAAAAAGGTACTAGTAGATCAATTTTCAAGGGGCCAGGGACCATATGCCTGGGTTCGACGGTTTCCTCACTCGAGGTCGATGGCAGAGCTTAACTGGGGCCGTGGGAACACGTGAGATTACGGCATCGGGAATCTCATTTCTAGAAAAACATTTCTCCGTTGAGGAAGTTTGACACACGAAACCTTGACGAAGAGTACGGAGACTGAGAAGGAAGAGGGAAGAGGACTGCGCACCAGAAGAGAGCGACATACACAAGAAGAGGCAAGTCTTCAATATGAGGAATCATCGGGGACAACATTACCGTGGTCCTGTACAGGAGCGGACAAATAATCAATGAGGATGAATTAATCCTACTCCGGAGAGGGGAGAGGAGAAAGGGGGGGACCTGTACCTTTGACGGACGGGGTCTATAACCGTGCGGTAGCGACCAGGAAAAAAAGGCTCAGACAGGCAACGCTCTTGAAGCTACGGAGATGAAGGAGTGATCTTCAGAAAAAGCGTCTTAACGAAGGGATGGAGGGGAACTCCTGATTTCGAGCATAAGGGCAATCAGGAGGGTCGTCTAAAGAGGGTCAAAACGACTACAAGGAACTAAATGCCGAGGCCTGTCAGAAGGGCTTTCTAAACCGCGGCAGCAGATGGGGGGGCTTGCCGAGCTTTTCCTCTCAGCGGAGGAGGCTGGCGTAGTAGGTGGTGGATGAAAAGACTAGGTCCTTCATGATAAAACTGTGTGGACCTCACGACTTCGTGACCTGAAATGGGTCGCTGGATTAATCGTAGAGGAGGAGGGGGGGAACGTCAAACTCTATGAAGGGGGAGAGCGAAAGGCTGTCGACAGGGGGAAGTCGAGAGGAAGGAAAGGGCCATCGTAAAAGGGATAGGCAACCCAGGCCAGTAAACGGCTTGAAGCGGCAACTTATGGGGGAGAGGGGGGGGCATCACCAAGATGGGGAAAGCGGGATCTATAAAACCAAAATAGGAGGAAAAAATCATCCAAAAATCCAGGGGGAATGACCGAGTCAAACAGGGGATAATCCTAGGTTATGAGAGAAGGAGTGGTACGAAACATAAGCCCGGAAAAAAAAAAAGTTCTCTCCACAAGGAGAGGCGGATACGTCTTGCGATAAGAAAATTAGGACTCTGCGAATGCAGGGGGCAAAAAACTTCTTGGTTCCCAGCTAAAGGGGATCATTATCAATCGTGCTATTTTTCATGGTCTGCTCAAAAAGAAAAACGACAAATAAGCCGCTGAGAAGCTACACAAGAGATGACGCCTGCTTTATTTATACGGCGAAAAGAGGGGGGGAAGTTCTGAGGGGTGGAATTTCGGGGGGTGAGAGGGAAGGGAAGCTTGCTAAATCTACCTCCAACGGAATCAAACACCGGAAACCTGCGCTCAAAATAAACTCCTTCGGCAGAAGTCCGCAACGGGGGATTCGAGTAAAGCAAGATCCGGAACGCATTGGAGGCTAGCAAGGGTTACCCCCCCCGGCACAAAGGGCAGGCGCAGGAAGGTCGGGAGAATGAAACAAGAGATGGTAGCAGTTCTGGAACCATTCACGTTCAAGGGCGGGGAGATCTCATATTTGCATAAGGAAGGGCTAACGAGCGAAGGGGGAAAAATGAGACACTCCTTCTCACGGAACTAAGAGAAGAGCTCTTGCCGGAATGGGGAGTGGACCACCGCGGATATCGCTTAGATAGATTTGGGGTGCAAAGGAGGAACGAACTGATCCTAGGCCTGGAAATAAAACCAGTTATTTAAATCCTGATTTATCTTGAAGAAGGAGAAAGAGACTCTGACACAGACTCCAAGGCGGAGAACAACGAATCTTTTATGGAGGAGCTTCTGAAGGCACGGGAACATATAATTCCAAAGATGCTTTCATGAGAAAATTGGTCAATTATGTTAGGCTGTGGGGTCATCACCGAGAAGAGATAGAAACCTGTAAAGGGGGGGTTTAAAAGGAAGAGCAAATAACCAAATTAACTCAGAGTCACATAGTAGCTACAATGGACCAACACTCTGAAAGGAATAGAAAATCGCCTACAACGGAGGATCGTGGATGAAAAAGGAGCGGAAAAACAGGGTGGGCTATTTCTCTTAGCATGGACAAAAGGAGGAAAAAAATTGGAAAAAAATCTCATTCATTAGAGAAGCATACAACCTTGCGTGGGGGGAAGGGGAAAACTCTCATAAAAAAACAAACAAAGTTAGAAATAAGAAAAGTATTTTACCAAATCATTTTTTGCAGATAAGGAAAGACAGTCTGCTTTGGGAGGAAGAAAGGATGGAAATACAAAGAGGGGTCTCACAGAGGTTTAAATCGATGAGCCACGAAGAGGGGTTTCGAAGTGCGCGCCCAGTTTGGCAAGCGGGCAGAGTGGAAAAAAACTTCGCTCATCTGTCTAAGGGGACTGTCCGAATTAAAAAAAGGGCATTGTTCGATGGAGCAAGGGGAAAAGGAAAAAAAAAGAAAAGGAAAAAGAAAAAATGAGGGGAGGCACCTCGGCATACACCATCCGCAGGTTGAATGGTCGAGGGGAAGAAAAGGGCGCAAGACCTTGCGCTCGGCAAAGAGAGACGCCAAATCAGCAGTGGAGTAAAAAGGAGACTTGAGGGGCAAACTTGACCAAGATTTTGGGTAGAGGCAGAGGGAACGCACGCATTGTAGGAAAGGGCAGAAAACTAGGTCGGAGTGACACTGAATGAAGAAAGCCGGATCCCGTTACTCCAGAGGGGAGGGCCAAAACAGAGAAAGTCGGGAATGCGGAAGAGGGGTGGTCAGGAAACAAGGGAAAAAAGCCTATCTGTCAGAGGAAAACGCGATTCCGACACAGGAGCAAAAGGGCTCACCGTCCGCGAGGCCAACAAAAAAAGACGACATCAGCGGACGGAGGAAGCCGTAATAATTACCGAGTCAGAAGCAGGGGCCAAATCAATCAGAGGTAAAGGCATGCTAGTTAAGAGAAAGGCGAGCCTATGCGGGGGGTGAACCTGAAGGTGATAGCCGGGCGACTTAAAGAGAAATCCTAGAAAAGTGGGCGGCGACACCGACTCAGAGACGGTTTGGTCGTCCTTGAGACTCCTCGTTATCGCTCTGGAAAAAAGTAGTTTATAAAAAAAAAACTCCTTACTGAGCCGAAGTCGAAAATCGAGGGGAAGCAACAGGGCAAAAGATGAAGACACCCTAACACGATGCGGGAATTTGTCGGAATGTGGGGACGGCCTCGGGAGAGGATAGGTGGGATGGGGGAGCAGCAAAAGGGCGAAGGAAAGCGTGGACTTTTAGTTGGATACGCTTCTCGAAAAAAGGGAAATCAGGTCGTTGGAAATGCCCCTATCCGAACAAATGAGCCCGGTCGGGTGAGGGAAGGCGGAAGTGGAGGGGAGATAACTTTCTGCTCAGAAGTCGCGCGAGGCTGAGCAGACAGGGAAAAGAGAGTTTGGACCGATAGTCCGTAAGAAATAAAAGATGGAGTCGCACAAAGTCTTGAGCGCAAGGTAAAAGGGGGGTCGCACGTATAATAAGAAAGGGGAATGTTCTAGGGCAGAGAAAAAAAAAAGGAGGAGTGATGAAGGGTGGGAATCCAATATTTTCTTATATTAAAAGCAAGGAGTCCTCTCGGAGATACAAGGTTGTTTTGATAGGAGGCGACGGGTTACTAGGAAAGGCACGCGAGACTAGGGAAAGAAAAAAGAAAAAGCAGACACCTTATGCGAGTAAGGATGCGATTTAGGAGGAACGGTCATCCGAGGAAACACGAGGAAGGAAAAAAAGATCGGGGTTGGTCCCACAAGGATAAGGACAAGAGTGAGGGAGGAGAAACAAAATAAAACCTCCGAAAAAAAATCTTCTGTAGATCGAGAGAGTTCCGCAGCAAGCTTTGAGGAGGGGCCCTAAATCTTTCAGGAATCGGTTCTCTGGAGGTGGGGGGAGATTTACTTCTTAATGCCCGAGTTCTTAAAGGAACATGATTGCGGGAGAACGAGTGCTACCAGATATGAAGAGAATCTCAACCCTACGGCAAAGAAGTCCGAGCGGGGAGAAAAAAAGGAACCTGTCTGGGTAAGTTCTTGATGGTAGAGGGAAGAAATTTTAATCGCAAAAATCTTCCGAAACCTGGCTCTTAGGAATTAATGGGTGAAGGAAAGTAGAGGGGAGCAAGAAAGGGTGTAAAGCGTCGCCAAGGACTTTAGGGGGGCAGATGAAGATAGAAATATGTCATCCTGTCGCGTGTCAGGGAAAGGGGGGAAAAAAAACAAGTGACTTTGAGCCGATCTCAGGAGGCGAAAAGGGACGATCATACCGCGGGAGGTTCTGTTATGAAAACGCTTCCCCCGTTGGACTCAAGAGGTTTGGTGGGGGGAAAAAGAAACGGGTAGCCGAGGGAGGAAAAGGAAAAGCAGGAAATACTAACAGGGTGGATGACATGACATGATGCGGACGCAAGTGGAATCAAAAACTGTTCAATCATCCTAAAGGGTCCCGAACCAAACGGGGCTGGAGGGTGATAGGCGCTCAGAATGTGCTCCAAGAAAAATAGAAGCACTCTTAATGGATTAGGGAAGGGGAAATCAAGTTCAGGGGAGTGGAACCAGGACTAGAAAAAAACATCGGGGGGAAAGGCACATTTAAGGTGACACCTGCAGATTAACGAGGTGATCTATTAACTCTATGGACTGCGACTGAAAGCCTACTATAAGGGAAGGGAAGGGGGAAAAGGGTCCTAGAGAGAAGCCCTTCAAAAGAGGCTGTGGGTTTCTCTGATGGAGCAAACCGGGCGGGGAAAGCTAGCAAAAAGGGGTGAAATCTCTTAAAAAAAAAGATTAGGGATTAAAATATATAGATAGGCGGAAACAAAATGTCCGCGAAACCTTCCGCGTTCTCGAACGGAGAGGAAGTGGAAAGCTCCATATGTCTAACTCAATTTTGCCTGGGAATAGGAGTCAAAGACACACGTTGACGAAAGAAATGGGGGAGGATAAGGATAGTCTGGAGAAAGGTTGGAACGAGTAGACACAGAGTGGATCGCTTCTAGGGGATAGATTTAACCTGAGGAAACAAGATTAGTGGGACCCTTAAGGGGACTAAAAAAAAAGGAAGACCCGACAAAAAGAAATTGGGGACGACCTCAGCATCATAGGGTTAGTAGGTTCAGCGATGCGGGGAGCGGTGAGAGCGAACATATAACCCGAGAAAATGAAACGTAGAAACGCATGGGGAAATGGGACTTTAAGAGGACGGGGTCTCGTTCCGCACAAGCTCGTATGGAACTACGCAAAGTGACCTAGGTGTCTATTCAAGCAGGGGGAAAGAGGATGGGAAACATTGCGCAAAAAAGAAGGGGGCTAGATGAGGGCATCAGTCCATTACACTACCTCCCTTGCTTGAGGGGAATTAAGGAAACTTGGCCTATCAGAATGAGGAGCAAATATCTCACCTGGGGAAGCAAAAGAAAACGAAACGGAAGGAGCCAATGTGACACATACAAAATATGGTAGACTACTCTTAAGACGGAGGGGAAAAGAATATTTAATCTTATCCTCTAAAGAACAGGCTAAGAAGAGTTCCTTTGGAAGGCCCTGGGGGAGAAGAAAAAAGGTACATCTGACATGAAATCGAAGGTAAGACGCAGGAGACAAGAGACATTTTCGAGACGTATCTAAGGGGGGAGACTTCGTCGTCGGTCATTCTGATGACTCTCCTTCAGGTGACCGAGCTAGTAAGGCGGGAGAAAATCTTCATCCAAAAACAGCCTACTAGAACGACCAAAAGGGGGGAAAGCCGGGGGCTTGAGGATAGGGACGAGGTCGATTCGGCGTGGAACGCCGGAAGAAAAAGGTTCGAGGGAAATGATGTTGAGGAAGACGTCATCGTGAAGAATTCCTCTTGTGAAAAGCCGAAGGGAAACCTCTTTCCGTGGTCGATGCGGGGGAAGCTGCGAGGCGACGAAAAATGCAAGAAAAATCAGGTGTCGGGGGTCCAGGGGGGCCTAAAACGTGGGATAGCGAGGGACTCTTTCGTAGCCTCCGTCAATCAAAATCCAAACAGGGTCGCACCGAGCGTCCGGGCGGGGGGGGGCATCGACGAAGGATGAGAGGGCATTGAGACGATGAAGAAGAAAAAGGCTCAAAAAAACCAATGAATGAGCAACTCTATGAGATGATCTGCTATAACATAAAGAAAACTTCAACTCGAGAACTGGTAAGGGGAGCGTATGACTGGCTGCTCTCTTTAGGAAAGGAGAAGGCAATTATAAAGAAAAAGAGAGAAAAACATTGCGTCTGAGCTATAGTCCTCCCTTAAAAAAACACCTAAGGGAGAAAAGAAAGATAGGGGGGCCAAGAGGAAGAGATGGCGAATCATATAAAAACAACTCCCACGACACAGAAAAATCTCACACTATACTGAAAAGAACAGCCGACTCTTGTCAAGAAGGTGGAAAACGAAAAAGAAGAGATTATAGGCGGGTGGAAGGCAGTTAGTTCGGGGGAAGATTCTCGAAAAAAATGTCTGTCTGCAAATCAGGAGGGCAAAAGAGTGGTAACTGCGCGCTGAGAAGCTCAACGGGAGCTAAGAGAAACTCAATACGGTCTAGACGCCGTCAGGTCGAGCAAAAGGAGATGTCGATGGGAGGCAACGGTATCTCACCCGGCTCGGAAAAGGGGGGGGGGGCAACCACCTCTTCGGCACAGGTGGTCTTATATCAGAGAGGAGAGAAAAGAAATCGAGGGGGGGTGAACGTCGGGGAACATGGGCCTTATGCTCAAGAGTGGGAAGAAGCTAGGGATTGAGAAGAGGAAAAATTTCGCAGCAGCACCTTATCGTTGAAGCGACATCTAAAAACGAAGGAAGGGTCGAACCGATAGGAAACCATACTCCCTTCTCCAGTCTACTGTTTGGGGGGGGGGGGGTTTACGGTGATAAACGGTTAGGCTTATATACAAGCTAGAAGACACGAGGGCGGTAAAAGGCCGAGCTTTACTTCTAACGAGGAAAAAATAAATCTCTTTTCAAGGCACAGGGGATAAAAATGCGGGAAATACGACATCGGAGGAGAGGGGGAATTAGGTAAGAACTCTGAACGGGATGGGGGCACCGCTGACAAAGGGTGGAAATCAGGTTGGATGCAATGGATGAAGAAAGAGAAGCTCATCCTAACGGGAGGTCGTCCTGGCACTGGAAGATATGGATGACAGGGACAAGCTGCTGACGCTACACAGAATAAAGCAAGTGAGAAGACCAGAACTATACGTCGGAAAAAACCCGGTTAGGCACAAAGGGTTTCCGCAGAATCTCGAGCAAACCGGGACTAGAAACTCTACTGGCTCGTAGAACCCAGCTGCCGTTTCGACGCCAAACGCCTCATGAAGGTTCAGAAAAAGAAGACCCGTGCTTGGGGAAAGATATACTACGGGGGATGAAGTAGGGAGGGATCGTTACAAAGCTTGTGATATGAGACGAAAATTCCCGGGCTTCTGGGGGACGTGAAAACGTCCAAAAGTGTGAGATAGGGCGAAAGGGGGGGCCTGGAGAAGGATACTTCCATAAAGTTGGACTACTTTGTGGAGAGACTATGGCCGTTAGGAACGGGGGGGGGGAAGCATCGCATAAGAAAGGTAACTACGAGAAACTCGTAGGGAGGATCCTTACTAAAAAAAGGATTTGGCAGGATGTCTCCTGAGGGGGTGCAAAAAAAAGTGTTGCATAAAGTCCTATTGAGAAAAACGGGCTCCGTCATCAAGAGGGGAGATTCTGACGGGAGTCAAGAAAAGGGCGCTCTCAAAATAGAAGCATCCGTGCTCTAATTGAATTTTCCGGTACTACAACGGGGAGCCATCCAGTCACTCACGGAACGAGGAGAAAGGAAAAGCTCTTTTCTTTGACCAAAGTAAAGCGGATAAAGTGGCCTTGCGTGGGAAGGGAAAAAACGACGGGCATATAGGGCAAGAATTTCCCTTACCCCACGGCCCGAGAGTCAAAACGGCGCATTTGAAACATTAGGCATAACCAAGTCGAGAGGACAAAGCCTCGCGGCCGTGATTGCAACAAGAGGCGAAGAATCGTTCACCTTAGGGACGGGGCGGGACTCTTACAATATCTGCAAGGAAAGGGAGATTCATAGAGCTTATCCTCTCACACGCGGCAGAAGAAGAAGGTGGAAGGGGGGACTGAAAGGGGAGGATAACCGGTGTAGAAAATTCCAGGGGTCTAGGAAAGGGGTCTACAGGAAATGATCCTACGGCTGCCGGTTGACTGTACGCTCGTCAGAGACTGAAAAAAGGAAAGGCCGCTCATGTCGAGTACGCTGTAGACCTCGTCAAACGAAGGGAAATACACAAGAAAGAGCCTACGACGCTCATGGGCTAGGAACTTTCGATACCAACAAAAAAGGGGGAACGAGAGGTGGCCGAGCAGTTGAGGGTCTCGAGGTCGGCTGGTGTTCGGGTAGTAGTGGTTTAGGCAAAGGAACGCGGCACGAGGCGGAAAAGTTGAAAAGCCGAGCGAGGGAACTCCAAAGGAGGCTGGTAATGTTCGCGCTGTAAGAGGAAGGGGATATCAAAACAGACAGGCGGTAGAAAGACTCGGTCATGGGCGCTCGAGGGGGAAGGTCTACTTGTACGTAAGACAGGATTTCCTCAAGACGGCAAGGAGAGGGTCAAGAAGGGAAAAAAAAGAGGAGAGGACGGTAGGTCTCTCCTTTCAATCCGTGCATTTTCTCTGGGGAT
>Ga0179593_1403648_pt1 | contig 10196 bp, 11 predicted proteins | sample CZODoug2_1_08_16_FD_185931 | JGI IMG/M metagenome (GOLD analysis project Ga0179593, IMG submission 185931) | Vadose zone soil fungal communities from Angelo Coast Range Reserve, California, USA - CZODoug2_1_08_16fungal (PacBio error correction) | ecosystem: Environmental > Terrestrial > Soil >...
CCCCACAGGGTAAACAAGTGGGAAACCACCATGTAAAACTTAAAAAAAAACTCCGGTGTGATACCTCTGTCATGCAACCTCCCTGCCAGAAAGCGAAGCCACAGGTCCAATCAAAAAAGAAGGAAACTCCTGAATCTCACTAGGTCGAAAAGTGAAAAAAAATCGGCCGGGCGAACGCGGGAAATCAAAACAAGCACGCCAGGGTCCATAAACACCGTATGGGCTGCACCACGGAGAAATGGGAGCACAGGGGTTCCAACGAACATCGAAAAAACACCACAACTGCCAGGGTAGGAATCCACTCGGCAGGGAAAAGGGGCTAAAACCTGGTAAACAGGCTGGAAGGAGGAAAAACAAAAAGATGGGATCAGAAGTACAATTTTGGGCGCAGAGAAAACGCCGGGGTCAGGTACAAAGGGATTTAAGGGCGGTCAAGGGTAAAGTGGGGGTTAACAAAACAAGGGAAAAAACTAAAGGAGAAAAGAAAAACCGTGCAAAAAAAAAAAGTGACATTGGTCCTCGGACTGGGGACCGTTTCCGCGGATATGGGGGGGGGAAGTAATTTAAAATGTAGAGCCATGAAAAAAGGACCGGAAACCACTCCCAACGCACGACGTGAATCCGAGCAGCAAAACTGGCTCAAAGCAGAGAGACAGGAAACTACTCGTCTGCCAAGGTAGCGACAGGGAAAGGGGGTCAAAAGGCAAAGGACCCGAAATCCCGGGGACGGGAGAACGCCGAAATTTAGGAAAGGTGGTCAAAGCGACAAGGGGGGTCCACACCAAAAACCAGAAGCAGAGGGTGGGAACAGAAAAGAAAAAAAAACTTCAGAACGTTCCAAGGAAAAAGCAAAAGAAGCGCGGGGGGAACGAGCATGACTCGGTCACCACGCCGGCCCCGCAAACCCGCGGGAGGGGGTTCCAAGAATTCACAAGATGAGAAAAGCAAATAAGTTACTTTCAGATCTGTGAGAAAAAGCTCATAGACCCCAAGAAGGAAAGGGAACAATAAAAGACCCTGGATCCTAGCAATTGAGCTGCATGCAAAAGGAAATAAACGCACCAACCGGTAAAGGTCAAAAACGATTCAAACTGGCGCCCCGAAACTAAAGTTCCAACGAAAAGGACCAAGAAAGAAGGAAAATGAGGACTGAGGGCAGAGGAGGGGGCGGAGAAACAGGTAATTCAGTTTAAGGGGAAAGGAAAAAGGGGGCACCCTTGGTGGAGTCATCTATCTTCAGGCCCCGAAAGGGGGAAACGAAGCTACGGGTCTTTCCAGGCAATGGTGAAGGATTGAAAAAAAAAACAACAAAGACAAAAAAGGACTGCATTACCGGTGGAAAAAAAGTGTAAACGGCGGCCGTTTCTCGCAAAAGGCCCCGCAACAAAGGCGAGAGACCATCGCCGCCTGGAAGGACCGGGGAACAGAAACGACGAAAAAGACTAACAAGGGAGAAAACATGGCAAAGTGAAAAGGACCCACTGAACTGGGAGGGGCGAAGGAGGACCTGCAAAACAAAAAAAGGCCGCGTCGTCCGCGAAGGGACATTTGCCAAGCAATGGGCAACTTTTTCAAGCACGAAGCGGGGCCCGGGAAAGAGGGGAAAAGAAAACTTGTTGATACGGAGGAGCCGGGGAAAGCGGGGAACAAAATGGGAGGACCCCCGAGCAGGGAGAGGGAAACATCGCACGAAAAGAAAAAAGGGAAAACAGACTCTCAAAGGGGCAGAAGGATTACCTGGGGGGACAGGGGGTTTTTTAACACGGGAAAAGCCGACTGAAAGAAGTCGTAAAATAGTCCAGCTACCGAGCGGGGAAAAAAATCATCCACTAAACAAGCGGGGAAAAGCCGGTCCATCGTATGTGGGTCTTCCGAAAGAGTCGACAAAAGTTAAGCCCCGAATCGGGAACAGAAAGCGCTTGGAGGCCGTGTACAACTCAAGGGCCAGCATGATCCAAAGCGCTCACCGTGAATGAGGCAGGAACAAAGTGGAAAAACCAACTCAGAAGGGGAACAACCCGGGGACCATGGTGCAGGACTACCGTCTAAGGAGCATCTGGAAGCAAAACGGGAGGGATGGCGACTACGGAAAGAATTCACAATTGGGAGGGGGAGAAACCTAACGAGAAAAACCAGCCAGCAAATACCAAGTTGTCCGGAGGAACTTTAGAAATGGGGGAAGGGTGTGTGTTTTGGCATTCAAACAAGACTCAAAGAACAAAAACTGGTCTCACATAGGAGGGTAGGAAACGACTGCATACCCGAGGGAAGGGTACAAGAGCGTTGACTGGGACGGCGACAAAACGCATAGACAAGTAAATCACCTGCACGAATGCCAAAGGCAAAAGCCGTGCCAGGGGGGAACACGCACCGGCAGAGGACGGTGACGGGAGGAAACCGGATTGCGAGAAACGGGTGCGGAAGAACCGGGGGTTTTATCAGTTGCCGTGGGGGGCAAAAAGGCACGGGGAGGACCGCGGGGCAAGGGAAACACAAGACTGGACGGGACGTGGACCAGGGGAAAGGGGGAAAAGCAGGGCTCAACCCTGACCACGCAACCGAACTTCCCAATCTTCACTCCCTACCGTCACTGAATGACCTTGGGGTCAAACGAGAAAAGAGGCGGACAAATGAGGAGGTAACCTTGTCAAAAGAGAGCTGTAAACCGAGGGGCGTACCACACAAAGCCCAAAAAAATCCCTTCCGAAAATGCGGGTCCAGTAAAACAAGGTATGGGCGACGGACCAAAAGGGGGGGGGACCGAAAACCCCCTCCAATGAAGGGGACTCGCCTCACAGAAAAAGTGGGAGTCCTTTCCTATGGGTCTAACCATTAGGAAAAGAAACACCAGAGCCTGCTTCGGAAAAAAAAAAAAATGTGAACCTCGCGCGGCCGGGGTGTCAGCCGATCCGAGGCGAAAACGCCAAAGGAAGAAATTTCGGAGACGTAAAAGACCAGAAGGGGGTGGGGTCGAACCGGGGAAAGAACCCGGCCAACTCAAAAGCCGCCGAACACTACAAAACCGCGGGAGGGAAAATTGCCAATCCTGCTAGTGCGACCAAAAAAAGTAACCGGTGTGTGGCGAAAAAGTATGAGAAACTAAAAAAAAAACCGGGGAACATGGGGTTACTCCCGAAAACTCCCAAAAACCAAAAACAAAACCGCTGAATGGCCGCGGGAGAAAAAAAAGAACACTGAGACTGATACTGCGACCAAAAAGGGCCGACCGTCAATGCATGGGAAAAAATCACCATGGATCAGAGGGGAGAAAGCGCAAGTTAGCGATCTTGGTATAAAACGAACGGAGGGGCCAACTTGAGAAAAAGGGGGGAAAACAAACCTCTGGTAAAAAACTAAATGAAAAAAGGGTCTGGAAATGAAATCAGGGCCATAAAAAAGGGACAAGCGAGTCAGAAAGGGGGGGACCAAGACCGACTGGCTCCCAATGGGGGCAAGGCTATAGGGCAGGGAAAAAAAGGGAAAGAAAAAAAGCGTGCTACTGTTACATGTTAACAACAAGGCGGGGAAAAAAAAATCAGCTGAAAAAAAAGAAGTATAGAACTGCCTGGTTCAAAACCAGCCGACGACGGGAAGAGGGACAAGCCAGCACACGAAATAAACGATGGGGGAAACACAAAGTCTACCGGGGGGGTGGGGAAGGAACCCGCTGAACCGGTGATAAAAGACTCCCTTTGATACGGCCCACTAAATGTGGAAAAGGAAAGAAGATCCAAAGAACGACTGCGCTGAGAAAAAGACCAAGAAGCAGGCTAAAGAAAAAAAACCCCGCCGGCGGAAATCGCTTGGACATCATGGGGGAACTAAGAAAAGGAACCAACCCTAATAATAGTCCCAAAGCGGACATCCAGCCTCGCACATACAAAAAAAAGAACTTGGAGATCCAGCCAATGGTGGGGCCTAACAACAAAAGATGAAAAAAGGTGTTTTCCCAGGGGGGGGGAAGAGAACGGTTCGTTAAAAGAACACGTTTTCTTTTCACGGCATAGGCTCTGAAAGAGTTGGGGGGGGGGAAAACAAGATTGAAGGAGTGGGGGACGAAAACCGGGCTACCAAAATGTCACAAAAAAAACGACGAATTGCAGAAAATGTCAGAGAAGACATCTTGTATACCGTCTGCACCGAAGTATTGAAAGAGGGCGGGCCCGGGCAAAAAAAAACCTCCGGAAAAGTAAGATAACCGGGCGGGGGGGTAGCACGAACAAACACGAAAAACATTCGACCAATAGGGGGGGACCATCGAATATCGACAACGAAAACTAAACGCCAGGCATGGAAAAAGAAAAAACCATGTCCAGTCGGACTCAGTAGGAAAAGTAAACTAAACGTGGAGTAAACTGTAAAAAAAGGGGGGAAGGAGGGGAGTTTTCTCAACCCATCAAGTCCAAACAAGGAGGGGGAAAAAAGCACCGGGGAGAGGGGGGGCCAAGTTTCACGTGCCAGATAAGCAATGTTTCGCAAAAAGAAGGGGGTCAGGCCAAAACAGTCTGGTCAGATTGCAGCGGAAACGAAGTCTTGACACCCCGGGCTAGCCAGAGGACCTGACGACATACCTTGATAGGTGAAACCAGTTGTTTACCAGTCAGACGGTGGGGGGTCACCGGGCACATAAGGAGTTCACTAAAACCCAAAGAGGGACCGCCCAAACCGAATTTAAAAGGCCCTGCGATGGGGCGCCTCAATTATAAAAAAGGGTTTTTGTGGTTAATGCACTTTCACTCTGTAAAAGTAACGGAAAAATAGTAGTCATCCCGGGAGCGGGCCGGGGGCTAGAGAAAGCTGGGAAGCATACCTCCTGTCCAGAAAAAAGAAGGGGGTGGGATGGGTAGTACTTTCCTTGAACAAGGAAATTGTCTAGACAGGGTTTAGGAAAAAAACAATACGAAGTGCGAACCTTCCCGAAAGAAGGGGCAAGGAAAACTTAATCCGAGGGGGTTGGGTTTTCTTCAGGCCAAGAAAAAAGGCGGTTGGAGGAAGGAAGGGAAAAAGGAGAGAACAAAAAATCAGTGGTGCACTCCACAAACGTGGGCCCCAATCAAGGGTGATTCTCAAACGGAGGACGGGGAGGAAAAGAAGACCTTCCCCTCCAATCACCAAAACAGTCTGGTAAGAGACAGGTGGACATGGATCGGGAAAAAAAAGGGTTTCCAGAAAATAGGAAGTTAGGAAGGGTAGAGTCCCGTCCAAGACCAGGAGCGGGTTTTAGTGGTAAAAAAGTGGGGTTTGACTAGGGACACAACTCGTTGAAAAGTCCGGTCCAAAGGGACCAAAGCCGAAGGTGCCTCAAGTTGGAAAGGGGTTGAACACTCCTATTGACATCGGGAGGAACACGGTACACAAGCTCCTCTTGCCGCAGTATTTGGGCCCAGGTAAAAGAGATCAGGCGTCTTTTGTTAAAGAAGAGGAAAAATTCAAGGGGGCATCGGGCCTGGAGAAACCCAGAAAAAAAGAAGAAAAGTGCGGGTGAGGGGTTCCGAGCCCGAACGGGTTACCCGCAAAGTGCACGTGTGCAAAAAGAAAAGAGGGACCAAAAGTGTTTGGTCGCAAATGGGGGGGGGAAAAAAAGCAAACAAATCTGGGGTAAAGGCCCCACCAAGGACAAAAAACACCAGAAAGGTCGGCAAAACACAAGACTGCGTGGGATAGGGAGGTGGACAGAAGACAGAGAGAATTGTATCACCTTATAGACCATCAGGGTTTTTGACACCAGAAAAAAGACCCTAAGGTGTAAGGAGTCCGAGCTGTGGAATGGGGCGGGGGACGACACCTAAGATAACGGGGGTGGAAAGGGACCCCGAAAGAAGGTGAGGTAGACAAACTCTGGGAAACAAAATGGTGTCATGGAGGAGGGGTGGTCGGGAGGCTTCAGACAAAAAGGGCCAAGGGAGGAAGTGTAGTTGGTCCATCACCCCTTGAAACTATCTTGAGAGGGGTAGACCCACTCAACGGGATTCTCACGGGTAGAATGGGTCCAAGCTGTGTCATTCTCAGAAACGGTTGCGCCTAAAACGGGGTGGGGGGGGAAGAAGACAAGGGGGTTTTCAGGTACATACAAGCAGCCAGAACACAGCGTAACTTTGGTGCCCAGGATGGTAATGGAGTGAAAAGGAAAAAAGGGAGAAGAGGGCACTACTTTAAGAAAGGGAGTTGGGGGATTAACCTTTCGGTTCATGGACTATGGGAAATAAATTCAAACAATCGCCCGAATGAAAAAAAACAGACCAAAGAATGTAATCTTCTGTCGCGTCAAAGCTAGTGTTTAAATCAGAGGGCTTTGAGATTCAAAAAACAAAACTGCTATTCACATCGTGGAATCCGCCTGGAGACAGGAACCGCGGCGTTGAAGGGAACGGGGGCGAAAACAGTGTGACTTCACCAGGAATTTTCAGGGCAAAAAAAGCGTAGCGGTGTGCACCTGGGGAAATGCCATTCGCAGGGAGGGAAGAGCACCTGTGTTCTATAACCAAATCCGCCGCGGAAGGGCCATTAAGGGGGGGGAAGGGACCCTGTGCCAACTAAAAGGGAAAAAACCTCGGGGGGCCTGGGGGGGAAAGGACAGGCGGAAAGCTCTTATTCGCCCTGGTTTTCTAGTGGGTCCAAAGAGTAATAACCGGACACAGCGCCTCTCCAACAAAAAAGAACACACAAGGGAGGACAAGGGGCACTCTTCCTTGGAAAACCAACCAGTCAAAGAGAAATTTGACAGAGGCACTTGAACCCTGAATCCAAGTAAAGTAACTCGGGAAGAGGCGAAAAGTGCACTGGTTACTCCCGACCTTCAAACAGGCAGGGAAACCGGGGGAAAAACAGCGAGCCCAGTCACCGAATTCGGTGGTGTTGAGGGGGGAGAAGGGGGGAGCAATATTTCTGGCTGTTGGAAACGTGGGGGATCCCGGGAAAGGGTCACCGAAGGACAACGTCAAAGATCGAATTGATCATGTTAGTGATGGCTTGACAAACGAACCGGGGGCGACGAACAAGCCTCTATAAACCTCAGAACGACGATTGGCCGGGTTCAAGGACCCAATTCTTGGTGGGGGAAAACTGAGAAGACCGGGGGGGGCGGGAAGGAAGCAAGGGGCCCAGACGGCCAGCTCTGGAAAAAGCCAACAGCGTTCCGAAGACGTTGGGGGCGCGCTTCGTCATCATTCTGGTAATTAACGCTTCTTGCCTAGTGGGGGTGTTTGACCCGGAAGATGACCAAAAAAGAAACCTTTCCACTGGCGTCGATAAATTCCAGAAAAATCATACGGGCCGGATGGCGCCGGGTGTGACGGGCGATCAATACGACGTGGAGGAGGGACTTCAAAAACTCGCTGGAAACTTTTACCAGCACCACCAACAAGTTTATCTATTCCCTTCGCGGCGGATGGTCAAACGGGCCCGGGGGACCAGAATCAAAAAAACAGTAACGGAAGACGAAAGGGTATACTAAAATGAAAACTCCAGCACGTCGCGGAATTCCAAAAAGAAGGGACAACCAGAAAGTCCTCGACATCTTGGGGAAAAAGAAGAGAAAGAAGGCAAGTTCCTAAAGGGACCCAGACCTGGACAGGCCACAGGGCAGCCAAAAAGAAGGGAAAGCCCAGAACCCTCTTTTAAACGTTCCCTGCGAAAGAACGGAAAAGACTGTCCCACAAACAAGACAAGACTGGAAAGACCAGTACTACACCATACAACGTAGGGGGACGGCCTCAATCAAACATAGAGGAAAACATCAAATATGACCTATGCTAAGGGTTGGTACGGGGGGGGAGGCAATGGAGACTTGACATGCACGTGAGGGGGGACAGGACGTTGCAGAGCATTTTTTGAATTGCCGAGGGGGTAAGAGAGCTTCCGGATGGCCCGAGAACTTGCGGTGAGACTGAGGGATCCGAAAGGTCCGCGTGACTTCCAGGCGGTCATAAGAGGGAGAACACGCGGGGGTTTCCTCCGAAGTCCTCTTTGGGGGGACAGGAAAAAAGAGAGCACGCGAGAAAAAAAAAACAAACAACAAAAGAAAGGGAGTGAAACTAGGGGATATTGAGACCTTGGGCAATTTCACAACACACAAATAGGGACCGCAGAACACCCCCAGCCTGGTTATCCGGCAAAGGACGGAAAGCGAAACCCTGGCAAATTCATCGAAGAGGACAGAATAATAGAACGGAGAATATGCGCAGGCACAGCAGGGGGCGAGCATTAAGCGTCGACTGAAAGGGCTTTCGGAAACCAAAAAAGGCACGCCGCCAGGTCAAGGAAAAGATAAGAGGCTGCCTCTCATTAAAAAAACCCTCCCACTGAGAAAAGCGAATTCGTCGAAGTTGCTGAACGAGCAGGGGGGAGGAAAAGCGAAAACCATGTGGAGGCGGGGACGGCCGGCCACAAAAAGGAAGGAAGCGGGCAACGGCTGGTTCTCCCGTGGGGGTGGCACGTCCGGTAAAAGGTCCCCCAGGAAAGTGCCTGGGGAACGGCGTGTCTGGAGTGGTCACCCAAATGACTGAGGAAACCATGAACCCGGAAAAAGGAAGAAAAGTGAAGGGGGTAAGCTTACTTGTTTCCCAAAATAATATTGAGAGCAGGGCATGGGGAGAAGTAAGGTAAACTCTTAAACATTTCCGGAGCGAAAAGGCCACCGGAACCTCCCCTAAATAAACGTAATCGCGAATACAAAGGGGGACAAAAAAAAACAGAGGTTAAGATGGAATGAGAACCTTCCGTGGGAATCAACCTTCCGTCCAAAAAAACGGGAGATGGACGGGGGATCCAAAGACAAATTGCTGCATGGAGGAAAGAGAACCTTCCAAAAATCACACAGAAGAAGGGGTCATGATTCACGGAAGTGCCGCCAGAGACGAGGATCAATTGGTGTGGCCGAGAGGGGGGTAAGGAAGGCAACGGTCTGAAGCCCGCCCAATAGGTTGGCCAACACAAGGAGGCAAGGAAAAAGGAATCAAAGGAAGTTCCTTCGACTAGCGACAGAAAAAGAAACGGGCGCCGGCCAGAAGGGGACCGAGTAAGGATGTAAAAAGCGGACGAAACAGGCAAGGATGCGAAAAAACAACCTTTCACTATCAAACTCCACGCTTTGGAACAAACTCGGATAAAAGGATCCAGACGCCGAACAGACGTGACCATGAAAAAAATCGCGGAAAAGTCCGGAACGGGTCGGACGGACACTCTTTACTCCAATGGCACCGGGGTGCGGAAAGAATTGAGGCGGCGACAGCCCCCTCGGGCGGAGGGGTAACGGTTGCAGTAGGCAACGGGCAACCAGATGACTTCCTGGAATCTTATCGGGGGTTCCTGCCAGAAAGGGTTGGAAGGGAACCGGCCCGGAACAAAAAAAAGAGCTCGGCCTCAATGCCAATCCGAAAGGGGCGGAGGAGAAAAAAAGGGAAGTCACCTTGAGAAGCCACCCAGAAGGCGGGAGGGACCTCTTAACACAAAAAGGCGCGGGGAAGAAAACGAAATGGTGAAGGAAAGGAAAAAGTGGGAAGACACTGTGAAAGGAAGGACTTGGGAAAATCGGTAACGAGCAGGGAAATGGAAAGAGGAACCAAACAGGTTATACCACTTCATAAACTCGCCGAACAATCCGGAGGGAGGGAAAACAACGAAAGGATCCAGGCAACGAATAGGTAATGAGAATGGCTGGGGACAAGTTGGGCAGAGGGGGAAATATGCCGTCAACCTACTACCACGACAGGTTGATCAAGAACACCGAACCGACGGCCCGTACCACAAAAAGAACGAGGTGGTAGGAAATACACACGACGCAAGAGAGGACAATAGGAAAACATGGGAAAGACAAGGTGGTGGAGGCGGGTACCCTATCAATCCTATCAAAAAACACTCAAACAGTGGAAAAGTGAGCAAGACACCGAAACGGCACCCAGGCTAGGAGGGGCTCAATCCCGAGAGGCTAAAGGCCAATGGTCAGAGAAGATGGGGCGAACCTTTCCCGCTCCAGAACCCTGGGGGGGGAGAACCTTATGGGGGGCAAAAAAAACGAAAAAAAAAAAAACCGCCGCCAGACCAATGGGTGTCGATGGCGCGAAAGGAAAGGGGGTAACAACAGATCGCCAGCAGTGGTAGCAAAAAAGGCGTTAGACTACTGGTTTCAACCGCATTTTTGGTGGAGTGGGGGAACCCCACCTGGGGGGAACGAGGGACGGCACCCCTTAGGGTAAAAA
>Ga0179593_1527150_pt1 | contig 10196 bp, 11 predicted proteins | sample CZODoug2_1_08_16_FD_185931 | JGI IMG/M metagenome (GOLD analysis project Ga0179593, IMG submission 185931) | Vadose zone soil fungal communities from Angelo Coast Range Reserve, California, USA - CZODoug2_1_08_16fungal (PacBio error correction) | ecosystem: Environmental > Terrestrial > Soil >...
AGGAAAGGGAAAGGCAATTAAGGAAGAAGGGGGTAGGCGTCGCGCCATAAGTGGAAGTGGCGTTCTGATGGAAGGAGAAAGGATGAGGTTTCCACGGTCAGAAAAAAGTAGCCTCTCACCCGAGGATGATGGTGAGACATCTCTTGTCTAATATGGCAATCGGCAATGAATGGTAAACGCGTGAGGGGGGGACGTCCTAATTCAGCGTAACAGCAACGATCGGGGGCCACACTGAAAAGATTAAAATCAAAACAAAGCAGAGAGGAGGTGCAAGAATCATCCCAGCGAAGGGATGAAAAAAAGAAGCGCATGTCAGGACGACGATCGCTCCCCCATGAGAAAAAAAAAAGGAAAACAAGGGAATTTAATTGACAAAAAAGGGAACACGAGGAACTTTAATTAGATTAATAGCGGATCTTTCATCAAGAAGGCCCTGAAAATACAAGAACAAGCGAATGAAAAAAAGCGCCATCGTTGCCGTGGGTGAGCGTCCCTCAAGGAAATGGAAAAATAATCGGTAACTCTGTCCAGAGTTCTCAAAGGGGGAAAAAACCGTAACGGACGCTGCAAAGTGAGAAAGGCTAAAAAACTTACATAATAGGTCCACATAGGGAAAGGAAAGGGGATAGGTCTACCACATCCAAAAAGAGTGAAGAATAGTTCCAAGAGGTGGAAACGCGACCTTCTAGTGGAAATGCAAGGGACTAAAAGCGGCTTCGCGCCCAGCGTCAGGAAGGGGGAAAATTGTGAAGTAATGGTGTGGGGTAAGCAAAAAGATATTTACCTGCTCTGCGCATCAAGTGTTTCGGGGTCTGAGTCACTATTTCCTAAGAAAACAAGATGTGCAATTCCACAAAGTGTGAAAACCGAACAAAACGCGCAAAGCAAATCAGGGGGAAAAGGAAGAGAAATAGTGAAGAGCGTGCTATTGGAGTCAGGGAGCGTGCATTCTACCTGTCTTCGAGACCAGTGATCTGCTAAAAAGAAAAAGCCGGGACTGAAAAAAATAAAAGCGTGGGGGGGACTTGAAAAATAAACCTAGGGTAGTTATTTATCTACTTCAACCAGAAAGGAACGGTACGGAGGGTCTTTGGGAGCGGAAGGGGGACGTAGTTCAAGGGAAATACTTACGCATGAGATTCAAATGCCACGCAGTGGACGAAAGATGGCTTCTTCAAGAGAAAAATAACGCATCTTGCGGGCGTATTTTAGGGGAGGGCTCAAACGTCCAAGGCGGGTGTGCCAGCTAAAGAATCTAACATGTGCGAGTATTGACGAGTTGAGGACCATCGGATGAAGAGAAGGGGCGAAGGGATGAAGAACCGGCCTTTTTAACACAGCTGTTGACAAAAAAGAAGAAGGAGAAGACCGAAGAGCCCCGAGAACCAATTACAATCGTCGCGTGGGCAAAGTGAGAGAAGAAAAAACTTCGCAGAGGAACAACCGGTGATTCTGAGTACAAAAAAGGAGGGGGAAAAGCTGGGACTTACCCTGGCGCAGCTGAAACGAGGCCTTTAGAACGAAGTTGGCTCATGACGAGGAAATAAAGGGAGGAGAAAACAAGAACAAGACTCTGCGCACATCGCAGAAAGAAAATCGGAGAGGGTGTTCGCTTACGTGTAATCCAGCAAAAGGCTTCGTGGAAGGATCAAAAGCGCAGGGAAAAGGCCCTAATAACCGATCTACGGGAGAATAAGATGAAAAATAGAAAATGATAACAAATCATGCGGAGCTGCGGCACGTGCAATTTGGTCTCAAAGAAAAACGTACCAGGGCTTGGCGGGAACTGAATTTAATTTTCGCTTAGTCACAAGAAAAAAGGGGGGGGAGACATGGTTGGGCGTGGGCCATCCCTACTCAATATCAAAAACGGGGTAAGCTCGATACGTAGTCACAAAGAGGGGAAAAACGTAAACAAAGACACCACTGGGTCGACCCAAATGGAAAAACTGATGGAAAAAAAAAAAGAGAGAAACGGCAAAAATGGGTATACTCTCTAAAAAGGGAGGGAGAATACACATGTGTTTTGCTAGAAAAGAAAATTTTGGGGGCGTTTCCAGCAGGAATTGGGGCGAAAAGGCAGGGGGCGGGAGGGTTGTCCGTTTGCGTTAACAAATTTTTTCTTAAATCGCCGACTTGCAGTTTTGGATCACAGAAAAAAGCACGGGTCGGGGCTTGCACCGGAAAAGTGAACACCTAGCCGGTTGAAATACACCGATAAGTCCCTTGTCAAGAAGAGGCAAGTCAGAGGGTAAGGCGCGGAGAAAAATCAAGGAGGTCTATTAAAAGAAACCGCGAAAAACTTGAGAATGTCAACGCCCTGATGTAGCGGCGCTGCTGGGGATTCTCTTATCTGGAGAGGAGGGGGGGGGAATGATGAAGCTCCTGGTGTGACGGCAAAGGAGGGATCGGAAGGGGACTCGCAAAGGGAAAAAGGACGAAATTTTTCTTTACGTGGGCGCAGGAATCGGCAAGGAAAATCCTCACGAAAGCGACTCTAAGCGCGCGAATTGTGCCCGACTTTTTAAAAAGATTTCGGTGGGCACTTTCATCCAGAACAGGGGGGGGAGCTTGCCGAAGGCTCGATGGGAAACAAGAAGGGGGGAAAAAGCGCTGACCAATGATGATAGGTGAGCTGGCAGCTTTCGGCGGAGACATAAAAGTATCTAGGGGAGAACGGGTCACAGGTGACTAAATGAGCGGGTCCAGGATATTGGGAAAAAAACTCTCGTGGAATAGAGGATCGTGGAGAAAGGGAGTCATAAGTAACGGGGACTTTGAGCCTCGACTAATAGGCCCCGAAAGGCGGGAATCCGGAGGGGGATATAAGGAAACCTTAAATTGCCAGGTCATCCTGTCTGGCCGGGGTATTGGAGGGGGGACAAGCTTTCTGGCGAAACAAGCATACCGTGACTGTGGGGGGGGGGAGAATCCGTTCTTAATTATAAATTAACTACCAAAACTAGAGAGGGTTTACGAAGGAACGCAATCGGGTGAGGGAGAGACAATTTGGGAGATATTTGAAATGTGAACGGCGAAGCCGGTCGGTTTCAACATTACAAGGCAAATACCCGGGAAACCGGGGGAGCACCGAAGTTTGGATTCCAAACCTTTTTTCCAAGAGGGGAGCTCTTTGGTAGAAAAGGGGCTTCGCGCCCGGGTTATTTCAAACACAGAAGGGAATCGCAGTTGACGAAATAAAAGCATCCGCAACCTGATGGGCAGAAGCAAAGGCCATAAGCATACTTAAAGTTCTATTACCCAGAAAGGTAGAACAAGCTTCAAATCCTGGAGAGTTAAAGGGGAAAAAAGGAAGGCCAGCTGAAGTGAGGACGGGGCGATTGGGAAAGTGGCCAGAGGCAATTACACTTGAAGAGGTTTGAAAGGAAACCTAATTGCCGCTGCGACAGATGAACCGGGGGGAAAGTATCTGGGACTGGAATCAGGCCTTCAAATGGCAATACGGTGCAAAAAAAACTGCCTCGAGGCGGCGGAGTGCTGCGCCCAATTCCTTGAGCGGAGTCGAAGATCACGCTGAGACGCGTTGGAAGGGAATTCGCTGGGATTGCGGGGGTATGTGTGACGGGCACAGGGATAAAAGGGACAGATCCAGCTAGTCACATGTGAAAGAAGACGTCCATCCTGGGGACAGTTGCACAGGGAAGGTCTTGCGAAAAGTGACCAGGCTCAGGTTAATGTGGAAACCGAGGAGGGAGTCGTGACGCAGATCGGCGGGACCTCCAACGAAGAAAAAAGCTGGATGCCGAATTGAACATCCGCAAGGAGGGTGAAAAAAAGGAGCGGATCTGTTAATTCGCTAAAGGGCGTTACAAAAACACACATATTGTGCTGTGAATGAAGGACGAGGAAGAAACAAGGGTCCGCAAGTCAAGCTGTAGAATGCAAGAAGAAAGGCACCGCAAAACAATCATCTAGCTCGTACTTCCGGGGGGGGAAGGGTGAAACTGTTGGAAACCTCAAAAATGCTTTCAGGATAAAAGGACTCAGAGATCCAAAGCGCTAACCAGAACCAACCGGGGGGGGAGAAGAGTTCAAATTTGGGGCCGGCAGCCATTCTGGACACAACAAAAAAAAGGAAATTGAAAAGGGATGTGGGAATTCCGCAGTAACTAGAAACTTCTTGTTGTGAAGCCCATCAGGGGATGTATAAGTGGCAGGAAAGCATGTGTGCGGTTTCCCGGCGGAAGAAAACCCTTCTGCTCAGAAAAGGGAAAATAGGAGGAGGATTGGGTCATAGGCCAAGGATTGCGGCGAGGATTGAAGAAAGGGGACGAAACAAAACACACGAAACGGGTGCTCGGAAAAGTACAGATTTCACTCGACGAAGCATAACAAGGAAGGGGAGGCAGTCACGCACCGCGATTTCGGCGGACAAAGCAGGGGAAGGACACAGAACCTCGCAATGACCAATGGAAAAAAAGGGCATCCGCAAAAGGCCGAACTGTCAAGGGATGGCACTCAGGTCGGATTAAACGACTAGGATTTCCCGGCCAGGGGAATAACAAAGGCGAAACCGCGTGGAGACGAAAAAACCAGACCAGTTGGTGTATATGACGGCAAACAGGGAAAAAATAGCAAGCGCCGGGCAGAAGAACAGAGCTAAAGTATTGCTCATTTGAAAGGAACATTCAAAGGAACGAATAATAACTCCAGGAAGAGGGAGGATAAAAGCCTGCAAAATAAGGAACGTGCCCAGGAGGGGAACTTTCAAGTTGGTCTAAAAAACAGGCTACTGTAAGGCAAAGGAACGGAATCGGCTTCAGAAAACGTCTCCATGATTGGAGAAGCCTGGAGAAAACTGGTGGTGCTATAGTTAAGAAGCTAGCGCGTCCGCCCAGAAAAAGGTCTTGCGTTCGTCCATGAAGGACCATCCTAGACCACCAAAAGGAAGGCCAATGTCGTGGTACGATAATATTAAACGCGCGACAGGATGGAATGAACATATCTAATCAGGAGTAGTGTAAAATAGGGAGTTCCTTGGGTGGCGCGGGGGTCGAAAGACGTCCGTCGATGAAAATCGACAGAAAAAAAAGGGGGGAAACGGAACACTGGAGTTGCAGATACCCATGTGTGGCGGTCTTGCAGGGTGAATCAAACCCTACCAGGGGGGGGAAAAGGGAGGCTTTCTTTAGCCGGTCGGAGGGGGGAAAATACCGTCTCAGAGTCGCAAGGGGGAAAGTGACTACGGAATTGGCGAGTCAGCCAAAGGATGAACTGATTCGGGCGGATTAGGGGTATGAAAAAGAAAGGGGGGGGGTGCCGTGCCAACAACCGTCGAGGAAAAAAAAGCCCAAAGGGTCAAGAGGGTCCCATTGAAAAATTATTCCTCGGAAATGTACTTACCGTGGACAGGATTGAATGAGGCAGGTGACCCGCTTCTCAAGGCGATCTAGGGCTGAGGAGAAGAAGCCTCCAAAGAAAAAAACGCCCGCGGGGATCATCAGAGGGGCTTGTGGGGGGGGGGAGAGGAATCGAATGCTCAATAAAAATCTGGAAAGCGCTAAAGAGAAACTTTACGTCGGGCGCGGGGGTCTTATCGAAATAATGAAAGGGGATAAAAAAATCCCCGGTGGGGGGGGGGAAATTTTTGAAGAAAAAAGAACGGTCGAGCACAAGAACTTTTAGCGCAGCCACATCACCGTCTATCTGCTTGAAGGGGGGGCGCGGGCCTGGTAGCCCAAAAGGGGGGGAGAGGACAAGGGGGGGTGCGCCGTGACTAAAAGGGAACCATAAGCCGGTGAAAAGGTGCGACGGGAGGAAGGATGTCATGGGCGCGAGCCTTCCTGCCCGAAATTTTTCTCTTCGCAATAAGGGGGGGGGGGGCCAGGCTTGGTGAAAAACGAAGGGATTGGTAGGGATGGAAAAAGTGTTGGGGAGGGGGGGGGAGGTGGCGGACGTTCGCCAAGACTAGGAGATGTCTCTAAGGACAAAAGGTCACAGTGAATACTCCAAAAAATGAAGAAGAGGACCGGCAACCAGCACACTGGGGAAGGCCAAAAGGACGTGCTTTAAAATGTTAACCACAAAAAAGCTCTCAAACAAGGGAGAAAGAGAAGATACGGGGCGCTCTCGCGGACAGTTTGCAAAAAGGGGGGGTCAGGGCAGTGGTGGATCGGGGTCCTTTTGAGGCCGTATCGCACCCACCGTTGGTTGGGCATACTGATAGCGCGGGGACTTGAGGGAACATCAACAGGAAAACCGACAAGAACCTCTGTTAAAAAGCACGCGGAAGACGCCATTGGGGAAACAGTTCCGGGGCGTTAGGCGATAGAAATGAAGGAAGAAAATCAAAGGGATCTACATAAAGGGGAATCCTTACTGGTCTCGCATGAGAGATAAGTTTCCGGCTGGATCAGATAACAATGGGGACCAAGGCGAAAAACTGAAAACCTGTTTGCACTACAAACGGAAAGTCAAACTGGGGGGAGAGATGTGGCAGGAAAGTGAGAAATCTGGTTTATGGGCAGGGGGAAGGACGAAAATCAAGACTCAAAAAGAGGGAAAATTAAATAAGCTACGAGAAAGGTTTACTGCCGACGTTTACCGTTGATCGTTAAGGGGGGTCATAAACTAAAGTTGGGGGGAAAGGGCGAAGAGCGAGTTCACGACAAATTTGCCCTCGTCATGAAAAACGGATAAGGGGAGTGTTAAAAAATTAGGAGAGACTAAGCCTCTCAAGTTGGATGGTCCAACAAAAAAAAAAACAAGTAGACATTCAAAAGGTGCTCCCGGTACGTCCATGAAAGGGATTAAAGAGAAAGCGCTCCGAGAAGCTTTGGAAAAAAGACGGAGCGTGGAACGTACCCGCTGGACGTGGGCACATAGATACTCCAGGAAAGATGCCTGAAATCCATGGGGGTAGAAAAGGGACGAAAACTATAGAAGGGATCATGCAAAGATCATCCGGAGGGGGAAATGAAGAAAAAAAATCTATTTGAGGAGATTAAAAAGGGAAAGTCTAAAAAGCACATGTACCGGTTTGGGGACCGTGGGGGAGAATACTGGGAAGTAGAAAGAAGAAGAAAGAAAGAAAGGGTGGAAGAAACAACGAATCATCGTAGGAGAAGAGCTGTGGAAAAAGGGATGGTCACGCTTGCTCTTAGCGGGCGCCTGGCGAAACGTTACCGGAGCGGGAAAGCCGGGAGGACATCCGACGGATTTATATGTTCAGGGGGAAAAAACCAGTCTGCGGCTATGGACTACATTGAGAAACCACGGGATGGGGCCTGCCCCCGTTCTACGCGGCGTGACGAGGGAACAAACCATGATGCTCGACGCTGTAAGAAAGGTGCCCGGAACCGTACGATGACCGCCATAGGGAGGAAAAAGAGTGATAGGCCATTTAAGTGAGAGGACATCCTTAACCGAAGTGGTAAAGAAATGTGAAAGTGGGGCCGAAAAAAAAGGTAAGGATGGGAACGGCAACCTATCAAAGAGGGGAAGAGGTACAGGGTATGGGTCCTGTAAAAGTATCGGAGGCTGAGCATAATTTGCGGCTCGGCGGTACTTTGCTTCACCGCCTCGGAGGTCAGGGGGAGCTTATAAAAAGCCAAATTTCCTAAAAAAATTACTACCCAACAGGGGGGGGAATCCTCGTCCTTGAGGAGCTAAAGGAAAAAGGATGGGAGCAGGGATTTTTGCCATAACTATCCTCCAAGAAATTCCGCTCCATAAGACCGGGAGAGAAGGGATGCCAAGCTGGCGGTTTCAATTGGGCTCCAGAAGGGGTCGAGAGATTTTTCCTCTCTGAGGCTGGCAAAAAAAGCTGGCAGGGAAAGTGCCGCCGCTCTGAGGGGGTGTGGATGCGGCGAAGCGAGATCAGGCGTGGGGCCAGACTCAAAAAAGAGGGAAGGGGCAGGTCGATAGGGCATCAACCGCAAAATGACTTGCCGTGATGCAAATACTCCCCGACATCGGGGTAAAAAGACATCTATACTAAACGTAGGGGAAAAGAATTGGGCCTGACAGGGTAGTAAACCAGAAAAAGAAGTGGGAAAATGATACATACTCTCAAAGATGAGCACCCGTACATTTATTCCATACTAGTTCAAATGTGTGGGCGGACACCAGAGAGAAAAAAAAAAAAACAGAGGAGGAGGGAGAGAGAGGGGGGGGGTAAGAACTTCAATGGGGTAAAAAAAGGTTCGGAGCCAATAAATTGTCGAGGCGGTTTGAGGGACAGTAAGAGCTTGAGAATTAAAAAAAAATTAGGCATCAACGACGTTCCCGAGAAAATGAGGGGGTGAGGGAAACATCTGGGTAAGAGAGGAGTGGGTTCATCGGCAAAAGTGGAATTTCAAGTGGGGAAGCACTACTTCATCGAAAGGGAAAGATTGGGGCCGGGGCAAACCTGACGGAAAGGATCACAAAAAACTTCACTAACAAACATCAGGAGCTAAGGGCAAATAAAGGCCTTTTCGCGGCGCATGGCGAATAGAGCGGAAACGACGAGCCAGAGGCCAGGATCCAAAATAAAAAAAAAAAAAAAAAAATGGGGGGGGAACCGCAAGAAGGCCGCGGTCCCCGGAAATAGCTGGAACTTGCAGGGGTGAAAAAGTCGACTAGAGGTCTTTTAAGCCATTCAAATGCAAAGGGAAACAAAGCGGAACGAATCGAAAAAACGACCATCAGCGTGGAAAAATTGGGAAAGAGGAGAGGAGGGGAATGAGAAGTCACTGCCGCAAAGAGAATCGCAGAACGGACCGAAACAGCGATCTGAATAATTGCTCAGTGCTGCCAGGAAAGAGAGGGGGGAAAGAAATGCGATAGGGTTGGAGAACGGGGCCACAGAAGGAAAAAAATGAACGGGGAAAAGGGCGTGCCACACTTGGTCAAAAGGGGGGGGGGGAGGAAACAGCCGAGCCTTCGCGGAAAGACTGAAAAAATAGAGAACATTAGTTTAGAGCGTTTTCTAAGTCATCGACTGTACAGCAAGATGGGGGACGGACGAGCAGGGTTGCGGGTCTGAAACGTACACGACCTCAAAAGCTGGGAAGGGTCAAAACCGGGGGAGCGGGCGAAGCCCCATGTAGGAACCCTCGTCAAAAAACATAAGAGAGAAATCCTTGGGAGAGGAACTGTTATTTGAAAAACTTGAAGTAGAGACAAAACGACACGCGTCGCCGTTCTCAGAGGACGCAAATCGTAAACAAAAAAGGTCTCTGAAAAAGGAGAGGCGTTTCCTCGGTGGCTTGGTGTATTCCCGGAAGAAAGGAAACAAGAAAAATAACGGGAACTACTGTGTCAGGGGGTGAAAGGACAAGGGGGGGGTCAAACTCGAAAATCTGAAGGCTTTCTTAAGAACAGGGATTTCGGGCAGAAAAGAGGGAGGATACATACCCCGCCGATTGAACCAGCAAAAAGGTGCTAGTGCAGGAGATGGTCTCCAACGTCACAGAGAACTGGCCAATCAATCGCTATTCAAAAATCAAAGAATCCTGTCATTCCTGCGAGTGAAGCGAATCAGACGGAGGAGAAACAGTGTGAAAAAGACCGTCCATGTGGGGACCGCTTCTGACCCAACTGCTATAGAAGATTATCTCAGGGAAAGCTAGCGCGAACCGATAGACGGTGTCGCTGTGGGGGCAAGGGCGATTGAAAATCGAAAAGGAAATAAATAAACCGTGAGCTTCCCGGAAAAAATAGGGGTGAAAAGTTAAAGTAAAATTGAGGCGTAAGCAACTTACGGAAGGGCAAAAAGTTTTTGCGGAGAAATAGAAGCGGGGGAAAGGGAGAGACGCCAAGAACTGCAATCTGAGAGCAGAATCTCAAAAGGACGAAAAAAAGAATTCCATTGCGCGTTTTAAGCCACAGGAAGAGGTGGGGGGCGGAAGGGACCAGCGCGAGGGATATAAGGCCATAAAGCAGGCAATTCAAGAAGGGGGGGGAACAGAAAATGAAAAAGGGAGCCTCGGGAGATCATGGCTGATTTTGGACAGTTCTTGGGAAGACGAAAGCAAAGGCAGGGGTGGCGGGGGTAACGGAAGGGAATTGGACGCGCTTGAGGTACAACACGAAGGTGAAGAATTTTGACGGGGCGAGCACAAGCGACCAGCGATGCAATCAAATTGGGGAATGAGGAGGATAGGTTCAGAGAAAAACCGTACAAAAAGCCGCCCCACTGCGATTGGGACGAACCCACTGAAAAAAGGTTCTTGGGGGAAAAGAAACATCGG
>Ga0179593_1564757_pt1 | contig 10196 bp, 9 predicted proteins | sample CZODoug2_1_08_16_FD_185931 | JGI IMG/M metagenome (GOLD analysis project Ga0179593, IMG submission 185931) | Vadose zone soil fungal communities from Angelo Coast Range Reserve, California, USA - CZODoug2_1_08_16fungal (PacBio error correction) | ecosystem: Environmental > Terrestrial > Soil >...
TGAGAAAATGAGCGTCGGGCCGTAAATTTGGGGCCGTCGAGGATCTGATTTGAAAGAATTGACAAGTTAGGTCTCAAATACCGTCAGGGAGGGACAGACGTTTTGGATTCAGCCTTCGTCAAACCTTAAACAGGACCAAAAACAATAAAGGCGAGGGCGCCCCCGGGGTAAAATACTGCCGGGCTCTAGTGAACAGACCGCATGCGGGGTATTCACCGGGATAAGCTTTGGAGGAGGCGGCGGACTTAAGGCATGTGTGACACGGTAGTTGACTGCGTTTCGGGGCCGGCGAAGGAAAGGGGGGATGAAGGAACCAAAGCCTGTCGGGCGGCGGGACAGGTGAGAACCATACTTGCCATACCAAGTAACGATGGGGGGGGATGTGAGTCCATCGGGTAGGGCGACGTTGCCGGAGCCGCGTCTCATCAAAGAAAAGAAAATCGATTATACCATTTTTTGGTTTTTTTGGGTTTTTTTTGTTTTTGTCGAAATGTTTTCTTCTCCTATCGTTCTGGGGCAGATGCATTGATTCATAGACGAAGAAGGACCTGAATGATCCCTTGTACACCGGTGCGCGCCTACTTTGGGAGGTTGCGGCACCATTCCCGCATGCCATCTGGCGTGGGCTTTGCCATTAAAGAAAAAGCGCACATGCAGTGGTGACGAGCAAATCGCTGAACGGGGGCCCTGAGAAAGGGCAATCGGCCCAGGTTGTCGACGAGCGCAAATTCCCGCTGGAAACGGTACTGTTATGGAGGGGGGGATCGGGGTAGCGAAGGGATCGCATCCTCGGAGAAGCCTCAATCACTCTTTGAAAGAGCCAGTGCTTTGGGAAAAAGCGAGAAGTGAGGGTTGGAAAGTTTGGGGAAGAATTCCCCAAGCAATCGCCCTCCATCTCGAGGAAGGAGGTGACAGGGAGGGGCCAGATACGTTGTGAGAGCCTCCAGCTAAACTTCTGGAGTGAGTCTCTTCGAACAGGGCAGGGGGGATGTAAGCCAACGATTTACAGACACAACATAACCAGCCTGTGCTTAGGGGTGTGGAACTCTATCTGGGATTGGGGTCTGAGATGAGGAATATAGCGTTGGCCGCACACCGCTACATCGAGACATCCCTTCGTTCCGTGCAGGTCTTGCCGAGGGTGTAAGCCGGGAAAAAAAAGAGGCGGACTACAGCTTTATTATCTTTACTTTCAACGTAAGTCTGAAAAGAAAAAGGATGGGAAATCTGGAAACCATGTGCCTGAGCTGTTGAGAATCTTGCACAACTTTGATAGAACGGGACTTGGGGGGCTCGACTAAGAAAAAAGGGGGAAAAACCACGGAAAAAAGGGAGGAATGAGTGCGATTTCCTTGGCAAGCTTGTGGGAGCTCTTCTGTACGCGTCGGCTTTCGTGAAAAGGAGCCCGCGGGGAAGGCAGGGCTCGAGGGGCCATGCCTTGGCTTCTTCCTTCCTGCCGTATCGAGCCTCCGCTCGACCACTCTCCCGGAAGTGCTAGACGTACTCGGGCTGAGTTCAGATTGAAGTGTAGAAATAGTAGTCGAAACGTGGCGAATAGCAACCTTGATCCAATGGCGACTGAGAATGCTGGCAATCTCTCTCCGATACCGAAGGACATCAACGAATCGGGCGTATAGATTCCGAGGCAAATGCTTTTTCTAAGGTCGCAAAATCTGATTTCAGAGTCGAATGAATTGGAATCCGGGTGACGGCGGCAGGGGGGGGGGGGGTGGGGGGGGGGGGGTGGGGGGGGGGGGGGGGGGGGGGGGGGGGGGGGGGGGTGGGGCCGCGTTTTCAGGGGCGGTCTTCGCGCTGGCTTGTAGTCGCCGATTTTCGGGAATCTTATGGAGTCGGCCAAATGACTTTAAAGGAATGGGCCCTTAGTCTCGCATGTGATCTCCGCGTGCATTTCACAGTTCCCCGGGAAGGGGCGCAAAAAGTGGATGGGCCGGTCCCTTTCTGGGCAGCAGGTAGAAAGTTGGCATTCAAACACTCAGAAAAAGAGCGGGGGGAAAGCACCATTTTCCCAAGCTTTCTTGGGGGAATCCTCGATTGTGCCCAGAGGAGAAAAGGAACTAGCAATACACCATGGGATAATAACTGTTGAAAAAGGGAAAGAAGCCGGAAGATAAAAACCAAGAAGCCACGGGGGATAGAGGCTCGGGAACTGTTACCTGGAACAAAACAACCATTGTAGGTACGCCTTGAAATTGTCAACCAGTGAGGTCCGATGGAAGTTTCATTGATGAAAACCACACCCCCCATCGGGGCACGGAGAATGAGGCGGGTTGAGAAGCCGCGACACGGTGAGGATATTAACCCTACAACTAGACAAAGAGATTAAAGATTTCAGAACCGGCACTCCGGTCATCCCTAACGGGCACGAACCTCGAGAGAAAATGACCTACTCAGTTGATGGAACACTAGAAAGGGTGAAAGTGGAGAAGTCGACGGCTTCGCTACGCGCAGCCCACTCAGAAGGATTACAAAATTTAGTAGCATAATTTAGAAAGGGTCCCATAAAAAGGGCAAGAAGTCTTTAGTGAATAAAAAAACAAACAACAAGGAAGGAGGAGAGAGGATGAAAATAATCCTCCTCTGGGAATTCTGCCCGTTAATAAGGGGGAAAAAGAAAGGGGGGGGGGGCCAGCCTTAGGGGAGTGGGCTGCTAGGACGGCGTGAAAGCCAGATTATAAGGACAAACTACCCAAGAAACACAGGAACACTGCATGGCATGTTGCCGCGCGGGAGAACTTTAAAAAAATGGTCCTCATGGTGTAGTGCCTGAGAGACAAAAAAGTGTAAAGAGGGACAGGGGGGGGTGAGGGGTCAGTTCCTTCTACCACACAGTGTCCAAAAACGTCTTCTGCTGTAACAAATTCCGCTAGATAACAGCAAGGGGTGAGGGGGGGGGGGTTCCAGGTTGACACGGGGCAAGGACCCTGCTCAACTAAAAGTTGCCCAATTCCCAGCAGTCGAGGGAAGGGTCTGGGGTTAACTGGAACAGTTCCGCGCCAACCTCAGGTCTGACGTGGTCGCTGAGGTTTCAATAGAGTATATTCGAGGGGAAGGCTTTCTTTAGTTCTTATCATTGGGTTGGGTAGGAACTAAAACCGGGGGTTGCCCAGCGCCGTCTCCAGAAAACAGAAAGCCGAAAGTGCGGGGTTTCACCGACCCCAGACAATACAAGGGGGGAAAGGACCCACGTTCTAAGAAAAGACTATGCAGCAGCAAACGGCCAAACAAAAGAGCAGACAAAAGGGGGGGAAAAGGGACTTTCAAGTGAACGGCAAGATCGTGCGAATACATAAAATCGTGCGAGAGAAATGGAAAAGGCCCGGCAAAGGGCTTGCCGCACGCCCTAAGGAGCTAAGACACGAAGGCCTGCAGGAAGCCAGCAGAAAAATCAAGGAACCAGGAGGGTCGATCACGTGACAGAGCAGAGACCGGAGAAGGGAGGGAAGAAGCGCGAAACAGGCGTTTTCTGGCATCTCGGAGCCGAGGTGAGGTGGGGCAGCTGGTGAGTAGGAGTAAAAAAGCCCAGGACCATCGTGGGACGAGTGGATCAAGTGACTCGAAAAACTTCCCGACCGCACTCGGAAAAAAAGAAAAAGAACAAAAGTAGGAGGAGCACGTAGAATAGTGAAGAGCTATAGGCGACGGGAGAACAGGAAACCCAGGATCCAGAGGGTAATGAAATCGATACCTGCCTCGCCAAAGGCGAAGACCCAACAGCCCGCACAACTCATAAGTCAGTACCTATCTCAACCAGCATTTTTCGAACAGCGGGAAGCCCCCAGAGGCCTTAGTAGCGTTCTTCGACGAGAGGGAGGCCAGTCGGGTAAAATAAAAAGGGCGAGACAGATAGTCGTCAAACATGCAGGCCATGGCGAGAGTCTCTCTTGGAGAAATTCGCTGGGCAACCCAGCACTAAAACCAGATTGCCGTAAACCTTCGGTTGCAAACGAAAAGGAGACTAAAGGCAAGTAAAACTGGAGGTCCATGGAAGCGGTTGTGGAGGAGGGCCACCATCGGACGTCTAAGCTATAGGCATAGTCTAAAAGCGAGGGCGTAGCCAGGGGGAAAAGTGTAAACCCAGTGCTATGTGAGCCTTTGATCGTTGGTTATACAATCAAATCCTACCTCCCAGGGGGGGGAAAAAAAGCAGGAGGAGAATAGGCCCTTGCGATCACAAAAGTATCTTATCCCGAAAATGGCGCGACTATACCAATAAAAGGGGGAACGGAGATGCACTTGGGGGGAAGAGCCAAAAAAAATAACGACGTACAGGCAGGGCTAACAATAAGAGCAGGGGCCCTAAAACAGTGGCCGTATCACAGATGAACTAGGAAATTGCCAGAATAATCAGCGACGGAGAAAGCACGGAAGGGAAATGTTTCCATCCCTGACGACAAGGGCCCGAATGCCCATGTCGGCGAGAAACGGCCAGCGAAGGGGGGGGCCAACAAGCAGCTTACCCCTAGATGCCTCAGTCCTAAGTTCAGAACTATGGAGTTTGGGTGTTGGGTGAGCGAATGGGTGGGACCTTCCAAACCGACAAAATTTCTGATGATCAGCAAAAGGTTGAGAAAAGGAATATCGGCAATCTTCGTCCGCATGGATGATCTGAAAAAAAGAGAAAGGGCAGCAAAATCAAGCAAGGCGAGAACACACCACCGCAAAAATGGCGGCAGGGAAAGGACAATTACTGAGGAGGCGACCAAAACGCCAGGCCTCCCTATGCCCCGTTTTACTCCCAAAAGCACGTTCTTTTCTTTCGGAGCAAACGTCGAACAAACGCCACCGAAGAAAAATCGCAAGGATGTGGGGGGGCCATGATCGTATCGCAAAAAAGGAAAAACGAGTAAAGGGAACAGTGTCCAAGGCCCCCCCGAACTTCAAACGAAGCCACTCTCACAGCGATCACCTGAAATCAAAAGACAGAGTCCTGCGACATAGAGCCAACCGGCAGTAATGAATTCCTCCCCTCGCCCGTCGGGTTTTGGGGGTGCCAGGAGAAGGGCAAAAGAAGGGGGTAAAGAATGGAAGAATACAAACGAGCAACCCTCCCCTAGGTTCTTTGGTGAGAAAAAAGGGACGAAGTAAAAGAAAACGTGCCCTGTGGGGAGCAGGGGGGGGGAGGGGGGGGGGGGGGGGGGGGGGGGGGGGGGGGGGGGGGGGGGGGGGGGGGGGGGGGGGGGGGGGGGGGGGGGGGGGGTGGGGGGGGGTCGCGGTGTGGGCGCAGGGGGGGGGGGGGGGGGGGCCGGGGGGGCAGGGGGGGGTTGTGGGGGGGTGGGGGGGGGAGGGGGGGGGGGGGGGGGGTGGGGGGGGGTGGGGGGGGGGGGGGGGGGGTGGGGGGGTGGGGGGGGAAGGGGGGGGTGGGTGGGGTTGGGTGGGGGGTGCCGGTTTTTGGGGGGTAGGCGGCGGCCGAGGGGTAGGTGGGAGAGGTCTCATAAAAAGGGAGGAGGATTGAGAAGAGAGGGATTGGGGGCGTTCTCACAGGTGGGGGGGGGCGGTCGGTGTGGGAGACGGGGGTGGGGGGAAAGTGATGGGGAGGAAAGGGGGGAAGTTGTTTTGGAGGGGCACAAGTTCTCAGGAGGGGGGGGGGGGCAAAGTTTCCAGTTAAAAGAAGAAGGGAGAGGTAGGAAAAAAGGAGCAACCAATCTTGGGATTCAGCCTTCTACACAAACCACGAGGGAAGGGGGGAAACCGTAGATGCAAAAGAGGGATACTAGGTTACCATCTTCAGTCGTTTTTATTCACGGTTGGTGCGTCTTATGGCCAGAGAAATGAAAGGGGGGAACTGGGCAGCGGTGACGGTCGAGGCTGATCGAGTGACCATCCAACTGCTATGCGAAAGTGCGGGAGGGGCAAAAGGGGTTACATACTAGAAAAAAACGACTTTCTTTTCAATCAGAACATCGACGGGAATGCTAGCTGGGGAAGGTACACACATCATCTCCTTTAGCTATGACCTACCGCCATGGGGGGGGGTGAAAGCGAAAGTTGTGCCACCATGAAAAGTTTGTTGACACGAAAGCTGACGCTGAGACCCGACGCAACAGTGCTAAAGCCTCAAAGGGTGGGGGACTGTGTTGGGCTCCCCCCCAGCTACTTGAATAAAGCGGTCAGGCGGATGCCGGCATCAGAAGCCTGGCAGTTAGTTTAGTGGCTCACGATCCGTATCCAGCGATTTCATGGAAAGAGGGATGGGTTGTCGTACGGAGGCGAAAAAAAACGCTCATTTCCCCTTTTAGTTTGAGGAGGTGTAGGGCCATTGGTAGGTGGGGAGGAACGGAATCACGCTTGTTCTCAGTTACCGGGGAGGGAAGTGAAATAAAGGGGATAAAATGGATTTGGGAGAGTTGGCGAAAATTCCAAAATTCATCGGCACCAAATACTCAGGGGGTATAAAAAGGGGGGGAGCCAATGGAGTAGATACGGGGTGATATCAAAAGCCAGCTTCTCCACGAACTTACTCAGTGTTGGAAAAAAAAGAGGGGGTTGGGTAAGAACAAAACTATGGTTTCACAAGGCATCAAAAGCGCCGTGGATTTCCAGAAGTAAAGAAGGGAAAGGGTAAGGAGATCCTGGACGATCGCTTCGTCCGAGATCCGCGTGTCAAGGACACACCTCTCACGACGGACGCAGGGGAAAGAGGGACTAAAGGGGGAAAGGCAAAATTGAAGGTTGGCCAGGTGAAAACATAAGGCTTACTTAAAATCTTTTGTTACGTGACGCTTGCCAAGGACGGAGGGGAACAATCACAGGGGTCAACCCGTGATGCAACCTCTACATTACTCATCGGGGGGTGCACTAACCTCTCTCCGGGGCACAGTTGAGAGAGTGGGAAAATCCCGAATTAAAAGCACAATTGAAGTAAGGTCTGAGTGAGCTATTTCCTTGGGGCGAACTCTTGTGGAGATCTGAAACGAGGGGTAGGGTCCTGGGGGGCGAGGCATCTCTCTTCCCCATCCTTGCTCTCCGGGAGGACGAGGCGCCCAGCTGGACATCTCCGTCACTGAGAGATGGAATGCTTGCGGTTCTCACTTGGGGCTTCTCCCTTTCCCTTTAGGTCTCGTTCGCAAGACCTATCCACTTTCCTCGGACTCTGAACTGACTGGCAATTGTCTAAAAAAAGCAATATCCTGAACTAAGCCGGAACACTCTCGGCCAGAGTAAGACAAAAGCTCTTGCCCAGCGAGGGTCGCTCTTCGATTACAAACCCATAAGAGCAGAAAAAGCGTGTCGGCAACCTTGGTCCGGACTTGTGGGGAGCCGGAGACGTGGGATCCATGCCGCTGAGTATAGTATGGGAGAAAAAAGTACAGACGAGGGAGTCGAGGCAGAAAAAAATGGGGCCGCCCTTTTCAATTTCTCCAAGGGGAGTCGAAAAAGTAAGTGACCTGAAAGTACCCACTGGAAAGGGTGGGGGGGAAGCGCTTGGCAACCTTTCTGTCCTGGGGGCTTCATGCATAGGGAAGGAGTGGGGAAACCGGCTGAACAATAGATGGAAACCCTCCAAGACCTTGCCAAAAAAAAACCTCTGGAGGAAAAAGCCAGACGGAAAAGCAGGACACAAACTGGACTTTGTGTAAGACGCATGAATAGCCAAAACAATCGGAGGTTTTGAAAAGAAAAGCAAAAAGGACGGAGTGGAAGAAGGGGAAAAAAAACGAACACACCCAAGCCATTGGAGGACACTTCTGGGAAGTTCAACGCCTTTGAGAGTGGGTCATTGGCAAGGGGTGAACAAAAAAACCCAAAGTAAGGAAAGGTCAAGACAAGAGCTTACAGTGTTACGCTAGCCGGCACCACTGGGAGAAACAGACCAGATACAACCCCGGCGATCAAGGCTAAAGCGCAGGCACTCGAGGACAAAAAAAGCAGGAGTCAAAAAAAAGAGAAAGGGCCGAAAGGAAGTGGGGAACGGGTAGGGTAGACGACTGCGTGGAATTCTTCGCTAGGAATCATCCAACTCCGCTCAGGATAAAATTGGGGTAAGGGGAGTCAAGAAGGCAGATCACCGAGTTTGGGGGGGCCATCTAAGACACAACCCAACGGAAGGAAAAAAAAGAGAGATGGCCAAATCCCGCCCTGGATTCTGAACTGGAGAAGAACCAAATGGTGGGGTCAGCCTTAGGCCATGCTTAAGGAAGCGAAGAAGCCACTAGTCGTGACCCTACGATGCACACAATCAAGGCGAAAGAGGACAAATGGAAAACCGGTCTCCCGTGGGGGGGCTGAAAGTATTGCAGCTAGAACAACTCCTTGAACGAAAGTTTTGTAGCGGGTAGGGGCTTCCCTAATCCAACAACCTTAGTTTAAGGCTTCTGCACTGTAACATATTTGTCCTCTCAGGATGACAAAAAAAACAGTTGGGGGGTGTCGGTTTCATCACCTTCACTATCGGAAATCATAGTGGGGCAATTCCAGAATCTCAAGTCCCAATGGGGGGGTGTGCCGGGGCACCGTTCCCCCGCGCCAACGCCTTAAGACCTTTAACTTCGGATAATTCGGAGAGGATTGTTCTTTCTTCCATTTTCTGAATGGGTGTGTTGCATGCGCCCGCAAAGCCGTAGTGCCCATCCTCCTGCTTCCAACCCGAAAGGGGGGGAACCGATAAAAAAAGAAGGAGGGGGGGAACCTGGATTCTTTACGCCTCTGCATTAAAAAAAACAGAGGGCCAACAAAAGGGGCCATGGAATCCATTCCAAGGGGTGACATGATGAAAAGTCGGTCGAAAAAAAATCTGGAGAAGAATGAAGCCGTTTACACATAACTTTCAAGTCGCTTGGCTCACTCCTCCGAGCCTAAATCGTCCCTCAATCCTTCCCCGTCCTGGTACTAAAGGAGGAGGGGTGAAAAAGGAACCAAAGCTCTAAAAGATGCGCTCAACATCGTCACTCTTGAGAACTAAAAAAAAAAAGGAAACGAAAGGGGTCTGCATCGGCAGAGGGAGACGCTTGAATTTCATCTGGGAGTCAGGCATGAAAAGTCAGAGTGCCAGTTCATGCATCGCCTAAGTGACATGGAAAACCGAAGGGAGCTAAAATAAAGGACTCCAAGTGGAGGTCAGGAACTCCGACAGAAGTACTGGGAGCACGTGACAGGAGTTCGAGGAAGAAAGAAAGCCGAAGAAGACGCCGAAGACAAAAGGGATTTAATTTCTGGAACGGGATAAAAAAGGACCCGGCCTGGGGAAACAAAACCAGCCTCAGAGAATCCGCAGAATAGCTAAATTGAGAATCGCCGCACTCAGAGCCTAATTGGAGCTTAAGTACTTCGAGTAGAGGGGAAAGGCCAAACAAGGAAAACGTGGAGAAAAGAGGGCCAAAAGTGTCCATGCACATGGGAGAGTCCTACTCCTGTCGAAAGGAAAAAAACGGGTCTGCCACAGGCCAGCATTTGCACATACGTCAAAGGTTGCCGACGAAAATTAGGAAAAACAGGAAAAAAGGGGGAAAGGAAGAACAACAAGGAAGAAGGAACTGCGTCCGCGATGAAGCGGATCGGAATTTTGCCAAAGGAGAAGGCGGAAAGAAGCCGAAGCAAGTTCGGGGCCGAGGAAAATCAACTCACTCCGGCGATGTTGGGAAGGAAAGGCCTGGGGGAGGAACATCAAAATCAGTGCCCTGGAATGGGCGAATAGAAAAATAGCGGGAGGGAGAAGCAGGGCAACACCCTTATCGGCGAACCGACAAATGGCGGTCGACTAACCCGTCTAGATCGAGATGAAAGGGGGGGATGTGGGTACAAACGACTACCAAAAAGCAACGACCGTACAAGCGCCGTCCAATAAAATCGACTGGAAAGAAACGTAATGAGTTGACGTGCCGCCTATTAGCAATGCCCAGCTAAAAACAATAAGGAAAATACATACTGAAAACTTGTTGTGCAAGCCTAACGGGGTGACTACGAAAAACAGGCCTACGAGAAGAACTTCAGTAATCTTCGGCCGGGTGGGCTCCAGCAGAAAAAAACTTCAAAAAAATGATCGATGACGAAGCCATTCTACGCCGGGGGGCAATTGTCAAAAAAGGGAAAGCAAAAAAGCAGGGGGGCAAAAAAAAACAGGAGCGAAAAACGTTTGAAAAGTATTAAAGGCCGGATCAAAAGGGGATGATCGAAACGAAAACTTCAAAGCACCGAGGGCGAGACAACCGTCGACGATGCGCATCAGAATAAAAGGAGGA
>Ga0179593_1620673_pt1 | contig 10196 bp, 13 predicted proteins | sample CZODoug2_1_08_16_FD_185931 | JGI IMG/M metagenome (GOLD analysis project Ga0179593, IMG submission 185931) | Vadose zone soil fungal communities from Angelo Coast Range Reserve, California, USA - CZODoug2_1_08_16fungal (PacBio error correction) | ecosystem: Environmental > Terrestrial > Soil >...
AGGTGCACGGCCACTCGCAGGAAACACAATGAAGCAGAAGACGAGACAAGTGAAATCTATAGATAGATTCGGGGTCAAGGTGCCAAGGCAAAAAACAAAAATAGGAGATTCGTTCCAGAAAGCTAAGTTAGCAACGTCCCAGAAGGAAGGATACAGAGGGCTGGCCTCGAAAAGGCGAGAAGCTGGTGGGCGCAGGACAAGAGGGAATTTTTAACGAAGGACTGCACGACAAATCGGTTGGCCGCTGGGTATACACAGGGGAAGAGATCTTGTTAGAAGCGAGGCTTAAAAGAAAAGCCGGTAAGCCTATTACGTATGGAAAAAATAAAAGAAGGTGGAGAAGGAAGGAGCACGGGGTACGCATCACGGTGAGAAGTTTCAAGAGAGCTGGAGAGAATGTGAAATAGGAGTGGAAAAATCGATCGGTGTTTGTCTCTAACAAAGGTGAAACTGACCTACGACCACAAACGAAAAAAAAGATACTCAGACTGTGCCGTAAAAAAGGAAGAGCCCGCTCAAACGAGGTAAGGGGTCGCCGAATCTTGTTGCTAATCCGTCTCAATATATACATCGTCTTTGACAGTGGGGGAAGGGGGAACTGTGCCCGACGGGGGGGGAAAACGGTGATGGAGGGGAAGGAGGAGAATGCAACTGTCTGTAAAAACTTTGCAGTTGAGCGATTTGTCTAGGAGGTTTCGTCTCGTTGGGGGGCTACCTCGAAGTTGGGTCGCCGTTAGACTAAAAAGTCGAAGAAAAAAACGGACACAAGAGAAAAATCGTATGTGGCGTTTGCGGGTTCCTGGGACCGAATTTGACCTCCAAAGCGCATACCATTCATTGCATTGAGGGGGGGCCACTGGGGCCGGAACCCCTGACATTACCGGATAGTCTCCTATCAACAAAGGAGGGAAAAAGAAAAGAAGTTTGAGGCAAGGAGGAAGGTCCGGATGAACCCAATAATTGACGGTTTAGATAGGAGTGAGGCAAATTCGTGAAACGTTCGTCACCACACCTCGGCCAAAATACGTCAACCAGAGGGTACCAAGGGGGAAAGACAGACGCACCGGCGCAAAAAACGAGAATGGAAAAGAACGATTCCTAGAAAATTCAGAAAACACAACTTCAAAGCGGCGCGGCAGTACGTTGGACAGGTAATCTAAAAAAGAATGAAGAGAATGGCAAATCCCATTCCACTAAGGACGCTGGGATATACTGGGACGATTAAGAAACAAGATTCCGCGACAAAAAACCAGATTGATAATCGCAAGAAACTCTAGACGAGATTACCTTTTGTACTGGGCGTAGTTCTAGCTGAAAGGTCTGTTCGATAGGGAAAAACGCGATCAGTTAGCCTTCGCGGTAGAAGAAACGCTGGAAAGAGACCGAGGACCCAAAAAAAAAAAAGTTCATCGAGGATTTATGGCCCCATACGTAATAGGCGTCCCTTACCAGGGGATCTATTGGGTCGATATAAGCGAAGAACCTGTGAACCTCGTGGGGGGAGGGGAAGTTTATCGGTAAACATCGACGGATTTCGTTCGCCCACCGCAATTTTGTTCAGCTGCTCCAAAAAAAAAGGAGAGACTGAAGGGGGGACGGGGAGGGCTCCCTGAAGGGGAAGTATTGAACGAGAATTTTGGGTAGGAATTGCAAAACTTAGCTCTCCTGTGAATTGGGAAATTCTTAAAGGGAAAGTGGTTAAGACGGGGGGGGAAATGAAACTCGTCAAGTCGCAATGATGCTCCTCCCCGTGGCCGCACCATTTCCCTAGGAAGGAAGCAAAAAAAACTTGAAAAAAAGGGCGTTCGGAGAAAGACCCAAGGAGTGGAAAGTAAAAATCTTCTTCTTGGGTCGACTGTTGGCGGGGGGGGAGTTACATGAAGGGGGAAGGGGTGGTAAGAAGGGTGCATGGGGCAGCGATTGCGAAAGCCACAAAAGAAAACCAAAAGCATCCACTTATCTGGGGGGAAAGAAAAAAAACCGAGCGCGTAAGACGAATCTTTACTTTGCGGAACTTGGAATATGATTCTTGGAAACATGGTCGGAGAACTGCGGCAAATCAATGTGGAACGAATGAAAAACTCGGGTCTCCGAAAGAACTCCAATTCAAAGCGAAGGAGCGAACGAAGCAGGCGGGTTCCAAGGTCGAACAGTAAGCCTCCAAAAAAAAAAACTAATCGAGGAAAAGAAGTGCCCACAGGGGAATGGGAGAGTTGACCGGGGACAAGGAAACAAATTTCCTAGGTTTTCTGGGCTAAGGATCGCCCGAAGGCCGGGGGAACTCCACCTGCCCTTTACGCATAGGACATCAGATACCGAGGAGTCTCAGCATGAGAAAATAGGAAGGGATGGAAAAAAAAGAAGAATGGATGGAGAATGATGGTCCACCAATTTTCTCATGGAGATACATGAAGAGAGAGCTAAACTACCAGGGAAAAAAAAAGAACCGTTCTGCCGGTGACCTCTGTCTGCGCCCTCAGTTGAAAAAGGCCAGAGGAAGAAAAAAAAACGGAGGAGAGAGAAGAGAATGAAAAAAATTTATATTGCCTCCGAGGATCAACGAAACGGAAACCGTATTTTGGGATCACTTTATTCCCTGAACTTGGGGGAATCGGGAGGGGCGGGATGACATTTTGGGAAGCAGCAGAGAAGAGGGTCGCTGCCAGCACTCGAACATAGACGAATCGTTTCATAAGTAGTAGAGCCTCCAAAAGAGCAGGGGTGGGGGGGGGGTCGAAAGAAAAGAACCGGGGGGGGCGAATTCTTAGGAAAAAAAACTCGAGACTTTGGTTTTAAATGGAACTCAACTTAAAGAAATGGGAAGAGGAAAAGGGTCGAAAAAAGGGAAACTAAAGGGTGAAAAAAGGAGCCGCTCGTGCGTTCTTACACGGCTTTGAAGTGGAAGGATCGGCGCTATTAGTAAATTAGACGGAGAAAGGAGGAGAGAAGCCCCCCCTATCCAATAGAAGCCGAAAGCAAGTTTGGCTCTTACGCGTATCAGTTTTGGGAAAAAGGGCATCAGAAGGGTGGGGGGGGAGAAAAGTAAAGAATATCCCACAGACTAAAGGACTCGATTCTTCCTTAAGGAAATTATAATGAAACAAAGTCGGAACATTCCGACAAAAGAAGATTTGTAGCTTGAGGAATAGGGTGAGAAGAGCATAGCAGGGGAAGAAAGTGTGAGCCACTGGTAGAGAGACAGAGAAACCTAAACGAGTTTCTCCACGAGATGAAAGGAGAAGCCAGAGAAAGAAAGAGAATTGCGGACAGACCAAAACTGGTCGTCCCTAAATAAAACTCCGGGAGCAAAGGAGGAGTCAGAAGCAGAAACAACAGGAGCTTGTGGGGAAAAAAAAAATCTGCAGATCGGGAGGGGGATGTTTGATTCAGGATGCAAGGGCCACTAAGAAGGTGGCCGCGGTTACCTACAAAGGGTCATCCTAAGTGTTCTAACGGGAGAAGAATAAGCTATGAAAAGGGACTTGGTACGGAGGGATCGCGGATAACTGGACAAAAGATCGCTGTATTGAGGGGATCGAACAGAGAGAGTGACAAGAAAATAGCGTACCACATAGGAAAAAAAGAGAAAGAGCGCCTATCTCCAGGCGAAAGAAGCCATATAGCAAATCTGGGGTACGAAGGGGAGGAGTTAACCCGGAACCGAACAGGAATATCGTGTGACAGTTGCAGGGAACGATGTGCCATCCTCGTGAACGTGAACTATGGGGGAAAAAATGGAAAAAAGTTTTTCTAAAATGGGGTTCTCCTCGAAAAGGGTTGTGCGCCGTTGAGGAAAGGGTGATACTGCCAATTCGGGAATCACTGAAAATCTGGAACGAGGAGGGAAGGGGTTTGACCAAGCTGGAGAAAAAACCTGACCAGTCAAAAAGATCTCTAACACGGAGGAAGAGATTTGGCGGACATCGCGGTATTGTCCGTGTTTGGTTTTTTGAGTGACAAAAAGATAGGGAGAGTTGTAATCGTCAAAGAAACAGGAGGCAAAAAGACGAGGCCAACCAGAATTGGTCGGAACGAATACTGGCAGGAACAAAATTGGTCGCACAAGAGGAAAAACAAAAAGAACTTAGGGAAGCATTAACGACATGGTCCAAGCACTCCAAAGTGTTAAAAGGATGGCCTCGTTACAGACGAGGGGGGGACAGAAGGGAGGCGAAAACACCGTAAACAGGGCGCGAGAAGGGCTCGTTGCAGATTCGCTGAAAGTTCTGTTCGGTACCAAAACCCGCGAAGAGATGTTCGAGACCGTTCTGTTTCTGGAATTCCCAACGCTTCGGGGGAGGGCGAACACAAGACTCCAAGGCCCATACGTAAGACTGACCATCTCGGGAGGGGGAAGAGAGTAATCCGGTAGAACAGAGACTGACCCTGAAAAAACGAGCAGGAAAGGGGGGTTTGGGAATGAGCAATCAGGAGAAAGAGAAGTAAACCGCCCCAGCTCAGGTTGGGTTCTGAGGACCAAAATCTGATCGTCGGAGGACAGGATGGCAACGAAAAAGAACAGATTTCAAGGGGAGCTCGGGCTTTCATTGGGGAAAGGCTCGTAGGCACTCGAGGAGTCTGCAGAAAGGCCGCAAAAACTTGGAAGTGATAGGTCTCGAAAGGAGAGAGGATCAAGCAGGCTCGACAGACACAGCTACTACTTGACTAGAAGAGCTGTGGGTGCATTAAGGGAAAAGACGGGAAAGGGGAAAGTCAGAAACTCATTAGGCACGCTCTATGCGAAGAGCCAAAATAAAAAGAGGAACACATCCCGGATGAACAAAATAAAAATCAAATCATCAAAATATTTAGGGAAGAGGAGCGAAAATGGTTCAGAGAGACTGCGAGAGCCCGTTTGACGCGAAAGATCTATTTCAGAACCTCAAGGTAGCGTAAAAAGAGAGAACGACAAAAATGAGGTTTTAAGGTCGAATTATCCTCGGCACGAGAAGATGTGCAAGCAATGGACATCCGAGAAAAGTTACCGGGGAAAAAGGCCAAAAAAAAAGTGAACTCGATGTTACTTGACGAAGAAACCAAAAGAGAATCCGAGAAAATGAAGGACGCCAAGATTGAGGAAAGCCGGGCCGGAAATGCACGAACGGATTATGGGAAAAAGGAAGGCCGCGCAAATTCTCGAGAGGACGATAAGAAGAGATACTGCAGTAGGGAGAATGGAACGTGCTCGTACCAAGATCCTTGACATTCGGGCGTCCAGGAATTGAAAAGAGGGGAGCGAGAATCAACAACAAAAGGCTTAGGTTAAAAGACAGTGCCGGTTGAAGCTGGGGAAAAAGAAGAAAAATAAAGATATTTGGGGGAGGAAATGCTTCCTTAGAAACAGCGTAATCGAGATCGAATATGTATCGTAGAGAGAGTGTAAATAACAGCGGCAGCAACGAATTCTGGCTACCGAGGAGGAGCCTCAATCTGAGGTCAGAGGTTCGGAGTTACCGTAAGGAAAGAAGGTATTTTTGTTCGCGTACAAAACTGGGGGGTCCGAGAACAGAAAGCGGAATTGAAGGGGGGACGGCACAATCTAAGAGGATGTGGGGAAAGCCTAGAAACCTTGGGGGGATTAGAGAAGTAACCCTCGGGGGGGTGGGGAACGCTCGCGAAGATCGCCTAAGAAATTCAGTCGTCGCGCGCAACCAGGGGGGGAAAGGACCGCCAATGAACTTGAAAGGAACTTAGAGGGATTGCGGCGAAAAAGAGGATCATGGATGGGGGGAGGGGTGCCGATATCCCTGAAAGGGACTACAGAACCTTCACCGTTCCTGGGTCTAAGTAACCGACAATTCGAGAAAGAAAGAAGGGGTTTAGACAAAGTAGTCTGAATTCAAACTCTTTGCGAAAAAAGAGCGCAAAGAAATCAAGGTAGAGCAAGACGATGGTGAAACGCGCCCAAAGTAAAGCATAATAAGATGAAGGGGAAGCTATACATCTTGGCGAAAAAAATCGAAAAACAAAAAACCTAATGAAATTAAGAAGGTGGAGAAAAAAAATTGGCCTTTTTTTCTCACGAGAAGGGGGATGTAATGCGCGACCCAGTGGTCAGGGGAACAGTCTCTGTCATTTACAGCATAGATCTTTAACAAATAAGAAAACTGGTCCGGACGGAAGGAGCGAGTGGGGGGTGGTACGGGGACCACCCGAATCACGGATGAAGTAGCTGGATAATGAGGGAATCGAGTCGCGTGTTGAAAACAGGAACTGTAACCTACTACCAAATTAAAAAAGGACTCACAGAAATAACCTCGAGATGAGCCAGGTACAAAAGATCATTCAAATCTCCACAATATCAAAGAGATTGTGACATGAGGGGAAATATTTGCCCACCCTCTTGGGAAGGGAGGACGATGGGCTTAAAAGGGGAAAAGAAAGGGAAAAGATTTTCCTCCTCTCGGGGGCGCCGTGGTGCGAGGGTTAGACTGCCATTATTTTTAGGATCAAACAATCTGGGGGGGGACGCCGGCTAGTTTGGAGGCATAAAAAAGTACGAAAGATGCTCGACAAACTCAGAAACAAACAACAACGGAAGGGAAGAGAAATTGGGCGAGAGGAGTAGTCCGGGTTCAGGCCAGTGACATAAAGGTTATAGATACGGGCTTGCACAAAAATATAAATGGTCAAAGCCAAGAAAATACTGTCAAAGAAGGGCAACAGTCGCAAACGGCGCAAACCGAGAGAGGAAATCCAGAGAACGCGACCGGGGATTTAAAATCGTCAAGAATATCACAGTGTTCCAAAAAATCGTTCCCCCAAAAGGGGAAAAGTCAGACGTTTCGTTTTAACAAGAAGTCGAACAACACCGGCGAGGGATGATTCGCCGGAAAAAGTATAGGCGCAGGGATTATTTAAGTGTGGTCGTAGGATAGAGGGTAGCGGCCAGAGTTCAAATGAAAAGCAAAGTGGAGATGTCACAACCTCCAGGTAGTAAACGTCTCCGGACGCGTACCCAATTGCAAAACCCGGAAGAAGAATCTTTAGAGGGAAGAGGAAGAAATGAGAACAAAAGGTTAAAGAACACGGTGTGTTTGTTATCATAGTATCGTAAACAGGAATATTGAGCGAAGCAATTTTGGTGAGAGGAGACTGAGAGATGGCACGACAGGTCTTGCAGGGGATTCGAGGAGCGAAGCATCGAGGAGGTTGGAGATTAAGGGTGTGATAAGACTTGGACAAAAAAGGCCGACCCGCCCGGTTCCCTTCAAAATGAAAAGGGCTCGATCCAAGGCGTTCTGACTTCAACCAGCGAATATCTGGGTTAGGATTAGAAAAGGGGAGGAAGTTGGGCAGGGTATGCGCAGGAATCCAAACATAAAACAAAACACATCACTAAAACCAAAAGAGCAAAAGAAACGAGTCGGGTTCCAGAGAACTACGACACACCTGGTTGAAGAAACAATCGAATTAAACTCCGAGCGAGCGGGGGAAAGAAGCGAACGAATTTAGGTCGAAGTAGCCAAAAAAAAAAAAACTCCCGAGATGGCTTCAGTGCCCTTCGAGAAGAAGGGTCGAACAAAGTAGGGGAAAAAAAGAAGTCGGCAAGAAGGAACGGCTCCTACTCACAGACCTGACTGGCAATGGGGAGAAGCTGGAGAATCACCTGCGTATGGCGCGTTGGAAAGTACTAGCCCGGCTTTCGTCTGAGTCCACACATGAGTCGATAGAACACAGGAGCTTAAACATGCAAAAGGACCGTAGTGGCGGTGAGCCTCTGTCTGCGGCCCGAACGTTGAAAAGATTGAATCATCACAAGAGAAGAATGGAAGTTCAAGGCCCTCAGAGAGACACCCCAGCTAAATACAGTATTTTGGTAGGCACAAAGACTTAAGAAAGATCGAGATAGAAAGGGGGGCCCTAAAACGCCCATAACTAGAAAGGCTCCGAGGTATTCGATGATCATCTTAGCGGCAGGTGGAAGAACGGATTGGACTTAGGAAAGAGGTTTGGAACAGGGAATAAATGGTATAGAACAGAGTTCGTTGTGCCGAGTCTACTTGGTCTGCGAAAATTCATGGCAACAGATTGGAAAAGAAAACCTAAGAAATTGAAAAAATCTCGCGAGAAAAAAGGGAGTGCGCAGGGCAGGGTTGAACCCCATTTGAACCCGGAGAGAGCGAAACAAAAAAGCTTCCGCAGTAAGGGGGGCGCTCCTCAGTGGTGTGAGGTTTGTAGGGAAAAAGCGATCTAGCCCCACGCTATGACTCCTATGAGGAAGAGAAGTAGATGATCGACAAAAAAGTTAGAAAGAGGAGAAAATTCAGAAATGAGCAGGAGAATGAAGGCAGGGAACTCAACGACGGTGATAAGCATATTTGAGGTCGAGGGACTCGTAGCACAAGTGAGAGAGGAGTCGAATGCATGCAGACCCCAAAAGGAGATATGGAAAAAGATCCGTAGATATAACGGGTTTAGAAATAGAGGGCGCATTATCGAGATGTGTAAAAGAAGTTAGGGCCGAAAAAAAAAAAGGTTGGCCTTTTTCTATACCATCTACGAGAACACAAAAGATGTGGGTGGGGGGGGGGGGGGGGGGGGGGGGGGGGGGTAAGCAAACGTATGGTCTAGGCTTCGAAAGAATATCGAAGTGGAAAGGCTGAATAATACAGGAAAGAATCGATCGGTTTGGGGGACCTCACAGAAAAGTAAATACGACAAAGAGAAAGAAAGGAGGGAGACAATAGAAAATCGGTGTCACGCCGATCTTGGTTAAACGAAAGAGGAGGAGTTCTTTGGCAGTGCAATGGAACGATTTGCAACAAGGGATTATTGACATAAATTACGGGGAAAATAGGGCAAGGGAGCGATTTTAGAGAAACGTCTCGGTGTGGAAGAAGTTTTTGCAGGCGTGTGGCTACTGCCAAGTGAGACGAAAGGAGAACGTCATCACGAAACTGGGGCCCTAGGGAAACGGGGAAACTATACAGATATGGACTGAACCTTAACCGAATGCAGAAGGGGGAAAAACAAAACACAACGGAGGAGTGAAAGAGGATTGGCTACAGCAGTAAGGGATAGCAGAAAGCTGTTAGAAAAAATGCGGGAAACCCTAAAAGAAGAAATCGACCAACCTCAGGGGGAATGATGCAAGGATGTCAGTCTCACTGATCGCAACACGGCGCAAACAGAGAGGGAAGGAAATCCTAAGTTCAAAGCGACGGAAAGCAGGTCAACGTAATCCCTCCATATACAGTTTTCACAGTCAAAAAAGGTCATAAGAAAGGGGAGTCGAAGACCGTACAAAGACAGAAAAAGAACTGGATAGTGCGGGAATGGGGGAGGGTTCGTGGGTACCGTGAACAAGAGAGGATTTTTCGATAAAGCCTAGAAATATCAACCTTCACAAAGAAGGATGGAAACGTCATCCGGATTATCGAAACCCAAGTGGCTACCATTGGGGAAAAAAACCTCTTCTAAAGTACTTACCGAGGAAAGAAAGATAGACGAAAGTGTAGAAAACCGGAAAAGTTTTTTGTCAGGCCAGTTAACGTATCGTAAAAAAGATTGCGGGCACTCGGGCCATAAAATCCTACCCGACTGGGGATGGAAGATCCTCTCAGCTCAATGACTCGTCTCAACGTTAGAAAGGGCATTTGCGCGTGGAAAACTCGCTTCGTAAAAAATCTGCTTCCTAGCCCCGTGGCCGCCCCTGGAGGGCAAAGAAGAATTCTACAAGCCCTTGCTTCGAGTTCTGATGGCTCTAGAGACTGGGGGTGGTCGGTGAATTAGATGGAGGAAGATCGCTGTCAACTTGCAGTGCAGAATAGAAGTATGCTAAAAACCAAAAAAAATTGACGCAGGGGACCAGAACCCAACCCTTCTCTGCTGAATGCTTTCGGACGGGCATAGGGGGAAATCACAAAAATGGCGAGACCCGCGCGAAGAAGAATTTCAGGATAGTAGCAACGAGTAACGAAAACGACAGCGGATTAAGGGAAAGGAGGATAGCCGGAGTAAAAGAACACTCCGCAGAGTCATCAAATGTTCCTCTGCTTCTTGAAAAACCGGTTGAGGGGGTTCCAGGCTAAAAACACACCCAAACCGCAGGTACGAATCCGGAGAATCAAGAAGAACGGAACCTCATCACACTAGAATATGAGGAAGAGACACTGGCTGGAGAAGATCACAAATGTCAATACCTTCGATATATTAGCAGAAAGCTCTACTCTCAGAGGGAAGCCGTGTCGACC
>Ga0179593_1732072_pt1 | contig 10196 bp, 8 predicted proteins | sample CZODoug2_1_08_16_FD_185931 | JGI IMG/M metagenome (GOLD analysis project Ga0179593, IMG submission 185931) | Vadose zone soil fungal communities from Angelo Coast Range Reserve, California, USA - CZODoug2_1_08_16fungal (PacBio error correction) | ecosystem: Environmental > Terrestrial > Soil >...
GGTAAAAGAAGGTGTACAGCATGCGGGGGGTCCTTAGGCGTGAGGAAATAATGGGTATACCAGCACTTTAAAAAGGTGTACCGCCCGTGGGCGCTGAAAGTTGGTCCGGTCATCAGAAGCACGGGGACTCACCGCGGGCGACAAGGAATTACAGATTCCGGCTGCAAAGGCCAGGATAAAATAGATAAGAACTGGAAATGTCACACTCTACTGTGAAAACCTCTGGCTGGGGATGTCACGCACGAAGAACGTTAAACCAGTGGTGGGGGCCAGGCAGCAAGGAGGCAAAACTACCGAGGTGCCGTGATCCCTGGAGCACCCCACTCCATAAATGGGGTTTCTGTCCCATGAAAAAAGCCTACTCTGACAAACAAAAGCCCGAAATACTGGTACTTGGGGGCGTAAAGAAACAGCCTCACAGGGGGGGGGGGGGGAGAATCGCCAAAGGATCTCCGGAATCTTCAAAAAAAAATGGGCTGCAACCTCCCAGTGATTAAAAGATCAGACAGAACGATATTCCAGGGGGGGGGGAGGCCGTTTAGAGGTCCCCCTTTGGAGGAGCGGTTCCACCCTAATGTGGAATCTGATCATCGTTAATCTCAGGCATACGGGGGACAACCCGCCCCCTCCAAGGGAATAAGAAAGTCCTAAGAGAACTGTAATTGACTTACAGTCCGGAAACTCAACAGAATCATCTTGCACAGTTCCTTCACGTTTCTACAAAGGGCAGGATGTTGGATATAACGATATGTGTCACGGTGTTAGTGCGGGGCCTTAACGAGGGTGTGTTGTCGAGACCCTAGTTCCGAAAAGGAGGTCGGGGGGGTTAGCTAATCATGGGCTGGTTGGCGCCTGTGGAGTGAGGGGAAATTAAACTCAGGGGACGAGGCCTGTTCCTGGCCTGGGAAGCAGGGGTGTACCTTTTCGAGAGAAACATCCGCAGTGGGGGAGGTCCTTGCAAATTGTTCGGGGGGAAACCGCGAAAACAGACAAAGAGAAAGTACTAACTGTGGATTCTGCGATCAAGAAGGAGGGACACCAAGACAGGTTAATGACGAAAGTCATCAACGTGAAAAAAGGGGCTAGCTCAGCAATGCCTCTTAACCGCTTGTCCTTCAGATAAAAAACGGGGGTTCGGAATGACGTGTTCAAGGGGGACGCCTCCGTGTCCTAGGGAAATTGGCGATCGCCGAGGGGGGGCGTGCAAAACAGGGGGGAAAAAGGCTCGTCTTGTCCGTGAGGACTGGCGTATTGTTAATCTCGGGGGTACTTGTTCAGTTACTCCTTCCGATCGTTCACCCGCGGGTCTTCAAGGGTATATAAGTCCACGCGACACTTTCCCCGCACGGGGGCATGGCTCGTTTCAAGTGTTCGTCCCCAGGGGGGTTCAGAGGGCCACTCATTTCAAGCTCCCCTCAGGGGGGGGGGGCCCAGCTGCACCGTCTTAGGGTAGTTGCTGCAGGCAAGCATTCGAACCAAGCGAAAAAGTCATCATTTACCACGTTCTTCACCAGACACCCTTGGAATTTGCTAACGTTCAAATCTCTAACGGATGGGTAATGGAAGGCCAAATTGGAGGTCCCTATCAAGTTTGGGAAGTCAAAAACGTAAGGTGCTTGGTTTCGGCATGAGGGGATGGGTTTTTTGGGGCAGTTGCGAGTATGGGTCGGGCCCAGTCTGGACCCAGTTGAACTAAAGGTGGGTCTGCGTGTTTGTTCCTATCATCTTTCCTGAGCCCTGAAAAGCTGGGAGGTATTCTAATGTCTCCCCTGACCAAGAAGTGAAGGGGGAGGGGGTAGGCATAAATGGGTCCGAATCGGCGGTAGAGACCCTCAAAAGTGCCCTGGGAGATCACTATGGACAGGCCCCGCATTTTGGGATAAGGGGAAGAACAGGCGTGTTCGTCGAAAGGTCGGACCAGTACGGTTAGTGGGGTACTGGGGAGGGATATCTGGGGTAGACGGGGGGGGGCGAGGGTGAAAGCGGGGCGGTGGGGCGGCTTACAATTATGAGAACCTTGGGGATTTAGTGGTCACCGACACATTTCCGCGGGGAGTACGTTTTGTGCCTCGCATGAGGGAAATGGTCGTTACGTTCTCCCGGTTGTACGGTTCTTCGGAATAGTCAAGTGTGGACAGAGAGTATCAAGAGAGGCGGGACAGCTAGGTGGTGGAGAATGAACAGGGAATGTAGAGAGTAGAGGAGCTAGTGCATTCAGTGTATATTACAAGCCACGAACCGGGAAGTAGGGAGCGCGCTGGGTAGCAAAGGGAACGCGGGGCAAGAGAAGGAATGCCCCGTGGTAGGGTGAAGGAAAAGTTGGTGGAAGGGGGGAAAGTGGTTGGGAGATGGGGAACAAATGAAAACGGCGCACGAGTGGGGGAGGTTCTGGGAAGAGCAGGATGACTGAGGGGGGAAGAAAGGGAGGTGCGGGGACGGTGGGTGATGGTGAGAGTGGATCAGCAAAGAAGGATTGGGAGACATGGAGGGGGGAAAGGGGGTGGGGAAGCTCCGAAGTCTCTTACCCAACGTGATGGGTGACCGTCAGGGGCGAACGGATGGGGGGAGCAAGGAGCGAAGCGGGTCCTAGTCGGCATCCAGGCTCAGAAAGACATCCGAAACATCAGGGGGCGCGGGGCACGGCGATGCGTAGGTCCTTTTGAACGCCGTCCTTCAGATCCAGAAGCCCGAATAAATGAGTGATAGTAGCTAACGACGACCCGTGAAAGGCTGAAGAGCCCTTCTTTCAAGACGAGAGGGGGCCCGCGGCACGGGGCGGTGAGCACCAGAAGCCTATTCCATAGGTGAAGTTAAAGAAGGGAGGCCATATCATCAATGGGGGGCTGCGTAATAGTCCGGCCCTCATGAGATGCCAAACTTTTGGGGTAGGACCACTTCCAAACCCTAAGGAAAAGTGCTCTCCCTCAATCAATTCAGCGAGGGTGGGTCACCCACTAACCAGATTTTAATTGTCAAACGAAAAAGGGAGGATTTTTGAGGAATGGGGGAAATGTCCCGGAGTGGGGTAATTAACGGGGAAACCAGTTCACTGGATTGAGGTACCGGGCGGGGGAGAAGGTAGAGTCTCCTTTCCGCCTAAGGAAATTCAGGTTATCATAGACTCCCCACATATGTAAAAACAAATTCTACACTCCACCAGGTTTTCCAGCCGAAAACAAAACGGTCAACGGTCCTTTCGGGGGCTACGGGGAGGCCAAACCACGAGTTCCCGTGGGAGCCGGCTCTTGCGAGGGGTTAAGAGTCCGCAGGGCCGCGGGGGACCGCGTTTCCCCAAGATACCCTCCCCCCGCGGAGTCGGACTCCAGTCCGGGATACACTTGAGAAAGCCATCCCACACGCCTGGAAGAAGGGATCTAGCATTAAAGATCCATCACCATTTCACTAGTCACCACAAGCCCTTTCGTGGGGATTATTTCCTTCTTAAAAAAAAGGACCCAGCTCTTGGAGTCCAAAAAATCGGAACAAGTAGGAGATTTCAAAATCTATTCTGTTAAATGGGCTTTATGACACCCGGGGGAGGGATTCCCTGGCGATAAAAAAGGGAGAAATAGAAGGGTAACTAAAATAGTCGGCAATATAGGCGATTGGGGTCACACTATTTCACAGGGAAGAAACCCGGTGGGGACCGATTTGCCCGGAAAGGGAGTTCAGGAAAAGAGAAAAACCCTTATTGCGGACGCAGGGACATATCGGGGTTTGACGACGGTTTTTGGTAAGCAGAATACCTGCTCAAGGAGACCTCATCATAAAAAGGGGCGGTTGGTTAGGTCCCACTATGCACCACCTGGAACGGGGGTGGCAATTAAGAGGGGGGGCCGGGAGCTTCGTGGTACTTGAAAAGAGAAAGGAAGCAAAAAACGTCTACCCGTGTCTGGAGGGAAAACGACGATTGGGCCCCGGGTTCCCACCTCCCTGGCAGTCGAGTTGAAGGAGGCAAAAGGTCTGTTGGGGGGGAGATATGAGGGGGAAAAAAAATGCCGCGGAGAACAATTGGGGGGGAATTTCGAAAGGGTCAGTTGAACCAGTAGACAAGGAGGGCCCTAGAGGGAAAAAGGAGGCGAAAAAACGGAGTTATATCCTCAAAGGCATAGAGACACACCATCACGGCAAGACATGAGTTCTTCTTTTCGCCTGGAAAGGGGGAAACTGCGGTCACCAGGGGGGAAAGAGAGAATGGTCTATAAGGAAGAAAGAGATCAATCATCGCGGGGCGGCAGGCTTCCTCCTGTAACTTTAGAGGAGGGAAACTACTACGAGGGAAGGGCTTCTCAGTGTGGAGGAAAGGGGAGTGGGTGGGGAAATGATTCTGGAAAGGAGAGGAGAAGGGAGCGGAAGTCCTTCCTTCTCTTGCAAGTCGCAGAAGGAAAAGCCGCAAAGAAGTGGGGTTGGAAGGGGGGAAAAAGTGCTTGGTTACGCCTAGGAAGAAGGTCTCCCGGGACGCTGAAGGGGAGGGGGGTTCAAAGTGGGAAGAAAATCTGCCCACAAAGAAGGGGAGTAAATCGATAGATCGAAGAGGGGAAAGGGAACACCACAAGAGACCTTTATCCCTCTTCGGGAAAAGGAAGGACCAATCCGCTACTGAGAGAAAGACCGTCGTCACACCTTTTCAAGGCTGAGTAGGGACGAGGAACGCCGGGACGCTTAAGTCGCTTCTTCCTGCGCAAGGAAACCAAATCCCAAGCCTCAAAGGCACTTCTGCCGAAGGGGAGAAATCAGCTCTAGGGGAAAGAAGAAAAATCTCCGCATTCCATTCTGCTGACGCAACCATGATGACCCTACATCATTTCGTGAAAAGAAGGGGAAAGGACAGCATTCAAAAGAACCCCATGGAAAGGAAAGACGAAAAGGATCTAAATGCTCTAACAACATGGGTGATCTATCCACTAGTCCCACCAGATGCGAAAAAAAAAAAAAAAAAACGGACGGTGAAAGAAAAAAAAGGCCCCCAAATGTTCGCGTCCTTAGCTCATATACCACAAAACTTTGCCGAAAAGGAAGAGCGAGGGGGGTCACGGTGCGAAAAAACCTGTTCACACCAGAGCCACGTTGTTCGCGGGGTCGAGGGGGTAGAGAGGGCAGGGAATCTTTCTTCAAGGGCCAAAGGAGATCCAAGAAAGGAAGGAAAAAGGGTGCATTTTCCAGCGCGGCCAGGGAATAAACAGCAGGGAAGGAGGGATGGAAGAATAAGTTGCTCCAGCCAGAGGGGGGTGGGGACCGTAGACACTATGTGTCAAAGACGGGGAAATAAAAATGACCTGGTATTTGGGGGGGGGAGGAGAGAACGGTCTGCTACCAGTCTCGGCAGGGGGGAGGAAGGCTTGTTGAACTCTAGGTGAGAAGAAGGGAGCTCGCCGAGGGGCCTCTACCCGGCTCAGTCGGGTGGCCTTTGGAAGAGGAAGGAATCCATCGATCATCCAAAGAAGACATCTACCAGGGGGGGAATGAACAGCATACGCTGATAAGGGAAAGATGCGTGTCTATTTCCACCAGGCTTGACCGTAAGCTGAAAAGAACCCGGTCGTCACCGCTGTGTGGGCAGGAGTGGGGGGGAGGGTGAACTGGCCCAGCGCCCTGAAGGAGGAAATAAGGTTGTAGGGAATTAGGAAACGGCGGAGACACGGGTTTTTGTTCTTGAGGTGGGGAGAAGGTTCTCCCAGGAGGATCGACAGATAAGGGAGAAGGACCTCCGTCATAGGCGTAGAAGAAAGCGGTAAATACCAGGGGGGCGTGTATGGAAGAGGGGAATCCTATTCAGAGGTCATGATAAATCATCTAAAAAGAAATTCCTGTTCGCCTCCCCATGGACAGGGGACGACATTCTCGCAAAAGAAAGGGGGTTCCACGACGCCAATCTTGGGCAGAAACAAGTAACGAGGTTCCTAAGGGTAAGGGGAAGGGGCTCAGAAAAAGGGGTTTAACTTGGGGGCCGCCAATGGATGAACTGAAGGAAAACGTCACCGACCGAGGGGAAAGAGGGAGTGGTTTCTCTGATTGAATGGGGATTCACGATGGACGTCGGGGGAGGAGACAGGGGGAGGGGACCATTCAGTTCGTTAGGGGGAAGGTTTATAACGCCAAAAGGCCTTTCCACTAATCTGGGGATTCGTCGAGGTCAAATGTCCGGAAGCAGCCTAGGAGGATGATAGGCTTTCGAGCAGAGGTGGGTTGGACCATCAACGGGATCGGCTTCCAAGCGGCACATCCGAAAAACCTCATACCGGTAATTCGCTAGAAAAAGAGTGACGCGGAAGAAGTAGCAGCCTGACGCAAGAGACACCAACTGGAGAATAGGATTAGTATAAGAGGGGGGGATTTCTTTACAGGGGGATCGGTTTCGAAAAGCGAAGGGACACATTGAAAAGGAGAGAAATCAATTGGGGGTAGGAAGGCCCAGGAAATCGAGGAGGGGGGGGAACGCCTGTCTTCAAAAAATCCCGCAAAAAGCCCCCTCGCGACACCCCCAAGCCGTATGAAATCTATATCATGGCAAAGAGGACCTATACCTCCTCAGTACAAGGGGCAAGGTTGTTTACCACCAAAAATGACCACCGCACGGTGGAACACAAAGGGCACGGTGACCTGCCACTCTCGGGAGGAAACTGGAAAAGAGAGAGCGTCTTTGGGACATGTGTGTGGAAAGAGTGCTTCGGGGGTCTGCTCCAAACCCTTCGGGGAGAGGAAACCTGAAGGTTGGGATCCTTTCGAAAAAAGTGGGCACCTGAACCAAGAAAGGACTGAAATGAATCATGTGATTCAGAGGAACAATGGAGGGACACCTTGAAGCGAGGAATCAGGTCGCAAATACCTCACGGGTGGGGAAAAGGAAGAGACAAACGGCATAAAAGAGCTGGAGGCATACGCACGGCCTTGTCCCTTGAAAGAAAGGAAGGTTCGGGCTTACTTGGGCAAGGCACAGGATGTAATAACGGTCACACAAATCAGTGTGCCACTGACGGGAACAATTTTCCATAGGGGGGAACAACTTACACGGCATCACGGAGAGGGTCTTTCCCGTAAGTCTGGGTCATTATGCCCGCATCCTGTCAAATCGTTCATGGGAAGGGGGACGCTCTCGGGGAGAAGGTTTAATGGCACGTCAGGGTTGGGAACTACCACCTCACTAAAACGTTCCCCGAAGATGATGCTGGTAGAACCAAAGAAAACACACGGGGAAACAAAACTCTCCCATCCAATAGCAAATAACCACACTTCGAGGGGTAGGAAGAGACTGCGGGAGTTTATCAGGCGATTAAGACTGGTCATCCGGCAGGGGGAAGGGTCTTAAAAAAGGGGGGAATATTCACGACTAAGACCAAGGAGCCGCGTAGGCTCCTCAAAAGACGGCTGCTGCCAGTGAAGAACGAGCGCTGGACAGGAAGGAACGCGGGAACGCAAAGAAGGGTCCGGTAACGCGAGCAGAAAAAGGGGTCCGGCCGAATCCTGCAAAAACAAGAAAGCGAAAGTGTTCTTCAAGGCGGGGGATAAGCTGCACTACCTGTCACAGAGACGTTATGGGGGGGAGCCTCAAAACTTCCAACATTGTCTGAAAGAGGACATCAGGGGGGGGAAACTAACAACTGCATAGTAAATTGTATTTTCTTCAAAACTCCGATTGAAAGGGTGCACCAGCCTCTCCCATGGAGTCCGTCTTCTTAACTTTTGGGTGTCCAGCGAGCTTTGGCCACCTTTTTATGGTTGGAGGGAGGTTCTACTCCGGCACACGTGAAAACCCGAGCTGGTAAGTATGGTAGGAATGACTTCTTTTGATCCTAGGCGCAGGTAATCGGGTCCAAACACAAAGAGCGACGGGACGTTCGATCAACCAGGCGGAATCGGGATCCTCGGTGCCAGCAAGCAGCCTCCGATGAGTGGGCAGTGCGCGGGGAAATCAAACTCCTTCCTCCGGAAGAAGCGGGTTGCAAATCCTTCCAGAGAGTACAACGTGGAAAAAAGACGCAGACTTCTACAAAAGTGGGGTTGTTGTCAAAGGAGCTACTCCAGAAGAAGGGATGGGAGCGTGGGACCAACTATCTTAACTACAGGAGCTCGCGACCGCCGGCATTCCGGTAAAGAGCGTTTCCGGGCGGTGGCAGGGGGATGTATGGCGAGCGATCAGGCGTGCTTAAACGCGAGGGAAAAAGGTCGGTCTTAACCGGGGTAATAGAAAGAAGGCCTGCTGGCCAGAAAGATCGAGGACCTGGACTGGTATTGGGGGAGGCCTATAACGGCGGGTCCATCGCAAGAAACTGAATAACGGGAAACAAAGTTGTTAATGAGAGGTTAAAGGGGACGGCTGCGAATTGCGCTAAGGGAATTGCACGCAGGCAGCGTGGAAGCAACCCGGGGGAAATGATCTTTGACAAGGAACCGAAAGGTGGTCGTTAGGGGGCCGTAAATCGAGGAAGGCAAGGCTCGTAGTCTCATGCCGATCGAAGAAAAAAAGGTCCGGCAATCCACAAGAAAATGCAGGGGAAAGGGGAGTCCGCCTAGACAGTCTCCTCCAAGAAAACCTAACATGACACACACAGGGGAGGACTAATATTGCTACAGATGCATCTGAGGAAGGAGCCTAACCCAGACGGTGCTGAAAAGTTTCAATCAACCAATACCAATGTGAGGAACCTATATGCAAAAAAAGGGAATTAGACATTAAAAAAAAGAAATGGGGGGGGGGGGGGGGGGGGGAAGCATTAAGGGTCAAAGAGGGGGAACCTGGGGTAATGTGTCCTCAACTGCTCTTGGAAGAAAAATGGCCTGTGGTCGAGGGGGAGGCCATTCACTGAAAAAAATCGTTTCGAACTGGCTTAGACGAAGAACATTAAGGGGGAAAAAAGGAGACCTAACATCCCCGTCTTTAAAGAAAAATACGGAAGACGGGGGAGATGTCTATTGTGGAATTAATCGATAGGGGAGGATAGTCATTTATAGTGAGGCATTATCAAAACAGCCCACAACGACGTTTCACGTAAACACTTATAAAGGAATTAGAAAAACTCCCAAAGGGGATTGCTCGCAAGCAAAAGCAGAACCATGAAGAAAAAGGGCAATATTTCACAACCAAGCTGCCGTTTGAAGAAACGTTGATTTAGGGCTTCCTTGACGATAAACGCTCGGGTATGTAAAGGAAAAGTACAATTGATCCATATGTTTCTAGAGAGGGTATGCACCTTTTTCGACTGGGTTACAAGGATGAATGGGTCCTGTTGAAAAAGGAAAAGAAAAGCAGAAGAAAAAAGGAGAGGAAAAGGTAGTCCCCACGGCTCATCGAGGTAGATTGGCTAAAATTAACCGTTCCTCAATTACCGAGTGGACTATAAAGATAGGAGAAGGATACGTTCTGTACCGACAACAAGAGAATGAGAATTAAGATACAAATCTTTTCGGGGGTATGGGCCAGGTCGCAAAGAAGAAGACCCCACGGACACAGAAAGGTGGATCTGGTGAAGTGGGACCTGGCAAGGCTGAAACTTTAAAGGGGGTAAGCCCTTCGAGGACAGTGTAAGTGGCCTTCGTGGGAGTTCACCCTACTCTTCAATGGCACATTAATGCACGACAACATTAAAAGTCTTTTATTCATAAGGAGGGTTGTCGAAGGTTAAAAAAACAGGGGTGAGGGGGGGAAACTACGTAGTCTTTTTGCGATTATTGATGAAAAGTCAAGTCTAACTGGCGACTGCTCGAATTGCCACTTCAGAGGGAAGACAGCGCCTATAAATCCCTCATCTGGGAAGGGAAGACACAGGAAATGCCCTGCAGGTTAGACTCGGAAACCCAGAAAAGGTACAGGAGGGGACTGCTATGGATGAAATGGGATGGGCAAAAAGTAAACTTTCACTAACTCTTTAGGAGCTAAGCGGTCTTTGATGAAAGCGAGAGGGTCACTATTGCTTCTCATGAATGAATGTAGGAGGATCTAGTGGGAAATGCTACTATCACAGGGGGCTCAGCATTATGGAAATGTTATGGGGGGTTGAAAAGGGGCTCTCTCAAATGGACCATTAAGTCCTCTGGAAAAAAAAACTGGCGTCTCGTTCAGCTCCTTCGGAGGCATCACAAATCCCTGGGAAAAAAAGTTCATACACTTTTCGTGAGATACCAGGCAGACTTCTTTGAAGGGAGGAACCAACACACTTCCTAAAATGAAAGGTCCTTCAGGGGCCATTTCCTTTATAAAA
>Ga0179593_1748217_pt1 | contig 10196 bp, 17 predicted proteins | sample CZODoug2_1_08_16_FD_185931 | JGI IMG/M metagenome (GOLD analysis project Ga0179593, IMG submission 185931) | Vadose zone soil fungal communities from Angelo Coast Range Reserve, California, USA - CZODoug2_1_08_16fungal (PacBio error correction) | ecosystem: Environmental > Terrestrial > Soil >...
TTTTCAGCAGACAAAAAACACAAACAAAATCGAACACAACAAAAGAACAACAATACCCACAGACACCAAGAATTCGACGAAGCAGAAAAAACAACAGACAACAAACAAAAAAAAAACAACAAGACACGACACAAACAAGACAGCTATGCAAGACAACAACCGACAGAATATTTAACATACAAGTCACACAACCAGCACAACAAAACCAGAATACTATCCACAACAGAAAATTTCAACCAAAAAACCAGACATCATTCAAAACAAAAGACCCAGACCACCACAGAAAACCGAGTACAAAACATAATCAAAAAAATACGAAGACAACAATCAGAGCAAAATCCAGAATTACATCACGACATATTAAAAAATTAACAAAGCAAACAAAAACCCCCACTAAAAGGTTTAACTGTTTCACGGCCCAGACGACAAAATCCAACCAATATATTTCAGAAAACTCAACAGACCAACGCACAAACAAAGAACAAACGAAAAAAAACCCGCAGCAGGATCAATACAATCACATACCAAGCTCACCGGGGGGTGGGGGCCCACACACCAAAATTTATATCACCACCAACAGAGCACCCAATTATATTTCCACCAACACGAAAATCTATATCAAGAAAAAAAAAAAAATACGTACGATACGATTTACAAACAGAGCAAACCCACACAAAACCAACGAAAATGTTTTTTCCCAAACAAGACCACCCCACACAACACAGCACAACGTACCTTTTTTCGTTTGTTTATTTTAATTATTATTTCGAGCCCAGAAGATCAACAAAGCCCGAATATTCCGAAAATTATCACCACCCCGAATCCAGATTATTTACGCAATCATACCAACGGCAAACCAAGAATTTACTACATCGATGCCAACCACGCATACAACCAGGAGCACACAGAAAGACAACCACGTCAGAACAAAAAAAAAACAAACAGAAAAAATATCACACCACAGAAAATTAAAAGGAGAAACAGAATTCCAGGAATTATCAAACAATGTCAAAAAAACAAAGAAGCGACATCGAACGCAAATATTCGAAGATATCGCCGCAGCGAACGAACCACAAAAAAAACACGGCCAAAGCACGAAGCACATTCAAGACAAGCAAACCAAAGAAGCAGAAATAAAAAAAATCAAATGAAAACAAAAAAACACAAAATAAATAAGTTCCAACAGACCACAAATCGACAGCGACGGCAGTCGCGCCAAAAAAACCACCATCCAAATCGAAACGCCCACAAGCACACAATAAATTACGACACATTCAGAACCCAAGAGCACGCAGACTAACGCTCAACCGACCAGAGACAAGCCGAAAATTATTTCCAACACACGTCCAAGACGAGACAGCAACACAACAGTCACACAATCGAAAAGAAACACACGACCAGGACGGCCGAGACCAAAAAAACATCCAAACGACCCAGAGAGACAGAACAACAAACAAACTGCAACGCAACGTACACAGCAGAAATCCACCCACAAAACGAACATAATACAGACACGCCGCCAAAAAAGAACCAAACGAACAAAAAAAACACACAAAATACTCAAAATGAGCAACAACCAATATTTATTTAAAAAATACATAATTAACAGAAGTCAGAATATTACCGCAAAGAAAATCACGCTGCGGAACAACAAACCAGTAAAACCCAAAGAAATCCACGAAAATACAGAAGATTTAATCAAAAAAAAAAAAAAACGAAATACTTATAAACAACACACGAACACGAAACAAAAAAAAAAAACCAGAAAAAAAAAAAACCACCACGTACCCAAAGAAAGAAAATTCAGCACAACAAAAAAAAGCTCACGAACATAAACAGACGAATCAAAGAAAATATATTTCACGAGAAGCAAGTCAACGACAGTCAGAAATATACAAAGGAGACTATTATCGCAGCCAGACAATATTAATCAGAACATCTAATACCCAGAGACCAACGACAAAGACGAAAACGCAAAAAAAACAAAAAACAAACAGAAAGCGAACGACCAAAGAGACTTAGCAACTTCACGCCCACGAATCAAAATAATTTCACAACAATAAAAATCTAAGGCTCCGTCGCAATAATTCACACCAAGAAACATTCATTTATTACGAACGCACACAAACACAAAAAAACACTCCTCAAGCCACAAAAAACCGACAATATCATCTCATCACACCAAGGTACGCAACCAACACCACAACACTGCCACGACCGAACCGACAAATTCAAGGAATCGACAGACCGCAAATTTCGACTCTGACAGACAAAATAATACAGGGGCACGATAAAGAAAAGCACCGAAAAAGAAACGGAAAAAGACATAATATCCCGCAAACCGATAGTACCACACAGATCAACAATCAAAGACACACAAAAAAAGCCAAAAAAACACATCTTATCACCAAATTATTTCAAATAAAAAGTTACCACAAAGACAACCAAAACCAAACAAAAACAAAAAAACACAAAATTTCAAGCGAAACCAAAACAAACACCCCTACCGCGTACCAAGAGAAAAAACGAAAAAAAATAACACGGAAAATCAGACAGAATTTACGACCACGATCATAATCTTACAGAGAAACAGAAAAAAAAAGAGATCCAAAAGAAATTCAATACGAACCACAGACTTCCAGAAATATCATACCACAAAAAAAAAGAATAAATCAAAAGAAATTTATCAAGTGAACTTCAAAACACAAAAAGAATTCACACACAAAGGACAAGTACGCAGAGATCAAACAAAACAAACAAACAACAGAGCAAGTCAGAATGATATTTTACCGACGAAATCAAGACACGCACAAAAAAAAAGCAACGAATAAAAAAGACGGATCCTCCCTGGTTCAGCCTTCCCTTTCAATATTTTCAGCAACATAAAAAGCACAGATATAATTATCCCACAACACGACAACAAAAATTCCCGATCATGTCGACCACAAAAGAAACAAAAAGACAAATTTTCATTCTATATTAACAACCACCAGCCACAGACCAACCGCAGAGAAATTCAGAACTTTTTGTACGAACGACAGAAAATAACTCAAAAAAACAACCACAATCAAACAACAAAAGCCCCGCACGACCCAAAACTCAATTCACACCGGACAGCTAAATTTTTTCTTATCAAGACAGACTACGAGTGCAAATCCACAATCACCAGAAAAAAGCGAATTTACTAAGCAGAAAACAGGCCCAACAAATATTCACCCCGAGAAAGACTCCCAAAAGCGCAAAAACACAACGCTTACGAACCAAATTTCAATGTTATCGAACAGAATATTTACCCACAACACAGCGAACCAGCAAATCATAATAATCAAAAAAAAACAGATATACGGCAGACACAACGCAGATCAAATCAAGATTTCCGACACGACACCAGAACAAAATTAGAAAAATATACAGAGACAGAACCGCATCGAACAGAAAAAATATTTCAAAAGGCAAAATTTCCAAGCACAACGACAGAAGAAAGAACAAGAAAAAAGTCAAATATTTAATTACCAAAAGAACCAAAACAAACTAACAAATCAGCAGAAACCCAGAAACAAAGGGAAATATTCGAAAAAAAGAAACAAAAAATTTCACAAAAAAAAAAAACGACAAAGCAACATTTCCACAAACAGAATGATTAAATGCACCAAATATTCAAAATTTCACACCGAACAGCACTATCTACCCAAATTCGACTCTCCGAACGAATATCAAATAAAATCGAGGACACTATTTTTTCGAACCTAGACACACGAACCGAAATAAAAATATTCACCCCACATTAACATACCAAAAATATATACACAAAACCAGGCATGAACTGTTATCCCACAAACACATAACCAATATCACGAGACAACCCACCAAGAACAAAATGCAAGAAAAAACAAGATCAATATCAATCGAAATAAAGTACATACGTCAAAAACATAAAAACAACCAAATACCACAACCACTACAACAACACACAAAACAAAAACCAAAAAAAAAACACAAACACACGAATACGAAACTACCTGCAATATTTAACATTTACCAAAACAACCACCACTAATTCAAAAACAAGCCAATTATCAAAGAGCGAAAGAATCAATCAACAAAGAAACGACACAAGAAACACAACATTCTGCGCCAACAAAACATCAAAACAAATTTTTCCGAGATATTCGAAAATTATTGCTACACAAAGAAAACAACCAAAAAACAAAAAAAAACAAAACACCAAAAAAAACAACATTCACCACATAAATCAACTCTTAATCACACGGACACACAACCAGCTCTTACGACAGGATACAAAAAACACAACAGCAGAACGCGACAAAGGCACAAGGAGAACAACGAACAACCCAGACCTAATTAAATTTAGAAGACCTCAATATCAGAAAAAATAAAAAAAAAAAAAAAAACATAAAAAAAAAAAAAAGAACACAAAAACGACAAGCAAAACAGAAGCACAAAACAAACTCAAGCAACCGATCGACCACGATACTCGCACAACCGATCAGGAAATTCCGAACGAGTAATCAAGTACGCACAGAACCACAAGATCAGACATCCCAAAGAACAAGTCGAAAAAAAACGAAAACAAGACCAAACCGCAACGCCAGGCCACAAAAAAGGAGAGAGAAAAAAAACAGGCCGACAACGATTAATATAATTTTCGACAGACTTGTACAAAAAGCACACGCAAACGACAAAAACGCAGCAAGAAAGAAAAAGGCAATTTTCCGGAATATTTCAGACACCAAGACAGACAGATACGAACAAGAACCAATAAACGTACGAAAAGAACCACGAACCAAACAGTACAACAGATCGAATATCCAAACAAAACGACAACAAAGACTTACCCCAACTACGAAACGAACAGAATTATTCGCAACCCAGAAATAATCACCAAATCCAAGCGATTAAATAATTCACACACCAAGTCAGCAAAATTCAAGACGATTCAACAACAAAAAAACAGACAGAAAACCCCAAAAGACAAACAATCTCCACATGAAACTCAGCAGACAACGCAAAAAAAAAGGATCATTCAAAAAGTACACCAGAAACTGATTAATATTATATTCCACACAGAAACACACCCACCCGCAGACAAACACCAGAAGCCTAATATCCACGAACGAAAAAATTTCAACCACGAACTACCACAAACTTCCACTAAAAACAAAAGAAAAAAAACCCAAAATTCCCATAACTCGCCACACACAAACCCAACCCCCCTAGATACATCCTCCCAATCACACACCCCGTAAAATCCAGAATGTTAATACACCATTCACCCACCCAAACCCACAAATCTAAAATCTAATCAAGCCCTGCAAAAGCAACACGCTGGACCCGCAACATTACAACAACAAACAGCCAGACACGGAACAAAACAATACACTAAAAAATCACCACACCTTCAACAAAAATTTCAAAAAAAAAACAAACCAACACCACCCATCCGGCCCCCAACGAAACAGAAAAAATAATCACCCCCACACAGCCACCAGACACCTAACCAACACAGCAACAATATAATCGCACACAAAAAAAACAACAAAAGAAAAACCTCCACACATACACACAATTCAAACATAAAAATAACACAGATATTCCGGTACAAAGAACAAAACAACAACCACGAAGTAATATCGAATAAAATACAACCAAACAAAAAGGGTACCGCACAGACCAAGAACACAGACGCGAAGACCGACAAGAACAAAAAAAAAACAAACACAAACAAATCTTACAGCACAGACTATATCGACAACAGAACCTCAACAACCAGACAAAGAGAAGATACAAGAACGATAACCGAAAATCAGACACCACGAATAATATAATACCAAGTTCAGACACCATCAATCACAAAAAAAACCACACAGCACGAAATTCAAAAAAAAATAAACAAAACAGAAAACGGAATCAGAATATATATTAAGACACAACAGACAACGAACAAGAACGAACACAGAAATTCCGCAAGACGACGACAATAATTTCAGCAAAATCAGCACGAACAATAAAAAAAAAAAAAAAAAAACAGATCTCCAACAGATCCATAAAACAATATAATCCAAACAAAAAGACGACGAGAGCAAAAAGGAACTCTCAGCGAGGCCAAACAAAAAACCCAACCAAAAAAAAACGCACAGAAAAGATATTATTCACGACAAAAAAAAAACAACAGTCCAAAAACAAAACAACAAAAAAGACCAATACTCAAATTCAAAGACAAATTTAATGATTCAACAACACCTATACCCGCAAACAAAACACAAAAAAAAAACAGACATAATATATTTCGATCCACGTACAAAACCAACGAATCGCACAGACAAAATTACAAACAAAAAAACAAAGCAACATCAGAAATCACAACGCATAATACACAGAAATTATGCGTCAAAAATATCAAAAAAACACCGCCAACGCGCGAAAAAACCCAAGAAGCACAGACAACGCAAACCAAAAAAAAAAAAAGAAACAAACAAACCAAAAGAACCCCTAACGCAAAACAACACACCGTTACAATACAATTTTATCAACAATTCGAACAAGTTCACACAACAACACAAAACAAACATTACAAGAACCACTCAAGAAAACGACGTGATTCCAAACGACAGAATATTACCTCTACAAAAAACGAACGATAATTATCGCAAAAACCAGGAAATAATACCAAAACGTATCAGACACAGACAGAATAGATACGAAATATAATTTATATCGTCAACACAAAAACAGAAGCCAGACAGTAAACGCCCCACGACCAAACCAAAAAAAACAAAAAAAACGTACCCAACCAAACTATCAATAAGACCAAGCATCGACGACAAAGACCATTCGCCCACAGACAAGACAAACACCAAACGACAAGGTTCAAGCACAAGCCCAAGTCAACAAAAAGACCAGAATTCCCAAAAAAAAACAGACAAGTACAAAAGTACACAAACATCAAGAATCCAAAAAAAAAGACAATGAAATTAAACAGATTATTCCACAGACAAGAAACCAACCAAACAAGTGCTAGACACCAACAAAAGATACCACAAAATAAGACCAGAGCACGTCGAGACGAAGAGAACCGCGATTCGAACCACGATCAGAAACAGAACCACCCCAGACCCAAAATTCAGCGAACCAAAAGAGACACACCCAAAGAAAAAGCAAGAAAATCAGAACACAGCAAAGTAGAGCAGAATAAATTACATCCCAGTTCAGCAGACAAAGACCCTCGACAAACAGAAAACGCAGCAAAGTCATACGGACACAAGGCAAGAACCAAAAGACAGCATGAACGAATCAACAAGAAATTAATGTTCGACCACAAAACACTCGCAACATCCCAAACCGCTATCAACCGAACACAACAAACAACAGGATTACGAAAACAACAAAGAACGACACACGAAACCAGCACGCTTGTTAATAATACAGATATTATTATTATCCAAAGTCACACGCCACTTACTAATCCAACGAACGACTCTCACAAGATCGCAGAGAAATGTATTTAATTGTCAACGGAACAATCACAACAAAAAAAGAGAAGAATTCAGAACAACAAAAACAGAATTATTAATTGCGCCAGAATAATACAGCCACAAGCAATATTCAACAAAACACGACATTATCGCACTAACAGACACAGAGAAAACGCCGAACAACAAAGACATCAGACAGACAAGGCAAATATCACGAAACGACCCAATCCCTCACGACTTATCGAAGCTCAAAAAGGGACACAAAAATTTCAAATAACAGCACCAAAGCCACGGAAATCACCCACAAAAGAACAGTATATATGAATCGCACAAAAAGCACAACGACCGATACCAACAAAAAAATAAAGCCAACCCACACATCGACGAAACAGAACGAAATACAAAACAAGAGCACGGGCAATATATCAGACCAGTAATAAACAAAGACACCAGCAAAGATATCAAGAACCACGACCAAACAGAACGCAGAAAAATTCAGGCTTTAAAAATCAAACGAACAACAAAAATATCCAATTTTAATTTACAAACGACAACAACAGCAAATAAAAAAAGACACACTTCAAACGTACTCACCACGTATACATACGCAGGCAAAAAAACCACGACGCCTAATTCCAGGCAACAACAAGTCCAACAACCGAAAATAATCGAACGAAAAAAAAGACGACCGACACACAAGAAGAACCCAACGCGAGGATTTATTCTAGATCACGAACTCGACAAAGATCACGAGCACAAGACGACAGATCATGCAAGACCAAAAAAAAAGAATAAATCAGAAGAAACAAAACAAACAGAATCAAATACACTCCATCAAATATTTGCAGAATCGACAACGCGGATCCAGAAGGAGAAAAAGCCAGACACCGAAATTCCAAGCAAAAAAAAAAAAAACAAACAAAAAGAACGGACAGTATCACACGACCACATACTATCTAATGCCACAGACAGAACGGTTACACAAAAAACAGAACACTCGAGCGAACAGAAATTCGACAAACGAACTCGAATCGCAAAAAAAAAAAGTACCCAAGGAACAAGAGCCAACACATCGAACACAAAAAGCAGAAAGCAAAACCACAAAAACACGTCGAAACCAAACAAGACAGAAGAGAGACTATCAGAGCACAAACACAGCGACTCCCAAACAAAAGAAAAAAACCATAAATTACGGAACACAACAGTCTAAAAACACAAAGATCGACACCAAAATTCAGACCGACAACCAGACGTCACGATCAATGTCAATAAAACCGTCGGATAAGCTCTAACATACAAAAAATTCAGAGAACGAAACAAGACATATCGGACGCCAGAAGACGGACTCGCAGAATCGAGAAGAGACGAACCCGATATTTTACTTATCAAACAAAAAATAAAAACAAGATATTAATCAAAACAAGAATCGAGAGCGAACGGACCTAAAACCCAAAAAATCAAAAAAAAGACAAAGGCCACAACGAAAAAAAATATATATCAAGACTGAAATAATTTCACCAAACACACAAAAACCAAAACATTCATTCGTACAAACAAACCGCCCAAAACCAACAAAAAGATCCAAAGAAAAAAAAACACAAAAATCCGCAGAACGAAACGGAAACGGATTCCACAGAATCAGCAAAAAAAAAAAAAAAAAACCACAGAATCGCAGAACCGCACGAATTATATCGAAGTACATGCAGGAGATAATTTAGCAGAAATTTATAATTACGCACTCTACGAAATCGATCAAATATCCAAACATTCAGACAAGAACAAGAAAAAAAACCAACAAAATACAGAAAATTTAAAAAATAATATACATTCTCAGACACAAATGACACAGACCAAGAAATCGAACAAAGAGACACAGCCAAACAAACGACAAGAAAAACCTCCACCCAAAACAAAAAAACACGAATAAAATCAAACGACGTCAAGCTACACACAGACCAGACAAACCAACCAAAAAATATAAATCCAACAGCAAAGACCAAATCAGATCAAATCCAGGAAAATGGCGACAAGAATATATCATAACAACAAAAAAGCAAAAAACAGGTGAATATCGAGCAACATTATTCCATAATACAAGTCAAAAGACGCACGAACTCAAAAAAAAAACGAGATACGCGATCACAAGCAAAAGAGACAACATACTTCCACGGCACACTAAAACAACACATAATCTAAAATATTTAAAATTTTCAGAATTTATATACCACGAGACAGTTAAATACAAAAGAACGAAAATCCAGCAAACCAGAAATATTTCACAAACACGGAGATAGATCGAATCGGGATCACAACAACAATCCGAATAATTTACGCGCATTAAAATCGCAAGACGAAAATGCACAACCAGAGTATCCACAGACATCGAAAGCAGAGAAAAAAAAAAAAAACACAAAAGCGAAACACGAAACGATCACCATTAAAAATCAGACAGATCAAGACCCAAGACCAAAAATCCAATTCGCATCAGCAGACTACGATCCAAGAATAATTAACACTAGTCCGAAACACAAGAACAGAAGATTAAATATAATATAAATTCGAACGCGCAACAGTACGGCAAGCAAAGAATTTCGACAAGACACAAACAAGAAGAAAGACACGAGCATCAGCAACGAGAAATAAACAACAAAATTATTCTTATGTTATTTTATCACAAAGATTTACCAGCACCAAAACACAAGA
>Ga0179593_1271902_pt1 | contig 10195 bp, 13 predicted proteins | sample CZODoug2_1_08_16_FD_185931 | JGI IMG/M metagenome (GOLD analysis project Ga0179593, IMG submission 185931) | Vadose zone soil fungal communities from Angelo Coast Range Reserve, California, USA - CZODoug2_1_08_16fungal (PacBio error correction) | ecosystem: Environmental > Terrestrial > Soil >...
ATGCCGACCAAGTGTTTCCCTGATTACTCCAGAGGGACCAACGGACGCGGTTTTCGTTAGACACTAAATATTCGGTACTTTCTCAGACGATAGCTGGGGGGTCAAAATCGGCAAACGTGACTCAAAGTTGGAGCTGCTAGTCCCTCGGAAAAACCATGGAAAAAACAGGATGACCTGAACTACCGGGGGATAACTCTACCAGCGGGTGTGAGGAAAAACATCTGCAACGAATGCGCTATCATACCCCGGGTCCCCAGCGGGGGTGGTGCGACTCGGATGTACTGGAGCAAGTGGAGGGAAGATGGGGAACCATCGGCACGCTTTCCAGGGAGGGGAAAGATGGGGGGCCCTTTCCGGCAATTCAGGGGAGGGAAATCGAGTACCGGATTGGGGACTGACACCAGACGTCACGTCTAGCAACGTGCGTACATACAAATGGGTAAATCTTATGCGTCGTGAGGACGGCCGACGGAGGGTGAGAAGTAAAACTTGTGGGGTTTCAACGCGTCTCGGAAGAGCTAGAATCTCCGCGCGCGTCGCGTGAGCCGACTTGGGGGAGAGGGCGACACTGACAAAAAGCGCCGGTGAAACGTTTGGGTAGGGTCTTACGTCTCGTTCTCGCCACAAAAGAGCGAGTTGGGGGGAGGATTCCGGATCTGTCGTAAAAGGCGCCTGCGGGAAAAAAACCGGGGAGGAGAAGTAAAAGGAAAAGAGAAGGGGAGAGGAGAGAGAGGAGGGGGCAGGGGGGTAGGAGAAAAAAAAGAAGGGGGTGGGGAAAGGAGAAAGAAGGAATAGAGAGGGAAGGTAAGGAAGGGGGGGGGGGAGAAGAAAATGAGAAAGGAAAGGAAGCTGAAAGGAGAAAAAAGAATAAGGAGAAGAAAGGGGAAAAAGGGAGAATGAGGGGGGAGGAGAACGAGAAAAGAGAAAGGGGGGGGGGGGGGAAAAAAGGATAGGAAGAGGGAAGGTAGGGAAGGGGGGGGAGGGGAGAGAGAAAAGAAGGGGTAAAGGGGGAGAATTGGGACTCATTCGCTCCCACACGCAATCGTGCTCCGGGGAAGCCCAAACTGGCTAACTCGAAAATAGGTGAACAACTGTAGTATTCAAAACGCAGAGCGAAAGAGAGGGGGGTGTTGAAAGGAGGATAATCTGCCTATTGTTTTCTGCCGGCAGGACAGGGAGATTTGAAGGAAGAAATTCGAAAACAGCTAAAAAAAAAGGTTAACGCTGGAACAACCCCAACCACGCCTTGAAAAGGCGAAGCGAGATAGTCATCTCAGGATTGAAGGTAACGGGGGGAAATTAGGGAGCTAGAAGCAGAGCGACCGAGAGGGATGAAAACGGGAAAAGTCAAAAAATATCAAAGGATCGGGTCTGCAAAAGGGTTGAGGGGGGGAAGGAGTGAAAAGAGGGAGAGTTCAAGCTAAACGATGAACAACGAGGGAGAAGGCGGCAATAAAAGTTCCATTGACCTGGAAGGGGGAGATAGAAAAGGGGGGAGGGTTCGAAGAATAAAAGCAAGGATCAAAAAGACCGCAGCAGAATTCATTTGGCTACCATCCAGTGCACTCCTGAACGGAGAATTGAAAAAAAAAAGTCTGGCAGAGCGAGATCCAGACTGCGAAAGGATTTTAAATAGCTAGGTCGGGATACAGGAGATCATTGGGAAGAAATGGATGCAATCTCTTTCAAACTGTCGGGGCTTCTATTGAATCTCTTGCAGGTGGCTTGAGCTGAAATGGTGACTGGAACAGAAAGTTCAAAACGGTTTAACCAGAAGGCAGCATCGGCCAAAAAAAGTTCCGGAAGTCCTCGAAAACCTGGATCTGAGGAGAGAGAGAAAAAAACAACCACCGGTATGGGAAGATAGATCGGGAAATAGCGAATTGTGCTGTCCCGCTGGAACTCTCCTCTAAACGGGGCTGTGCCGAAAAGCCTACACGCGGGCAAAAAACAACCTGTTGAAAGGGGGGGGATGGTTAGGGGATGTTCAAATCCATCCCGAGGCTCACCAACGCCAAAAAAAAAAAGGGGGGGACATAGATAAAGTCGCGAAAGGATCTAAAGAAAAGAGAGGACAGTAACTCGACTTCTTGCCGACCGAGAAAGCTGGGAAAGAGCGAGCAGGCAGATCGTCAGGATTCCTTACGCACCGCGTCCACCTGTATTAGAAGGGAACTGGGGGGAAGGGGAAATGGACTGGGGGGAAAAAATCGAATGGATGGACAAAAATTACCTGCGCGGTCTCGACCCCTGCACTAAGCGTACGCTAGCCGCTGACCCTCAGGGCCGATCGGACCGGAAGGTGGCCCGGAAAGAGGGAAAACGCTTGACGCGTCGACACCAGAACCGGGCAGCAACTCCTCCCTGCTCTGGCGGTCTCGGAGAAAAAGATACCCTTCGAAGGGAGGGAGGGAGGAAAATTGTATCAGGGAGGAAGGGAAACCTAGTCTTATCTAGTGGCGATCTCCTAAACGGCGCCTTTGAAATTGTGTCCCCGGTAACTCGTGGAAACGGCTGGGTCGAAAGGAGGGTCAGAAACTAGTGGTCACACAGAGAAAGGAAGAACTTCAAACGAAGCTTCTCGTGACACACCTAAACCCGCTTCGCAAAAGGAAAAAGCCTCAAGGGGAAAGGAGAGGGAGAGGAGTCTGGAGAAGCAGGCATTAATTCTCCCGAGGCAGGTGGCTGCGGGCCCGATGACAGACCAAAACTCAGGGGAGAAAACAGAGAAAGGGTGGAAAAAAGACAGTATTGTGGTCGGAGACGAGAAGAAAAAAGAGCCAAGGTCGCCGATGCTGTCGCGCGGAATCTCAAAGTCAGGGGGAGGGGAAAAGGAACCTAAATCGGACGGCCGGCCGCAGCTAGTTACCACCGCCAGTAGAGGACTTTGGGGCAGCGTCGTGAGCCTCCGGGAAAAAAACGAAGGATGAAAAATTGCAACGAAACCGGGGAGGGGGAGGGGAGGGGAAAAGAAAAAGATGACGGTCCTCGTTAGTGGGAAAGAAAGACGGCGCGGAAATAAATCGAAAGAAAGAAGAAAGGAGGCAAACAATCTTTTGCTTTGGACAATCTAGCACCTTGCGAAAGACACCACGGAATTCAATCGCTGGCGCAAAAGGAGCTAGGAAAGGGGGCCTAGGCGGCGGTCGTTGGGGGAAGTCACAAGGACGTTCAATTATCAACAAGGTCGGTCAATCCAGAGTGACCATTGGTGCTCGCCGGGTCAGCCTGTCCAGAGGGGGCGCTAAGAGGGAGGCACGGGGGGCTCCGTTGCAATATTAACACCATCTCTATGTAGAAATGGCAGAAGGCCTCTGGAATCAGGACGAAAAGGAGGACAACGTAGCTCTGATAATCGCCGGGGAAACAGAGGACGCACGTTTGACTTAATAGGCTCCAACACAACGGAGGAAAGAGAATATATATGCAAGACCAACGAGCCTTGACCTCCTGGTAGTAGACGTCTGGTACGCCTGCTCTTTCTTCACCTGTGCCAAACCAGGGGACTGCCATACTCGGGTGTGCCTCTCAACCGGCTCACAGGTATGAAGGTCTGGCGATTCTCTTTCTCAGATTGCCATAGCGAGCAACAGTTAATGTAACTACAAGGGATAGCTCACAACGTTTGTCCCTGGACAAAGACCGACCGAAGGGTCCGGAAAAAACATTTGGAAAGGCTTCTTCCTTGAATGGGTCCGGTATATCCATTCTGGCTGGGGCAAAAAAAAGAACAAGGCGAAAGAAACAAAAATGGATAAGATGGAGGATATAACTATTGTACTTCCATCGTAGGGGACCCGCCAGTCTTATTAAAGGGAGGAGTTACAATCCCGCACGAGGGGAGAAGGGAGGACGGTCAATCCATCATTCTTCTGCTTATACGAAATCGCGGTGGAGCTGCCACGCATAACTGTATTTCTGGGGTTGCCGCACGTTGCCGTCTGCAGACAGGGCTCTATCTGGAAGAGATTCAAAGGGTAGTCAGTCGGGTTCTCTTGCCAACACTCGCTACCACATCTCATGTGCGGAGACGGGACTTGAAGATTCTGCGTTCTCACACAAAGAGGAGATGGCACAGGGGGGTCAGGGATGATGGGGGTCGCCGTGAGTTGAAGCTTCGTTCTATACTCACAAACGGCCGCTCGGGGGGGAAGAAATGGAGGGGGGATTCTACATATCCACTAAGGCATCTGTTGAGGGCCAGGCCGCCGCGCTGTACAAGAGTGGGAAAAGGGTCAGTAGAAGTATCTCTCTGGATCCGTCGGAAGAATTTGACAATGCCGAGACGTTACCAAGTCTGTCATAAAAGGAATAAGCAGTAGCTGTTACAAAGGAAGGTCAACCAGTCAGAAGAAGGAATAATGACTCGAAAAGATCGAAACTGGAAAAGTTCCGGGTACAATCTCTCTAATATCCCCAGATTTGACTGAATGAGCAAAGGACCACAAAAGGGAGGGAGTCGTGTCGCAAAGGTGCTGTGTGGGAAGAATGTGCCGGTGGAGGGTGCCGGATGGCTGCTCACCATTGGACGGCCCGATAGAGAATTCTCAAGTCATTAGACCATTTGCTTGCAGGGGTTTGAGGTGATCGAGAACCTTAGAAGGCGAAGGGAAGAGGACAAGTCTAGTCAATAGCAGCAATAGAAAGGGGTCAATGGAATACATGTTGGAAAAAAAAAGATCGCCCGATTCCCTTAATAGCTCTCTACGATCTGTCACAGAGCGCGGACCAGCTGCGCTCGAAAAAAAAGACTTAAGGTCTATATCATGTTGCTCGGTCCGCTGACACTGAGGACAAAGAGACTGTGGCCTTCTTGGCTCTTAGGAGGGGGATGAGACTCGGGCCTGTTAAGACAAGGACTAGTTTCAACGGGAAACAAAGTTGCACCAGTTGAAGGAGGTGTAAGGATATCAACTGGGCAACCCTGTGTTTGGTCAAGGGAGAGAGTTGCCGCTAACATCACACCATGATAAAGGCAAGATATCAACAAAAAGGATTATATGAAAAAATAATCTCTGAGGGGGGGGTTGGGGTCTGGGAACCAGGGCGTAAAAGAAAGACCGAAACCTGTGCGCCCTCTGGAACCTCCAGATCCCGGGGGGGCTCTGGGTCAAACCGGTGGAGGGGGGCTGTTACAGTTAAGGAATCCGCCTAACAAAGGAAAACTAGACATCCCCGATGCAAGAAAGACAGCAGAGGTCCTTAATCCGTATCGGAAATTAAATCAGAACATGTCAACGACCTAAAAAAATTCCTGTTTCAGGATCGATCTTTCTCGCGCTCGGAGAGAGTCTGCGTCTCTTCCACGGAAAAGGCACACTGGTATGGAGCCCTGGCCTTGACTTGAGGGGCCTTGATTCGGGCACTTTGGGACTGTCAGAGAATTAGAGGCTTATCCCCTGCCGAAAGGAAACCGGGGAGAATGCTTGCCGCTCTGCCTGGCCTGGTGAAGGGCCCGGCGTTCACTTCCGCGCTTGCCGATTCTAACACAGCACCGTGAGGAGCGCCTCCAGGCGCTGGAGGGTGCTGCAGGTCTTCAAGACACCTGGCCGGGGCGCACTGAGGGCGGTCGACTCGTTTAAAATACAGTCGTAGCGCGAGAAATCTCAATGCGTAAAACCTGTAAAAGTGTGGTCACACCAAACGCTCGAAAAGGCGGTACTCCTCGAAGAGAAAGGAACATCGCTGACGCACCGGGCAAAAAAAAAATCGGCCGGCTTCTCAAAAAGCGCCACACCGAATACCTCGCGCAGGGAGGGACGAACTTGCCATGGATGCGCTGAGAGGCAGCTCCGCCAGGCGTCGGCGGCCGCTGCCGTGCCACTGGAGGAAAGGGGACCCGAGTGTCTAGTCAACCGCCTTCACCCAATGTCCTAACCGGTTCCTGCCCGGCACCAACGGGCTACTCCTGCTCTTGGTGGAGGTAGCGCGCGTCATACAGATACCCCGGGAGAATACAGGAGCTGGCTTGCTCTAGGTCTAGTCGACGGAGGTCTAAGCCACCGTCCTCGTGTCGATATATCGAACCTTCCGGCCGCGCCGTCTTCGAAAACACGCCTCTCTTAATTAGCATCCAACTCTTCGCCTGCCTACAGGGGGTAGCAGAAAAAAAAACCTTGATTTGAGACCGTGCAGACTCCACGTGAATTCTTTGGCGGTCCAGGACAGAAAGTGATGCTCTCCAAAACAATGGGGGGAGTGGGAACTCCAGCGTCAGAATGCGTACTTCCCAATGTTCTGAGTCGGGAATAAGAACACGAGGTCTACGACCCTGGAGTAATACGGAAGAAACTCGTTGTGTGTCCGTCGAGGGATTTTCAAAAGAACATCCTGGGGACATCACTTTAGAGAACACGAAAAGGACCAAGAGCGACTAAGCGGGCCCATGGGGAGGAGGCATGATTTTTCAATGGGGGGAAGTGGGGGAGGGGGAGGGAAGGAAAAAGGGGCAGAGGGGAAGGATGGGGAGTGTGTGGAAGGAAAGAAAGGGGAAATGGCTGCGTGAGGGGTGGGAAATAGAAAAATAGGGGAGTGCGAATGTGGGAAGGAATAGAAAGTGAGGCGGAAAAAGGGGGACTCGTTCTTGGGGGAAGGGTAGGAAAGGGGGGGGGGAGAGAGTCCCGCCGGAGAAGAAAAGGCTACTGTGCTGCTCCGGACTCGGGAGGAGCAGAAGGGGTTTTATTTGCGAGAATCTGGAAAAAAAGAGGGAAAAAAGCCAGGGAGGGAGAGGAAAACCGAGCCAGAAAGGGGGCAGAACCGGGGGAGGAACTCTCTTCATAAAATACAGGAAACGATGGGCTGTCCACGCTCTAGAAGCGATGAGGGGGTGAGTGGGCTAGGCGTTGTCCAGCCACCCACTCGAAGCACGGAGAGCTTAAGGTTTTCGCGTCACGGTTTTGCCCTAGAGCCAACATTAGGACGTTCAGCGGGGGTGGCTGACGCTCAAGGTCTTGACGGCGGTCCCGCTCTTCGAGAATAGCCAGTCCGGGCAACGACGTTGGGTGGACGGCAAATTCTTCTCTCAAAAAACAACCAAGAGATTAGGGATGATAGATTCAAAGAACCACTTGCTACTTGCCATGGGGGCAGGGAGTATCCTCGGGGCCTCCTTACTCGTTGTCTTAGATGCCGAGGAGCGGCTAAAGTTCTAAGAAACTCGCTTGGGGTCCCTATGCACGGGGGAGCCCAGGGAAACTCGGAGAAAAGCTTGAGTCTTCCTAGATGAGAAAAAAACCCGTGGTCAGAGGAGAGAAACTTTTGAACTAGAAATCCTGTGGATAACTAACAACTCAACATGGGAGGGTAATTCAAACATCATCTATCACATGGTTGGAGCCGCGCTTCCATCCTGGCGGAGAGCAGTTCGGGAGAGCTTTTCCACACCAAGGAAAACGATTTCCATGGGGGATCATCGGTATAAAGTCCTGGGACTTAAGGGGGACAGCGCTTTCCCAAATCAAAGGCTATGTACAGGGAAGAGCCGACACCAAGCACGGCTTATTCACTCTCAATAACTGGCCGGGACGTTGATCGGTTAAGCGACTCTTGGAAGTCTCAAAGGAGAAAGAATCAAAGGGGAGGGGGGGTTAACGAACGCGGTCCTTCGACTTCGCCTTCGTCAGAAAGCACTTCCTTGTCACCGCAAACTTGTTATAAAACACCCGCCGAAAAACCTCCATCCGTTCTTATCAGGGTATTCGGCTGCTGCAGGCGTGCTCAGGAACAAAGGAAGTCAGGAAAGGGGGGGTGCGAGGACTACTTTGTGGGAGGATTCGCGGCTTGAGAGAAGGCGACAAGCACATTAAAAAGGAAGCTGCAACTACGCCCTTTCGAGCGGCTCAAAGAAGCAAGGTCAGGGGGAAGACGTGGAGGACTCTCTCTTTCGATCGGTGTGGGGAAGGGCCACGAAAAAAAAAGGGGGAGGCGGGGCCTGGAGGTGGCCTATCTGCACATGAGTCAAAGCAACGGACAGGGTGGGGAAAAGGTCAACAGGCACGAAAAATGGTACGACAGCGGCTTAAAGAAATGGAATTACTACAGTCCGAAAAAAGTCAGGAGGCCCGAAACGGAAAAGATCCCAGCACAAAGAACAGATCATCTCCTTTAGGTCTGTGCTGGGATAAGAGGGAAAGCGGATTCTTACGCGGCCCAAGACGTGCCTTAGATGCAAATCGTCGGGACCAGGGGAGCAAGAGAGGGGGAATACCTAAAGAAAGGCCCCGGGTCCAGCGTCAAAGAGCATCGAAGCCTCCGAAGGGAGAAGAAGTCAAGAGGGTACCTCACCGGGGATCAGGAGGAGCGGGCATATAGGTAATCCATCTGTAGAACTTGAATCTTACGAACTTAAGGGGAGGGAAGATTTGTCGGGAGGTAAGCGAAGGATAGATCGCTGTGCATAGGGGGAGATTAGTTATTGGGATGAGCTCGGGGAATGGGCGGATCTGAACGGGGGTCAATTCAAAAAAAAGTACTGGTTTACCGCGGGGTAGTCAGTAGGCAGAGGCACCGCCCGGTGTTTACAAGAGACGAGGTGCAGGCGGGACTTCTCTGTCAGCAGAATCTAAAAAAAAACAAGGGGAAAAAAGAGAGCGCGCAGTGTGCTCCCCCTGAAACTCGCTAAGGTAAACAAAGGGGAGGGAAAGGGAGGACCTCCGACTTAACGAGGTTCAACCTGTTAAATTGAGTGGGGAACGTTTGAACGGAAGGGTCAAAGCCATCACCTCCCCTAAGAACCAACAGAAAGGAGCCAAAAGGGGGAAAACTAGAAGCATCAGTCATAAATCTAGACATGGAAGAGAACTTCAAGCTGACCTAGGGTCCATCTCCAGTGTATCGAGAGCTGGAGATAGGGGAGAGGATATTAGCTCTGCGCTGCGACATGGGGGACCCTGGACCTTTCTTATTGCTTTATGTGATCTGCCTGGAAAAAAAAGATGGATGTCGAAAGGATGGAGAGATCCCGCGAAGCTTATCACCGTATAATGAGTGGCCGATCAAAATGCTTTCGATCGGGCAGGACCTTGAGGGACGCAAGCGAACGCAGAGATGCCGAGTCCACCACACCGAAAAACGAAGGACATACACCTGCTCAGGTGGTGCGCGGGGGGGATACTTTAGAAAAAGGTGAGAGGCGCGAGAAAAGGTCCGAAGCACGTCTACTTGTCTTAGCGTCGGTATCGAGCTCCTTCAGAGAACAGGAAAAGGACGTTGTAAACTAGATTCACTTCGACTCACGTTCAAAGGGGGGCCTGAATGTAATTCTTCAGGTCAATCCAAAGAAGAAAGCAGAACAAACATCGGCGGCCGCTGACCAGAACCTTCTTCCAAAAGGAGCGTACGCAGGGAGGCACGCCTCCAAAAAAGGACAGGGGAGTGTTTTCTCTAGGGAAACGCAGCCCAGGGCGGAGAGAAGCCGCTTGGAAGGGCGGGGCGAGTCCCTCGATTGCTTCCAAGCAACGAACTCCCGGGGAAGAGTCAAAAGGGAGAACCAAAAAAAGAGCCGCTCAACGGTGGGGGGGCGAGACTAAGCATCCATCATCCCCAAATACTCATCAAGGGAGGGGGGGAGGTACAGGCGGGAAGGGGCTACCTCGCCACTAGGAGAACCGCGCAAAACCGTCGAGGTATGATGCCTCTTTCCTATACATCTGAGGAAACCAGCACCCGCAATCTCGGACGGCGGGAAAAAAAGAAAGCAAACCGATTCATAAGGCAACAGAGAACAAAGGGTCAGAAAGGGAGGGGTAAAGAAGGGAGGCCCTCAGTCCTTTCGGGGGCGTGAGGCCAGCAGGCCTGTACTCCCTTTTAGCACTAAATGGGGAGGGAGGCCGTAGACCCTTTAAGCATAATCCTCCCAGGTGAAAGCGGGACTGTTTGCAAAAAAGCCCCAAAGGACCGCTTGGAAAAGAGAAACCCAAGGAAGGAGCTATTAGTAGTGATGTTGTGCATGAGGCTCTCTGGCATGTCCATGGGGGAGCACCCGGGCGTTATCACCAGGTAATGATTATCCATTTGTGGGTCTCGCAGAGGGCCAAAAACAGAAAATCGAGATCCGAAGTCTCCCCCTGGGCTCAGGGCATATGAAAAAGATGACTCGGGGAGATAATGGGACCCTCCTACGAGGTAGGGAAAATAAGAGAGTACCTGAGGGAACAGCTTATATATCCAGCAGGCGGAAAGGGAGACTTGGTGGGAA
>Ga0179593_1403745_pt1 | contig 10195 bp, 5 predicted proteins | sample CZODoug2_1_08_16_FD_185931 | JGI IMG/M metagenome (GOLD analysis project Ga0179593, IMG submission 185931) | Vadose zone soil fungal communities from Angelo Coast Range Reserve, California, USA - CZODoug2_1_08_16fungal (PacBio error correction) | ecosystem: Environmental > Terrestrial > Soil >...
AGTATAGTACTCGGCCCGCAACCACACAAAGAGCGGGGGTTTCCAACACTTTAAACGTTAGGGTAGCGTATCGAAGTTTAGGAAGTCAAGTCTAGCTGCGGGGTGTGGGGTGCCAAAAAGTCGCAGAGGTAATCTTGAGGACAAAAATTACAGTGAGTAAAGAAAGGTCTCCCTCAAAACTTGTGCGAAACGTTCGGACTGAACTCAAAACAGACGGATTAGGCATGCGGGCAAGTCGTCTATACCACGCGCAACACTCGTTCTCTGTCTCCCTCCACTCTTTAGGTGGTGGGACTGGGGAGTAAGAAAACATCACTGAGCAGGACACCCGCCGTCTGTTGGGCGGGGAAAGAGGGGTGTCGGCTTCAGATTGAGCGCGCGTTTGGGGGCTGCGGAACGGTGCTGGACGCAGGGGTGCGGAGTTCCGGGAGAAAATCGCAAGGTTCACATTTTTCTACCTGCGGAAGCGGGTTATAAGGGCGATAGTGAAGGGGCCGATCCAGCTAAATACCCAAAGAAATGTGGAGTCATCTTTTGAACGGGGGCGCCATCAGGGCGGGGACCACAGGCTCTTGACATATGATGAGTTGAGGGAGTATTGCTTCACGCGAAAACGTTTATACGGGAAACCCTATCGGCAGGCTTGCCGGTGCGGTTAGGGATGAAAAAAATTGTCGCCACCGAACCCAAAAACGTCGACAGCACAGTAGAAAAGGGAATGAGGAGATCTAACTACGCCGGGGTGCCGAGGGGGAGCAAAGAACGTCAACGCAGGACAGTCCGAGCGACCTGCGGTCAATACCGGCCCCTCGAAGGGGACGGTGTATGCGAAAACTTGGGACCGTCGTTTCTTGGATGGAGCAGGAGAAGAAGTCGCTTGAGGTTGTCACTTGCTGACGAGGGGCTGGTGGTAGGGCTTGGGAAAAGTGGTTCGGAGACCCAGTCGGAGCAAATTGAAAGACTCAGAAAAGGACGTAAATAAGAGTTGCCGCCGCGAAAAAACGCACCTCCGGTCCGACGGGAACGGACGAAGCGGAAAATTGATCGTAATTGGCGGAAGATGTCGTAAGCCAGGAAAGGCGACGGTGAATGGGGCGTCTCGACACCGAGAACAAAAAAGGGGAAGAGGAGATTATGGGTAAGAGAGAGAGCGTCCTATAGCGGTGGCTACATGGGCCATCGGACTCGGAAGTTAGGATTCGGTCGGCAAACTCATAGGGAAGAAAAGGGCGAGTAAGAGGTGCGGCTCGGGAAATGGCTTCCGGAATTTGTGTGAGGGGAGTGAGGGGGCAATGCTCGCGGGGTGTACCTACGCGCCTAAAACTCAAAAAACTCCACGTCTAAACGCCAAGCAAAATTATTTAAGGGATCCTGTATGAGCACGAACACGAGCAAGCCGCAAAAGTCTCAGACGCGGGCGTATCCCCGGATAAAAGCATAAGTGACGGGAGAAGCTCCAAGTTGCTTTTTCTAGCCGATTGAAAGGAATATGCGCGGCGCTTGCGTCAAACAATATTACCTCTCCCTACCGAAGAAGAACAAGAGGGAACGGTCGGAACTTGGCGACGGGCATGCGGGCAAGCAAAGAAGCGAATTTTCAAGCTGCAGGGGAAAGTATGTCTATTCTGGGTTAAAATAATCATGGTCGACGCGGTTGTGGGGGGGGTGCGCGTGTAGTTATAGGACCGCTACCCTCCATCAACGGTCTGAAGCAAGGAAGAAAACTTCTGCCCTAGCGCCTAACTGTCGAAAACGGGGGAGTCATCGCCGCACCAACGCATCCTGGGGGCAAAAGGTGCAATCATTTTTGGGTCTGCCAAAAACCGCTCGGAGATAAGGCTCACGTACAGTTCTACCATATCAAAAAAACGCCGAGGGATGGCGAAAAACGTATTGTTTAATTCCCTAAAGCCCACAGAGGGAGGCACAGAGGCGGGCAGCAACAGGGAGTTCCAGCGCGTTCTTTCGCAAGTTGACTTGGATCATGCAAGAGATCGGCACAAGGGGACGGGGGCTGACAGTACTCCCCTCTGTATGCATGGAAGGCGCAAGACGATGGATCATGGTCACTGCCCAGCGCACAGGCCCCAGAACTAAAGGAAGGTACTGACGAGTGTTCGACTCCGCGACCAAAAAAAAGGCGGGCTTGTTAGTGACGTGAAACGCGCCGACAACGCAATAGCGAGTAACGAAATGGCTTTCAAACCGGGGGTCTAGGGTAGGGGCGGCGGAGAGGACACATGTATCGGAGGCTATCTGTGGCAAATAAAGGAAGAGGGGAGACGGGTCCGACGCTGGGAGCGTAGTCGTTCCACGACCCGGGACCAGTAAAAATAAAGACCCTTGGAATGGCGTCGCATTTGAAAACAACATCTTGGGAGAATACAAGTAGGTGGTCCAGAACAACTGGCGGAGGAATATACCCACTCGTCAGAACAAAAATTGCGATCACGCGCCGATGCGGAAAAGCGGCCGTAAAGACGAGAAGGCAAAAAAAATTTGCATCCTTCACGGGATGAGAGCCCTTCTGGCGCCCCAAATTATGGCAGATCAGCAGAACTCGCAGCGAGCAAAAGAAACAGGCCCCGGAACACATGCTTTTCTCGTCACACACGAACTAGCGGACAACTCCGTTTAAGGCAACCGGCTCAGCCGCCCAACGCTCGGGGGACGAACCAATACCGGCAAAAACAAGCTCGTCGTCGGATCGCTCGCAGATTCTGGGGGACATCAAAGAAGAAGAGGAATCTGCCTGCCGAGTTGAGGAGGTGTTGGGCGCTCAGTGAGACAACAACTAAAGAATGAGCGCAAGCCTTGGTGTTACATGCTCCGCGGGGATTCGAACCCGCGAAGAAAGAAAATAAGAAACAATTATCTATACTGTTCTTGCTGTAGTGCCACCCTTAAGCGAGAAAAAGGGTGTACATCTCTGAAGGGGACGTTGAAAGATGACGGGCCACGTTCACAGAAACGAGGCTCGCGATAGAGGAACAGAGCGCGGAAATCAAAGACAAGGTCGCAAGCGAACGTCCCTGAGAAGAAACTCTTGAGGGCTGAACACTGGGTGTCCCCCTACTCCACAGCCCCCTAAGTGGCGAAACGGAATGGGAAGCTTCACCCTAGAAGAAACCAGCTTCAAGGAAAAGGAGCTCGCCAGCCTTGAACGGACGCAGAAGATAAACGACCATCCGCGAAAAAGGAAATCGGGACTCGCGGCGGACGAAGTTCTAATCGAAAATCTAATAGTGTTATAAGTTCACAAGCCAGCTCCTCTGTGCGGCGGGGCTCCCCAGAGCCCCGTACCGAATTCCAGTTACCCTGGAACGAAGCGTAGGAGAGACAATGAAGAACAACACAACTGGGGATATTGAAGACGGAGAGGGAAGTAACGACAAGCAGGGTACGGGAAATGTGGCCCGTGGCAATGATGTACTTTGGGCGGATGGTTTTTCCGCGTCCCAGCACCCCAGGCACCAGTCTCTCCATTTGTGCCAGGAGGGAAACGACGGTATCCCCACGAGAACGGGGAGCAATAAGCTAGGGCTAAACTCAGTCTATGGCGGGTTGATCCGTATTGAAAAAAGATGCATGCGAAGTCCTGGCCGCGCCGTTGGGTAAACTGGAGACTCCTTGGTGGGGACCGTCTAACCGACCTTGAGGCGACTTACTCAAATAGGTAGAATGCGGGTTCAGGAGATAAGACCCGAAGCAGGGCAACCGTCAAAGAGGTAGGTGATGATGCCACTCGGTGTGACGAAGAAGATGCCGAACACCGCACTAGATCTTCATGAAGATCGGATTTTTCGCGTAGGGAAAGCGAAAATATCGACCTAAACGTCGAGAAGGTCATCCAGACTAACAAAAAAAACCAGAAACCCTTGTGGGTTCTTCGTCTGGGGTGGAATTAGGCCCCGCCGACATGCAGCCGTACAACGGCTGCGTGAAAAGAGTGAAAAAAATTGCTCGCTCACTAGGGTATGATTTTTAGAAAAGCTTCCTTCGTGCTCGGAACAAACAAAGCACTGTGCGCCGTCCATGACTCCAGAAAAAAAAACAGCGTCGAAGACGTGGAAACAATTGGCCGTAGGCCGTCGGCATCAAAGGCGGGGAATAGAACGTAAGGGGGTGAAAAAGGCAGGCTATGACTAAGGGACAAGTTTTTTAAGTTGTTTAAGGTAGCTGTGCTTCAGAGATGGATCCACATCTGGCTGTTGTTCCTCTCTCAAGAAACTACGAAAAGGGTGCGGGAAGTGGATTACCGGTCGCGCGCTCTATGCCTTGCAGCTCGGCCGCCAGCCGAGTACAGCGCATAAGGGCCGCTCAGAAGGAAGGGGGAGAGCTAAGAAAAACAATTCCGTCTCACTTGTTGATGAAAACCTCCGGCGCCTTAAGGGGATCTGCCAAAGGGGAGGAAAAGCTCAAAAGCCACAAGCTTCTGGATAGGGAGAGGGGCACCAATCGGTGGGGTGACGTACATCCATAATCGCTGCGTCACACTCAAATAGCCGCAGGAAATAGGCGAAGGCCAAATCATTGGTTCCTCTGGGCCGACAAGACCATGTCAGGTTTGGCGGTGTAGTACACATCCAGGAAAAGTTTGGGGATCGTTCTCTGATCTAATGTCAAAGTGTGGCAACTCGGGAGTGGTGGCCCAACGGACATTTGACGCGGGCTCAGTTCGCTTGACCCGCGGAGCCATAAATAATACTGGGGGACTAAGACGAGACAGGGGGGACAGGGGGGGAAAACAAAAACCCTGCAAGGTAACCAGACATGCCCTGTATCAATAAGACGCAGGAAAAACTACACCTAGCACCACAGAGCGCATGTCCCCCGGGGTTTAAAAAAGAAAGTTCGTCTTCGAAAAATAATTCAGGGTTTGCTGGGGAGACTGTGGGTGAGGGCTTCCACGCATGCGGCGGGAAAGGGTTCGGGTGATCCACTGAGAAACTTACCTCGCTTCGCTGCGTCGACCGGCTCAGGAAAACAAAGAGGTGACAAGGGGGGGGCCCAGTTCGCAAGATGTTATTTGATGAAATCCTCTCTGGGCTGCGCAATCGGTTGGTATGTGAGAAATGGAGACCGAACTAAATATAGTTCACCCTGATGCACCCAAGTTCCCACCCTGTGGTGAGAGGAGGTCCCCCCGCCCGAACATCGTTGAGATTCTCTTTTAAAAGAAAGGGTGAAAAACCTCTCTTATGAAGCCGGGGCTAAAGGGATAAGGGAAAGGGAATGGGGAAGGCGTCGGGTGACGCTGAGCTGGACGGACTTAATCGACACGATCGGCCCGTCGGAAGGACTACAAACCCGCCGTTCGGTCAGGCCTCCAAGAAGACCACCCGGTCAACGGCGGATGACTAACGTGATCGATCGCGGGGGATGCAGAATTGGGCACTGGGTTACCTTTCGAGAAGGATTTCAGGCGCAATCGATCTATTGGTTATCGCCTCGAGGCGATGTATTGTGCGAGCTGTGGGTCCTATGCGTGTGTAAAAGAAAGACAAGATGCCATTGCCAGGCCAAATGAGGACGCAGTTGAAAACCACGAGCCGCCGAACGAAAAGGGTAAGAGCCCCGATTTGTCCCGTCCCACGGGAAAGGATTTAGGAGCCTATAATTCAGGTCGCCTCAGGGCCCAACACTTGTTGGAAGCACAGGAATTGGGACACAAAAGGGAGAAAAATCCCAGTTCAGGCAAGGTGGGCTCGTTGTGGAAGAACCAAGGAGGGGGTTACGAGGAAGGGGCCGCCTTACAGCTAGGGGGGAACACCGAGGCCGTTAGCGATCACAGGACCGGGTAGCCGCCGATGCAATTCGTCCGCATCGTAGACAATGTTCAACTTCTGCCTGTAGCCTGAGATTCTACTACCAATAAAGAGACGCCACAGCCGTGACTTCAAAACTCAAGGACACATCGCACTCATATCCTGTCGAAAAGGAAACACAACCGGGGCCGCAGATCTACTTAGGAGCACCTGCAGAAAAAAAGCCTTGATTTTTCCCAAATCAAAGCCGCAGGGGGCCGCTGCAATGAACGGCGATCGTGCTTCTCGGAGGACACGGACCACTGATCGCGAACCAGAACTATCCTTCCAGGGGGGAGAGAAAAATGCGATTTTTCTACAGGCCTCATTTCCTGCCTAGGGAACTTTCGAAGCGCGAAACACAGCTTGTGGGCTTGTCTCTAAAAACAAAGGGAGCCTATCCTTGAAAGGTGGGGGTTGTGGTCGCTCTAATGCATAGATGAAAGGGGGCTACATAGACGCGCATCGCCCGTCTAAAGAAAAAAAGGAACCGCTCCTGGGATTCAGAGGACGAAATTGCGTTTCAGGAAAATTGGAAAAGCGGCCCCTGACCAAAGTTCCCCCGGGGTCATCTGCCCAACTACCCTCTCGCACAGGGGGGAATTTCTTGGAGCTACGACCAATAAGAAAGAAAAACCCTCCAACCTCAGGGGGACAGCAAATACTAATTATTTTTCGGAGCCCTCCCCCCTAAAAAAGGCGAGAGGCGTAGCGGTCTGCGGGAACGCGGAGCGTATATGATAGGCTTAAGGGATGAGAACTAATTGAGGAAGGCTCCGAGATCTGTCATTTGCGCCAGAGAAACGAGAAATCCTTCTTATGGCAAAGTCTTTCAATAATACAGAGTGTCAAAGGCCCTCGCATTAGTCAGTTGTGTGGCAACCGTGAAGAGTCCCTCACACTTTCTTGACGAACCGCACAGAAAACCCCAACACGGGTCACATCCAGAGCTTTTAACCCCCAACACACGACCTCAAACGCTGCTCTAAGTGAAGCGGATTCGCGCTCTACCCTCCGGAGGGTAGTACTCTGACGGGACTCCGCGAATAAGCCATGATGTTAGGAGATGATCCAAATTCGGATCAGATTGAGAACGAAAAAGCGCTGGCCCAACCCCAACTTAGATGGGAGGAACAGCAGGCGGAAAATGGGGCATTGTGACAAAACGGGGTCATGTGATCACGAGCTAAGCAAGGATGGGCTCTAACCAAAGCGGAATCTGATAACGAAAGCAAATTCACCCCTTACCAGCCTTGGCGCTCTGAAAGGGAACTTCCAGCGACTGGCAAGAATCCCCAATCTGTCCTTCGGTCTCAAGCCTGTTTACGAGCGCACCTAAAGAAAAAGTATCTGTTGCAGAGACAGCTGACAAGATCAAGAACGTATAAACAGGGAAAAAACATGGCCGTTTGAGGGTCATCCTTCCCAGATAGAAGAAAAAAACGTGGCCGCGCCACGAACGAAAAAGGAGGGACAACGCCTGGGGCTCGGGATTGCTGCGAACCCTACGCGGAAGGATAATTGGGTCAGCATTCCTAAGAAGGAAACCGTCATCCCTAAGGTTGGGGCTATAGTTCTAAAAAAAGACGCCGTCGGCGCCGGGTAGATTTAGCAGGAAAAATAAAAAAAAAAAGGCTTGTCTTCTTGGGGGGGGTTGCATAGATGCCACGTGATCTACGTCCGTTTTCTCGGAGGGAAGGAAAAATCCACAAAAAGGAAACGGGGAGCTCGTTCATGTCTTAAAGGCTGCGCATGACAACCGGGCCGGACCGAACACAGACACGATGCTGGGGAAGAAAAACAGACCTGGCGATCGTGGGGAAGCCAAAATGAAGATATCGTCACGATGTCTGAAAGACTGGGGAGGCAGAAACGGTAACCTAGAAATATTCACCCGCCATCTCAATGAAAGCCGCTAGTCAGCGAGTTCTCGCGAGAGGGAACGCGATTGCCAAAATGGTAATGTTTCCCTCCAACATCAGAGGCGGAAACAGTGGCGGGGGAAAAGACTCGCCCACTACCCATGGACAAAACTGGGCATGTTCAACACGACGACGTCACGAGAGCATCTCACACCCAAGGGATATAAGAAGGGAGGGGGAGCCTTGTGAGTAGAAGTTCGCCGTTGTAAAATCTGGCCACTGCGGGGGAAGGGAGGAGGAGTGCGACCAGCACCAACACGGAAGAAAAAAAATGTGCACGTTAGGGATCCTCGCACATGAGGACGATGGAGTAGACATCCAGACCGCGACTACACAAGCCAGGGGGAACCGCACGGGAAGGGAAGTCTCGTCTTTCGCCCCTGCTGAATTCGCGCAAAGATCGCCAGGGGGGGCGAAGGGTTCCGCTACTTTTGGGAAAAAGATTCTCGACTGATTGTGGACCATGGTCGGTCGGATTTCTGTCACCTCATCAGCAGCCCGTTCGACGACTCAGTAAGGAACAGTGTGATGCTATTACGGTGTAAGACGCATTACAAAGTAAGCCGCGTTCGCAGTACAGTGCCATGGGGGAGTACTTTATATTCTTCTACAACAGCGGGAAACCAACAATACTCAGTACAGAAAAGGGTCATCTCTTGCAAAAAACCCAGAACAATGAAAGGCGACCGGGTTGATTCAGATAGTCGAACGGGGGGCCTCGGCGTCGAAGCCGACTACAGGCGCGAGGAGAGGAATATTTTGGGGGGTTCACAGGTCGATTCTCCAATTCAAGCAGCGGCCAGGCGCGATGACTGCAAAGTAGCGACTCATCCACGTCAGTAGGTGTTTCTTTAGTTGGGCCAGACTGCGCGGGTGTGCTGGGCGAAGTGTAGCCCCGTAATGGGTGGAGAAGGCAGAGAGGGGCGAAAAGGGTAAGGTTTTAATGGTCTAGAAATGATCTACTGCGGGACATATGATGATCATCATGTGTTTCTGAGTGAGTAAGCTCAGAGAAAAAAGAGAATGGCGACTGGGTGAATGTCCGCCATTGAACCTGGGAAGCGCCGTGCCCTCCCGACAATAGAAGAGGAGAACTTGCACTTCATTCAAGACGTGGGGATCATAGTTAGAAATGTCCGACTTGGGTTGACATTAACGGAAGGTCACGGTCGTTAACAGTGTCAGCACGGAAAAGGAGGGATTGAATTGTTCAGGGTTAAAAGAAAATTCAATCGGTGAATTCAGCTAAAGACGAAAGAGGGACGGCGCGTTCTCACGCCAATGAGATAATCAATATGCGCAAAAGCTATGATCATGTTTCTGAAGCCGTGAGTCGAAACAATAAATCTGGAGCAATACTAACGTTTTCTGCGTGGCGCGGAGCCGGTGTGCTCCTGTGGCTCCTGACGAAAGGAGAGGAAGAGTCAAGGGACTTTAAGGGCCCCCCGTCAACGGCGTCCTGCTCTGAGGGGTGGAAACCGCGCCTATACTATCGGGACACTAACATGACGGTATTCAACTAAAGTATTCGACCGCGTGGAAGGAAAATCTAGGATCCTCAATCTTCGTCCTTCGGCCCAAGGTCAGGATCCCTGTACTGGTGGCGGCAGGGAAACGGTAATAAAAAGAATGTCATACCAGTCCGCCAAAGGTCGGGCTTGGGAGGGGGGAAATGATGCATTGGAGAGGGGAGGCCACATTGGAACGCCTGTGAGTAGGGGGGGGCAAAAAGTTCGCTGAGCATTAAGGGGAAAGGTAACGAAAAGGCAGCACAAACTTTGGAAAAGGCGGTTGACGGGGGGTCTGACGAGGTGGGGGGAGAACGAATACGTAGGGAGGAAGGGCATGCTAGAGGGTCACGACTCCAAAGATAGAGAAAAAACATCCGCAGACCTTTCGAAAGAACAAAAGGTGTGCTGAAAATCACCGCCCTCCACCCTTTGGCTCTACAAAGTGAATAACGATCGAAATCATAGAGCCACTGTGCCGTTCGAAAAGATAGCAGTTATCAAAGAGAGGGCAGGACGTCGTCACAGTCGCGCATAGCACAGGTCGGCAAGGAGGCTCAGTGAATAAAGGGAAAGGCCTCGGAGAGTCATGCATGACGTTTGAGTGATTCCTGCGGACCCACGGGTCCGGCATCGGCCCGTCGTGGGCGTGCTCCGTTCATTCGGGGGATACCTTGCTGAATGAGGTTCCAGTAAGGTTCGAAGGGCGGGAGTTGCTGTGGACAATGTGAGAAGTTGGGACTGTCGCTCGTGGTTTAAGTGGGTGAAGACTGCCGCACCTGGAAGTCACCTTAGGATAGTGGACCGTAACGTCTTGTGCCCCGAATCACGCCGGCGAACGAGGAATAATGCCCGCTAGTGATCCTATTTTTGGGGTGTTCCGCCTATGAGGAAAAACGTGATTAGGGGGGGAGATGCAACACAGTCAAAATTGCCTACTCTTATGAAAGAAAAAAGA
>Ga0179593_1596196_pt1 | contig 10195 bp, 14 predicted proteins | sample CZODoug2_1_08_16_FD_185931 | JGI IMG/M metagenome (GOLD analysis project Ga0179593, IMG submission 185931) | Vadose zone soil fungal communities from Angelo Coast Range Reserve, California, USA - CZODoug2_1_08_16fungal (PacBio error correction) | ecosystem: Environmental > Terrestrial > Soil >...
GACTCGGCAGGAACGGAGACAAAGAACAAGAAGGGAGTCCGGCGTCCATGTTAAGAGAGGGTGGGGCAAAGTAGGTGCGCGGCGGAGACGCAAGCCGGTGGGAGAAAGACCAATACAAAGGCGCGCATCAGAACAATCATACACGGATCCTTGGCAATCAAGAACGCAAGGAAACGTCTGGGAAGGAAAAAGCTCAAGGCCAATGAAAAAAAAACTAAGGGAAGGGATGGGCGCGGACAGGCAGGGGACGGACGGTAGCTACGTGGGGAGCGCTGGAGACAGGGGGCTCGCGACATTTGGGGGAGTTCGACAAGAGGGTTCAATGAGTGGGGGGTTGCATCCTTTTCGGAAATCGGAAAGAAAAAGGCTTTGAACGCAAAAGGAAGCAAATGGACAAGGCGAGATCCTGTGGCGGGCGTGCATACAGAGATTAAAAAAGCGTCTCCAGAAACCGTTTTCCTCGAAGATAAACGGCATAAAGGGAACCACTGGTCGGGGCCGGGGAAAGGACGCGGCCTGGAACCGGAGTTCACCAAAAATAAAAGGATGACAACGGTAGTCAGTATCTTCAACCAGCAGCAAATTTCACCTGGGAGAAACCAGGGGGTGACCGGGTGTATTCTACGACGAAGAAAACGAAGCAGGCGAAAAAGAAGGTTGCTACGGAGACTGCTCGGCACTAAGATAGCGGGGTCTCCTACTCGGAGCGAATCTATGAAAAAGAAAAGGGCAAAAGAAAAAAAGGAACGGGGACGTAACAAAAGATGCGAAGGGAAAAGAGACGTCAAGAGGCGAAACCTTTCTTCTAGCAGATAGAAAAAGATGAGAAGAAGAAAGGATTCGGGATGCCGATTGTCCGGCCCAAGAACCGTCAGTGAGCAGATGCCGAGGTAATGGGTATACTAAGAAAGAAAGACCTCTGACAGCGAGAATGAATAGGGGAAAAAACCCTTCTCCCTCTTTCAAAAGTGTCTGAGGGACATTCAGAAGATAAGAGCCAGGGGGTGGCGAAGGAAGGGTAAACAGAAAAAAGTAGTTTTGGGATACTCAAAAAACCCCTCCCGTAAGCAGCACCTCCTGCCAAAAAAAACGCAAAAGAAAGGCAAAATGGAAAGGCCGAAAGGTCGGAAGGTGTGGAGGGTGGGGTACGAGATACAAAATAGGGTTCGACCAAGGAGAAAGTCTGCGGGCATTAGGGTCGCTCCTGTCAACTTGAAGCGCGACAAAAAAGGAAAGGGGTAAAGGCCGCATCAACGAGGGAAAAGTAGGACCAAAAGTCAGAAGCGTCATACGGATGTCGAAAGGAACACAAGGAAAAAGAAAACACAAAGGGGTCTCGGCCCCAGACGCACGAAAAAGCCAAAAAGACGAGCGCGGAAAAATTTATCATCGAAGGGGGTTGAGAAAGACACTCATCCTGCGGTCGACTGAGAGGAAAAAAATTTGTGGGAACGAGCAAAAGGCCGGCGCACTTGGAAAAGGTCTACTCACTGGCCGCGAAGCGCAGAAATCGGAAATTAGTGCTGTTCACCGGCTATACCGGAAAAACGAAGGGGAGATGGAAAGCCGGTCGGCGCGGATAAGCGGTGCAATTCGGGGGATTCATGTTGAACGAGCGAAAAGGGGGCAAATAAATGATACGTTTGTGGTCCGAGGGGGGGAGAGACGGTCCTTCACTTGCCCTGATCGCGACAAATCGCGGAAAAAAAGGAGAGCTAAGTCAGAACTTCCGCAAGGAAAAAGCGAGGGATCCAGCATATCTTCAAAGGGAAAGAGGAGGGGAGCCGTCGCGTACGAACAGCTGCCCACAGAAGGAGGAGGGAAGATTCCAGTCACGAGAGAAAAAAAGCGAAAAGCAGGTCCTCTTAAAGCACGAAAGAAGGATATCAAAGAATCCAAGTGAATGGACCTCAGGTCGCCAAATCGAAAAAATCTCGCCTATCCTATGGACTCACGATCCCGAAGAAAAATGGAAGGGGATTCCGTAACCTCTCATCATGGAAATCGCAGAAATCACTCCCGGTCCCTCCGAACGAAGGGAAGGTGATAAGAAAAAAAAGAAAGAAAAAAAGAAAGCTTCTGGAACTATCAAAAGAGGTCGAAAAAGGGAGGAGGGTTAGGCGCGATATTCGAACGGTGGGGGTATGCAGACTCCATCGGAAAGCAGTCATCGAGCGAAGAAATCGAATCTCAGGTGAACTACCCGTGGGAAGCCCACTTTGAGGCTGTGCAGGCCAGGAAGAGCAAAAGGTAAAAGCCGCCTTACGACCACTCAAGGTGCCGATGAGCGTCGAGGGGCGGAATTAAATTCGGGACTTCATTTCATTGGGGTCCGAAAGGAAAACAGGGTGGAAAGGGGAGCTCAGAAACTTCTTCTAGTTGCTAGACGGCGCAAGAAGGGCAAGGGAGCAAAAGGTGCGTGTCTTGAATGAGGGGGAATGGTCAAATTGCACCTGCGCGGGATCAGCTGGCGAATTGCAGAGGAGAAAAGATGTCGAGAAAGCTTGAGAAGACTCAGGGTCCAACTCGGAGAGACACAAGGATGGAACATTTTAAGGTGCTTCCCAGAACGCGGCGCCTTGGCGAAGAAGTGGACCTCATCAATTCTGAAAAAAAGGGGGGAGTAAAAAAAAAAAAAAAGCTTGATCATTGGATTACTCGATCAGGGCCTGAAAGGGCAAACTATCCCAAACAAATCCTTTTGCCGGAAAAAACTGACCTGGGAGGCCGGATCTCAGCTTTCAAGAGGTCAGGGGAGCGTAAGCGTCAGTCAGTGGAATGATCTGCCCGGTCGGAGACTGCTCGGAGGAAGAGTCTATACACAACAAAGGATGGGATGCAACTATATATACTAGTCTCCGCAGCGACATACAAGAGGGAGATCATGCCATTGAACAATTTCGGTCAAAAGAAAAAGGAAGCCTGCAAGGGGAACTCTTCTTAGGGAGGGTCCAAAAGGACAAACGTGCAACGGAGGTCAAGAGTTTTTGAAACTAACGTCAGCACCGATGCGACGCACCATCTCATCCAGGTTCAATAGAAGGCTGCGGTGAAAAAGGAACATGGTCCTTCAGGAGTAACGGGAAGAAAAGGAGGGGGATGCGGACGGCGCTGACAGAGGGAACTGGAGCTTCTCAAGCGAGACGGCCGGGGAAGAGCAATGCAGCTGATGGGGAGGGTGGGAGTAGAAGAAGAAAAAAAAGTAAAAAGCCAAACTTTTCTCTCGAGAAGTTGGAAAAAAAAACAAAAAGAAGAAGCCGGAACATTTTCGATAGCTCCTCGTTAATGAAACATGACCGAGAGAAGCCTTCAAAGCAAAGTCGAAGCAGCAAGAGACACAGCAGATATCTCACCGGCCAGGGGGAGGAAGGGAAACCTTTAGGAGAAACAAGCAAGAAATAAAAAACCTGAAAAAAAGTGTTCTCAAAATCATTTAACTGGAGAGGTCGCTCGAATAGGACTTGGTGATACATTATCTATATCTAAAAAACGAAAAAGCGCCTGCTTCACCTAGTCCGAAAAGCGATCGGATGGATCTGTCTTAGAACAGCACGAAGAAACTTATAGTGTTCCTACTTTCTATAAAAAGATACCGTAAAAAATGAAAGAGGGACGGTCTGGAAGCCGGGGAAGATGGAGGATAATCTGGCAGCGGGACAAAACGATGAATTGCGACTTTGCAGGGAAGTAAAAAACAAAGGTAAACAGAGGAGAAGCTACCCGTAAACTTTGAGAGGTATTTGAAGAATAGAGGAAAGAGGTCTGTAAGAGTGTCATTCAGGTGGAATATTCGGCGGAGGGGGAAAGGGAAGGGGTACGTACTTCCACTATAGAAGAGCAGTCTCATAGGAAAAAAGGAAACGATCTTCTTGGGAGAAAAAAGCAAAGAATCTGCTAACAAAGGGTTGGAGGTTTGAGGAGGGGGAAAAAAAGAACGGAAAGCTAGTGTCGCGATCATTGCAGAACGTAACCTCACGATAAAAAAAAAAACAACCTTACCCTCGACAAAATCTCCTGGAATAAAAGTCACCTGTCAGTAACTTCATAGGGAGCGAAAGCAAGCGGCGGAAAAACCGAAACCTTTCCGGGCGAGGAAAAAGGGAGAACGCCGGTGAAGAACTACATTTCTGGGATTCAGAAAGAAAAATTGAAGAATACAAGTGCGTCGAAGAAAACGCTGGACTCGTTAACACACAGCAATGGAAAAATCAGGGAGAGCTGGAGTCGGAACGGGGATCTCACAAATTGGAAAAAATAAAGAGGGGTAGATCAGCTTTCTTTGGGCTAGAAAAGAACGTGGCGAACGAGAAAGAAGTTTCAGACCCAACCAGGACCTCTTACGGTTTTCGGGAAAAGGAGGGAGGGTGATCTATCTTCTCGTCGGAAACTTGTTTAGGAGAAAAAAAAAACAGGGGGAAAGTGGAGGTTCGAAAGGTTGAAGCCGCAGAACGGGGGGATGGAAAAGAACGATGAGCCGAGTTCTAGGAAAAAAAAAAAGGAAAACCGATGGGGAGTCAAACCTCGTCGCGCGCGGAATTGCAGGACGATGACGGCAAAAGGGACGGGTTTGGGGGGGGGGGGTGGGGGGGGGTTGTGTGGTGGGTGTTTGTTGGGGTTGTTGGTTGGGGGGGGGTGGGGGGGGTTTTGGGTTGGGGTGGGGGTGGGGGGGGGTGGTTTGGGTGAAGTATGGTTTGGTGGGGAACAAGGAGGGCGGAGGGTGGCGGGGTGGTTGGGGTTGTAGGGGGGGAGATGTGTTGTGGGGTGGTGTTGGTTTGTGGGTTTGGGGGGTTTTTGGTGGCATGGGGTGGGAGGTGGGGGTGGGGGGGGGTGGGTTTTGTAAGGTGTTGGTGGGGTGGGTGGGGAGGGGTGGAAGCGGGTTTGGGGTGTTTTTGTGGTTGGTGGTGGGTGGGGGGGTTGTTGGTTTTGGTCGTGGGATGTGTGTGGTTGTGTTTGTGGGGTGGTGGGTGTTGTGTTGTTGGTGGGTGTGTTTGGGGGGGTTTTTTTGTGTGGGTTTGGTGGGGTGTTGAGGGGGGGGGTTGTTTTTGGGGTTGGTTTGGTGTGGGGGAGGGTGTTGTTTTGGAGGTCGTGGATCGTTGGATGGTGGAGGCGGCGAGGGCGAGGTGGGGTATGGAGGGTGGGGGGTGGGGGGTGGAGTCGCGGAATTGTGGGTTGTGTGTTATTTGGGTTGTTGTGTTTTGAAATTTTTGGGTGTGGGGGGTGGCAGGGGGAGGGGTGGTTGTGGGTGTGGGGTTTGGGGGTTGTTGGTGGTGGTTGTTTTTGGTTGCCTGGTTTCGGGGGGTGGTGTGCCAACCACCCTCTGGTTAGGGTGGTGGGTTGGTGGGTGTGGAGGTGGTGGTGTTTAGCGGGTCTGTGTTTGGGTGTGGTGGGGCGGGGGCTGTGTTGTGCTCTGTGGGCTCGTGGAGTTGTTTTGTGTTGGGGGGGGGGGGGTGTTGCTTGGTTTTTGGGTGGGTGTGGGGGTTGGTGGGTTGGTTGTTGTGGTTAGGTTTGGGGTTGTGGGTTGGTTTGTGGGGTTGGAGGGGAGGGGTGGTTTTTTTGGGTGGGGGGGTAGTTGGGTTTTTGTGGTTTTGGTTTTTGGTGTGGTTTGGTGTGGGTGGTGGGGGGAGGGGGTGTTGTTGGTTTGTGGTGATGTTGGGACCCCCGGTGTGTGTGAGGAGGGGTGGTGGGGGGGGGGGGTGGGGGTTTGGGTGTTTTGGGTTGGTGTTGTTTTTTTTTTTGTTTTGGGGTGGGGTTTGTTGTGGGGGTGGGTGAGAAGGGTTGGTGGTTTTGGGGGAGTAGGTGGTGGGGGGTTGGCGGGTGGGGGTTGGGGGGGTGTTGGAGGGGGGGTGGTGGGATGTTGTGTTAACTGGGGTTTTGTTGAAGGTGGGGTTTGTTTTTGGTTTGTTTTTTTGGTGTGGGGTTGGTGGGGGGAGGGTTGGGGGGGGGTGGGTTGGCGACAAGTTTGGGGATGGGTTGTGGTGGGGGAGAGGGGGGGGTTGTTGGGGGGTATTTGGGGGGGTGTTTGTGTGGTGTTTGGTTTTTGGTTGGTGGGGGATTTGGTGGTTTTTTGTGGGGTGGTGGGGGGTTGGTGTGGGGTTGGTGGGGTGGTGGGGGGGTGTAGGTGGGGGGGTGGGGTTGTTTGGGGGGGGGGGGGGGTTGGGTGGTAGGTGTATGTTTTTTTTTTGGGGTTGTTTTTTGGGTGTGTGGGGGGTTTGTGTTGTGTTGTTTTTTGTGTAAGGATTTGGGGGGTTGGTGGGGTGGTTTTGGTGGGGGGGCAAAAACATTACTGTGCGAAACATTGTAAAAGAAGGTCTGGGCTCAGATAGGGATCACCCAGAAGAATGTAGAAAAGACTTAAGTAGCCCTGCGCCGGTTTGCGGTGCAAATATTCGGCTTCCGCTGGAAAGCGGCGCCGAAAGCGAGTACTCAACCTGATCACGCGCATTCTGATATAAAACAAAACTTGGGGGGGAGAGGGAGACTAAGACACACTTCCGTGGACTGCATCAGAAGTTCACCGAGGAAAGAATCAGGGGATCTGGGTTAGGAGACGTCGAGAATTCCGCCTGAACGAGTCAGCAATAAGAAAAGGCACAGTTTGGGAAGTCGGAGGCCGGTCGGGTCTGTTAAAGGAGGGGAAAAAGAGAGGAAGCGAGGGAAGCTGACGTCGTCGCAAACCTATCTCGGGAAAAAAAAGAAAAAAGGCGGGTAGAGGGAAGGGCGCGATTCGAAAATAGGCACACGGAAAATGGACTATTCAATGAAAAGGACTTCAGTGAACGAAGCGAAAATAAAATCAAGAGAGGCTCGTTGAACGACGGAGGCCGCCTCGGAAAAAGCGAGGGGGGGGGAGTACCCGGACGTGGTGGTATGGAGGTCGGTAGCTTCGAGGCAAAACTGCATGGAACAAGGAGCTAAAGATGGAGCACCGGGCCCGAGAAAAGTTACTTTCCTTCCTCCTTTGGAACTCCATGGAAGAACCGTCAAGAAAAAAACGGAGGAAACGATTGCTAGACACGGAGCACAACATAGCCTGAAGTCAAAGGGGGGGTTGCCGCTTTAATGGTTGAAGGAAACGACGACCGTTCAAGGGGGCCGGGAAACCGGTCCTAGCACCCGAGTAGAAAAAAACGAGAAAGATAGGCAAGGCGCGGACTGCCGGGGCCCAGAAATTCTCTCGGTATTGGCCTCCCTCTGCTCAGAAGCAGAGGGCGCGGATACCATGCAGCATTTGGGAGTGGGGGAGGAGGGAAACACACGGCGTAATATCGGAAGAGCAGGCGCCATTCCGCTTAAAAAAAATCGCAAAAAAATAAAGAAGAAAAAACCGGGGGCATTGGGTCTTGGCGCGACGCCGATCGAGAAACGGAGGAAAAGGAGCAGGGGAGGCACAATGCCCACTCTCTTGAAAGAAAGAGGGGAAACTTGGAATGGCAGCGGAATGGCCAAGCGGCGATAGGAAAAAAAAAAAAAATGGGGGAAGAAAAGAAACCGGAAGCGAATCCTCGCGCGATATAACCTGGGAAGAAAGAGGGATAGGGGGACAAGTCCACTAGAGAATGGGGGTAAGAGTACCTCGTCAACTAGGAGGAGCCCGATGCCAATTAAAGGACTAAAAGGGGGGGCGGCAAGGGGGGAAAAGGGAGGCGGGATACGACGGTCGAGACTGCGCGACCGACTTTGAAGATCAGCACTTTGGGTCAATATGTTAAAAAAGGAAGAGAAGTCGGGTCACGTCTACGGGCTTTGAACAAGCGAAAAAATCAGAGAAAAAGGGGAGAGATACAAATTCGTTGTGCGGTACGATAAGAGGCTTCGGAAGAGGAATACGAGGTTCCTAAAAACCCATCACAAAAAATACATTATGCCCCCAAGTAACTTGGAAAAAGAAGAATGGAAGGAAGGTGACGAACTGCGGCCTGTCCTCAGTTCACGCCGATCACACGTTCTGCAGGAGTGGGCACGCAAACTTTTCCACATAAGAAAAAAAAAGGAAAAGGGTGGGTATGTTGCGGGTTAATTTTCGAAAGCAAAAACGCCGAAGAGAAAAAGGAAAGGTGATCTGATCGAGACCTGGCGGTTTGGCGAACAGAAGGGGAGAGACCTTTCGCGAAACGAAAAAGGGTTCCAAGGCCGTCACAAAGACAAGGAACGTCAAAGGGAGGGAGGGAGGAAGCGAGCCTCAGAACGAGCGACTAAGTCGAAACGAAACAGAAAAAGAAGAAAGGCAGGAGGTTTGAACGAGGCCGATGACGGAAAAAAAAAAAGAGCAAAAAGGAAATCCTTTCACAAATGCTCGCGCGAGAAAAAACCTCGGTGTAAGGACCGACAGCAAAACAAAGAATGGGAAAACGGCTCCCCGGCCGGTCTGAGGTTAAAAGAAAAAAACAAAGGGGGGGGGGAGACACCCGGTAAGGTTTTAAGCCAAAAGGAACGCAACACACCTCTATAAAGTGTAGCCAAAAGAAGGAAAGACACCGCATCCACGAGGCCAAACGCTGCTCGGCTGCTCCAGGAAGGAAGGGGGACACGAAAGAAGGGGTTCTTAGGGGGTGAAAGGTTGGAAAGACATAGAGAACCCGGCGAGATCCACACCTCCATCACATTCTGCGGACCTTCAACCGTTAAGGGGAAACCAAGAAAAAAGGATAAAAGAAAGCCGTGGTAGGAACAGCTCCTCGCCTATTGGAAAAAAACACACAGCGGAACAGGTCATCATCAAAAAAGACAGAACGGGTGTAAAAAATGCAAGACCCCCTTCGGATAAAGCAACGCTGAAAGTCTCTTCGAAAAAGAAAACGATCAAACAAAAAAAAGAAAGTATCCCCGCGTGATCTCGGACTGGTGGAGAAAAAGGAGTCTCGAGGACCAGCGCCCAGGATGGGGCGATTCGCTCTCAGGGGGGGGAAGGGGGGTGACAGAACTTTTGAAAGCGGCAAAAAAAGCTTCAAAAGCCAAGGCCGACGTCAATCTCTGATGAGATCTGACGACCTGAAAATAGCTCCGGTTATCCTTAATGGCGCTGGAAAAAGAGCGAGAGCACCTTCTGTTCGAAACGGGAGAAGGGCTCAGACTTGGAACGTGCAGGATCGGGTTGACGGGATGACTCGAAAAAGGAGGTAGGTCCGAGGTGCAAGGAAAAAACAGGAGTCGAAAACCACTTGAGAGCATTCCGCGAGCAAATGAAAAAAGACAAGGAGGAGTAAAAGAAGTCGTAATTGTTCCGATGAGAAGTGCTGGAATGCTCGCCACCGCCACCGGACAAAGTGCGGTCCAGTCTAGGAACTCAAAAAAGAGAGGAAACCGCCCGCGTTCAAGCACGCGCCAACTGGAGACTTGAACCCTGGCCCCATAAGCGGCAAATCCAAACGTCAAAAAAGAATAGGCTCAGAAGATTGTCACGCTTTCCAGAGGGTCGCCGCCGAAAAAGGAACTAAGTGAGTAAAAAGTGATGCGCAACGGACGTTCAGTACCGCAAAGGGGAAGAGGCGGCCGAAAGGGGCACTACACAAAAACCGAATCTCAGGAGGGAATAGCCTGGACATCTTTACAGTTGTCCGCTGAGATCAGACTGGGTCATTCGAAGGGGCAGGAAAACACAAGGATTCGAGCGAAGTTCGAGACAGTGAGGCAAAAGGAGGCGGAAGAGGAAAAACACCTTGCAGAAAAGGGAGAAGACGAGGAATTCTCAACTCAAATGCAGCGGGGGAGCATGAAGATTCTACTTTGGAAATCGCTTCTTCTTAGGGAGCGGTTGTTTCAGACATGGGCTCAAACGACCAGTTCTGGGGGGAGGAAGTGGATTTTGCGCTGCCGCGAGAAAGCTCGGGGAGGAGAGCACGTTTCGTGCGGGATGCTCCAGTGAGCACTGAGAACCAACCTATCAGCACGGAGAAGGGAGCGGAAGAGATCGCAAAAGCTTGAGCAAAACGAAAGAAAAAACGCGGCTCGCCGCCGAGAGGGGGGGAGCACCAAGTTCCACCGTCCACCGGGGGGAAGAAATGTGGAAATAATCAGCGCTTTCCGTTGGAAAAGATCTGAGATGGGGAAAGTGAAGTGGTGGACAAACTCTTGACCTCCAGGGCCAACTTTGGCCGAGCTGCTCGGAGAGAAGAAAGTGACACGGAAGATAAGGAAAAGGGGAAAGGAAGCATTTGTAAAAGTTAGAAATGATCTGCCAAGAGAGCTCAGAAAAGAC
>Ga0179593_1732754_pt1 | contig 10195 bp, 14 predicted proteins | sample CZODoug2_1_08_16_FD_185931 | JGI IMG/M metagenome (GOLD analysis project Ga0179593, IMG submission 185931) | Vadose zone soil fungal communities from Angelo Coast Range Reserve, California, USA - CZODoug2_1_08_16fungal (PacBio error correction) | ecosystem: Environmental > Terrestrial > Soil >...
CAATGGGGGCTATTCCGCACAGAACTTTATCGCGATGCCAGGAAGTTTCGATTGCCAGAGCGGTTTCATTACGACACGGGAACGGACATTTACACTCGGGAAGAAAAAGACAACCATTATTTGGGGGGGTGTCCGGGAAGTACGAAATTTCTCGGAGCCGAAGCCGATCGACACGTTACGCGAGGGGCCCCGCAAGGGGAAAACCATACCCGTTAAAGACTGTCGACATCAGCCTCCCGAATGATTTCCACCAATGTCGGGGGGGGGGGACGATTTATAGAAAGGAACGCCTTAAACGAAAAAAAAAAACTTCGCGGGGACCAAAGGGCGCCGGGCCCGGAGACTAATCGTGATGGGATCCCGGCCTGGTAAACGAGGAAAAGACACGGGGGGGAACGTGAGCGTGGGTGTCCGCGAGGAGCCGGCGAAAGAAAGGAATTTTGTGGGACTCCAAAAGGGGGGGGAGGCTGGGCACGGATTTGTTTCGAAAGAAGAAATTCCACAAAAAGAAGAAAATGTCCACGAACATCAGGATCAAAAAAGTTGGGGGGGGGGGTGCTCTTCGCAGACCTACTTTCCTGCCAAGGCGCAACCGTAAAAAAGCTTTCTTGCTCGGGGAAATTCCGAGGGGGACCGGGGGGAAAACAAGATGCGGACCAAATTTTGGGGCGGAGGGAAAAAAAAAGGAAGTCTTCCACAAAAAAAGGACTGATTCTGGTCAACCACCAAGACGTGTCCAATCCCGCGCCTACGCGGAAAAAGGGCGTTGCACGAGGGGGGAACACTCTTCCCTGCCGGAAAGGCCCAATTGGGAGCAGCAATCACACGCCCAGGACTGCCTCGAAAAAAGATTAAGGGTCATTTCCCAGGAGGGAGAAAACGTTACTATCGGATCTCTAAAAATCAAATCTCAAAACTTCCACCTCGTGGGAGAAAAAAGCTGCCCCATCAATGTGATTTCAACTACTCCCAGGGGGTGCTCTTTTAGGGAAAATGTATGTATGCGGGGGAAAGAGTCGGCCCATAAAACTTGAATTGAACAGGGCCAAGGTACCAATTTCGTAACACCAAGGAGGGGGCGTGGCCGCCCAGGTAGCTGATGTTTTAAGGCCCCTGGGGACGGAAGTAAGCAATTTCAGTCGGTCGGGGGGAGGTGGGGGAAAGGGGGAGGTCAGCCGAGGGGCATGTAAAATTTCGCAGGTGACGACTGAATGCCCGCAAAAGAAGGTGAATCGTAAACCAAACGGGTTTATTGGGAAAGCAGTTCCCTTGACGAGAAAAATCAGGAAAGCAGCGGCCTGGTCAGGAATCCATCAAAAGTGAGCACGGAATTTTATAGGAGAAGCTAAAAATGGGGGAGGCCTGCGGCGAGGGAGGGTTTTCTGGAGTAACGAAAACGAGTAACCACTTGGCAATAAAAGGGAACTCCGCGGTGAGGAGACTACGGGAAAGAGGGTCCACCTCAAAAAGGGCTGAGGGTTGGGAAAAAACCCGCAAAAAAAGAGGGGGGGGCTGTCAACAGGGGCATGGACCGTTCGAGGGAAGGAACCTTCCTCCCCCAGAGGAGGTTGAAAAATACAGGCCAACCCGAGGAGCGAATAAAAAGAATTACGGGGGAAAGACACGATTCAAATAAGAAGGTCAAACTAGACACATTAAGAAAATTTGGAGCAAATCGGAAATGCACTCTCAGGACTTCGGCGCAAGGTTTCATCACAAAAAGGAGGAAGTAAAAGGAAAAAACGGAAACTCCGACTAAAAGATTGGCCCCAAAAGTGGTCGCCACTACCTTCCTAAAAAAAAGTCAAAGAAGAAAAGGTCCTTCATCATGGGACCGGGATTGAGAAAAAGGTTGGATTGGGGGGGGGTATGACTCCTGAAGAGGCAGACACTTTGCTTCTAACGAGTCAAGAAGAATTAAGGCAGAAAAAAAAAAAAAAAAAGAAAAACTGAGAAGTAGGAAGGTTACTAAGCAAAAAAAAAAAAAACAAAGAGATACTCGGCAAGGGGGAAGCTGACACGTTTTTATAAAACCAGGATCACCTCCAGGCCAGGAAAAAGGAACTGCAGCGAGAAAAGAAGCATCGCGTGTAGCGGCAAAAGGAAGGGAAACCCAGTCCGGCGCCGGTCCCTAGGGTAAGAAGAGGAAACAACACTCCTCCAACGGCAAACAGAAAGACAGGAAAAAGGTGAAACATAAAAACATTGGAAGCGGTTAATCGATGAAAACGCCGGGGGAAAAGGGAGCCACGCCTTTCAGATCCTCAGGGTCGGCTGAGAAGGCCCAATACAGGGGTTTGGCTGTTCCCGCAGGAGAAAGGGAAGGGAGAAAGACTTCTGCGGTAAAATGTGGGGAAAAGGTGGGGGCTCGGAGAGGGCCTCTCCTGTCATGAAAGGGATAGAAAAAAGGTTTGGCGGGGGAAAAGAGCATCAATTCAAAAGGGTCTGGAAGGAAAAGGGGGGGGTTCCTTCCCACCATAATGAAGATTTTCACCTTGTTGTTGCAGTGGAAAGGGTCCTTCAATCCGCGAAGCCAAAAAAAGTGAGGACCTTCACTGTTTAAAAGCCAAGGGAGACGAAAGGGGAAAATGCGGCAAGAAAGAAAGCGCACTCAAATCGCAGAGGGATCCTGTAAAACGCCTAAAATTGGAGAAGCCCAAAGAATCGGGAGTAAAAGGAGGAGGGGACAAGGGAGGCAGATTTTACAGGGAAGGAGTCAAAAAAAAAAGGCGCCGTGGGGAGAACTGGGGGGGGCCGAAAAAGAAAAAAAAGAGACATCATCATCGATGTCCCCACCCATCAGGGGAACAACGGCTAAAAAGGACTGGTCCTCTCACAAAAAAAAAAAAGGAGGGGGAGTATTGAAAAAAAGGAGGAAGATGGGGTGAAATGGAGGGCCCTGTCCAAGGGGGGGAACACCGGGAAAAAGCCCCTCTATGTACCTGGGGGGAGGGCTTTGACTAAACGATTTGGAAAAAGGTCCTGGGAAACACGAGGGAGGTGCTCTCGTGGGGGGGAGGAAAAAGGGAAGCTGGGGCGGAAAAAGGGGGAGGGCTTTTGCTTCCGAAAAAAAGAGAAGAGGGAAAAAAGGGGGGGGATTGCGGGACCTCAGACAAAAAAGGTAACTTTAGGAGGTGCGTTTTTCTCCACTGTGGGAAAAAGGAAGGAAAAAAGGGTTTTTGTCGGAGCGGATGGGGGGGAAAAGGGACCAAATAAAGGAGGGCGTCCCACTTCCTGGGGGAGCAGACTAATACGAAAAGAAATGCGGAGCACTTCTGCAATGGGGAAGGGGGTCGCAAAAAAAAAAAACGCATTTTCGCTGGCCGGGACAGGAAAAAGGTGTTCAAAAAAAAAGACGTCGCGGAGGAAAAGAGGGTGGAAAAAAACCAGCCAAAAATGGAATTGGGAAGGCGAAAGGAAAAAGGGAGCTGGGACGACCATCTTCCTTTTCTGAAAAAAGGGGCATAGATTACGCAAAAAAAATTTTTTAAAAAAGGGGTTCACAAAAAAAAAGGAGCCCCCGCCCTTTTTAGGGGGGAGAAGGGGTTCGGAAGGGGGGAGAGTTCAAGACCAAAAAAAAGACAAAGGAATGGGCTACGGAGGGTCCTCGACTCAGTGAAGGGGGGGGCTCGGCCTGGGGGGGCGGGGGAAGAAGGAAAATGGAAGATATGGAAGAGCTGGCTTGTTCTGTGGGGGGGGTTGGGACGCTCGTAAATCTAAGGGGGGGGACGCAGGAAAAGGGGTTTTTTAAAAATCTGCACAACAAAAGAACACAAACAAGAGCAATGAACAAAAAAAGGACGCCCCCGGAAGAAGAGCACGGGAAGATTCCGTTGAAAGCTTAAAGAAAAAAAAAAGTCATCCCCCAACGCAAATGTTTTTCATCTCATAAAAGGGGGGGGGGCACATCGGGCTGGGGGGCCTTCTCTTGCAACTGGGGTGGAGGGAAAACGCAGGTCGTTTGGCAAAACGGAGTGTGGGGAAGAAAAAGAAAGGAAAAAAAAAAAGGGTGCCCTTCTTGGCCGGGAAGTGACCGTGTGGGGAGCACAGTTATCACAGACGAGAAAAGAGGGGGGGGGCAACCTCTTTGTCCTCAAGAAAAAAAGGGGGGAGGGATTGGAAGGGGGCCTTCCTGAGGGAAAAAGGGGAAAAAAAAAAAAAAAAAAGTGATTTTCAATCTGAATGGAAAAAAAAAGGGCCTATCGCTGAGGGGGAAACTCGAAAAAAGAACTCTGTTGTTTTTTGAAGGGGCGCGGACATGTGGGGGCGCCCGAAGAAAGAAAGGCCCATGCTGTGTCGAGGGAAAAAAGGGGGGGCTCACGGCCAGGGGCGGAACATTTTCCTCAAAAGAAAGGGGAATTTGGGAAATCTAAGGCCAGACGCACCGAGAGGAGGGGGGGGAAACCAAGTGGGTCTCGGGAAGGAAGGAAGCCCGAAAAAATTTCGCTCAGGGAAAACTAAGAAAAAAAGACGAAAAGTGCCGGAACGGGGAAAAAAGGGGAATGTTGCTACAGAGGGTGGGGACTCGAAGGGGGGGAAAAAAAGGACCAATAACCTTGTTAAACATTGTGAAAAAAAAAGACTTCCACCCAGAATAAAAGGAAAAAGAGCTGAACGCCCTATCCAAAAAAAAGAAAGAAGGAAATTTCTATCGCACAACAAAGTTAGTGCGAAAACCCGCGGGAAGGGGGCCGCACTTTGGAAGGGGGGGGTTACATCCACACCAGAAAAACGAAAGAAAGTATTGGGCGAAAAGGGGGGCCTACCTACCTTTAATTCAAAAAAGAAATCTGCGGCAATCAAAAAAAGAGACAAATAGGATGAGGGGACGCTGAACTTTCTTCACTTTGATGCAGAAAAGGGGGCATTCTGCGGATCGGAGAAAGGAGGAAAAATAGTGAAAGTGATCCTGTTTCGGAAGCAGGAGGTTTGAGGGAGTTGATGCGTTCTAAAAAAGTCAGGGAGGGAACCGCCCGGGGGGGAAAAAGAATTTCTCTCTCTTAGAAAGAAGGCTGAGCTTGCCGGGGTTAGGGAACAGATCCAGGGAAAGGACGTGTTTCGAAGGGGACACCGGCAAAAAAAAAAAAAAACTTTTTCGCGGGGAAGTGAAAAAGAGCAGGCACGGGGCCGCAGAAAGCCCAACGAGGGGAGAAGGTTTGCGACGGCAGAAAGGGAGGGACTCACTAATTAGCAACCGATAGCCGTCCTGTTTGAAGATTTCTGTCATGGCTAACCGGAAAAAACAAATACTCCGCAGCGAAAAAGGGGGGGGGGGGCCGGAAAAAAAAGCGCCGTCATCTTTGGAAAAAAGGACCCGAAGTGGGGCCAAAGAGAGGGTTAGGCGTTTTTAAAAAAGGGAAAAAAAGTTCCTAAAGTGAAGAAGGAAGGGAGAGCCGCCCGAGAGGGGGGCCGCGCAGGGAGACCGGCTTGCCGCGGGGGGACACGAAATTGGAATCACTAGGAATCAGGCTCGGGGGGGGAATTCTTTTTAACGTCTGGGGGAGGGAGGAAAAAGTCGAGGGAAAAAAAGAAAACTGCTCGTAATAAATGAAAAAAGAAAGTGTCGGCAATAAGACCGGGGGAGACCGACGAGTGGGTAGCACGTCCAGGGGGGAAGGGGTCGAATTAAAGGCAGCCGAAAAAAAAAGACGGCCTCCAGAAGAAAAAAAAAAGCAAACTCCCACTTCAGGAAAAAAGGGGAAAATCCTCTCACAAAAAAAATAAGAAAAGAGAGGGGGAATGCGATTCCGCACAAGGGAAAGGACGAAAAGGGGAAAAGCTTTTCGATGGGCAAAAAAAGGAGGCGGCTGCACTTGTTTGAAAGGTGGGGGAATTGAAAAGACACTCGTCGGTATCAACCGGAAAAAGGGGTGAACGATGAGGAATTTTCTTAGGGAAGCAAAGAAAAAAGCGGTGACCTCGATTAGGAAGGAAAAAAAAACTATCTGTTGAACCAACAAAAAAAGGAGACTCAAAGCAACGATCGAAGGGGTTCGTGAGGGAGAGGGGATATAAGAGGGAAAAAAAGCCCCTGACGAAACGAAAGGAGGCGCACCAAATTGGCCGAGGGGGCAACGAAGCCTAGCAGGATTTCCGACTTAACGCCGGGTTTAAGAAGGACCACAGGAAGGGGCTCCGTTTTGAAGAGAAAAATGAGGGGAGCGAAGCTGGGGAGGAAGTGTAGGGAAAAAAAAGCGCGGGGGCGCAGAAGGGGTTGGAAAAAGAAATTCCAGAAAAAAAAAAACGGTCTTGGGGCAAGACAAGGCAGGTCCGTCATAGGGGGAAGGGAAGACCTATTCTTTCTGGGAAGGCGAAAAAAGGGGGGCTGTGCTTGCTCAAAAGAGCGAGGTGCTGGAAGAGTTCCCGTCAATCCTAGGGGGGGGGAAGGGGACCTGGAAGTCGGAGAAAGACAGGGAGGGAAAGATTTCTTGTCGAAAAAAAAGAAAAAAAAAAAAACCAAAGGCGGCGGAAACGATAGAACAGTCTTGGGGAAAAAAAAAAAAAACCGCTCTTAAGCGCGGGAAAGAATGGAGATCCAGAACATCAAGAGCCAATCAAAAATTCTGAGGAAGAACTAACATATCATTGCCCCGCTACGAACTTAAAGGACATAAAGGTTCCTCGAAGGGGGAGAACCGCGCACAGCCAACCTGAAAGGGGGAAAAAAATTCTCCTGTGTAGGTCAATTTTTTTGAGGGGTTGGAACAAAATAAGAAGATTTCGAGAGGGGGGGGGGGGGGGGAGGAAGCACGCAAGAGAGTTTAATAACCTTTAGGAAAAAAAAGAGCCAGCCAATATTGGGTTGGTTGCTGTACGAAAAGGGGAAAAAATAGTCGTGTGAAAGAAATGGGTAGAGGGGTTATCATAAATGAAAGGGGGTTGGAAGGAAGGGGAGGGAGGAAAAACGGGCAGAATATCGGAGGGAGGGGATGGGGGCGTAGAGGATCGTTTTCCATGGAGGGGAGACGCGGTTGGAGGAAGGCAAATGCTGTTTTGCTTCAACAAACGTTATTTGGCGGGAAAGGGAAAGGTGCGAGAAAATCGTAAAGCGCCCTGGAAAAAGGGGGCCAGGAAACCTTTTGGAAAGGGGATGGATAGGCCCAGGAGACCCTCCCCGAAAAAAATTGAGTCTGTCTGAAGGGAGACGAACGAGGGAAAAAAGGGTTTGCCATAAAAAAAAAAAGCCGGTGCGTCGACAGTTCGAGGGGGGGGGGCACACTCAAAAATTCAGGGGGGGTTGAGGAAATGTGGAAAGAAAAAGTATGTCGTGAGCAACCAAAAAAAAAAAAAATCGAACAGAGGGACGAAGAATGCCGGCGAAAAAAAAAAAAAAAGGAACTGCTTGAAGGAGAGAAGAACAAACCACCAGGGAAGGAATAAACGCAGGGGAGTAGGACGCTGGCCAGACCGCCTGAGGATAAAAGAGCAGAAAGCCCCCAAATCCAAACGAAATTGGGAAAAGGGTGCAACCGAGAAGGTATCGGGAGGAGCGTGAAATAACAGGGGGGGAAGAAAAACAAGGGAAAAAAAAAACTTCAACTCGAAGAAAAGGGACCCCACCCGTAGGGGGTAAAAAAAATGCCGTGGGACCAGACCCCAAAAGGGGGGAAAACCCGTATATTCTTCATCAGGGGGGAAACAAGGACGCGCCGAAATTTTTTCTGGGGGGGGATGAATCGAAATCGGGCGCAGAACACACCTGTGCTGCTGAAAAAACCGCCCCGCAGTAAGGGAACAATTTCTTAGAAAAAAACTTTTTTTGACGGAAGGAAAAGGCAATGCGAAAAAGGAGGACGGGAAAAACAACCAAGAAAGAAAGGATGACCGGCTCAAAAGGGGGAAAGTCGTTTTACCGTGAAGCCAGGACAAAGGGCAAGGAACGGCCCAAAGACGAGATCAAAGAAAAGGAGGAAAAAGCCCAGAACGTCGGCGCCGGTGGGAACGGTAAATCGAAAAACCCGAAAAGGGAAGTCATAAGAAAAGGGCCTCCAAGGCAAGAAACAATAAAAAAAACTCTTAAAAAGGAAAAAAAAAATTTGGGGGGAGAACGCGAAGGGCTAAAAAAAGGACCAAAAAGACAAAGAAAAAAAAATCTCGGAGACCGGCGGATGCTTCCCCAATGAAAGTTTTTTTTTGCTTGTGTGGAAAGAAAAAAAGGGGGAGGTCCCTGCCAGAGCGTATTTGTCAGCTCAATTGAATTGTTCTGGGGGCGAAAAAAGGTCAGGGGGAAAAACAGTGGAAAAAAGGCAAGCTCTGTCCGCAAAAAATCCCAAAAGAAGTGGTGCCCTAGGAAAAAGCCAGGGGAATAAGGGAGAGCCCACAGGAGTGGCCAAAAGGCTTTGGCAAGTCAAGGGTTCCCAGCTCCCGTAAAAAGGGAGAGCCGTCCAGTGTAGAGGGGGGAAAAAAAAAAAAGGTCGTGAAGAAGGAAAAAACGAGCAGCGCACAAAGAGAAGCCTGTAGCGCAACCAAGGAAGAAGGGGACGAAAAAAACAGAATCGGCAGGGAAACATCCCGGGCGGGAAATGGGGGGGGGAGGGAAAAGTTACCAATTCGCGGCCTAAAAAAAATAGCTCGTGGGGGAAAAGGTTGCGAAGAGAAAGTTTGTAACCAAGAAACAAAGGGGGGGGATAGAAAAAAATGGGGGGGGAACAGCCTGCTGTAGGCTCTTAAAAAACTGGGGGGGAGAGAGAGTATAGAAGGGGGGGGGGACTTATTATCAACTAACGAGTAGGGAACGTATCAAAGTCAAACGCCAAAAGAAAAGGCTGGTCCTTTTTCAGGGAAGCGAGAAGGAGTGTAAATTCTGCAAGGGGGCCGAAAGGGGGGGATTGCTCCCTAAGGATGGGGGGGGAATTCGGCAAAGGACGTTGTCGCCCTCGTCAGGGTTGTCGTACTGGGAAGAGAACATTGAAAACCCACCTCGACTTCGGGGGAGGGGAGAAAATTCTTTGGGGACCTCCACTGTAAGACAAAGGGAATGGCCTTAGCGGTCTTCAGCAGGGAAAATTTCCAAATAAATAGGGGGCCGGGGAAAGAAACTTTTTCTCAAAAACGAAAGGGAAGGAAAGGATGCGATTCAGCAAAGGTCACGGTCTCGGAGAGGGAAGGAAAAAAAAAGGCAAGGGGGAGGGGGAAGGGGGGATCAATTTTTTGGAAACCTGAAAATTTTTAAAAACAGTCTATACAAAAAAGAGAACGGGAGGGGGAACGGAGGGGGAAAAAACCAGAAAACGATAGAAGGGAAGGCCTAATCCTACAGGGAGGCTGGGGTATAGGTCTTATACATCGCGGGAAACTCCCTAAAAAATTTGGGCAAATCAAAGGGGGAGAAAATAGTTTTTTTTGGGGGGTAAAGACGCCATAGTTCCCTATGAGGGGAAAGGGTTTCTGAGGGGGGGGAAAAATCGATTAACCCAGTGAAAAAAACCAGAAAAAAGGAAATTTTCCTAACTATTCCTTGGGGGAGGGGAAGGAATCCTCTCTTGCGGGAAAACTGGTGGCTCGGCCGGGCGAAAACGACTACTCCGAGGACCCCCAGGGTGGTCATAAGGGGGCTTTTTTGTCGGGGGGGGGGGGGGTGTTGGGGGTTCAAATACAGTACATCAATTTCCCAGGAGTGTGTTAAGGGAAAACATTCCGTCCAAAGAAGGAAGCGCACCAAAAGTGGAAGTTGGAAGGCCGCTTTAAAGACAGGAAGACATCCAAAAAAGGCACTTTGCAGCTCCTTAAATTTGAACGGAATAACCTCCTTGGGAAAAGGGGAAAGTGCTGGGGCTGGTCACAAAGAGTGGGGGGAGGAAACTAAAGGGGCCTCTTTGAAAAAGGGGGCCGTGTTTGGAAAAAAGGAGCAGTGTTTGTGCTGCCAAGTGCACGGGAAAACGCGAGACTGGGAGGCGGAGTGGAAGGGAGCTATTGCTGAGGGGAGGGGGGTGGAAAAAGGCAATAAGTGTCCGATCGAAAAAAGGAGGGATTTTTCAAGAGGGGGGGCCAGCGCAGGGGAAGTTCTTTCCAAAAGTAACAAGCCGAAAGGACGGGGGGGGGGGGGGCGTGCGGGAGGGAAAAAGCACAGAGAGGGGGGTTTCGCCCGGAGTCCGGACCATGCTCCACTGGCAAGGAAAAGCCATCCTTTTTTTTGGGGGGGAACGGAAATCAATCAGCCAAAGTGGTGGGAGGGGGGAAAGCAAGGTTTGAAGCA
>Ga0179593_1290710_pt1 | contig 10194 bp, 10 predicted proteins | sample CZODoug2_1_08_16_FD_185931 | JGI IMG/M metagenome (GOLD analysis project Ga0179593, IMG submission 185931) | Vadose zone soil fungal communities from Angelo Coast Range Reserve, California, USA - CZODoug2_1_08_16fungal (PacBio error correction) | ecosystem: Environmental > Terrestrial > Soil >...
AGGCCGAGCAAGGCCGCTATGCAATCGAAAAGCAAGGCAGACACGCGCGGGAACAAAACGCCGCGCCCTACCTGGGGGTGGGTCCGCACGGCAAAGGCAAGGTATCAAAGACACCTGCTGAGTCAAATCCGCCCGGCGCTGTCAAGCTAGCAGGGGCTCGCCCGGCTCGGGTTCGCGTCGCACAACGGGCGAATTGGAAGCATCGGCGGACGCCGTGACAATCTCGAGACCGCGAAATGGGACAGCCTTCTTAGGACCAAGCGTAAAAGAAGACGGAAGAGAGGGCCGTCTCCGAGTCTGCACAAACTGGCGGCAAGCTCGGTGCAAGCCGCCTATACTCTAAAGGCGGGTCAACTGGTTTAAAAAGAAAACGGTTGGGAATAACGAGGGTAGGAGGAACCGATTTTAGCTTCTGGAAAGGGGGGCTGGGCCTTCGGCCTTGACCGGAGGGCACCAGGAGGACGCATCGGGTATTCAGCCAAAGAAACCCATAAACAGAAAAAGGGGGAACGTGCGGACAGGGATGTCCAGATCCGAGAGCTTCAAACTTAACCACTGGAAGTCGGGGAAAGCATGGGTCAAGCGAATTTTTGGAGGAAGGAGAGTGCAAGATCGGATGAGGGGCCCCTGCCACGAAAAATTACAGTTCTCAAGTTGGCCGATCAAGCTGGGGAAAAAGTTTTTACCGGCGTCTAGTCACACAGAAAGGGTGCCAAACGGCAAAAGACCGGCTCTTGACAAAGTCGGTGATCGGCGGACGAGCAAGGGAGACTGCGTGACAAATGGGTGTCGTAGAAGTCGCATCAAGAAACTTCAAGGAAAAACGAAGTTGGTCCATAAACTCCGCGCTTCGTGCAAAACGAAGACCGGGATTGGAAAGGGGAAAGCACAAAACAATCGACAACCAGTAATGCGTCTATTCAGGGAGAGGGGAGCGTGCGGGAGAGCCGGGGGGGGGTCGCTATATAAATGAGTACAACGGTACGAAGCAACAAGACAGTTTTGTGGGGGCATGACTCGCGCAATGAAAACCAGAAAGGCCGCTACGGGTGGCTCACAAGTCGTTCGAGAATTTTCAAGCGGAGCCCGTGCAAGCGGACAGGCAGGAAGACCGCACAGGCTCACGAAAAGAAAGACAAATCGACTGCGCAATGAAAGGGAAGGGAGCGCATCGCCCACGCTTGGATCGCTTTGGAGGATTTAAGGGGAGACGGGAATGAAATGACCTCTAGGGAGCCTTCCAAACAGGGGGCCCCCGCCCGCGTCAAGAGACCACACAGGGATCTCCACGGAAAAAGGCTCCGACAAGTGCCCTCGAAGAGGATAGTGTTAGAACCAAAATAAATTAGGGGCGGAGGGGCAATTGAAGCGGTAAGAGGCGGTTGGGGTAAACCAGACCGCCTCTCGGCCAGCACGACGAGCCGACCACCGGCGCAATATCCTAAGAGGCAAAACCCCGGGGACATGGTATAACCGAGCGAATCGGAAGCCGCTCCTGAAAAGTGACGACACCACCACCGAAAGGGGTTCGGCCGCACCTAATTCGAGAGTTCAAAGGGAGACTTCCTGTCGTCGAACTCTTCGCCCAAGGAAGCTCCGCCACGCCCTCTAACTCCTCACTCGGTAAAAAAAGAAAACGGCATATTCTTTCGGGGACTGGAGGAGATCCGCCCGCTGAGCTGTTCAGGTGAAAGCGGGGAACTTGTCGTCACCAGTACCAAGGGAGAACCGCATGGCATTGCCCCCCGCCAAAAAACCCAAGGGACGCGACGGAGCCTCGAAAGCGCGGGGTCTTCAAAAAAAAGGGACCGCGAATATCTAAAGTTAAATCTCTCCGCCGCCTTGGACGTGAGAGGGGGATTCAAGGGCGAAGTGGGGGCAAGAAGAGTGACCATCTCGTGAGGGAGGGGGGCCAACCTCGCAACCGTCACAGTCCAGCGGCGCCTAATTAAACTACACAGAGAAAATCTGCTTGTGAACGCCCTGTGGGATTTGGGGCGTCCAAGCTGGTGAATAAACCAGCGTGGGGAAGCCGGAACCAAGGTTCCCACAGAAGGGGATGAAGGTACGACGCTCTTTAAGGCCAATGCACAGACTTCATCGAAGGACTCCGTCCGTTGGCCGCCCACAAGTCCGGGCTCCTCATCGCGGGCGCGCGCTGTTTTTAAAAAGCTGGTCCCAACGGGGGAAAAGCGTCAAGCAGCCCCTGGTTAGATACGAATAAAGGGGGAAAGTCGGGCTGCTAGCGCAGGAAAAGGGGGGGTCAGGGTGAGCACGCCCCTGGTGGCCTCTTTTTACATCCGAACAGGCGCGGGTGGTCACGGGTAGCAGCCAGCCTCAGATCCAGTGCAGAACGACTAAAGAGGAAACTAATGGCCGCAACCTCTATTAACCTGGGGTCCCAACGGAAGTCGGGCGCCAAGCTCGGACCTGGTGGACCACGGAAGTCCCACCGCGAAAATCGCGCTGGCAGGGACCGTGCAAAAGCGAGGCCATCCGCAACACTACGACTAAGGGGGATCAAGATCAACAAAAAAACAACGGAATGAGGGATTCAAAAGAGACAAGAACGCCGTAGTCTTAAATAACGAAAAAGTAAGGGCAAGTGAACTATCATAACGTATGCGTCGGTCGGGACCGCCTGGCAAACAAAAGTGAACGACACGCTTTGGTCTCAAACACTTGCCGTGCGAGGCGGCAAAGTTCGAGTTCAAGCAAAAGCCGCTACAGGCGGTAAACACGGCCACCCAGCCGATGCTGGGTCAAAAAACCTCAGGCACACCTGCAAGGGGATCCACCCAACCCCACGTTGAATCGCGATACAAAACTCTACTCGAAATTGCAGAAAAGTCAGGCTGCAACTACAAAAAAAACTGCGCGGAACGACCAAGGGTGCCTCAAACAGCTCGCCCTGCTAAGGAAAGTACAAAGCGGACCTGGGTGAGTTGCGGCAACCGAAGGGCGTTACAACGGAGGAATCAAATGAGCCTCGTACAAGCAAGTACTTCACCGACGGGTGGAACTAGGGCATCGTCTGACCTGGCTGGAAGAAAAAACCTCTTACACCACCAAATAAAAAGCCATCAAAAAGCCGCGAATTCCCCGGGGCCGCCAACAGAAAACCGGGTAAAGAACGCTGGACGACGGTTCCTCGTGGCCAAACTCCCTCAAGAGAGCGGAAAAAAAGGCGTCAAATATCTAGTCACCCTCCAAAAGAGCAGATTCGGAGACGAGTCCGAAGATATTCTCGGGCCAACCAAAAGGTAATACAGCTACGGGATGCGCGCGGAGGCGTCCACAGGAGCCAGCGGGAAAGGGTACGGGAAAAAAAATAGCCGCTTTCACCTTAAAACCTAAACCGGGCGGTCGACGTACACAAGCAATATCTAAGGCGACTGGAAGAGAAACTGAGGGCGAGGGAGGTGGAAACCGCATGGAAGTGGGAGAATAGTGAAAAAAAGACTAACTCAAATACAAAACACTTCTCGATTCGAGAAACAAACTGGCGGTGGTCGGGGCGGCCACGGGTGCAAAGAGCGAGAAGGTCGCACTGTATATACCCGGATAAGAGGGTTGAGAAGGAGGGGATCTTGTCAAGGGGGGCGGAATAGGAGTAGCTGCCTGTGAAGACGTGTTTTCTTCCACTACGCCCTGACCGCTAAGGCTCACCAGCAGGTCAATTTACGGGAAAGTTCTACACTAGGACACGGAGAACGACAACGTTCGGATGTCCTTTTGAGCAAAAAAACCCCGTTGGCAACACCAGGTGGGGAGTGGCGACCAGTGGGTGGGAGACCCCAGGAAAAAATTTCAAGTCCAGACGATCTTAGGGCAATGAGCCAAAGAGATCCTGAGAGTGGGGAGAAGGAGGACTCCTGTAAGTTGTCCATCCGCAAGAGTACTGCCGTTCGTAGCCGGTGATGGATTTCCTGGCCGAGCGCAGGCCGCGGGAAAACCTTCTAAAAGATGAAGCAAAGACCGAGCAAGAAGGATAACGGCGTCAGGCAAGAGCACACTGGATACAAAAAAACAAGCTGCGATATCACCTAAAAAAAGGATTAATAGGCAAAAAAAGTACCTCAACGCACCCTGCCAAAAAGCCTGAGAGAAGAGGAGATGGACGTGCAACAGGTGTTTGAAGGCAAAAAAGCTTCACCGGAGCGCCGTTCCCAGCGCGGGCGGAGGACAACACAGGAGGCGCATTGATGCGGACTTGTTTAACGAAAAAAAAGGGTGCAATAGGGCATAAATTAACCGAGACAAGAGGTGACGGAGACCGGGGCGGAAAGGTGGGCAACGTCGGAGTGTCCAGCTAACGCCGGTGTGAATTAACCTTCACGCGGGAAGAGGGCCAGGGACTAGAAAAAAGGAAAGGAAACAAAAGAATGTCCTGGCGAAAACGATCGGGCACCGAGAGCTCAAAGGACCCAAAAAGATCCCTCTCCAAGTTGTGGCTGGAGGACTGCATCTGGACTCCAGCCCCCACCAGGGATCCGGGCTCGCGGGGGGATGAATAAACGGGGTCGAAATGTGGCCGCGGACAAGGGGAAGACGCCCATCCAATGAAGACGAAGCGGGAACATAAAGTGCAAACCGACAACGCATCCACAAATTTCTTCCTCTTAAAATCAGGCTAAAACAAAGGAAGAAGTATACAGCGACATGTGAAAAGAGACTTGTCAGAAACGTTGCTGCCGCTCGGCGACACTCACCAGGGAACCTCTTGAAGTCTGGAGAGACAGCGGGTCCGAAGACAGGCGGTAACTGAGGCGGTCTAAAACAAAAAATCAAACGCGCGACAGGGCGAAAAGAAAACGCTTTTACCACCGCGCAAAAAAGGAAGCAAGGGCGCCCGGGCTAGAGCGGTGAAGCCCGGACATGGCGCACAGGTCCGGGGGAATACTGATTTCACATGGCCAAAGGCCCAAAAAAAAGGTGGGCGGAACGAAGGAAGATCTCCTCGGAAGTGATGTCCTACCTTCTTCAATCAGACAATAGAAAGAAACTCAAACAACAAAAAGGAGAGGGAAGGAGATAGGAAAGCGCTGGGAATTAGGAGGAATTGTGACATACAAACCTTCAAAAATGGCCAGGATCGGGGGAGGGGGAAAGACTGGGGTGGGGAAGCACGCATCCGTTCGGACAAAGAGGCCCAATCCAGGGCGCTTTCCACTCGCACGGTGCTTCCCGATCGTGTGGAGTAAGAAAGGAAAAAAGCGTATCGAAGCTCGCAACAAGGAGCTCCGAGGATGATCAGGAAAGGGGACCGACGCCAGGAAAGACTTGAAAAAGGAGGGAAAACTCTAGATAATACGTCGCGAACTACGTATGCCTCGAAACAAAAGATGGGAACGGCTCGTGCAATCCGGACGACAACTAGGACAAATCAGGGCTAACTAATTCATAGAATAAACTGTGGTACTAAAAAGGTCAGAGGAAAAAAGGGATTTTAAGCTGACTTAAAGGGTTAGGGCTTACAGAATCCGTCGGCACAAATAGACGAAAAATTTGGTATTACAACGCAAAAAAAAAAAAGGCCCCAAATAGACCATTGCGGGCCGGACACGGGAGTCAAGAAAGTCGATCAAAACCCCAAGGCACAAAAAGTGGAGAGAATCGGAAGGGGGTCCAGAAATTGTGCAATCAATGACGTGCACGATAAGGGGTACCAAGACAAGCGAGCAAAACATGGATAAAAATGGGGGCCGATTCAGCTTAAGTGAAAAAAGGAGAGAGGTAAAAACAGAGGAGGTGGGACCCCTAACCATCAGGAAGCTTGAAATCGGTGCGGGCTCATTGAGAGAAGACCACGGAGTCAAAGGGAGACTTTTTTTCCTCAGCAAAGAATAAAGCAAGAAAGGCCGCCACAGTGTCAGGGGGCAACGAGAAGATAAAAAGCGGGGTGAAAAAGGAAACAGTAGCCGGAGCTTCACCAACTGAACATCTCCCCCAGGAATGTCACGGATAGGCACAGAAGTTCTTGCAGAGGGGAGGGGGATATCCTTGGGGTGCGAAAGGAAGAGGGCGGGAAACGAGGGAAGAAGAACGGAAGCGCGGGGGGGGAAGAGTGTGATGCAACGCCATTAATAAAAAAGAGTCTCGAATTGGGGGTAGCCAACAGTCGGGCGAGAGGGAACGTCCGGAAGGCTCTGCCAGGAATAACAGAAAAGCGAAACGAACGCAAGGAGAAAAAAAAAAAGAAAGGAAAAAATTCCTTTACGGAAGAAACGAAATCTCCAAACCTTGACACAGGGGGGAAATTGGTGGGCGAGTTGCTGATCGAAACAGGGAGGACTCGAGCGCGAACCCTCAGGGCGACGATCCCAATCAGCTCCTGAAGAGAAAAAAGGTGACTTAGAGGAGTGAATCCGCAATGCCCTGATGATCGTGTGTAGTTTTTAGGAAAAAAAAAACGCATGCAGGGGACTGGGAGGGGCAAGGACCCAATCGGGACGGGGAATAAAAAAGAAAAACAAGGAAAAAGAAGAAGACCACCAAAAGGAGAAGAATTCAAAAAATAAAAAAAGCTAACCAGCCGTTTCAATCGGGAAGATAACCGGACGCCATCAGAGAGAGGAAGGGCACCTGGGCAGGAAAAACCAAACCATGGGGGTCAAAACGGGGGGGCCGAAGGGAAGGGCAAGAGTCGGAGAGGAGGAGGCACGGCGAAACTATGGAGAAAGGTCCGCGAAGCCAACTCCCAAGAAGAAGGAACTCTGACCTTCTAACAGGGAAGAAAATGCGGCGTACTTGAAACCCGCATGATATGGTTCATTGAGCGAAAGGCAGAGGAAAAACCCAGTAACAAAGAAGCGCTCAAAAGAGGGAGAGGACCGAACGAGCAAAAGCAGCGCCCGCTCAGGGTAGGCTGAAAAAGAAAGTGGGCACCGAAAGGAGAGTAAAGGAGCGCCGACCGTTGAAACTCGCGGGGTTGGATCACGGAGATATGGGTGAAAGCAGAAGTTCCCCATCAGAGAAAGGGAAGGGGGGAAACGCGACGAAAAAGTCCAAGGCTCCGACAAAAAAAAATCTTGGTAATAAACTGAAGCCTGGACGTGAGGGTGGGAAAGGCAAACCGAACTGGGTGGGAGGAAAGTGAGGGAAAAGAGGCAGCCGACAAGGGAAAACAAATCGGTGGAAACCATGTCGTAGGCTCAATTCGCATCTTCAGAGAGGGAGTAACGAAAAAAAAGGGGTCCAGCAACCAAAAAAGTAGGCGGGGAAATCCATGAGACGAGGGAATCTCTTTGCGGGGGAAAAAAGACTGCGTTCGCCGAGGGTCGGGGGGCAGCACCCCTTGTATAACGCCGCCAGGAAAAGAAAGCGGGTAGCGAGAAACAGTCAGGGGTTGGGGTGAGGCAACGCAAATGTGTGAAAATATGGTGAAAAGAAGAAAGTCGCGGGGGGATAACAACAGGAAAAGAAGCATATCCATGGGAGGAGCTACCGAACATCGAAGATGGGAAGTGGCCGTCCGGAGCAATGAAGTGGTTGAGAAACGAATGGGGCGTCCCAACTCAGAAAATGGATGCATTGGTCCAAAAAAGTGAGAAAAATGGGAAGGTCCCGTACAAAAAGAGCGAGGGAGACGGCGACGAAGAACGATCTTTATCTAGCTCACAACAAAAAGGGGGAGAAAGATCTGGAAAGAAAAATAAAAACAAAAAGTCATCGGAGGAAGATCCGACTCTAAGTTCAAGGGGACCTGCCAGCAGAGGCGTACGGGGTAGGGGGGAAGCACTGAAGGAAAAGAACAAGGAATCACAGGGGGACTACTACGACAGTTTGAGAAAAAAGGCACGTGCAGCTGCGGGCAAGAGGCGTTTCGGAAGCCGCCACGGCGGAAAAGGAGGGCTCAAAAAAACCCTTTCAGTCGGGACCAGGGAAAGAACACACTTCATAGGGAAAGCAACCCCAACCCAGGGGATAGGACGACATCTAAATGCTAAGGGATGCGTAGAGAAAAAAGGAAGGACAGAAAAACCTCAAAAGAGAAAAAACCGCTTCTCACAAAATCCGGAAAGAGCACAGAACTAAAGCACGCGGCCTGTGGGGGGGGGCGGCAAAAGGGGAAAAGGCCAGGGGAATAAAAGGATGGCTTAACGAAAGAGAATCCAACGGTCTTCAGGTATATCACCGTGGGGGGAGGGGGAAGGGTAGAGGAGAGGAAACGGCAAAATCTTGACGACCCAAGAACCAGGAGTTCAAAAAATCAAGGGAAGCGGCAACAAACAGGAAGAGCATGGATGACGGGGGAACCATTTCCCAAGAAAGAGGGGAACTGTGCAGTCAACATATCAGAAAAAGGGGATGCCACAACAAAGGCAAGGCAGCGAGAAATCGAGAGAGGACGGCCCCGTCAAGGGGGACGAAAGAACAGGGAAGCAGGCCTGAGAGAGAAAAGAAGAAGGAGGAAGAGGTAAAGCGTGACGACGCCAAAAATTGGTCAACCCTTAAACCAGAAGAAGGCATCTCACTCAATTACGAAACGCATGAGAGGGGCGAGGGTCAAAAAACGGACTGAGAGGAATTGGGCAGGAAGGGGAGTTGGCAAAAAGGGAAAGAAGAAAAGAAAGGTAACAGACGGGAAACTATCAGGGGGAGGAAAAAAATCAGGCTTTTTTGAGGAAAAGTCAGCACTCGAGGGAAGGGAACGCGGGGTTTAGCGTCCCCTGAACGGAGGGTTATCAGGAGGAGGGGAGGGGGCCGTGGCAGAAGGCGGCTGGGAAGGGGGGAGGCGGGGTTGGGATTTACAAAAAGAAAGGACAGCCAAAAATCAGGCATGCCCCAAAAACCGGTCATTAAAAAAGATATTCTACACTATAAAAAAAAAGGCAAATGGCAAAGGGGGAAGTTGAACGAGAAGCCTCCGGGGTGGCACTTCATTCGATTTTGGTTGAGAGGTCAAGGGGGGGTAAAACAATTAGGGGGGAGAAGTGGAAAACATAGACAGTCCGAGGGATAACACGCAACCAAAGATAGAAGGAAAGTGTTCTCTATCGCCCGAAAAAGGAAAATGGGTCGTAAAGGAGACGCTGGGGAGGCAAAAAAATTTCAGGGCGGAGTAAGGGTCCGACCGGGGGGAAACGCGCGGGGAAGGAACGCCGGAAGCTTCCGAACCGTACTTTTGAAGAGCAAAAGTCGTCGGAAGCCGCTCCGGAGGCAGGCGCAAATCAACACGGGAGCAAAAAAACAAGGATGGAAGGAATAGGAAAGAAAATCTTGTCCCAATCTTCCTACTGTAAAAAACTGCGCTCACGAAAGGACAGACTAGCAGGAAAAAATTCGTTGGGGAGGGGGGGGGTCAAGGGGGGGGGGAAAAGCAACAAAGGGGCGGCCGGATGAGGGGTTACCACCACTCAAGGAAACTATGTCTAAGAAAAAATGATCTGAAAAAAAAAGGGCGAAGTATAACAAAGGGTCACGGAAGGGAGAGAAAAAAAATCAAACGAAAACGAAGGACGTAGAAGGGGACTGGCGAAGAGGGGGTAAAGAGGACAAACTGGGTTTTACATGAACGCCAGGTTGTGGCAACAAACCTTCAAAGATGATCGGGGCCATGGGGAAGGGGGTCTATGCATCCCGATTGGAAGGGTAGAATACGAAAAGGGAAAGCGAGAAAGGCAAATTCAAATTCCCACTGCGATAAGCAAGGACCCGTGTGGACTTGAATAATCCGCGGAGATGACTAACAATCAAGGAAAAGGGATGGCCGTGGATCGGGGGGGGCGGAGGGGGTCCGATAAAGTGGTCACGTCCAAGGGGTCCCTCCGTCAAGCCGACGGAAAGAAGGACTCAAGAAGACATTTAACAGAAGTGAATCCTGACGGGAAAAACGGGGGCTTACTACCTTTCGTTCAGGGACAAAAGAAGAGTTAAAGCGGCGGGGGCCAATCAGGAAAAAGCAGCGTTCGGCGAAGCGGGTCAAATTCTCAGACGCCGTCCTTCTTATCTGAAGGAATAAAGCGGTACTCAAGCTGGTCTAATAAAAAAGAAGAGCCAGTAAGGGAAAAGGAAGCTTGGGGGGAAGGAAAAGAGAACACGAGACGAGAAAGGGGAGGAAAACTGCAATCGAGAGCTTTGGCAGATTACGGTCTAAGTAGGGGGAAGGGGGACCAAACCCATTGAGGGACACGGCATAACGGACCAAAGCAAAACTCAAAGGGGAGTCAAGCCGAACAGCTCGGGGTAAGA
>Ga0179593_1291263_pt1 | contig 10194 bp, 11 predicted proteins | sample CZODoug2_1_08_16_FD_185931 | JGI IMG/M metagenome (GOLD analysis project Ga0179593, IMG submission 185931) | Vadose zone soil fungal communities from Angelo Coast Range Reserve, California, USA - CZODoug2_1_08_16fungal (PacBio error correction) | ecosystem: Environmental > Terrestrial > Soil >...
GGATGGGGATGAGTTCTTCTGACAACAGTGGGAAAAAAATCCACGAGGTCACCTGAGGGGTCGTGAGGCCATCGAATTTGTAGGAAGTCAAATGAACGTGCAAACAGTGTCAGAGGTCGGGGTAGAACGGAATGGTGCTGCAGAGGAGACCATGTAGGGGTCGTCTGACAGGGGCGTCGGCCCAACTCTGGATGAACGTGATTATAGAGAGGCAGAAAATATGGAAACGACAGGGGGTCGGGGTTGCGAACCAGAAAAATCCTAAGATAGGCAAAAAAAAGATATGTCAAGAACTCAGGAAGACATGTACATATTAAAAAAATCCTTCAGGGAGCCCTTGGAGTGTAATCCTAAAAGGAAAGCCACTTATAGGAAAGCCCCCCTGGTCCGGTTACCTTTTGTCCGGGGAAAGGAAGCAGTAGGCAGATAGAGGGTTTGAAGGGGAAAGGCGGGAGGGTACCCATCTAACCAGGGGACCGGAAACAAAATTCCTACTTTCTGTATAAAGATAATTACGGGGGTTGTCAAGAAAAGACATGTCCTTGTTTATAAGATGGGGGGAGTGGTTGTGCGCTCTATTGAAAAGCAAAAGTCTGACCCTAAAAAATTTGTGCACGTTAAAGGTTACAACCCGAGCGCAAAAGATAGGGATGGCTCATGGCAAAAAACTTCTCCGAGGGAAAAAAAGAATTGAGGCCGTGGTCTATCGCGGGGCTTTCCTGTGACAAGATCATAAAATCAAACATTCTGGGGGGAAAGAAATGCAAGCAGTCAGAACGTCTAAAGCGCTGTCTGTCCGGTTAAGGAATCAGCGTCTTTCCCTTCAATCTAGGAGGTGGGCTCAAGAATATGAAGACTAGGGCAGTGGGGTCCGGACAAACACGTTCGCATCATGTGGCCACAGCGGTGGTGACATAAAATTTTAAGGAAAAGTAGAAGAAATTGTGTGTGTACATAAATTGCTTCATAGGGAGAAAGAATAAGTAATGTTTCTTCAAAAAACAGGGGAGAGGAAGAGAATACTGGGGCACGGTAACCAAGAATACCTGTGGGGTCGCTATATTTAGAAGGGTCGGTGGTGAAGACGTGTCCGTAGATGGACGACAACGGGTGGAGGCCCGAAAACCATAGGAATTGCTGTAAAAATTATGCATATTATGGTGGTCAGGTTATTAGGAATGCACACAAATGACGATGTTTCTCTTTTGAATAATGGGGATGTTCCGACCTCTTCGACGAGGCGGGACCGACCTTGTTTCTAGGGGTCAAAAATCAAAAAAGGAGCAGAAGGGGAGGGGGATATCTGGTTAGGGGAAAAACATGAACATGAAGAAGAGGATTCTTTGGGGAACAAAAGATCCGGAGACACCAGGGGGTTGCATATTCCTCCGAAACCCATACAATCAAACGTGTTGGAACCCTTAACTAAAACAGGAGGTGTCATAACAATACGGGGGGGAACAGGAAGAAAGGAGAATTCCTACTAGAAGGGGTATTCAAGATGATCACAAGTCACGGAGAGTCCGGCCACCACACATGTGCTCGGGGGGCTGAGCGGAGGAAACGCGCTGCTCAAGGTGGGGGGGGGAAATTCCAGAACAAAAAAAAAACCATTCACCGTCCGAGAACAGACCAAGGCATACTTGGGTTTGGGGGGGGAAAAAAAATCAAATGGGGGAAGCAGACTCCAACAAAATCGATGGGGGAAACCAAAATATACAGTGTCATTGATCACAACATAGAAAAACAACACAAAAGAAAAGCTAGAAGGCAAAAAGAAAATACAATAAAAAAAAACAGGAAAAAAAAGACTTGACTCCATTGTACACTAAAGGAACATATAAAAAATTGCAGGTGCGGGGGGCGTGGTGGGGGACAGAAGGGGATGCGTTGGGGAGAGGGGGCTCGAAAAAAAGTAAATAAAAAGGAGGTAATCGGGGGAGGGGGAGATTCACAAGGCTACTAACAACATTAAAGAAACCGCATCCAAGGACAGAGAGAATCCACGAACACACTCTAATCCCACAAAAGAAGAAGGCACTTTAAATCGTAGCAAAAAAAGGAGGGAGAAGGAGGGAAGGGGGGGATAAAGGTCGGGCTGTGTAGGGAGGAAGGGAGGGGAAGCGAACCAACTTGCGCGATGAGGGGAGGGAGGGGAGGCAGAAAAAAAAAGAGGAAAAACCCGACACAGAAATGAGAGGGGAAGGGAGATTCCTGTGAGATGGGGAGAGGTGAAATGAAGTTGGCAGAGTTTCCGGAGTAGGGAAAGGGGGAACGAGACTAAGTGGCCAAAACGAAGTCACGGGTACGGTGAAACAAGGACAAGGACACCGGTTTGGGGGGGGGTGCATGCCCAAGTTTGTCAGGCGGGAAAGCAACATCCCACCAATGATCAAACATGGATGGGGGCATAAAAAAAAGGGTTGGGGGGACTTGAAAGGAATGGCATCAAACTCGGGACGCCGGGCGGGGGGGTGAAGCCGCTCAAAGGAGCGATCGACAGGATTGTGAAAGGAAGCGAACGCATGTCACAGGATGAATCTGAAGAAAAAGGTGAGTCTCTCTCAAGAAAGGTTGAAAAAAGTGGTGGCGGTGAAAGAGGGGGGGGGGAAGGGGGGGGGCAAAAAGTGGTTGCGGGTGGGGGGGGGGGGGGGTTGAGGAAACAATCTATTAGATACTTAGGCAATCCATCAAAGGGGGGAAAACAAAGAATGAAGCGTCGTCCTTCCCGTTTTTGGACCAGAAAAAGAAAAACAAGAGAGAGGGAAATAGAACCGGGGCGGGCACTACGACTAGAGACTGGAAACGGAACAAACATAGTGAAGCAACGATAGGGTGGTGTCGTACCAAAATCCCGAAAGCCGAAGGGCAAAATCACTTTCCAACTTGCTGAGTTCGTCGAAAGCACGTGGGGAACGCAAAGCATACGAAAGCACAAAAGAAAACACCTTGCACGGGACTGAAAAAAGTGAGACGCAGGGGGTGATGGGGTGTCAACGTTCCAATTTTAGGGTCAGGGGGTATAAAATACATGAGAAACACATAAAGAGGGACATATGAGGATCAAGTCGGGACAGGTCATGACCAATCGTCAGCAGTGGGGAGAGCCACTTCCTTTTCTGAAAAGGGGGGGGGTGTGGGGGAAAAGTCGGGGCAAGGGTAGGGGAGGAAAAAGGAATCGCGGAAGGCAGTCTGAGACACAAAATAGACTGGGAAAGGAGAAAGGGAAACGCCGAACCGAGAGAAGTATGACAGGAAGTAAAGAAAAGGCAACTAGGTTGATTGGGACTGATGACTTTGAAACCGGGAGATAACAGAGATCTCGGAGAACTGGCAAAGGGAAGTCTGTTGTCCCTCATCGAGAGGTGTTTTTGTTCGGGGCTCCCATGGGTCGAGAAGCAGGAAAAAGAGTACCAGGGTTATCTTTGTTCTGTCAAAAAAAAAAAATTGTTTTTTGGGGAGGATGATGAACTGGTGGAGGTTCGGAGGCTTGATCCGAGGGGAGAAAAAAGAATATGATGACTCCAAGGGAATTGGAGTTCTGAAACAAACGAGCCGGGAGGAGAAGACGAGAAAGTCGAAGGGTGTTGGGAAGGGAGTGGAAAGAAGGCCTCCCGCTTTCCCAGGACACCATCTCATGCCGAACGAAAAAAAAAAAGGGAGAACAGGCCAAAGGGGGATTGAAAGGAGCCGGGGAGGTACATTTTTAGTAAGTTCCTTTAAGGTGTCAAAGGTGGTGTGAAGGTTTTCCAGATGAGAAAAGGGGGAAATTAAACTGGGGGCCCTAGGCAGTAGGCTTCGGGGTGACAAGAAGGTGAGGGGGTAATCTGTCGACAGCGAGATCTAAGAACTGAAGGGCCCGAAGACAATGGTGAAAACAAAAAGTTGGGGGCAGTCTGCAGATCACACGGAGAGAACCGACCAACTGGTCGACTGGTGCGCAGTCAGAAAGGTCAGAGGAAGAAGAAACGAAAACAAGCTTCTTCATCTGGGTGGGAGGTGACAAGATTTTCATACTGTGGGGGGACGAAATAGAAACAGAAGAGATCCAACACCAACATGAGGGGGAAGAGGAAAAAGAATTGAATGTGCTAGATGAAGTCTAAAAATGGGGGTAAATGAGGGGGGGACTACTGGTCTCCAAAATCTGAAAAGATTTTTGTTCATCGAACCTTCTGAAGTAAAAAAAGAGGACAGGGAGACAGGTCGGAGTCGTGTCCGGTAGAATTGAGGGCTCTGGCAAAGATCCAGGAATGGCCTTATGGCGTCGGAAAAAAAAAAGTCTGAGGGGAAAGTATGAGAGGGACCATATTAAGCCGAGATTCGGGGTGGAAACCCATAAAGGGATCCCTAATAGTGCAACAAAGTTTTGTAAAGAAGAAGGACAGAACATGTACTATGCAAACGGCACCCAGTGCCCTTGTTCAGACCTCAGAAAGCAAGAGACACTAACCAGGGGAAACTGGGTGAGAACCAACGTGTGGAACTAAACCGTGCATGAGAGGTGCCGTGGACCGCGGCCAAAAGAAACAAATGGCCGGGGGAAAACCTACGACGTGCCGCAGAGCCTAAAGAATAAAAAGAAGGGGGTGTTGTTATACATTCCGGTATGGGAAAGGTTGGTATGGGGGGCAACGTCTTAAAACGAGAAAGAAAACCAGGGGGACCTATATCTTAACTGGGGAAGTAAAAGAAAGCAGGCAACGGGTCAATATGAATGCTCAGGGGGCGAAAAGCCCAAAAACTTAAGAAAAGATGGAAACAAATTTGAACTAAACGTAAAGCGAGGATGGGTTATCTTTAAGGGGGACCATCATGGCAGAACAAGTCACAGTGGAGGGAGGTTCTGAATGGCAAGTAGGGCAGGACAGGGTATGAGCGGGTCTGGGGCCGTGGGAGCAATTACGCGGAGGTACTCCATCGGAATCTACTTTGTTCGCACGCCAGAAGAAGAACGGAAAATTGGGTGCCGCAAATAAACGGATAAGCGATTTCTCAACACCTTTCGGGTTTGTGAAAAGAAACCGGATTCTGATAACGGAGGGGGCGCCGGGGTTGATTCTTCAGAAGGTAATATGCCGTCATTTCTTAAAAAGGATGGGGGGAGGTCAAAGGAGGGGCAAGTATCATAACGAAAGTAAGGGAAGAGGCCAAGAAGACTTGGGATACTAGAAAAATGAAGAGCAGGTGCTTTTGTAGCTTTGCAAGGCGACAAACGAAGGGTGGCGCCAGAAGGGAAGCACACTCAAGTAGCGCAAGGAATCAGTGTAGTTAATGTTATGACGGGGAATGCAAGACCTAAAATGAAAATGGGAAAGGAGGTTAACTAGGGGAGGGGAAGAGTCTTAGCTATTCGTTGAAGCAAAAGGTGGCAACTCAAGCAGATTCGAGGCGCAGGTCGGGGTTTATCTCGGAGTTAAAACGGAACTGAAGCATAGAATAACTGGGGGTCAACGCAAACGAGACAGAAAATGAATACCACGTAGAGAGAAGAGGACTGGAAAATCACCCCCAGAAAAAAATCTTTTGGGGGAACCTGCAGAACGGATGGGGAACGACAACCGCACTGTTTTCAAGCTAGAGGGACGAAGAGGGATCATGGAGCATCCTGTGAAACCATAGAAAAGGAGAGCGGCAAACGAATGGGAAGGCTCTAAATCTGGCTCTATTACCAACCTCTAAAAGTCTAAAGGTGATGAGAAGGACAGAAAAACCAGCTTCCAGCAGAGTAACATCCTTGGACAGATCAAGGCGGGGTGGTATGGTGGTTCCAAAGGAAAAGGGAAACACAAACAAGAAGGAAGGGCACCCCAGGCACTGAAAAAAAAAAAGGGCATACCCGATCAACAACTTCACTTGGACGCTGTCGCCAGCGCCGAAAATGACGAAAGGAAAACTCGGCAAGGAAAAAAGGGACAAACTAGCTAAACGCGGCGGAAAATCGCGATTTCAAAAAAGTGTAGGGGTTACCTACAGGCGTTAGCCTCTTCATCCAAAAACACATCACAGGGGGAAGAGGGCTAAAACAGAAAAAGTCATCAGAAAAAAACTAACGACAGGCTTACGAATCCTCCAACCACCACTTGAGAGGAGTAAAAAGGGAGAGGGGTCGAATGGAAAGAAGAGGGACTGGGGGGAGATGGAGGGAGGAAAGGGGTGAGGTTGATGAACCGCGCGAGGGGTGGGGTATTTAACTGCAGTAACGCCGGGTCAGGGTAACAAAAGACAATGGAAAAGACGAGTAATCCAGAGTTTACAGAAGGGTGAAATTCTTGCACCGATTTTTAGTGCGGAAAGGGACGGCGGGACGAAAGCCGCTGAAGGGTGCTTGGGGGGGGGAAAAAGGACATTCAACAGGGTGGAAAATAGATTGGTTTGTGTGGCTGAAAAACCACGGGGGGGTCAGTGGTGAAATAAAAAAGACAAACGTCGTGAGCTAGAAAGGGGACGGTTGGAGATGGAGCTGGTTGGGGGACTGGGGGGAAAACTGGGCTAAAACTCGGAGGAAGGTTGGGGGAAGTCACGCTCAATAAGTTCCATACCCTATCCAGCAGGAGGGTTCGTAGACGACTTAGAAGGGGTAAAAAACCTGGGTATTCTCAGGAATACAAATATTCTGCTCGCTCTCCTATCGTGAAAAAAGTTTGGGGGGCGTTGGGGAGAAACAAGTTGAGAGGGGGGCATTGACAAGTTTTGGTTTGAGGTATTGGGATGGTTGGGATGAAATTCCAAATAGGCGATCTTTTTTCTTATAGGGTAAGTGAACATAATCTCTTTCAGGGAACGTTGTTGGGTACCGGCCATCGCGACAACACCTCACTCTAATATGTTAATTATAAGGAAAAAACATCACGAAAAAACGGAAAGGAGGGGAAAAGACAAGTGAACGCGACAACTCGTGTCATTTGCAGGATAAATTAAAGACCTACTGAATAAATGAATAGAAGGAGAGTGATGCTGGCGCTTGAAGGGGGCCTCGGTGACACGAAAAAAAGCAAAAAGGCCATGAAGGGGAAGGGCAAAAGATCTTTGTTCCCGAACAGTTCTGGGCGTGTTGATGATACTGAAAGGGAGGCAAAACCAAAAAAGATTTTCAGAAGATGCGGATACAAATTTATCCTTATTCACCATGAGGAAGAGTTTCGAACAAGTAGTGAGGGGAAAAGAAAGGGGGGGGTTGTCCGTCGGAGGGGAGGCGCATCGTGCTTTACCACGAAGTAGCTGCGGACTTGAAAAAGGGCGACAAAGCAGAAGAAAGGAAAGGGGCAGGGGGGGAAGGGACGTGAGGACCCCCTTCCAAGAATAGAAGGCCGATACTGGCCAAGAGCAGACCCTCCGGGGGGGTGGTGGGGGCTGAAGCTGGTAATCGAAATATACTATCGGCCGATACGGTAAAAGTAATTCACTGGTTGACCCAGGGAGAAGGTTGTGGGAGGCTTGAAAAGAACCTAGAAAGCCGAAAGAATATACCGGATCAGGGGGAATGGTCAGGGGAATGGATTGGATGGAAAATGGGTAGAGCGAAAAAGGGAGGAAAAGGTGGCAATTAGCCAGAAAAAACAGTTTTGGGATGGAACTCACAAACAATCCCTTAAGGGTATCGTCGACGAGGAAGGTAAATGGAATGTTGACGGAAATGATCAATACATTTTTTACCTACACCGGGGGAACCCCGTCAAGCTCGAGTGCCGGGCCGGGGGTCGAGTCAGACCCAGGGGAAACAGCCAGGATGCAGGGGATTCATTTCCTTTCAGGGTGAGGAGTGGGAAAACGAAAACTTGCCTGAATAGGTACATTTGGGGGACCGAGAGGGGCGGTTAAAAAGGAAAAAGTTAGGTTGGAAAAAAGTCCTTAGGATGCTGTGGTAATGGGGGGAAAAAAAAAGGGACTGCGTATATGAGACAGCTCTAATAAAAAAAAAGAATCGCTGGAGAAGGGGGTCAGAAGACCACGCTAGGGATTTGAAATGCTGCATATTCTACAGTCGATAAGTAACAGCCCAGAAGAAAACAAGGGAGAACGAGTCATGCGCACGTCAGAATTCCTATAAGAAAAACGACAAAGCTGAATTCCTTTGGCTAGTTTTCCCGGCAGGGGGGTCACCAGGGGGGAAGGAAAGCTAGGGACATCACGGCGGCACAACAACAGAGGGATAAAAATAATGGATGTGGACTCGGTAGTCGGGGACCACAGGGTTGGTAAATGAGGGCACTTAGAAAACAGGAAGCGCTGTCTTTTTCTTCGAGAAGGGCGGACTGAGGGAACCTCAGGGAGGAGGAAGCGTGGGTTCAAAACTACGGGGAGTGATCGAGGGGAGTGCTCAAAGCCTGAGACCATAGGGGTACTGACCAGGATTACATGGAGTTGGGTAGGTAAGAGGATTAAAATTGCAAGACCGTGGATTGGGGTAAAAAAGAAGAATAATGATATTTCAAAATACTTAAGGGGTAGACTGCATTATTCCAACAGCAGGGTAGAATATTACCTGCCGGGGGAAGACGTGGAATGAATATAAAAGTGAAAAAAGGATTCTGAAATCCACCTCAAATTTGGAAACTGTTTGAACGAATCAGCAAAAGGTCCTGGGGTGTGGTTTTAAACTCGGGGATGTCCCCGAGGGCCAGGCAGAACCAATTCAAGATTTCCGATATTCCGATTACGGTAGGGGGTGGTCTAAAAACGGCCAATGAATTTGATTAAAGAGGGGTGTTGATTTGGTACGGGGCTGAACGACTCAAAAACCATTGTCCTATCAATTCAATGAAGCCACCGCCTGCAAGGGATCGGAGTTCTATTGAGCATTGGAAGCAAAAAGGAGAACCGAGAGGGGGGCCTAAGGGAAACTGGGGACCTTTATCAGCCGAATGTCTGTGGAGGGATTGAAGCAGCCTAAAACCAGGGAAAGGAGGGGTCTGAATGGGGAAACCGGTTAAGGCTTATTCAGGGAAGTGTCTTGCGGTTCAGAGCCGAGTTCAAACTGCAGTCAGTAGCGTGTTCTGAAGCTCGAAGAACCGAGATCTGGGGGGAAAAGACAGAAAAATGCAGAAAGAGTATTGTCCACCCCAATTAGTGTTTCATAACCGGTCCTAGAGATCAGGGGAGAAAAAAACGATTGTGGATGAATTACATGTTTGCCGGAAATGCCCTAGTCCCTTGTGATCAGTGGGGGGGGACAGCCAAAAGAGGTAGGCAACACTACCTTCCTGTGATTGTTTTTTAAAAACAATAGAACCTTTATCGAGAATTGGAAGAAGGTGTGGGATTTTGGGAGAGGGTCAACTCGCATACAAAAGAGAGAAGATCACTCTCATCTCAATGGAGGGGGACAGGATGATGTGTGGGGGTTTAAGTTAGGGGATTCAACAAAATGACGATATGGGTAGATTGGTATGGGGGTCTATTTTTTATTTGTCCAAGTCTCGTCTAGAGGGGGGGCAATGGGATGGGCCCCTTCAATAATGATAGCTCTTGAGTTTTAGTAGATGTTCTTAAGAATAACAAACAGGGGGGTATTCAGATTCAAAAGCAACTCCCAGAGGGAAAAACAACTGGAGAAGGACGGATGTCCTCCACCGCCAATCCCGAAACAATGTTTGCCCGGGAGGGGGAACCAATCTTGTTGGGGGGGGAAACATCAACTCCACACTAAAAGTGGCAAGCCTAGTATCAAGGGGGAAAACTTGTTAGACAGTATGAAGCGATAACAAAAAGGAACTTAGATTCCTTACACCCGATTTTGAGGCAGGAAAGGTAAAAGAGGGGGTCAACGAAAAGGTGTACAAACGCTAGAGAAGATTGATCCAGATTCACATCAAACAACCACAAAAGGGGAAATCAGCAACAGAAAAAAAGGGGAAGAAAGGTGGGATGGGGTGTTGAGGTAAAGAACTTACAAACGGGGGGCACGCAACCAAAGCGTGTGCAACCGGGTGCGGGGGAATGTCATTTGTAACAAAAGGGAACAAGGTCACATGCCGGTCACACCTCGGTCACTTTTCCCTTGAGGGAGACACGCGGACAGGCCAAAGACCCAATTACAAAAAAAGGCGGATTTAACCAACGCGATGTGCATTGTCACTGGACGTGGGGGAGAACAGCGTCCTGGCACGTCAATCCCCGCCTAACATCAAGCGCCAGAGCGGGCACTAAAAAACAAACAATATGACACCAAAACAGCGAAGACAGGCACGGAAA
>Ga0179593_1409917_pt1 | contig 10194 bp, 8 predicted proteins | sample CZODoug2_1_08_16_FD_185931 | JGI IMG/M metagenome (GOLD analysis project Ga0179593, IMG submission 185931) | Vadose zone soil fungal communities from Angelo Coast Range Reserve, California, USA - CZODoug2_1_08_16fungal (PacBio error correction) | ecosystem: Environmental > Terrestrial > Soil >...
ACAAAGAAAAAGGGAAGAGAAGTCGCGGGACTGAACAGGAGATGTATCCATGGGCCCAGCTTTCCGCAGACTTCGAGCGGGTTCCTCGAATGGATAACGACGTCGACGTTGCCCTCCGGCACTTCATTCTCTTTCATGAAAGATGGAGGAACGAGAAACTTAAAAAAAATGATCAACTCCAAAAAGGAACACATCCTATTAGGGAAAGGGGGGAGAGGAGGGAGTCAACTGAGCCGGGGGGGAAGAGAGAAATTATTAAACGCCTACAAGGCTTTTGAGTAACGTAAAAACGGCAACCGAAAGTCGAAGGTGCAGAGTTTAGGGAAGTTCGTGGGGAGCGAAATCACGACCGTTGTGCTCAGGGTTAACAACTGCTAGAAAAGGGCAGTTGTAAAAAAAACCCGCACTCAAGGTCACCAAGGCCGAAGTTGAGTCGTTCCAGATGAGAAAAGAACATCATTGAACTCGTCTAGACAGATACCTAAGCGTGGGAGACCTGAAGGGGAGGGAATCGGGGGGAGGAGGAGGAGGAGGGAACGGCCTGTTGTGACGAAAAACGTTGGAACGCGTCCAATAAAAAAAAAAAAACTGGCAGCCAATTGCGACGGTAGAAAATCGAGGTATCCCATTCGTGGACACAAGGATATTTAATAAAACCGGCCGTAACCGTCACCCGACGAACGGTGAGAGGAGGGGATGAAATTCTCAGGTAGGGAGAGCCCGGCGTGAAATATAGAAAGGGGACCATCCCGGAAAGGGAAAGAAGGGAAGCCTACCCGCGGGGGATAGGAGGATAGTGGGAGCTTTTAAAGAGTGATAGAGAACCGACGTTTTTGATGCCGCGGGAGGAGACAGGGTTCGTATAAAATTAGAAAAGGACGGTGTAGACCAGTTTTTTCGTGCTCCAACTGGGGGGAAAGGGGATCGTCAAAGAGCTGACAGAAAAAGGTCGGCACCGTGACAGAAAAAGTCTCCCGTCCACACCCAGTCAAAGGAAGGGGGCTATGGCACCATAAAAAGTACTAAAGGGAAGAGTAGGGAGACATCCGCTCGGGACCCTCGTTAACAATTGAGTGAGAGAAAAATTGACGAAAACAAAGGGAGGAGCGAAACAGACGAGGAGGAGATATTGGTGCTGCAAGAAAGTGGGGGGGGTGACAGCCCACACATTCAAACGACGGCGGCTGGAACCAAATCTTAGATCTTCCGTCAAAACAGCTGGTTTATCAGGTCCGTGGCAAACAGAAAAACGTAATGGAACATTGGGGTAGACCCTTTCATTGAGGTAAAAAGGGTTTTGGGAAAGGGGTGGCCGTGAATTGGGAAGTCAACAATGGGTCGATGGCAAAAGTGGTGGCGAACCCATTAGTGGGCTGGAATAAGTTGCGGTAATCCAAAAGGTGGGGACTACTGAGGCCAAAGAGAGGTGCCGTCCTCCCAAGAGACTAGGGGGGGGGGGGGACGCAGGTAAGAATTTTAGGTAAAGGCCCCGAAATAAAAGAACAAACCCGTTCCTGCAGCGGATCGGATCCGAAAACGGCAGCAAAGGTGTATTCGCGGGGACAGTCGTGAATGTTCATCGTCCAAAAAGGAAGAGAGGTTTTTATTAAAGAAAAAGGGGGGGAGGAAGGGGACCACCAATCGAAGAAAACCACCGGTCCATTAACAAGGGGGCACCGTCCTTGGGCTCTTTTTTTGCGGTGATAGTAACCGTAATAAAACTCCGGGGAAGAAGGAAAGATTCTCCGTGCAAAAGAGGAAGCGTAAGGAAAGGGGGGGGTGGTCCACCACATGCCGAGGGAAGAATTGACAAAGCAGGGGTGAGTTCCTGATGCCACACATCCGCTTGTGGGCTTCTGCTTTTCGACAAAAAGTCGGATGATGGAAAAAATAAATCTAATTCGAAGTAATGAAGAGGGAAACCGTAATGGAAGTAAACCAGGAAACAAGTAAGACAGGAAGGTGGTCCACCACTGGAAATCGGCGATGCCTAGCAGAAACAACGGACACCATGATAAACAAAGGTCAAGATGAATTAGAAAAAGAAGAAACTACGGAGGAAAAGGAAGATAAGACGCATCACCCATCAAAAAATACAAATGTTTGCGACAGGGAGTAGCGCCCAGCAGCCGAATGTCGGCCACAAGTCCACGCACCAAGAGAAAACAACAGTATGAAGAGGGAAGGGAAAATGGAATGGGACGGACTAAACAACATTTCCGGCTTGAAAAAGCGGATGTTTCGTAAAACTACGGAACTATCAAACCGCTCTTGTATGTGTTCGAATCACAAACGTGTCTGGCGGGCAGTCAAAGAAAAGGACCATAGAAACACACCCCCGAAAACGCCTCATTAGGGACGTTATCCACACGTTCGGAAGGGAGGTTGGTAAAAGACACTCAACGCCTGGAGGAGGAGAAAGACTGTATGTCAAGTAAAAAAAAGGAAATTGACTCGTCTCCGGGTAGCGAGAAACCTCGTCGCTTGGGTATCCGACTCTCCCATTTTGCCTGGCAAATAAATTGAGGGCGGCGGTAACAACGGAGGTAGAACCCTGAAAAGGGGGGAGTGAGATTGGTCATATCAGAGAAGAAAGAATAGTATGGGGGGTTAAAAAAATATGGGAAACACCTGGGGTTGGCTCATAACAAAAGCCAGCCCGGCCGGAAACCGGGTGTGAATTACCTCCATAAAATTTCCAAGCCGGGAGGGAAAATAACGGAAAACGTGTTAAGAAAAAACTCGAATTAACTTTCCGTCGAAGGGGGAACGGTGCGAAAGCAGTTGGCTTAGACCAGGCAGAACGAAAGGTTCAAAGGGGGGGCAGGTTGCCTGCGGGCCTGGATACGGTCCCTCAAGGGCGAAATAAACAAGAAAGAAACGTCATAAAAGAAGGGGAGGGAAAGGAAAAAACCAGAGGAAAAACTTATCCAAATGGGAAAAAGAAGTCGAGCCATGCCAGGTATATGTATCGAGAGGCGGGGTCGAAGTAGATAGAGGGAAAACTTGGAACGTCGGACCGTTTGCTGTAACCAGGCGGTGACGCAGCGCGACGACAAAGGATCAACCGTCTATCGCAGGGCGGGGGCGGGTTCGGCGGAACCAGTATCTGCTTTGGGGAAAGGAGAAACAGGAAAGAACACTACGAAACCAGAAGGTGCGCCCTTCGAGGCCGGAAAACAGTCAACCAGAGGAGAACTGTTAATAATGCTTTGCCAAGCCAAAGGGACTCGCTTACCGTCGGTGCAAATGCGACAACCTGCATGTGGCAGATCACCAAGTCTCCCACTCATCCACAGAGGGAAGAGGCGCTGGGTATTTCGCTCAGGGTGGAAGAAAGCGAAAGAAGATCGCAGGAAAAATGGGTCGAAGGGTGTCGTCCACGGAATCACATGGCAGACGCGACCATCCGCCGCACGAGGCGAACGTGGAAACAGAGTTAGACAAAAGAAAGCCATCTATAAGAAACAAAAAAAGGATGAGGAAAGGTTGGGGGGCGGGTTGAGAAAGAATGGAAACGTTCGCGCTTTGCGCGGTGATTTGGTCTACCGTCTGCCTGTCGGGAATTTGTGCGCTCCACCCGGGGAGAAGAGGGGGGGGGGAAAAGGAAAGACTGCTTTGCAAGAGGGGGAAGGGGGGAGGGGGACAACTCAATCCGAGCGGGGCTTGTTGAGTTCGTGATCGCACTAGGTCTCGCATTGAAAAGAAAGTACGCGCGTCAATAGTGAATTCAAAGCATTATAAAAGGGGAGAGAGGTTAACTGAATAAAAGAGATAAGTAGCCACTCGGACTGTTCCGAAGATGAGTGTCGAAGGGGAAAACCGCCTACAAGTCGGGTGCACGAAGAAAGGACCGCTTTCGACTCAGAAGGGGGGAAAGGCATTTTAGAATAGAAAACTGACAGCGGTAAGACCACGTCTAACGACGAGAACGTCTCCGTCTAATCGGAACATAGCGCGAAGGACCTCTCCGGGAACTGGCTCTACTTGATTACGACGAGGGGGGACTCGGATGGGAATGGGACCAAGAGGCATTTTGAAAAAAAGCGGAGAGCGAAGAGGACGAAACTTATAAGAGGCCAATGCAGCCTCACCTTCCCAACCCTAAGCGGAGGGTGGAGTACGGGAGGAGACAATTCCTTGGGCGCAAACCAAAGGGAAAAAGAACGTTCAGAACTATGTAAACATCTCTACGAAGAGTAGCTTGACTATGGGGGAGGGGAAGCAAAACTTGTGCGGAACGGCTGGGGAACCAAAAAGGTGGTCCCGAGAGGGCCACATGTCCGTCGGTCCGATCAAACTGCCCCGAACGGGAAAAGGGTTTGAAAAACTTAAAGGAGCGATGAAAAGAGTTGAGGGTCAGAACGAGGTATAAAAGCAAACTGGAGCGGCGGATACGACGCGGGATTCGCGGAAAGGGACAAGTTTCAATCTGTCCCTGTGCTTGAGAAATAAGATGGCTGCCTCAAGGGAAGAGGGAGGTGGGAAAAACTACACTGAGAGGGGGGATCAAGAAAGAAGTAGAATTGGTGAGAGGAAAAGTGTTGTGAACCCGCAATAGACCCGTTTGGGATAGAAACACCGCGGGGTTTTTGCTCAGGCCTTATGTTACTAAAATCGGGGGAATCATCAGGAAAAGGTGGGAAAAGACAAAATCGCCATGTGTAAACTCGATCAATAGGGTGCTCGGCTCGGGAGTGGGCAGGGGAAAGAAAGGAAAGGGAGGAGCCGCTGCTAAAAGGAGAAAAAAAACAGGCTGTCCTGAGAAGCTTGTGCTGTCGCCGATCTGAAACGAAAGTTGTTTGCCGAACATGGTGTTGGCGGGGCATAAAAGAAGGTTGGTCGGGGGGAAGGGAGAATGCTACAGGGGGGGAAATCTCCCTCGTATGGGCCAGGGGAGTCCTGCGTAGTGACCAGTTGGCCGGACCTGGAACGGTGTCAATTCAGGGGGAAGAACGTGAGGAGAGGGACAATCACGATAAGGAAGGGACTTGGGCAGAAACCGACCAAGAATGGCAGGCATTGCAGGAACTGCACAAAGATCGGGAAAGCCGGACCTTTCGCGTCTGAATGTGGGGGGAAAAAAAATGGACCCGAAAGGGGAGGGAGGGATTCACTATGTCCTAAGGACCGGGTGTGGAGCTGTTTATCTCAAAGCACAAGACCTAACGGGGAGGGTTACTGGCACGACTCGAAAGGAAAGTTGTTCAGTAAAGGGGGGGGGGGCGGGGAAACCGGAAGAAGGAATCAACACATCTATCCTTTCGGAGTGGCGAGAAACTCACCGACGAAAGAGAAAAGACACCGTCTTTCCTGTCGTAATCCTGAGATCTTGCCACTACGGAGAAGGGAGGGGGAAAATCGTGCAAAACGTTGGACGGAAAATTCTAAAGAACCAGTTCAGGAGAAGAAAGTGGAAAGACGGCTACCGCGATGACCGCAGCAAACCGGTGAAAAAACGGTATTACCGCAAACTTTCCCGCCACAGGGCGTCACCACACAAAGAGGGAACACGAACATTGGGGAAACCAAAATCAGGAACAGAGGAAACGTTCCTGTCAACGGGTCTGAACAAAGGGCCTGACGTATGTGGGCGTTCCACGGCCTGAGAAACAGCTGGGGCAGATCTCAGATTTCCGGGAAAACCGGAAAGGGGGGGGGGGGCACCACCACCAAATTCAGAAAAAAAAAACAAAAGGGTTTGACGAAGAGAGTGTGGTTGCGGGGGAAAACAAAAAAAAACTACGAACGCCTCAATGTTAACGGAGGGGGGGAGAGCGGTCAATGACGACCCTAACGTCATTGCGTCTTAAAAAGGGGTAACGCAGATAGGAAGAGGGTGCATTCCGAGTAACGGGAGGAAAATGCTCGATCAACTAATTTGCTAATCGATGACGGGGAATGAACGGGGGAGCCGACCACCGGGTCTACACCGATTTTCTCCGATGGGGGGGGTGGAGAACGAACCATGAAGAATGAAGAGTCTCCTGCATCCAACTCGGGAATTGGGGGAGAGATATAAGAGGAAAACTGCTATGAATCGCAGCCCCGGAAGTCCTAAGGAGCGGCATGCTTCACTGCATAAAAGGACTGGGACACGGTGAGAGGGGAAAAAAAAAGTGAACCTACAGTAAAAGGGGAAATAAGAACCCAAATTTTAAAACGGTCGTGGACGGCGACGCCGTGGTGAATTCCATCCGAGGTAGGGGTAGAGGCTACGGCTCCAGTGTCGACGGAAGCAATTGGTCGTCCCGTAGTGAAAAAGAGAGAGGGAAAAAGTCCTATGTCCCAAGGGGGAAAGGCACGAGTCGATTCGTAAATACGAAAACCTGAAGAGAACTCGAAAAAAGCGTCAGTTCCTGCCAAAATGAATAGGGATGCTAGACGAGTTCAATGGGCGTTGCTTAGGGAGAAAGAACCCTTCGCGAGGGGGTTTGTAAAAAAGGGCTTCATTGAAAAAATGCCCCTAGTCCATATCAAGGTGGGAAAAGCACAAAGGAAATGTTCGTTCAGGCGACGACACACCTGCGCAAATCGCCGTCGCGATCGGGAGAAAACAACGTACCTCAAAGCCTTGTCTTAGGTGAGGAATTTCTCGATTAGCCACATTCTCCTATAAAGGACAAAAAAAAGGGGAGCTCTAAAGGAGGTCGTGGGGGGGGGGAAAGAAGGGGAAGGGGTTACTCCGGTAACCTAAACTCTGGTCAATTACCGAGATTGGGGGAAGATTTCCACTCCGTAGTGTGGAAACATTCGCGACCCAAAGAGTGCGCCAGAAAGCTGGGGCATCGAACGATGGAATCTCAATTCGCTGAAAAGAGAAGTAGAAGGGTCTGTGTACTCGAAAAAAAAAAGGGAGAAGGGGAAGAAAAGGAGACGGGCACAAAAAATTCACATCGATGCCACTGTCGGCCGCACTTTAGAGAGGGCAGGGGGTCCGCGAATGATCCCCACTCACGTCACTACTGGGGGAAAAAGCAAGACAGCTCTGTGGAAGGAACGGTTCGGTGGTGAAAAGAAACAAAACAATGAGACAAAGAAAAAGAAAGCCCGAGGCGCGGTACACAAACGGGTGGCCCGTACGCTTCTTCGGCTCCTGTGAAGGAGCCATTATCCTCCACGAACCGAAAAGGATTTTGAGGCGGACTTTTCAAGAACCGGAAGGGAAAAGCAGAGAGGGCGGCAGGGCAGGAGGGAGACGTCAAACCGGCTTGTTCAGTGTTTCCCATGAAAAACTGGGGGAAAAAGTGGCGAGTTTTCCCACCAGCCGCTCGTCCACCAAGGCGCAGAAAAGGGGGAGGGAGACCGATCAAACGCAGAAGGAAATCAGTCTATCCGATACTATAATTTGGGAAAAAAAATGCCGGCTGGATCGAGACTTCAGTATTCTTCTTCGAACGATCGACCAGGAGGGTGGGCTCTGCACTTTAGGTGAACCGATTCACAGAGAAAGGAAAGAAAGGAAAGAAACACGACTGAAAAAAGGGACTCGTACCTGGCTTTTAACAACACCTCGTATGGAATTGCAAACGGCCGTCGCCGAAAAAGGACCGTGATATGAGGATTACTCAGGTAGGTCGTCACGAACTAAGGGAAAAGGAGAAAAAAAGGTCAAAGTAACCTGAAAAGAATGGGAAGACTGCACTCTGGATAGGATAATTCGCGGGGGGAGGCTTAATTTCATCAGGGCAGTGGATAGAGAATGGCCGACGGTTGGATGGCGACGATCGGCGGACTGGTGGATGAGAACAATTCCCTGATTCTGAGGGGTGAAAGGTGAGACAATTGGGGAAGGAGAAACGTGAGACGCAATCTCATCTGACTGCGAAAGGGGTAGGAACCTTTCGTTAACCATGCCGAGAAGGTCTCGGCCGTCCAAAACAGGAAAGATCGGCGATGAAATCTCGCAAGTACGCCAGGCAGCGTTCTGGGAAGAGGAAAGGGAAGATCTAAAAAGAGGCAAGGGATCACGGCATGTACAAACAAGTTATGAACGTCGACCCTACCTAGGGAGGGACCATTGAGGGTGGGGGGGGGGGAGGCACATGTGTTGTTTGCCAGCCACATGCCGACGGTGGGCGGCCCGGCAATCTGAGATAAAAAACACATCTGGTTTGAAGGCCGGGAAGGGCAAACGACAAAAGGAAGGGCCAGGGAAAGGGTGGTCAAAAAGGCAGTCTTAACGGGGTGACGGAGGTGGCCGGCAGGGTGCCAACACATGGTCATGGCCATCATTGGTTGGGAAAAGTGAGTGGGAAAGATTAGGAACACCAAAGAAAAAGGGATCTGAAAAACGCACGCGGAGCCCGTCGCCCAACGCCGGACAATTGGTCAATCAAAGGGGGTCGCCTTTGCGAAGGGAAAAGACACGAAACAAAGAGGAACGGAAGAGATGGCAGAGCTAGGAGCAGAACGAATAAGGATCGCGAGGGTTCCCCGTCGGTGAGGGGAAATCTCCACGGACCATAATGGTGATGAAGAGAACATCGACGGCCAAACACCATCGACGAAAATGAAGGAAGCTAGAAAACACTGTGAGGAGCATTTGGGGAACTTGTGATAAAAACGAATCCACACTCCGGTGAAGATTGCCTCTCTCGTAAATAAAGGAAAGTTTGGAAACACGGCGCGGAAGCCGCTACCGAAGGGGGACAGGGAACGGACAGCATCCGCTTTTGGGGGGGAGGACTGCGGTTCTACGAAAAGACAGACGGGAGCATGGGGAAAAAAATACCTATTCGCGGCAGGATCCCATCTTGACCCTTCATGTCCGTCCCCACAACGAAGACAGAAGTCACCTGCAAATGAGGGCCGTCGCAGTAGCCGAACGGCAAAAAAAGAAAAAAGGAGCGGAAAAGAAACACAACGGAGAAAGAAAAACTGCTCCTACGGGTGGAAAGGTAGAAACCAGCAGGACAGCATGTTTTTCGACCGGGGGGCAAAAGCGCATCAAGCCGGAAGGCACCTTCACGCCAAAGACGAGAAAGGGACGCCTTACAATTTAGGATGGAGGGAGGTCCAAAAGGAGTTATTGCGACACTAGGTGGGGCGGAAATAACTGCCCTAGCAAACCACCGCTCTGGCTTTCGAGGGATCAACGGGCTATGCTGGCTTCACTCCAAGAAAAAAAAGTCGACACAAAAGAAAATCCGCCCAGTTTTGGGCCGGGGGTAACTGGAAGGCCGTTGTGGGGGAAAAAAGAAAAGGTTCAGGCGAACATCGGTATGTCTCCACACAGGCCAGAATGACACTATCATATGGATCGCGAATCCCCTAATCGCGTATCCGCCGTCTCAAGGGGGGAGGAAAGGGGTAAACGGTGCTTAGGGAAACTTGGGGAGGTCGAAAAAGAAGGGTCCCCAAGGGAACGCGGGCAGATCGTGATCAGAACCAGATCTTACCTTGGTGGCCCTATGGGAACCACACCTGTTGGGATAGAAAACAAACAGTAGGAAAGGGGTAGGGAAGGATCTAAAGTAAGAGGGACCACGCGCCGAATCCTCGGCGGCATCCGTGTTTTCGAACCCTCGTTAATGAAACGTTCCGTCGAAGGTTAGTGCGAACTTCATTGCAGGGATCATCGCTCCTAAGAGGGGGGGGGGCAAGGAACGGCTGCTGGGAATCGTTATACTTTCAAAACTTCCAACCACTCGCTGACGGCACAGGAGAACAGTACTCCGCGTCGTCTCCTCCGTAGCAACTAAGGAAAAAAAGTGCCCATAATTGGACGAGAAGGGAGGTCGTCGAGGCTATAGGGGAAGTTCCGACGGAGGAGACGTTGTCTGACCGCGGTCCGGCTCGCGAGTCACATGCCGTCCCCGGCTATCGCATGAGACGGGAAATGCGGAACCCGAAGGGAGGAGGGGCTGGAATTATCCAATAAATAAAGGAAAACAATCGCGACAGGCTGCGAAAAAGAGCGCTTTCCAGCAGCACCTCGATCAAGGTCTAAGCTTTGAACAAAGCCTATTGCGCGCGTACCGTCATTTCACAATAGAGACCAAACTGAGGGCGGAGAAAAAACGACCACCAGCAACCTAGGAAAGCCGGATTCTCTACTATGGAAGAGGAAACGACTGAACACGCAGTATCGGCGTGACCACGTTGAGGTCGCCGGGTGAGCGGCAAAGTCCATCGACAGGAAGAGACATCACCAACAAGAGGACAACCCGTTTCCCAGAGTTCTCAAGCCGC
>Ga0179593_1456523_pt1 | contig 10194 bp, 10 predicted proteins | sample CZODoug2_1_08_16_FD_185931 | JGI IMG/M metagenome (GOLD analysis project Ga0179593, IMG submission 185931) | Vadose zone soil fungal communities from Angelo Coast Range Reserve, California, USA - CZODoug2_1_08_16fungal (PacBio error correction) | ecosystem: Environmental > Terrestrial > Soil >...
TCAAACTCAGGAGCAGAAAGGAAAAATCGATACTTTCATTCGCTGTTGGAACGGGAATCGGGGGGCTGGCCGTCAAGTTTGGGGCCCATGAAACGCGGGTTGAAGAAGGGAGGCGGTAAGTCGGGCGCTTCTAATAATCACAATGGGTGGGGGAAAGAAGGAAAGTGTGACAGGAGAAAAGGGGGCAGGAGGGCTGCCGAGGGGGGAAGAGGAGGCGGAGGGGATGGGCAGTTTTTAGAGCAGTCAGCCACAGACCATCAGCCGTCATTGTCGTCCAAGAACTACGCGGCGCGGGGGTTGGACAGGGAAAAGGAAGCGGCCTGCGCCCCGTTCAGGATCAGGTCGCTTGGGAAAGGTTACGCGAAATGTTCTAGCGGAGATTGGCGGATGCATGAGAAAAAAGAAAAATGCAGCGCCAGCGACTAACAGGGGGAGAGGAGGGAAGGGTCAGACCGTTTGCTTGATGACTTAAGAAAAGGGTGGGGAATACCGAAACCGAACGAGAAAAAAACGATTGTGGCGATTTTTCGGCAGACCGGATGACGGGAGGGAAAAAATCCCGCAGTTAAAGGGACGAGATTAAGGATTGGTTTATAGGCGCTTCCGAGATGGGCAGAACAGAATGCCCCGGGTGCGAATTCGCGGGGCTTACTTGGACCCGCAGAAAAGGTCCATAGGTTTCATGAGATGGATGTATGTGAGATCGGGGGGAAGGGACCCTAACGGACAAATGTGGGTTGCTGAAGTCCGAGCGCTCCTGATGATCGGGGAATGGGGGGGGCATAAAGGACAGGTACAACCACATAAGGAGGAAGGGGAGCCGTTACGTGTGAATTAAAGAGAACGATTTTCATTGATGAGGGTCGGTGGTCGGATTTTTGGGGGGAAGGGCAAGAACGTCAAGGTTGCGGAAAAGTGACAAGGAAAAAATCTACAAGAATCGAGGCGGACTAAAAAAGGACGGGGTCATTGTGCCGAAACCGCCCGGGGAAGGACAACACTGTAATAGGTCACTCAAACAGTTCTTGGGGGGGCTTTGAATCTCGAAAAAAAAGGGAGGAGAAAGTTATGCGGTCAAGCTGGCGGAAGACTTCAAAAAGGGAGGACACGTTCAAGCGTATTTCAGAAAATCAGTCTGGAAAGTCACCTTTGATTCAAGGGGGAGGTCCAGAATGCAAATCAGAGAGCTCAAAGATGGGTAGGGGAAGGAAGGGGAGGGGGGCAATTGGGGGGCGCTAGGCAGGGAATGACGAGTGTAAGGTTGATCCTCTTCGCGGGGGGAAAATTGAGGAAAGGCAAGAAATTCGCTCCGCCATTGGGGAGGGAGGTACTTTTTATTAGTGAAAGGAGTTGGACATAGGCTGACGGCAAGAAAGGATTTCCTCGTCAAGAGAAAGAAAAGCCAAGAGCTACCGAACCTGGAGGAAAGAAGGAAAAGAGGAGCAGCCCCCGGACGAACCAGGCCGTCAGTTCCGAAAAACGAGGAGTCACGATAAAACGGAACCTACTTTTTCTTCCGAAAAAGGGAGCGCGGATGTAAAGAGAGGATTGAGTTTCAGGAGGAGGAGGTGCAAAAGGGTCATGGGAAACATCAGCGACGAAAACGACCGGGAACTAAACGAAGCGCAGAGAGGGTATTTGAAGGGGTAAAAGAAAGGGTGGGGGGGCCCCGAGAAGAAGCTTGTAAATGGTTTCCACGCGGACCGCCATGACCTGGATCTTGCTCTCTGCCGAGACGCGATCTGCGCGCGCTAGAAGCGCAAGGAGACGGGTCGAGGATCAGGGAGAAGGGGGAGGAAAGCTTATCGATGTGCTGGTTGCTGAAAGCCAGTCCCAGGCGAACGCGGGTGTGCTGAAAAAATTCAACGAAAAGAACTGGCGGTCCAATTTTTCAAGGGCGGGAAGTTTCGCAGAGAACGGCCTAGTAACAGGCTTAGACAGGTTGTATGAAGCATGTTCAGGAAACGGGGCAGGAAGGGACGCGCCCAACCGGGGAGCAAGAGAAGCACAATTCGAACGACTGATAATCATCAGAAGTTCACACCCGCTTTAACACTTTAACAGCGGCTTTGGCGAAAGAAGGGAAGCGAGTTATGGGGGAGTCGGGGGGAGGGGGAGCTGGGTCAGCTGGCAGGTTCAAGGAACTGCGGGCAAGAACGCTCGATCGTTGGTCGGGGGCCAGCAAGCGGGGACATTCATGTCGGAAGGCGATTGTGTCTTTGGTCCGCAAAGCAGGTGGAGGAGGGAAGAGGAGGGGCACTTTTCCGGAAATGAAGCACTGCAACGTCGGAGCACTAGAACTTGCGGACAAGAGCAGATTTTTCAGATACCATGTCGGAGTCGGCCTGCATGTCGTAGAGAAGAGGTCACCAAAACTGGGGATCAAAGGGGGGGGCGGAGCTCAATGCGCGACCAAAGAGGGTATAGTCATTCTCGCAAGGGGAAGAACAGTGAGGGGCTTTGTTCGAGGAGGGGGGGAAGGAAAGCGACTTCCGCAGTTATTCAGAAGGAAAGATACGCCCAGGCAGAAGAGGGTGGAAGAGAGGGGGCAATCAACAACAACTTATTTGAAAGAAGATAGATGCACCAAGAACCTTAACAACCATTAGGAGAAACGGGAGGAAAAGGCGGAGAACTGCACGTCGAGACGCCCTGAACTAAGAGAAAAGCTCACGCGCGACGAGGAGCGAGGAATGGACTAAAGGCTTTTGGGAGGGGGGGGCCAGGCAGACTTGACTCGCCTGACAATACTGGTCGAAGCTCCGCGGCCAGATCTTAAACCTGCGCCAACTAATTATCTAAAGGGGAAGGGGAGGCTTCCGCTGGGGCGAAAAGTTATGGGCGGGAAATGAAAACGAAAGGGGGGGAAAAGCCGCAGACAACTCCTCCTAGGAAAAAGTGTAGGAGAACAAATAAAATCTAAGTTCGATGATGCAAAGGGAAAACGGCCGCGAAAAATCGATCGATAGGAAGAGTCATAATGGAAAAGCGCTGGCAAGACGACCACCGACCGCGCAAGCCAAAGGGAGAAGAAAAAAGGGAACTCGCTGCCGGAGCGACAATGCTGTGTCAAGGGGGGGGGGAAAGGGGATGGTGAACTGAGGGGGACCCGGAGGAATCAACCGCCGCTGGACGAAAGGGGTTGCGAGGCGGGAATCTGGCTATTGGACGTGCGCGGGAGGCATAAAGAGTCAGAAAAGGGGACCCAAATTGTCCTCACTCCGGGCGGCCGAGGGGAGAGGCAAGAAGGAAAACGGGGCCGAACAATGGTGAAAGGCACTGCTGGTGAGGCTAACAACATGACGACGAAGGGACTGGGGGTAAGTCAGCAAGGGGTGTCCGGCGTAAGACCGTCTAATCATTAAATGACAGAAACGGCTGATGAAAAAAAAGGTATCGCGAAATAACGCGGAAAGATTCAACGCTCTAGGCTGGGTCCGGCGCCGAAAAAATAATAGGGGCCCTGTCCGGGAGGGTGGCTTGTAATTCAAGGACAAGAACAGATTGGCTACGGTATAGGGAACTGGGTCGTCTTGCAGTCCTGCAAACCTAAAACGACCTCAGCAAAAGCCTAACGAAGCGCGCGACCTCTACGCGATCAGTCAAAGACTAGAAAAAGAAGGGGCTGATACACGGAGTGAGGGAAATGAAAAGGGGAACTGGCCGGGCATCCCATCAAAAAAGCGATGTGCGCTTCAATGTCAGGTAGATTATCGAGGAAGTTTCTCGACCGGGATGTTCTTGGGACTATAAGCTCAGGAAGAAAAGCGCAATAACAACCCTGAAGCCAGCAAACTAACGGGAAGCCAAGCGAAGTGCTGGCCTGTTGTAAGAGAAACGAAAGAGAAGAATCAGGGACAATAGCGCGGTAAAAAGAATTGCAAGCCGGCGAAAAATGAAAGAAGGACTGCTCGTCTATGTCTTGAGAGAGGGAGGTAACATATTCACAGGAGGAAGAAGGAGGGAAAGGGAACACTCGCGGGGAGAAAAGCCGATCCGGAAGTAAGATTGTGTCATTCCTAGTAGATCCGAGACCGGAGAAGGAGAAAGGACAGAAAGGGGGTAGGAGAAGGTCTGAGAGCCTCTCAACGAGTTGAAAGAGGAGAGCAAACTCAAAGAGGAATCTAAGTGTGAAAAAGCGGACTGGCTGAAAAATACCAAAAGCTTTATGAGCCCTAGCGTGGGAGGAAACTTGGATGAGGCTTGCACCCGGGCGGCTGTCCTACCCGGACGCGGGAGAAGGTCAAAAAAACACAAACGAAAAGAAAAACTAACCAAAATCAAAAACAGGGCTAAGCCCGCTCACGCCGTAAAAGGCGAACTTTTTCCGCCCGATGGGATCACGTTGGCACTGCTGGAAATTCCCTCGATCAAAGGAAAGAGAGGAAAATCAGAAAACACACAAGGGAGGGAAGAGAGGCTTCCCAAGGACAAGGATCAAGGACGGGGGCGCCCCCTGGGGGAGTGCAATACGCATAAAAAGATTAACGGCGGCAAGGGAGAGGGGCAAAGAGAGGAAGAGGGAAGATATGTCCTTTTCAACGCCCGAGATGCTGGGATAGGAACTACCTTCATCCGGTAGAAAAAAGAAGAAAAAAGCTCTCGAGTCCTTCATGGCAAATCTGCAGGAAGAAGCAAGGTCATACATAAAAAAGAACGCGCCCACCTGAAACATCGCATCGGGGCGATTTGGAATGTTTCAACTTGAGAGATAAAAAAAAAAAACGAATCAAAAAAAAAAGCTTCCGCCAGGTGAGGGGGACGCAAAGTGAGCAACTCGGCACATAGAAGAGTCCGAGCGTCGAAAGCGGAGACCGAACCGCCTGAAGCGGCTCCTCGCACCCGCGCGGAGTTCAAGGGAACGAACGAAGGATGATCGGAGTAAACGTGACACGACAAAGGAACCGGAAAAAGAGGGGACAGCACTTTCCATAATGCGGCGCATCTTCCCAATAAGGATTAAACCCAGGGGCGGATTATTCGCAGCAGGGAAAACCGGGAAGCAGCCAGGGGCTAAGCGATGGGAAGAGGCGGGAAAGAGACGGGGAGATCCGGAATACGGAAAAAGGGAAGGAATGAAGTAAGTCGATGATTCTGAGACCTTCGTTTCGCGACTAAAAAAAGGGAAGAGACGCGAAAACAAAACAAAGGGGGAGAGAAAGAGGCAAAAGGAGAAGAAAAAAGCACATCCCGAAGGAAAAGCTTTAGGGGATTTCCGGATAATCTTGGGAAGGAATTGATATGCCAGCGTATGGGGGAAATGCCATTAACTGTGAAGGAAAAGGCGTGGAGAAGGGACACCCAAGGGTTTATCATCTTCGAAGAGTGTGAAGATGCGCAGCGGAAGAAAAGTCTGCCGGGGTTTGGAAAGAGGGTATTGTGGCCGTGCACGTTAGAGAGTAAAAAAGCCAAGTCAAGAAGGAAGTTTCGTGGAATACAGCAAAAGGGTGTGGCGCGACCGAGAAAGGGTTCGTGAGCAGGACCGGCACATTCGCTCGGTCAGAAGCTGGCCGTGCCCGAGTTGAAGCAAGTGGAAAGACGCGGCAGAGATATGAAAAAGGCAGGAGAGGGGGAGTTCGAACCTAACCTATCGCCTCGAGGAGCTGGGGCAGGGGGGGAAGAGGGCGGCTGGTCACGGGAATGGGCGAACGAAAGTGTGGAAAGAAAAAACAGCCGGGCGAAAGCTATTGGGGGTGAGGGAGCGCTACCAGGGAGGAAGGTTCACTATCAACCCGGCCCCGCACGGGGCGGAGACGCCTTCTTTTCTTTACAAAGGCACGCGCTTAAAAAAGTCCGTAAGGCCGCCGATTCGATCGGCGATGGCGGATGACCTCCCACTCCGGAAGGGCAAAGGGGAGTCGGTGAACGAGCTGAAACGCGCAGGTCTATGGGGGGTGACCGAACGATTACGGCAAGACTCTTGTTTGTACTGGGGAACGGGAGAGCCGTGGAGGATGAGGATGTGGGCAAGAGAACGTGATCGAACGGCGTGAGACCGGGAGGGGAAGCGGGGGAGGGGGGGAGCAGTCCAAGATTCTTGATTGAGGGACGGTCCGGGGGTCCGGGGAGGGAGTGGTGGGGATGGTCGCCCTCGCCAAAAAGGGGGGAGGGGAGCTGTGCAACGAAAAACGGCAACGGCACGCTGAAGACGAAAATGGCTGGCATTTGACGAACACCGCATGACAACGAGAGTTCCACCCGATGCTTTTCGTGATCGCCGAAGGAAAGCAGCTGAGGAGGGCTAAGAACGAGGAGGGAAGCGTCGGAGATGAGAAGGAGTAGTATACCTGAAGGAATGAACAAGTGAAGCTGTCAGGATCGATTTCAGAACAAAGAGCCGTCTATCACGCTTGAAGCACTGGGTCTGTTCCGCATTCATAAATGCAGAAAAGATAACTCAGAAGAGAGGGGAGGTTCGGGGCGTTTAGCGACCGATTACAGGGGGGATAGGTTCCTCGGGATAACGTGGGAGGTCTGATGAACGGCAACAGGCAAAAGGAGGGGGGACAGAAAGGGGGGACGCGCGGTGATGCCGTTTCGAGGGGAGAAGAGATCGAACCGCTGGAGACGTCAAGACAGGGGGAGAAAGAGCCAGGCTCGACCGTCCAGAGGAAGGAATTGAAGACAAGTAGGCGTGAGCATCCCCGAAGCCATAGTCAGTTCCATCCCCGAAACTTCAGGGGAGGGAAGAAGAAGGTAAAAGCCGGGAACGGGATTACGAGAAGACGGGGGCCTTGGGTGCGGGCGGTCAGTCAGAACTCCTCAAGACTACCATTAAAAAAGAGAAAGAAGAGAAAAGAATCGGGGGTTAAAGGAAAATGTCAAAGAAAAGGGGGGGAGACCGCAGGGAGAGAGGCCATTTTTTTATTAAAGGTGTGGGACAAACATCCTCCGCGCTTGCAGCCTACTCATCCAAGGCCTTGGGAAGGGGCGAAGAAAAGGATAGCAAAGGGAAGCGAGTTGGTAAGAGATTTGGGTTACGAGAGGGAGAAAGAGACGCAAAAAATCTGTGGGCAATTTGTGCAGGGACAGCCATTCCCAGCGCCAGGAACTGTTTGTTAAAAAAAAAGCATGACGCACGAGACAAAAACACAACAACAAGTTTTCGAGTCAAAAGTGGATGAGTAAACCGACGAGTAACATTCGGGGGGGGGGGAAGAAGGTCCGCCAGAAAAGGAACTTCCAATCGCCATACTTGAAAAGCGCCTCGCAAACGACGCGGCGGGGGAGGAGCATGAAAAGCAGAGGACAAGACAGATCGACGGATTCACTCGAACCATTTTTGGGGGAGAAAAAAAGAGGACGAAAAGAGTGGGAAAACATCTGCAGCCTTTTCAACGGAAGTAAAGAGAATTGGTCGTCGCTGTGCAAGTGGTCATCAGGTCCTGAAAGGGTTGGGGGGATAACGGACAAGGGGAAAAATCGTGCGGAGTTCTTCCACTTTTGCCTCCACTTCGGGCAGGGAAACACCTCTGACTCATCCAGCGAAGCATAAACAGCTCCTTCGGGAGAGGAGCAGGAGGAGAGAGGGGGGGGGAAGGGGAGGTCAAGATCAACAGGGAGCGCGCAAGAAAAAGCCTCCCAGAATTTTATATTCATAAAAAAGAGCATAGAGAAGAGGGAAAATTTCTTTAGGTAGCTGGGGAGTAATCTACTACTCGCCTTTTAAAGGGCCGGAAAGGAGGAAGCTCCGGACCGGAATGGGTTGGGGGAGGGGGGGCATCTCTAAAGGAGAAAAAGGGGAAAAAGAGAGCACCACTGAACCTGGACTCTTTCAACTAATTAGCGCTCACGAAACGGAGATTCTCTTCAACATCATAGGGAAAAGGACAAATCAAATGACTGGGATCTTCGAGAGACGGACGAGAACATGAAGGTGGGGTGGCCCCCCAGACGCGTAGAAAGAAGAGTGAAATCGAAGCTTCCGCGGAACGACACGACTTCAGTCCGATCCTAGTAAAAAAAATCTTATCTTCGCTGGAGTCCAGTGAAGCCAGAACCGTTGGCCGGCATGACGAGGGGGAAAGGGGGGGGCAAGCTGCCTGCCTGACGAACTCCGCAAAAAACGTGACCGGAATAAAAAAGAATCGTTCAGAACCTGCGTCAAAGCCTCTTGAAGAGACGCGATCGCCAAAGTGTCCTGGAAGCGCTTGCAGCTCGACCAAAAAAGAAAGGGGAACCATCCGCCCGTTGAAACTAGCTTTCAGGGGGGGTAAAAAAAGCAACCGCTGTCAATAGCGGGCTGACTGGGAGTGATATAGAGCGGTTCGAATTGAAGGGAATGGAGAAGAGAGAATGGGAGGGGCGCATAAAAAGAATCGGGGGAGAATCAAAGGGAAGAACCCTTTCTGCGGCCGCGTGTCTGCAATAAAAATACGGGAAAGAAAATTCACGCTCTGAGCGGAACAGGACGTAAGGTACTTGCGAAGCACAGAACAGAAAGACGATTGACGGAGCGGGAAAGACACAGGAAAGCGTTACCAAATGGACTAGAAAATTCGCTGGACCTGCTCGCCGCTGAGCAATCGCGGATCGAATAGAGAAAGAGCCACGAGAGGGCGAGGATCTGGCCGGCCGCTGGAAAAGGAATAAGAAATGCAAGAGAGAGACTTCGCCCTGGATTACCTTGACACAAGAAACGCAGGGGGGGTTTATAAGTTAAATTCAAGGGGGAAGACGGTTCCCATTAGAAAGGAAAGGCTCCTCCGAAGAACGAAGCGGGAGGAACATCCAGAAGAAAAGAGGGCACACTCCTGCTGAATCTATGAATATGGGTTGGGCGGGAGACTGCGCTGGTCCTGGGCGCCATCGGAAAAAAGAGACGAGGGAACTTATGTCACGAGGGACGGGGGGGAACGATTTTCTTTGGGGGAGTGGAGGAGAAGAACTAAGACACGAGCGCAAGGACGTGGAGAAAGCTGAGCGAACTGCGTAACAAAGAAGAAAAAAAAGGCGCGCTAAGTGCTGGAAGGCGGGGACCTCAGAAGCCAGGAATCTAATAAGCCAAGGGAATCGCGCCGGAGAAAATTGCGCGCAAAGCTGTCGAGATGGCTTCAGGCTTTATGAAATGCTAAACAAAGGGGGAGCCTCAATCGTGTACGTTGAGATGTCTGAAAGAGGGAAGAACAAGGAGTGTATTCGAAGAAGCGCCGTATGCGAAATAGGGACAATTCGCGTTCTTCTCTCAAGAGCACTGGGGAGAAGACGAAAAGACTGGCTTATGAACTCATTGGGGAAAAGGCGTTCAGAGCGGCAGACTGGCGTCCGCTATAGTGCGTGCGGGTTTGGAAAGAAGGGAGGGGCTTTCCCATAGAACCTGGACGGGGCGAAAGTAACCACAAAGAAGAAAAAGAGAAAGCCTCAATCAATTAACATCGGCTACAGGGGAGAAGGCCACTCGGCACCCTTACGGAAAAAGGAAGGGGATCAGGAAAACTACTATCAAGTAAAGAAAGACACAAAGATTTCTGCCTTAAAGATGGGGAGTGAGACTGGCGATACCCGGGTCATCTCCAGGGCTAAAAAGAAAATTGACCCAGGGGCGTTGCGGCAAGACGATAAGGCCATTAAGCAATTTCGGAGTTGGGGAGCGAAGCGATAAAACAAAAGTCAAAGCCCGTCGGTACGAATGGGGAGGAAGTACAGCTAAAAGGGAGAAATCCGCCAACAGAAGAGCTCCGGGGGATGCATTCCAAAGCAATTTCCGGAAATCAACCAGAACGGAAATAAAGAAACCGGAAACTGAAAAAGGAAACCGCAGGGGGGGAGGAGTTGGATGGGAAAAAAAAAGAACTCACTCGCAAGAAAACAGAAACAATCTCCGCCAAGTCGGTTCCTTGCCTCAGAGGGCCTCAAACGCGCCAAAAGAAGAGCGAACGAAATTTAGCCAGAGGCGAGAAGGAAAAGCGCAGGGGAAAAAGGCGGAAGCGCGCAAAGCGTCGTGAGACAAAAAAGCGGCTGAGGGATAGGGAACTTCACAAAGACGAAGTCCACATCCACAAAGTTATCCGTGACGCGGAGAAGCTGTCACAAAAAAAAGAAGGGGGGAAAAATAAAAAAACATTGAAACAACCGTGAACGAACGAGGGTTGGAAATAACTCATGGAGGGGGAAAAGAGGGGCGGCATTCGGAAAAAAAACGAATAAAGAGCGAATGAATTCATCCAAGGGGATCACCTGCGTTAGGAGGACTTT
>Ga0179593_1461384_pt1 | contig 10194 bp, 11 predicted proteins | sample CZODoug2_1_08_16_FD_185931 | JGI IMG/M metagenome (GOLD analysis project Ga0179593, IMG submission 185931) | Vadose zone soil fungal communities from Angelo Coast Range Reserve, California, USA - CZODoug2_1_08_16fungal (PacBio error correction) | ecosystem: Environmental > Terrestrial > Soil >...
AGGGGGAACACGATTGGTAATTTGTACGCTGCACTTCGGAAACCCTGCCCAGGGCCAATGGAAAAACCAGCCAAGCCACAAGCGTTTAATAGCGGAAAAACAGCACCGCGGCTTCAAGAAAAAGAGGGGAGTGAGAATAAAGAGAGTCCGAAGCTTTCTGAAGCTGGTCTTCTGGGGCCCTGGTATTGAGGAAGAGAAAAACTAACATTAAAAGACATGTCAGCGTCGATGCGTCGACCCTACTATCGTGAAGGGGGGACAGGGGAGGGAAAGGTTCTCGGGGAGTTGGCCGAGAGGGGGGGGGGATGTCTCCAAGGTGAACTCGTCAAGCCGGGAATGGGAAAGGGGGGTCAATATATACTGTTTCATCAGGAAGTGTCAAGTGGAAAAAAGAGTTTGGTGAAATCACCCAGGGTTCTTGAAAAGTCCAGTTCCACGCATACAGAAGGGGGAGAAAAATTTTTCGGGAGCGACGACCAAATTTTTCTGACACTTGAAGAAAGTTTCTCCGATACAAAATTATTACCCTTATGGACATGGGGGTTTCTCACTTGGCCAAATAAAGCTCAAAAAACAAAAAGGGGGTCCTTTGCCAACGGGGGGAAAATTGGTTCACACTCGGGTGTGCTTGGAGAAGTATACATGCAGAACACCATCCGAACCTAAGGGTAAAAGCAAGGGGCAGTGAGACTTTGAAGGGGCACCGAAAAGGCCCGCCTGGGGTGGCGAGTAAAGTGGTGGTATTAAGGGGTCAACAATTAAAGAAGGAAAAGGGAGGGGGCCAGGCCAAAAAGGTCCATAAAAGTTCCCAAACCTGAAGCGCATTAGAAAGGTTCCGGCAACTTCGTCTCCCGGCGGGGGTTACATCAGCTACAGAGGTGGGGTCTTACTGAAGATCCTCACGCTTGCTCAGGGGAGCCCAAGGACTTTTCCAAGCACGAAAACCGCCGGAAGAAAAGAGGAAAACCCCCGAGGGTGGAAAAGGGAATAAAAAAACAATACGTCACAATAAAATACCACCTGGGAGGAAGGGGCTGGGGCAGTAATATAGCATGGCACTGATCTGAACCAGTTTTCTCAGAAGACCACAAGGGGAAAGGGAAGGGAAAAAAAAGGGCCTCACTCTTATCAAGCATGACCAAATAAAAAGAACCCTATATTGACGAGACAGGATGGTCTAGCTCCCCAGCCAAAACTCCGCCGACGGAGAGAAGGAGAGAACACAAATCAAGGCCAGTTCCGAACTGCAAAAAAAAAAGCCCCCCAAAACCTCCCCGTGGTCCAGGGAAAAAGAAATGCTTTAGGGAGCACTACTATAGATGTCCGAGGGGGGACTAAAGGGAAAGGTGCCTCTGAGAGCGAAACGGATTACCGGACTTTTACTTAAAGCGAGAGGAGAGGAGTGGGGACGAGATTCCCAAGGAGAAAAATTACTTCACTCGCAAAAACAAAGCCCCCCCACACCAACAGAGGGGGAACATCTTAGCAGCGCAGCAAAGGCTCTTTGTAACTCTGGCTCAAAAGGACAGGGGTGATAAACCGTCTCACTGGTCAGGGGGAGAAAAAACGAGACCCCATAAACCACAGCTGACAAGAAAGAAGAACCAACTCGAGCGACGGACAAATGCGGACTTTGTTTTGAGCACCGTCTGCAGGGAAATAAGGTCCCGCCAAAAGATGCTCGAAATGAAGATCCGACCGAGGCGGGAAACCGCGGGAAATGCGGTTCCCTGGGGGCGTCAAGATCCGCAGAACAGCAACTAATCAAAACAATAGCTCACCAAAAAAAGGAGATTAATAAGGAAGGGGGGGGGATTAATTGGGGGACTGAAAGGCGCCTGCCGTCTCGAAAACGCAACTGGTAAGGACAAGACCCTACTAAGGGAGCAGAAAGCCAAGTAGGCCTGGCGGGACCTTGGATACTGCGATCTGGATCGGAAAGACAAGTGTTTCAGAGTGTGGGGATTTTTTGGGGTAGGTGGGGGGCTCGGCGATGGGAGGGCTGGGAAGCAAGTTAAAACGGAAACGAGAGGATGAACGGTACCCTCTTCAAGCCCTGGGGAGCCCGCAGGGGCCGGAGATTTGGGGAAAGGGACTACGCCGGAAAAAACTTTGGTGTGGCCATTGGCCAGAGTACTCCTCTCAAAGAGCGCGGAGGGGAAAACTTAATGACGCTCGCGAAAGACCAAGGGACCAGTGAAGGGAGCGGAACCATATCCTCCAGGCCCTGCCACTCAGATTCGGGAACGTACATTCGGTACCTGTTTTGGGTGGGTGGGGGACGTGCAGTTCGAAGACTTGAATACGGTGGGGGTCGCCCTTGGAAAAGGGGGGGGGTGGAGGGAGGCTGCCGATTGGGAGATAGAAAAAATAGGTCGAAGATAAGGATAGGAGTAGAGGTATTTTTTCTCCACTGTGGGGTCGGGGTTGACGACTAGGCCTTCGGAAACGGGAACGGTGTCTTCTGGAAAAGTGGGGGGGAGGAGAGAGAATAGAAGGGAAAAGATACAAAAAGGGAAAGAAGGGACGAAACGATGTGGGAGGTAAGGATGGAGTGATCCATAACGTCAGCCTGATTGTAAGGATAACGGTACTAGAGGGAAAGGGGCTGGGGTCCAAAAGCGTTCCGGCAGTTTCCATGAGGAGGGGATCAACGCTTTCGGGAGGGCTAAAGGACACAGGTTATCACATCCTGATTAAAGAACCTGTCAGTGAAGAACCCTTCTTCAGGGGATGAAGGAAAACTGGGCCTCATTTGTCGGGTTAAGGGAAGGAGGAAAAAAAGGAGGGATACCGGGGAAGGGGCTGGGGCGGCAGATCAAGGTTAAGTCTGAGGCCAAAAAAAGATATATTAAAGAACCCTTGACGCAAAAGGGAAGATTCGAGGGGGGGGTGGGGTCCTGTCATATTGGAAGAGAGGCGGCATCCACAGAACCACCATTACCGAAAGTTGAAAGGAACAAAGGCCTTGTAAGGCGGGGGGACAAAAAGAAAAAAACCTTTCCATAGGGAAGGAGGGTCGTAAAAAAGGGAGTCGTCAGCTAGGGACCAGCAGTAGACCGCAAAAAGGTATTTCTCAAAAGGAAGAATGGGGCTGCTGAATGTCCAAACCCCTGGGTGATTTCCAAAAGGGAAGGAAAGGAGAAAAGAGGACCCAGAGGAAACAGTGATAGGGGCAGTGCAGAGAAGTCACCTTTCCCTAAGAAAAAAACCCCGCGCGGCAAACCATAGGGAAACACTCCGCAACTTCAACAGGAAATTCACGAAATATGGTCGACTCTAAGCGCGAGGAAGGGAAACCTAGGGGGGCAGGGGCTTCGAAGCTAAACCAGCAATAGCCCGAGAGCATAAGCAACGGAGAAGGGTGATCAGCACTCCCCAAAGAGTCGTGTGAGGGGAGGCAAGCAAGCGCGATCGTCTGTGCTTTTTCGGGCACCAAGGGAAAGGTGCGGGTCCGATGGGACTAATGAAAGACAAGTACAGGGTCAATAGCAAGGTGAGAAAAAATGGAGAGTCAAAACGGGAAAAGAGGAGAGATACTCAAAGGAAAAAATTAATTGGACGAAATGGGAATTCTACCAAAACAGTGTCCACAGGCTACTAAAAAAAGCCATCAAGGTCCGCTTTGGAGCCTCCGGCTTCCCTACACAGAGAGTGCGGAACACTCTACTTAGGGATTTCGTGGGACGAAGGCAATGTTTCTATTTCAAGGGGGGAGGATAAAAGGGCAGACAGCGGGGTCATTTTAAGACGGTAGGAGAGCGACGACCTAAGCGGCGGTCGATCAGAAGTTTGGGGAATAGTCCGCGCGGTGTTTTGAATTCGGTGAAAGGGGAGTGGGAACGTCGGCACAGCCTGGGTAAGTGGCGATATATCACTGGGACACGGAGGGGGGAATGTTCAAGCCGCAGGGGGTATGAAGGCTTCGATTCATTAAGACCCGCCGTGAGACAAGGGGGAAAAGGCAACTTAAAAGAGCCGTCCCTCCAAGGGAGCAGAGAAAAAAATACTTGCACTGATTGTTGCACTCGGGCAAAAATCTCACGGAGTGTCAGGAACGGTGGACAAGAGTTTGGTCAATCAGTGGGAAAAAAAACAGAGGAAATACGGGGACAAGGAAAACATCTGGAAAGGGGAAAGGCAGTAATTCTTGGGGAAAGAATCTGCTCTTCAGGAAATAGCACCTAAAAAGTGGGGTTAGGGAAGGTATTTCTAAAGTAAAAAAGGGAGGCCGGAAGACCGTAAGGAAAAAACTTATTTACTGGGAGAAAAGGCTGTTCGTGGAAAAAGGGTATTACATGGGGGGGTCCTTGTCTCCAAAACCTCTGGGTCTCCCTGCCAGGTCATTCCGCCGCGGGGAAAGTTGACGAAACGCGGAGGGAAGAGCAAAAATCAGAGGGACAGAGTGGGATGTCTGCAGAAGCCAAACATCGTCGTGCCCAGATTAAACAATCTTTTCTCCCCGACATGCGATCTGAAAGCACAAAAATCATTTACAAAGACCCAATGGGTCAGGGACGAAAAAAGGGGGAAAGGATATCCAAAACCACCCACATCTCCAAAAAAGTCAAGGCCCTACGCAAGGAATACATCTCAGACAGGATGAACGAAACTCGGAACCCGCGCACACCAAAGAAGGCTAGTGCTCAGAAAAAAACTGATTTGAAAAAAAGCTCAAAACTTGCCCGTCCAAACAACACACCAGACATTTGGGCGCCTGATCTAGCTAGTATTTCAGGCGCGACGTATGAACAGGGCGACTGTCATAAAGGGGTCAGAAGAGGGGACGTAGGAGTGATGCCGGGAAACAGCGTAAGCGCTTATTGGAAAAATAGGGACCCTGGAGGAACCAAATTCAAGAGGAGCGGGGTCCACCGCCGTCCCTCTCGAAAGCAAGGGAAACAGAGTGTGAAACGGAGAAGTCGTAGGAGAAGCCTTCCTCACTTCTCAACGGAGCCAAGAAAACCGCGAGCAAAGAAAAACTACTCCAACACAGAAGCGACTGCAAAAGGCTTGTTGCGGCGAGAAGGGGCCAGAAGAAAAAGCCAGAGGAAACAGAATAGTCTCCGAAACGCCGGATAAGGGTAGACGCTCTTCAAATGCGTTGACTGAAGACTTCGGCAGAAGACGACCAAAGATTCCTTAAAAAAAAAAAGAGGAAGGAGGAAAGGAGGAGTAGCCTGTCTCGTCTCCGCGGCGGCGAAACGCCTTCAAAGGGCAAACGCACTGGCCGAAGGGAGGAAAGACTATCGGCGGAGGGAGAACGGATCGCGACCGGGGGAAAAGGGCTTTCACTCTGCCAAGACGGCATCTGGATGCAACAAGAACGGCTTCGAGTGTTGATAGTGGTGCTTTGGATCGTTGGGGGTTCTGGGAAGGTGAAAGGAAGTGAAGAGAAAACGGTGAACAGGGATTTAACGGTCAAAAGAACAAGCGGGGCGACCTTTGGAGAAAGGCGGGGGAAGAGAGAGCAGGAGGTACTGGTGGTTGGCGCGTCACATTACTCACAAAAAAGAGCAGACAGGGGAAAAAGGAAACATGGGGAAAACGTAAAAGCTCAACCGCGTGACGTCCATCCTTTCCGCGGCATCCGCACCATAGCGAAGAAAAGCAGTTGGTGGGGGGGGGGGGAAAGAAAGGAGTAGACCTGGAAGCCCTGTGTGGTAGAAAGGAAGGAAAGGGGGGGAACTTCCGGGGAACTCCCTGGAGATAGGCATGTATGTAGTCTTATTTTTTTCTCCCAAATGGGGGGTGCCGTTTGGGGGGTAGACTTCGTCCTGAAAAGGAAAAAGGGGTTTCAAAAGGGGGGTGGAAATCAGCTCCATACAAAAATAGAAAAGGGAGAAGGGGAATACGGATTGGGGAAAGTAGTTGTAGCCGGAGAAAAGGGTGCAAAGAGCCGGGCTAGGACTAAGGGAGGGTCCGTCCACGGCACGGTCAAGGGAAAACAGAGGTATAAAATGCGAGGCTTGGGCAGAAATAAAAAAAGAGGAAATGGATTATCCACACTGTCAATGTCTGGGGGGAAAACCTGCGTTCAGGCTGTAAGAATCTCCTGCCGGGTGAAACGCTTTAAATGGTAGGGAAACTTCTTATACAACTGTGGGAGAAAGGGGAGGCTGAAAAAGAAATAGATTTCCCAAGAGACGCACAGGTAGATTAAATAGGGGTACCCAGGGCAGATGGGGACGAAATCGCGACGAACCCAGGAGGGCCCCAAGTTCAAAAGGGGGACAAAAGGACCCTTTTGGTAGCAGGAGTTTGGCCAAGAACACACCCCATAAAAGGGAGGGTCACTGCTCCCATGGGCGGGGTCGCGAGGCCAAAGAGTCTTAACGCAAAGTGTCTCACGGAAACGGCGGGAAAGGGGAAATGTGAATGACCACCCCTGGGTTTCCATAAAATGAGGGAAGCATCAAAAAAGGACGCTATAAAGAAGGAAAATTGACGAGTGAAACGAGCACCTTCTACGGGGGAAAAGAAATTTCAAACACAGAGACGGCAACCGGAAAAGCAAGAACTTCACGCAGTCACGATATGTAGGCAACGAAGGGAAGCGACTTCATATAAGAAGGGGGAGGTGTCTTCGAAAAAAATTACATAGCCGAATTGTGAAGAAAGACCCCCTCGGGAAGTCCGGAGGTTTCTCATCTAGGGGGGATATACGGGGGAGGGGAGAGCAGCAGCGATCGTGATGGCTGGCGGGTCAAAGCAATGTGGGACATGTACATTTCAAAGGGATCAAAAATGCAATTCATAGGGAGCAGGTCGATCTCTCACCACCAGGAAGAGGGAAAGATCAGATACTAAAAACTTGTAAAGAATGAGTAAGGTGGGGAACACTCACTTCAACTGCCAAAAGGGAGGCCCAAGGCTGATCTGAAAAAACCAAGAAAGATCGCGCGGTAACGAGCAATGCACTTCTTCGGAGGAGGAGAACCATCGGGGTTTGACCGTGGACGTTAGCCGGCTAGAAAAGGGGAAGGGGGTAAGGAGAAGACCTGCAAAGCGGGGGGGGAAGGGGAGACACGATCGAACGTAAAACGCCGACACCGAAAATCGTTGAGGGTGTCCTGATGGGCGAGGAGTTTTGAAGCTCTGTTGGAAGGGGGCTGTGTGGGTACGTCGAGGCCCTCTTCAAAAGACACGGTTCCATATCAGAGGTGGCAGCGGAATGGGAAAAAAAGGGGTTGGAAAATCAGGGGGTATTGAAATCACCCAGGTGCTCACCTTCAGCAGGTCAATTCTAAGGCCGTTAACATACAGCGGCTAACTGCTTCATAATAAAGAAAACAATTTTTAAAAAAAAAGAGATGCTCCGACGACCAGAAGGATAACGATGGACCTCAGGCCAAAAGAGACTCCACAAGGGACCCATTGTGCTTTCCGAATTGGGAAAGGGGGACACACTCTTTGTGGGGGACCGCGAGATTATAAACTCGGAAAAAAAGGAAGACCTCATTGGCGGAAGATATCTTTGACCATCAAAGCCTTCAGAATTCCTCAGAAAATTGTGCGGGACACAGGTAGAAGGTAATTCGGAAAGATAACAAAAATTTCAAACCATGATCCCAGGGACTACTGTCAGAGGCTAGTAAGGGTTCTCCGACAGAGGGGGGGACACAGAGTTTGTCGTTCATCATCAAGCTTTCTCAAAACATAGGGGCGGAACTTTCAATGAAAAAGCCATTGAGCCTATTACCACACACTTCGCGGTGGAATTGGCAACACACTCCCATCCGGCACGCCAAAAAGGGGGGAGGGCCCAGTAAAACACGCCAGATCCAAAAGCGAGCGAGCACGAATCCCAAATCAAGGGGGCCAAAAGAAAAAAGGAAAGTGGGGGTAGTCGCCAAAAACAACGTGGATAGGGGGAAAGCCCTACGCCTGGATAAGAAGAAAGACGGGGGACAACTCTCAGGGCGCACACCACCGCCGGAAACGGCTCTAAAGTCTTCAAGGCCAGTCACCACTTGCCCCGCAACCACATCCCGCATTGGGGGGCCAATCGGGAGAGGTCAGGTGGAGGAAGCTACTGGCCTAGGGGTCGCGTCACGTCACAGGCCTGGGGAGCGAGGGTGTCTCGGTAGCTGGAGGAAGGAGGATTATGAGAAGAAGGAAATGAGCCCCCGTATGCACGCCAGCATCACTGAAGACAAGCAACGCGCGAACAATGACCTTGCGGTGAACGTGTCGATGCAGCCTCGTACGTAAAAAAGCTCGCCGAACTTGGAGGTCCCCACCCCCGCGACCATCAAGATCAAAAAAAAGAAGGAGGAACCCTAAAACATGGAGAGCCAGGCCCGTCTGAAAATCCAAGCGTCCAAGAACTCGATTAAAGGGCGAAAAAGCGAAGCCGATCGGCGTAGGAAACTCATTTTTTTTCCGAAGGACGACGGCGGCGTCAAAAGACACTCCCAGCTGGAAGAACACACCTACTGCATCAAAAGGAACAACAACACCGGAGTAGGAAAGAAAGGGGGGATAATAAGTACGGCTTTTTCTTCTTATAGGGAGACCGGGGAGTCGTAGTCACGGACGTTGAAGAGGAAGAATCGTAGTCTTGACTAAGAGGAAATCTATATGGCGACTCTTGGATTTAAAAAATGGGCAGAATCTCTTAAGACAACAAGCACTCATTTGGGGAGGGGGACGGGGTTTTGGGGGGGGGAGTGAGGCGGCTGTTTGGTTGCTTTGAGAGGGAAGCAGGCAAGGGTTCCGGGGGCTTTCTTACTTGCCAACTTGGTTCAACGAGAAAAAAGCGTGCCGCCCTTTCGACGCGGAGGCACTGGTGGGACTGACGAATGTTTGCGAAAGGGTACACTCGTACCACAGCCTAAAGTTGAAAAGGAAATGAACGTCAAGGACAATCACAAGACCGGACGGCCGGAAAATCGGCTCAAAGGGGAGCATCATTAAGACCAGAAAGAAGAGGCCCCGGGGGGGTTGGTTGAAGAACACTAGGCCTGATGGAAGAAAGACCAGGTTAGCCGGCGGTGGGGTGTGGGGGGGTGCGGCGGCCGATGTGGAGAGATGAAAGCTTGTATATTAATGGATTAGTGCTGATTTGGAAGACACTGGAAAGGGGGGGGGGGCGTTGTTTGTGAAGACGAAAAAAGGGGTCTCCCTGAAACGGGAAACGGGTTTCTGGTGAAGAGAAGGCTTGCCGTACTTAGGGGCCAAGGTTCTGGGGGAAGAAGAGGGTGCCTTCCTTAGTGTAGGTGTATAAGAAAGCCGGTGGTTTGCAGGAGAGAAACCTGTCAATGGGCGGTGTTCAAGCGAGGGGCCCGGAAGAAGGGAAAAGGCCAAGAATCTATAAAGCGTGGAGTGTCAAAATAAAAAGCTGGTAGCTGGAATCGGGTCCGTAACTACTGCTGTAAACCTGGACTAGGAAAAAGAATTAATGCGAAAGAAGGGACGTGGCAGGACTCAATTGGGGAGAATGGAAAGGAAATCACTAGGAACCCCACTGTGGAAACAGACAATTTGAGGCGGCATCAAGTGAAGGTGGGGGCAAGAAGGGAAAAGGGCGAACATTACGAAACGTGGCTCGGAATGGTTGCGTGTTGTTGGCTGGGGATCTCGCAATCCAAAAAGAGGGGAAAAAAAAGGGGGCAAGTTCGGAGAAAAAAGGGACCCGGGGGAGCGCGTTGGGCAAAAAACCAGTCCATAATAGTGAAGGGTAGCGTCGAGAGCACCATGGGGATCGCAGTGCCACAAGAAAAAGAACGCAAATTGTATTGTCAAAAACGGAGGAGAATGGGGGCATGCCGTGCGAAGCAAAAGAAACCCGGAGGGGAAAAAAGAGTTCAAACTCTGAAAAGTCAGGAAAAAAAGGAAAGGTCCGTTGGCAAAGTACCGAACACGAATTCAAAAACCTGGAGGGGGGGAAAAAATTGACAAGAAAGCGCCCAGGGCAAAAACCTCACTATATTTAGTGAGTATCAACTACTTCAGATAATGACAAAAGGGCGGGAATTGGGAGGTCGAGGGCCTCCAGAAGGAAATAGCCGACGGGGCGAGTTCAAAAAAGGACGGAACGTCGATGTTGACATCACTCACGCCCCCTATTCGGGGTGGGAAAGGAACAGGTGGTCTCAGAGTGAGGGCTTGAAAGGGGGGGGAGGGCATCAATAAGGGGTGCAGGGAAAACGGGGTAAATTGGTACTTTCGATCAAAAGACTCTAAGAGAAG
>Ga0179593_1493013_pt1 | contig 10194 bp, 15 predicted proteins | sample CZODoug2_1_08_16_FD_185931 | JGI IMG/M metagenome (GOLD analysis project Ga0179593, IMG submission 185931) | Vadose zone soil fungal communities from Angelo Coast Range Reserve, California, USA - CZODoug2_1_08_16fungal (PacBio error correction) | ecosystem: Environmental > Terrestrial > Soil >...
AATCTCAAAAGGAAGAACGAAGCAATCAAAAGAGATTCTTTTCGCTTCAAAATACAAATAAAGACTGACTCTCCTCCCGTGAAAAGAAAGAAAAGAGGGAGGTCACCCGGCTGAATAGGAGCAGAAACAAACCAACGAAAGAGAATAGCTCTTTGTAAAAAGCGGCTTGTCGTCTCAAAAACGACACCAAAGGCGTTCAAAAAAACCGGATCCAAAGTAATCTTCAGAGCAGTGGAAATAAAGAAAAGCCAAAATGCAGAAGGGGGGGTGTAGAGAACGAAGGGGGGGACAGCGGCCCGCGTTTCGACGGGGGGGCATTCGCGGGAAAAGACAGCAACAAAGAAAAAAACAAATCGCGGAGAAAGAAAAGAGTTGGGCAAGAAGCATTGGACGTAAAAGAGGAAAAAAAGGAATGGAGGACCCAGGGGGGGGGCTTGCGGCAGAAAAAAACGAAGGGCGTCAGGAAGAAAGGAAGATTCAAAAGGCATACAATCCAAGCGGTGGGAAAAAGAAGAGAATGGATCGACAGAAATTGACGAAATCAAAAAAGGTAATTCTAACCTCTGGGCGGGGGGGCACACATACCAATGCAGAAAAACGAAGGGAAAAAAGAAAGCAAAAAATGAAAAAAAAAAAAGAAGAAAAATGAAAAGAGGAGGTCAGAGTAAAACTCCCCGCTTGACTTCAAGTGCATGTTTTCAGGATGTTAGTAAACATGGGTTTTGGTAATTAAGGGGATGGGTGGAGGGGAAAAAAGCAACGGGTGCGAATATCAAGTCCTATTCTTCAGGATGACGTACTCAGAGCGAAAAAAAAAACGCCCCATGTACAAAGAAAGGGGCCGGAGGTCGGGTAAAGGAGTGGGAGGACGAATCACAAAACACCACCATGGTAGTCGAGAAAAAGAGGGGACAAAAGACTTAAGTCCTAATCGTGCAGGAAAGAAACCGGGAAACCACGAATGGGTCCGTCACCTTCAGCCGTGGGGGGGCGGAATATCAAATAAGGGGCAAAACTACTGCTTAAAAATGGAACAGAATTTAGGAAAAAAAAGTGACAAAGGGTCGACGACAGGTTAGCAACGCTGGAGTCGAACAAATGAGGGAGAAAGAAACGGTCCAGGAACCATTAATCTCAGAACCCGTCCCGAAAGAAAGGGGGGAGTAAAGTTGTGAAAAAGGCTGCCTGGGAACCGCAGGCCGGGTGACCATCATGTTGGCCAGAGGAACAAAGAAGACAGGTCCAAGACAAAAATCAACACTGGTAGTAGACAAAAGGTCGCCTCTGTATTTCAAGGGGACAACCCTCACTAAAGCCAGGAGGGGGGTGGGGTAAGGCTTCCTTTTCTGGGGGGGGTGGAGTACAAACGATTAAAAGAACGAGAAGACAAGGAAGCCAAGAGGGGTTGGGCCGGGATCATTCTGGTTCTACAGAAAAACCTGCGGGGGGGAAAACCAAGCAAAACAATGGTCAAGAGGGTCTTTAAAAACGAAGGACCTGAAGAACAACGGAATGTTGGACATTGAATGAAAGACGAAAGGAGACAAGGAAGGAAAAAGAAGAAAATGTTGAGTTAGCTAACTGCGAAATCGAGTTGGTGGTTGGAACAGGACAGAGAAAAAACCACCGGAAAGGGGGTAGGGGACTGCCCAAGGGCGAAGGACAAACAGTTGAGGGGGTTGGAGTTAAAAACGCCCCGAAACTTACGAAAAAAAAACGCAAAGGGGAAGGGTCCCCTCTCGAAAGAAAAAAAAGAAAAAAAAGTCCCGCCAGATACAGGACACAGGAGGTGTTGCGAGTGAACCTCAGGAGTTGGTTCACAAGCAGAATAAGCGAAGGAGAATTTGGTCGTCAAGTTTGGGCGGGGGGGGGGGAACAGACACAGAAAAATGGGGGGGGAAAGATTACAATCAAACGACGGAAAAAAGACCGCCCTAGGAGGAAGAAATGGGGAACAGTGCCTTTGGTAATTAAAGAAGCCGTTCGGGGCCGATTGAAGGGGAGCCGGGGGTTAGTAGGTTAGACTACAACCAGATCATCCGGGAGTACCACGGCAAATAGCGGCAATGCCCAAGAAAAGGGGGGGGACGCTGAGGACAATCCCCGGGCTCGGGTCGCGGGTGGAAAAAACCGTTGGAAACCCGGGGCAGGAAGAAGGTAGAAAAGTGTGGACATTGGGGTGGAGGATGTGGTTTCAGCTGTTGTTCAAGACCGGAGGGGGGAAAGTGCCGGGGGTTGGTGAAGGAACTGGGCCGTAACCGGGGAAGGGGGGACTACAAGATCGTATTTGGGAAAAAGAATGTAGAATAAACCGGTTGAAAGGGAACCTCCATTGAAAAAAAGAGTGTCGCGGGCAGCGCTATCGACTTTTGTGAGATGGAAAAAAACTGTCATCTCCGTAAAATCTCGAAATCCTTTCACCAAAAAAGGGAAAGTTGGCCTCCACAAAACAAAACAAACACTGAATGCATCAAACGCCACTAACTACCCTTAGTCAAGAGGTCGGGGGTTGGCTGAGAGAAGTTAGAGAAAGCTCTAGATCGTGACAAAAGCAAGGGGAAAAAGGAGCATACAGCTGAAATGTTTGTCGTGAGAAAAAAAAGCAGAGAAAGGCCCTGCTCCGGATTGGGTTCCAGGAAAAAGGAGAAAAGCGGACACAGTGCAAGAAGGGCCTTTAGATCGAAGGATGAAGGACAGAGTGAGCGGGCCGAAGAGGACAACCGGAAAGTGCGGAGGACGCGGGCTCACAGAAGGTTTTGCAGATTCAAGACGGGTCTTATGTGAAACTACGTACAACTCCTGAAATTAGAGGGGGGTGGGGAAGTTGAGAGACATTCATCCAGAGACGTCTTGAACCTCGAGAGAAGGTTAAGAAAAAATAATCCAGCGGAGGTGTTTTTCTCCAGGAGAATGACACCCACGACAGCGAAAGTCGGGGGAAAGGGACAGGGGGCGGATGGGGACTCGAGTAGAGAACAAATGGACTTCAGGGGGAGGGGGAAGGACTTCTCAGGAGAGGAACTCACTGCAGGGGGAAGGGGTCAAGGGGTTCAAATGGAGCCAGACCCGTGGGGAGGGCTGGTACTCGCGGGCGGAAAAGGTGTGGTTACGACGAGACCATAGGGGTGGGCCGATCAAAAGAAAAAAACACAATTCTTAAGACCCCACTGAGGGCACTCTTACGGCAACAGGCGAATAAAAAAAAAAAAAGCTCTCCTGAAACAACCCCCCACGAAAGGGGGGGGGGGGGGAAAAGAGAGGAAAGGATTCGGGAAATTCGAAGGCATGCCTTAGAGTTCTCAATTCTAGTGCAGAAGGGGGTAAATCCATCTGCTCAGGCTAACTCACTGAAGAGGAAACCGGAGAGGGGCGCAATAGCGAAAGGGGATAAGTAATTCCCGCAGAATTTTTTGATTCGAAAAGGAGGACAAAAGAAATAAGATGTATAAGACGCAACGGGGGGGGGAAATCATCAACGGCCAGAAAATAGGAAAATTGGGTAGTGGATTGGATTTGCCGCACACGAATGAACTTTTAAGAAAAAACGATAACTCTGGAAAGGTGGTTGGAAAGGAGTCAGCCAGGCGTCTCAGGTTTTTGGATCAGGGGCGAAAAGGAAAAGGGCACAATAGAAAGGTGCATGAATGGTTGAAAATCCCAAAGAAATGAAAAAAGCGGGAAAAGGAAGGGGGTAAACCTCATCTTTAAAACTACAAAAAAAAAAAAGCCGACAGCGTCATCCATCTTCTAGAAATCCCCGTGAGGAGCTGCACTGAGAAGCCCACGGAAAGATCTAAAGAAAAACAGCAAAGATCCAAAAAAAAAAAAAACCAGCTTCAAGAGGGCAAACAGGGAAAATCTAGACAAACGGAGCTTCGGGGGGGGAGGTTTGCGGAGAAGCAGGGGACGCAAAAAAAAGCAAACCTTACAACGCGGGATAACAGTGGCACGGTAGCTTGGAAAGGGAGCAACGAAGTCTGCTGTCGTCAGCGAGTAGTTCCTCCGTTGGAAAACGCGGGAAATGACGCATGGTCAAATCGCGCAAAGCTCCCTTGGAGGGAACGCATTGAAATCCACGCTGGGGACAAGGCATACGGTAACCAGTGAGGCCGGAACCCCAGGAAAAAACATCCTCCGAGAAGAACAGACAGGAAGAGGACAGAACGGTTTCCCAACGAAGAAATCAGCCACGCGCCGGCCCAGGAGTTGGGGACCGAATCCGATAGTCGATTCAGGGACGTGTGGGAAAGGATGGCAACTGGGAGGAGCGAGGTTTTGATACCGCAAAAAAACCACAAAGGAAAGCGGTCATACGGGCGCCACAAAATGTTCCACCGACACTGCGAGATTTCGACCGATTCGATATAGTAATGGTGGGGATGGGAAGAAAGCACTAGGAAACCCCGATTTCCTTACAGGGGAGTCACCGGCGTAAAACAAAGTAAAAGGAAGTTCCCTGAAACGACCAAAAAAAGGGCTGTGAGAAGAGGAAGCCAGGCCTTTTTCCAGGAAGGATCAGTTAAAGTAGGGGGGCCGAGGGGAAGGTGGGGTTGTAGGACGCGTGAAAAGACAAAAAATCCCCAGTTGGCAGTCTAATTGGATAGGAGGGAAGAACGTAAAAAGAAAAAAAAAAAAAAAGGTCGAGCTCCCACTCAAAGCACACGGGATAACTAAACTGAGTGAACGGGCTTGGCAACCCGGGCAGTGAGGGGGCCCCTGGAGTCACACGCCCAGGGAGGGACACATCGTCAGTTTCAACTCCTTCGTAGTGTATGAATGCCAACGAGGTTTGGAACCGACGATGGGGAAGGAAAGGAATGAAACAGGAAGTGTAGTGCCGGGCCGGTCGGCGAAGCGGGAGCCTCCAGGAGGGGACTCCAACGAAAAGAGGAGGCTTGCGGCAGGCGGGAAAGGAAAACTGGAGACAAGGACAGTAGCGAGCGGGGGGAGGCCAGAGAAAAGGTCGTTAGGGGGGGGTTGGGGTTGGGATGTTCTGGGATGAACCATGATAAAAAGGAGAAGGAACGGCCTCGGGAAAGTGGGTAAAAAAAAAAAAAAAAAAACGATACCAGACGGGACTACTTTGGGGGGAGGGTAACGGGGGGTCGGGGGAAATCGTATCTGGGCTTCAAGGTTGGCCGGATAAATTCTGGCGAGACTTCGGTGTCGGGACCATAGAGGAGGGAACGGAACAGTAAGAAGGGTTGTAGGCATGAAGAGAGGGTGGTCCCGACATCCTCTGCGGGCCCCAGGTTGGGGAGTATAGACACCAGAATAAAGGACGGACATCGAGCTAAGGCTTTCTAAAAATGAGCCTACTCAAGAAGACAGAACCTTTCAGGGGAAATGGGGGGGCCTGGGTGGATTACACCCCATAAAAAAAAAACCGAAGGGAAAAGCGAACATTTAAAGCTGTGTACGTGTGTGGGTTAGAGAATACGGGACGGAAAGGGCAGAAATGGGGAAGAGTCAAAAAAAAAAGAGCGTGGGGGGGGGGGGGGGGGGGGGTTGTCCCTCCCCTCAAAGGGAAAAAAATTGGAGAAAAAATCCGAAAAGGAAGCGATGTCCAAAGGGTCAGGGGACAGACCTAAAAGAAGGGGAAAAGAAAAAGGTTTGGTCTTGGACGGGACGGGTGTTTCTGCCGGTGGGAAAGGTGCTAGGGGGTTGTCTTGCCACAATTGTAGGTACGCCAGGAGGGCTATGAAAAAGAAAAAAGTCACCGATGCTTTAGCCTTGCGGGGGGGGCAGAGTGCTGCGTGAAGCGGAAAAATGTGGGAAAGGGGACGGGGAAGGTCGCAGCTTTGGCATGCTCCCAGGGCAGGGGAGAGGTCTGAGGAAAACTAAGGCAGTTGAACACAAGCTTGAAGACCGAAACATAGATTGCAAAACATCGTGCTTAGGAACTCAACGAAAGGGCAGTATTGAAAGAGAAACGGTTGATGATTTTTGTGAAATACCCATGACAAAATAGCGGAACTAGTGACAAGCGGAAAGATCAACGAATAAGGGTGGTTGTGCGGGTCGTCGATGAAGCGCCATCAGTATCTGGAAAGCAATGTGAAAAACTCTGGAGGGGGCGAGCAACAAAGACATAAAAAAACCCGATCGAGAGCGGTTTCAGATACTTTAGCCTTCGAAGTGGGTATGATTAACGCTCGCCGGCATAGGCAAGGGGGTTGACTTGTGAAAAAAAATAAGGAGGCTAAAGGACAGCTCCCCTGAAAGTCACAAGCCTTTGGGCCGAATTATCTCTCGAAACACCAAAAAAAAGAGAGGGGGAATTATGAGGAAAAAGAAAAAAAAGGTAGAATAATCGCAAGGGTGGGGGAAAATACTTAATGGAATCGACAACTCCCGAGGGGAGCGAAATAAAAAACTCTCAGGAAGCTCCAAAGAGGAGATGGAGAACAAATCAAGGGGAAAGCCCATTCAGAAAAAACCAACTCTCCTACTTCTAAATGACCAGGAAAGAAAAAAGGAAGGGGGAAGGTCTCGTTACGCTGGGAGAAAAATAACAGCGTTAAAAAAGGCGATACTCGACTCTTGTCTAGCGCGACTGAAAGAAAAAGAAAAAAGGAAAATGGTTCAGAATTGGGTGTCCAAGGAGGGGGGGTCAAATAGTTTTCGCTGAGAACAAAAATTGACACAACCAAAAAAGAAAAAAAGCGTGGACCATATCCTCTGCGTTACCGCCGAGGAGAATGGGATCAGGGTTTGAGGGGGACGTACTGGAAAGTATAAAGTGACAGAAAGCACTAAATCCTCACCATCAAAAGGGCGGGAGACCAGAAACCGGCCAACTCCGAAGAAGGAAGAAGCAAATCACAACCGGGGGCAAACCAAGAGAGGCCGGGAGAACCTAGGAAAGAAAAGAACAATCAGAACAAGGCGAAGCAAAATAAGAAGAGGTAAGGAAAGCGACGGCTAAATACCCAAAGGCAAAAACCGAAGGGAAAATAAACCAGAGGAAAGGAAAAACCGCTAAGCAAGAAATCTGGCAATTAAAAAAGGCACGGCCAAAAGCAAGGGTCCAGGTCCGCCATTTTTCAAAGATGTTGAGTGGGGAAAACCTTGGGGGGGGTTCAGGTAAATGGGACGGGGAACATGCACAGAATGGATATAAAATAACAAAGAGGAACGGAATGAATTAGGATCTATAGACCAGAGCTGAAAATTCAGAGAGGTCAAGCAGCTGGGAGGGGGGGAGTACTGGGGCAGAGGGGGCGGTCAACATCCACAAAAGGAGAAAAAGAGCGCGTTCAGAGATGAGTACGCGAAATCGCCGGCACAAAACCCAAGGGGATGCAATTGAAGATGTCACCGGAGGAGTCAGAAGCCACGTGGTGCACGAAAAAGGTTGGTCGGGGGGGCCAGCAGGGGTAGACAACTATCCGGTGATCCAAGCAGGAAAGGAAAAAAAAAAAAGACTTCGAATTCGCTCACGACTGGAAGGGAAAATTGACGGGAAACAAAGAGGAAAAAAGACCTCGCAAGCTGCCAGTTTTGAGGACAAGGTGCAGGGTGCCGGACACAAAAACCTGGGGGGGGGGACACAGCCAGGGGAACCCAATCTACTGTGGAAGGCGGTCCGCTTGAAGACAGACAGAGAATGGTCAAAAAACGTCAGATTCAAGGGTCTTTATGCGAGAGGGGGAGTTTGAGGGCAACAAGATGGAGTACTCTGCCTAGATGACTTCTAGTTGGGCGCCCCACCCAGGGTTAACTGGGTGGGGGGGGTTCATGAAAAAAACAGACACAACAAAAACAGATGTGAAAGCAGTCCCTGCATGACGACCACAAAATGCATGAAGTCATTCGGGCGACAACCCGAGGGCAAACCTCGATTGGGTTAGAAAAGCTTCAAACGAAGTACTTAAAAAGACAGTAGGGACCCATGACTAACGAAAACAGGAAAGGGGGAAAGAAAAGAAGGGGGGGACTACAGTTTTGGTGGAGCGGGGAAGATTAGGAGCGACTGGTGTGGTTTTCAGAAGACTCCACCGAACAACAATCGCTGGGGGACCAGAAGGAGGGGTTGGGGGGGGGCGCGACAGTAATGAAAGACAAACATCATGACGATTGGAAGAAAAAGCCAATTGGCCGGCGCACTTCTGAAAAAAAAACACCGGCAGGATGAATCAAGGCAGGTGCGCGGGAAGCTGCAGGGGGGGAATGGGGTTAAACAAAGAAACATAAAAAAGGGAAGAAGTGGGGTGGTTCGGCAAAAAAAAACGTTGATTCCAGAGTCTTGAGAACGGGAGAGAAATGGACAAAAGAAAACACTTACGGGAAAAAAATGATCGGAATATATCCGACCAAGATAGGAAAGGGGGGTAACAAGTCACCAGGGGTTATAAACAGGGAAAAAGGCATGAACGAAAATCATAGGGTGGTTCGGGGGAAACAAACACGAGCTCCTGAGCCCACGAGGCTAAGGGGGAAGTTCAAGGAAAAGAGGCGCAAGAGGCAAATACAAAAAGAAGAAAAGGAGGGATTTCAAGGGGGGAAACCAACCGGGCCGATTGAGTTACTATGGTCTGGAAGATGAGTGGCGCTCGATGTGTCGGAGGAATTTAGGTGTGGGGGACAAAGGTGGCCGAGACTGAGTGTCAGGCTGTAAGGTAGACGGGGGCCACAGTCAGTTTTAAAAAAGAATGCCGGCTCAGGCAAGGAAACGTTGCGAAAAATTCGTTGATTGAAAAGAAAATTTTTTGGGCGGACAACGTCACGAAAAAGTTCGGGGGCTAAAAGGCCTGAGAACAGGGGGACTAGGTTCTTACGGAACCACGAGACTAAACCAGCTAATAACACCGTGAGAAGAAAGTAGATGTAGACAAGGATGAGCTGGAATCTCGACCGGGGTCACACTAAGAAGCGGACCCGCAAGCAACCAGAAGACGAATGGAGAGGCATTTGCGAGAAAAAGCGGGCGGGGTTATGAATTCGACCGTCTATGGAATGGTACCACAAGTTACCGAGGGACGCTCAACGGCAGCAAGCTAACGGGGGGAATATGAAAGTATGGGGGTACCAATGGTTGGGGCATACCGAGCCAAAGGATTCGGCCGGGTACTGGTCGTCCAAAGAATTGAGATTCCGGTTAGAGTGGGGAAGAAAAAGTCCGCCACGGCAATCGAGATGAGGGAACGTTGGAAAAACATCATCGAACGAAGGGGACCGCTGGGGGCGAAAGGCTTCCCCCGCATTCATTTCAGGGGGTTTGGGAGGACAAGGAGAAAAAAACATTCAGGTGGGTGGTGACGGCAAAAAAACCGACGAAAAGCGAATGCGGGGGGGAGCGGGGGCGAAATGGAAAGGAAGGGAGATCCAGACGCAGAGAGGAACGTCCGAGAATAGAAACAATTTTCAAAACTACATGCCTGCCGGGGAGCGACTGGCAAGGGAGGGAGAGGGGGAAAAGGTTAGGGGACGCGGCGAACTTGGGCTTTGTGTGTCGCGCCAGAAAAAAGAAAAACTCGATGGGGGGGGCGGGCGAAATGGACCTGAGACGAAGGGGGAGTGAGGCTGTGTTAAAAAAAAGACGAAAAGGGCAATACCTTGGACTCACCATGAGATAAAAACCCACCAACAAAACGTATTAATGGGGAAAAGATCATAACGATCGGCCAAAGGACTAGTTCGAATGCACAATTCAAGAAATGAGAAGTGTCCGGGTACGACGACGACAAAGGGAGTCAACGTAAACGCAAAGGCAGACGATGTAATGAAGAAAAGGCTCAGACAATCTAGATCATTTATGGGGGGAGCCAGCCGTCGAAAAAGGGGGGGGAGAAGGGAACTTCTTCGGAAGAAAAATGGTTACGAGGAAAGGGTGAAAATCGCCGGCATCCAGAATTAAAAAGGTTATGGGATGAGTGTGCATAGAGAGCATTGAGACGGGTTCGAAAGAGGACGAGAAAGCGACTGGGGGGGGGTGGATCCTTCTCCGGGGGGGAAGCGTAGAGTAGGAATTCAGAAACCGTGCCGGGGAGAGTGAGAGGGGGGGTGGGGCCGGAAGTGGAATCCGCACCCGTAAAGAGAAAAAAGTTCGAAGGAGCTTACAGTGACCGACGTCGTGGGGAGAGAGGCCCATCGGAGAAACCAGTGCTGAGCAGCAAAGTCGCAGGAGAGTAACTTCGGTCAAGGATGGGAAAAAGGGAGTATCGGCCCTTATCAAGTCAGGACAGGAGAATT
>Ga0179593_1505759_pt1 | contig 10194 bp, 7 predicted proteins | sample CZODoug2_1_08_16_FD_185931 | JGI IMG/M metagenome (GOLD analysis project Ga0179593, IMG submission 185931) | Vadose zone soil fungal communities from Angelo Coast Range Reserve, California, USA - CZODoug2_1_08_16fungal (PacBio error correction) | ecosystem: Environmental > Terrestrial > Soil >...
GGGGGTCGGTTGGGGTCAGGGGGAACAGAGGTTTCAGCTTCAGAAAAAAAAAGGGACGGGTTTTGACTGAACGTTCCTCTCACTAATAGAGGCGGTGAAGTTTCTGGGGTTAGGGTAATACAGCAGAGGCAAGGAAACACTGGCTATTCATAGCGACAAAGCGAATCAAATGGATTGGTGCAGGGTAATCCTGGGCAAGGAGTGAGTCGATAGGATCACGTTCGCAGCTAAACGGCCATCGCAACTCGCCGCCGGGACCGCAGGGGATAGGAGAAAGGCCACGGGTTTAGGGGTCAGCAGGGCCGTCAAGTTCAGGGAAAAAGGACGCTAGAAAGAAGGGACGATCAACATAAGGAAAAAAAGGCGGGCTGTTCTCAGTCGAACGGAACGGTCTTCGCAACGGGGGAGGAGAGGGTCTGTGGGACAAGACAAAAGGGGCGACTCGAAAACGAGGGGCAAAAGTGGGGGTACAAACTGAATTGCAATAGCACGGAGTCTCGAAGTCGATGCGCGTAGCCAAGGTCTAGAACTGCAATGAGGGCAACAGGGAAAGCGGGGCAAGGCAATTTAAACAAGACGAATGGCTAATTCCGCGTGAAGGGAAAAACGTGGCATCAAGAAGGGAGAAAAGGGCAAATGTTTAATCGGGTGCACACCCTGGCAAGTTGTCGGAGAAATATCCTTTTAAATCGACACCTCACAACCAAAGAGCACCGTCAAATCATTCAGTTGAAGTCGTAGCTTGGGCACACTTATGGGGGTTGGCTCAATCGTCGCCGAGAAAAAAGGCTGCGAGAGAGGAACAACAACAGAAAATCAATGAGGGCAACGATTAAATTTCGTGAATAAAAGACAAGTGGATACGGGCCTAACTGCTGCCAGTCCGAAAACCATAGGGAGAGAGCAGCGGTGGGGGGACCGCGGACAGGATAAATCAATTGAACAATTCGAGCAAGCCCTTTAGGGGGGGCCCGAGAGTGAAATATGACGGAAACCTCGCATGAAAAACATGGCCTGTAACAAGGCAGCCAGTTAGATTCTGATAGATCCCGGGAGGACTTGTCACAGAATGAGAGAAGATCACAATGAGTCAACTCTTCATGTCAGGGGACAGGCAATAAAGGGGGGAGGAAAAGAGCGTCACCTGCGAGGGAATTTTGGGACGCGAACTATAGAAGTTTTGCAGCGCTCGGCAAAGCCTCTCAAGCGCAGTCATTTCTGTGAGTCTTTGTCGCCCATAAGAGACTCCCGTTAAGGCAAAAAAGGGGGGGTTCTGACTAGAAAAGTGCGAGAAAGAAGATCTGAGGGCAGGAAGGTATCAATACCGAATGGGAAAATACTCGACAAGGTGTTTTCTGTCGAATGGTGGGACGTGGGGAGGGAAAAAAAAGGGCGGAAGTTGTACAGCACTGCTAATAGCTGGGGGGGCGAACTCTCTCACAATTGCTGGCAAGCAAAGACGCAGGAAGTCGAGAAACATTACAAGACCAGGCGAACAGAAGGTCTAAGGAAATAAAAAAAAAGGGGGTCTCGGAGAAAGGCTGCGTGCAGGGAACAACTCTGGCGCCTGTAGAAAAAGCTCAGGAATTAAAAGGGGGACTACTAGAAAAATTACACACTCGAGATCCCTGGGAAACAAATAGGACGACCCGCACGCAGCATCTTGGGCAGCGCGACCCAAAGACTCCATACAGAAACAAAGCAAAGAAACAAAAAACACATGAGCGCTAAAGATTGGACTTCACGAATCCACCCAAAGGTACAGCCACTACGGAAAGGCATCAACACAAAACAGCTGAGAAAAAAGGATCTGTCCTCTTGAAGGTAAAACGTACCCTGAGAGAAAACTCTTTCGGGAAATCAAAAAAAGTCAATACGAACGCAAGGGGGCAAAACCGAGCAAAAAGCTAAAAGACGCGAAACAACCCGAGTCAGAAAAGCACCAATGGGGGTAAATATTAAATTGAAAACTTTTGTGGAAGCAAAAGAACGGGGCGAGAGGGAAAACTGGAATAAGACGCTATTCAATTAGACGGCAACACGGGCTGGTGGTAAGCAGAACATGATGGGAAAGGGACGACATCGCGAGCTTTCTGTCTGAGCTGCGAGTGAAGCTGTTGTTCATAAACAGTCAAAAAAGGAGAAGGAACAAACCAACACGAACTTCCGACAGAAACTAACTCAGTCCTTTTTTATCCTTCCAAGAGAAGGCCGACACAAGCACAGGGGACCAAACAAGCCAGCGACAGGGTCAAGGGACTCGAGGAACACGCAGGACAAGTATACTAAGTCTCCACTCGAACTCTTGTGGGGGAGGCGGGGGGGGGTTGGGGGGGGGGGGGGGTTCGAGGGGGGGGGGGGGGGGGGGGGGCTCCCGTTGGGGGTGACTATGTCGCGGAGATCGCCTGAGTGAAAAATGGGGGACTGACGTTCGACTCCGCAAGAGGTTTGAAGGAGAAAGATCTGCACTAGGGAAGGACAGCACATTATGCGAGGTGTGATTGCAGACACGCTTTCGAATTAGCGATCTACGAACCATAGGAGAGGACATCGAAAAAGGGGGGCCCTCATTTGGGGAAAAGCGATGCCGTAATCTTTTAAGCTAAGCGGGATCGATCACAAGTGGTGGTCCCCAGTGCGCGGGATTGGGAATACCGTTTCCAGTAACGTCACAGGGGAAAAAAAAAAAACGCATAAGGAAACCGGGACCAAGCTACATGTGACGGACGCTACGGGGGTGAACCAGTGTGCGACCCCAAAGAACCTGGCGAACCCCCATCGCTAAGTCGGAGAACAAATCACTGCCCATTTGTGGAGGGGAAATAGCCTCGCAGCACGCCCCCGCGCCCAACAATCCCCCGGTTGTTTTAATGGGAGGGGGGAGAGGGGGGGGGGGTTTTGGGGCCGAAAAGACCCCCGCGCTCGCTTCCCCCGGCCCTGTGAGACCCGAGAAAGGAAACGGGGAAAAAAACCACCCGTGACCGTCTGCCCTAAGAGATAAACTCTGGAAAAGAACGGGAAGAAAAAACACGTCACAACGTGGTTTTACAGTGGCTATGACAAGAAGACAAATTCGAATTCTGAAAGTGCCGCGCCTAACGACAACGTGGGGAAAGGGAGTCTAAAAAAAAAGGAAAAGAGATCACAAATGTGGCGTCATAACCGGTATTTTCCCGGTAAAGAATTAGCAGTTAAGAATTGCTTCGGCACGTGGTCCAACATGGGATTCCGAGGCAAAAAATTAAAAGCATGGCTTCAAAACACCTACACGGCAAGGAAATGGATGGGGGCGACATGGGCCGGGGTCGCGGCATCCCCCACTAACGAAGAAATCGCGTACGAGGGGGGGAAAAACAGATAGTCAGAAGGAAGAGAGACAACCAAAACGCATCTTGGTGAAGATGGTTCATCACAACAGGGGGAAAAGCCAGATAAGGGCGCAAACTCGCAAACTATGAGCAGATGAGGATGCGACAAGAAAAAGGTTGAGAATGGTACTGACAAACGATCCATTGAAATCATGAGAAAACAATCGGAATCGACCTAAACTGCGAAAGGGATTTATGCACGAAGAAAAAGGGGAAAAAAGGCAAAGACAAATACAGTGGCGCAGCTATCAAGAGTTGGCTAGGGTGGCAAAAAAAAGGAAGTATTAGGTGGGTCACAAGGAAACACACAAAAAAAAAAAAAAAAAAAAAAAAAAAAAACCCCAACAAGACAAGGGGTGTAAGACTGGGAAAGAATAAGCACTTTAAAACTATCGAAAGTGTAGGGTTCGAAACCGAGGGAAAGTCGAGACAAAGGTTAAAAGAAGAAAGGGGCTCGGATAGTAGTCAAGAGGGGGCCTACTGCAAGGAGGCGAAAGTACGGGGAGACTAGGAAAAGGAGCCTTCATAGTGCAAAAACTGGCTGATGGAAAACCAGAAACTACCGTAGGCGTCTAGGAGAGTTGCGAAAAAGGGGGGGGGGGGCTAATGTAACAAGGTAGGATGGGGGGGGGTATACAAAAGAAAAGAAAGCGTGCGCAGGCCCCCTAGAAACCAATGAAGAAAAAGCACAGGGGGGAAAATAGCGAGTCACGCCATCTCTAATCAAGAAAAAAAAACCTTCTTACGACTTGTGCAATATGCCCGGGACGGATGACGAAGAAACAGAGAAGGGAAAGGTTGAATACAGTTACCACCAGTACCGGTCTCCGAATGAGGAGAAAAAATCCGAAAATTTGGGGGCGACCTGGGGAACCACAAAGCCTCGAGAGCCCTTGCACCGCTTAAAGTGTCATTTCATGCGCGGGCAGGGATTGGGGAGAAAAGAGAAAAGCTAAACACAAAGGTCTTACGGATAAACTGGGAGGCGGTTACACGATCGACGGTAACGGAATCTTGTCAAAGTAAAGAACGTCAAAGTCACGCCTAACAGGAACCGTTAGGGAGTCAAAGGGGCAGCGCACTAAGCCTAGTAAGTACCACTGACACAAGGAAGAAGAAAACTGAGAATGAAAAAGTCACGAGTACACGTACAGCGGGAACATAAGAGGAAAACCACCGGAGCTTAAGGAAACCACACCCAAGTGGCTGTCGCAGGGGAGAGCGAAGAAAAGTGCTTGGAGCGGCAGTAAGATATTGACTGAACTCCGTGTAACCGCACCGGGGCGATAAACGTAAAGGAAGGAAATTGTGAGGAAGGCGCGGGCGAGGAAAAAGGGAGCATGAAATGAGGAAAGAGAATTGTGGGGAGGATCGTGCCCCCCGCGATAGTGGGATCTAGGAGCGAAAGGTAAAGAGTAATGCCAAAAGGAGAAAAGTGTGTGGGGCCGGCAGGGGTGACAAAAGCACGCCATTCGCCTTGAGGGCGTGGGGCAGGTATCGAGAAAATCGAACGAAAATACGATGACAAGAGCAACTTGTGAGAACAGAGATTCCGAGAGTTGAAATAAAAAAAAAAAGAGGAAGGAAAACAGCCTAGTGGGTACGGGAACTGAGAAAAAAAAGGATCTAGTTAAAAGGTATGGGGCTGTGGAACACAAATCAGTGCAAATTTGAAAAAAAACGTAAAGGAAGGATGTCGCCTGCGCATTACAGTGTGTCGATTCTAGAAGGGGAGGGTAACACCTCCACCAGGAGCACGGCCGCGAAGGCACTGTGGAGGAGGAAATCGGAAAAAGCCAATAAGAAAAAAGAAAAGAAACAATTGGGGTCTCGGCAAGGGAGTTACCGGGACGTTCTCGGGGAAAGCCAGCCCACACCACTACCCAAATATCGGGAAACTATGGAAAGACACAGGGGCGGATGACGGAACAAGGGGTATGCTCCGAAGGCTGGACAGGTTCCAGGGAAAGTTGAATTCACTGTGGAGGCGAAAGAAAGGGAAGAAGGTGCAGCCAAGAAACCAACGGGGAATGATAGAAAAGCTCCTGATGGAAAGATGACCCGCAGGTGGGGTCAAAAAAGTATTTCGCCACGACGGGAAGCGTGAGGAAGTTAATTGCGGATACGGGAAATACCACTTAGCAGCGCGAAGGAGAAGAACCTAAGGCTTAGGTGGAAAAAAACGTGGGGGAAAAAACAGAATATGTCGCCACTAATGAAGAACGGCGACACAGATGGATTCGTAACCCCATACGTGTAGACGAAATAGGGGGGGGGGGAGGATGCCTAACAGATAACCGCAATACACAGACGCGAGAAAAAAAACCTTCAACGGGGACTGACACTGCGAAGGGTCCCGATGGCGACACCCTTTTCATTGTAATAAAAAAAAGGTAACGCGGTGAATCCACCAATCTCCAAACAGAAAAGGTGAAAAGTCTGCGTGGAAGGTCAGCTCTCAAAAGTGGACGCCCCGGGTTGCGAGCGCAGTGTACAGACACATGAAAGGAGAAACGTAGAAGTTTAGGAGGGGAGCGAGACCAACGGGGACAAAAAACAGCATGGCGGCAGTCGTGTTGCCTTCACAATCAGGGGGGACACACTCCTCGGCGTTGCCTGAAGAAAAATGACGCAAAAGCAGGGGAAGAAAAAAACACTAGGACAAGAACCACTCACCCCGCCGGAAAATGCGCGTGACGTGATAACAGCATCAAAGGTGAAAGATGTCAGCTCTCAGAGGGGGGGCGGATCTCGCGAGGAACTTATACCGGCGAGACGCCTCCCTACCAGGGACAAAAGGGGGCAAGGTAGTACTCAGGGGGGAAAACTGCTGAAAACAAGGGCAAGGGTCAGAAGTAAATAGGAAATGAAAATGGTGCAGAAAGCCTAGGATCGAGCTCCCAGAAGAGAAGAGACGTGAAAAAAAATGTGCGGAGACGATGGCCAACCCAAAAATTTATGCGGCGGACGCTTGTTCGACGAACCAGGCCAGGAGGGCAAGCTGACAAAAAGGGACCAAAAAGCACGAGAGGTTCAGCAGCTTCGTGGCCCTTCGTCAATAACGAAATACAAAACATGTCGGGATTTAATAAATAACTAGCTCAAAGAACAGATCCATTGGGTCAGCATTATGAACACCCACGCTGATCACTGGAGAAAATTGGGCTACTACAAGCACTTAAAAAGGGACAACCTTCCTTGTAAGAAGTCCGCAGATAGACGGGGGGGGAAATTGAAGACACAAGAAAAGGAAAAAAAAAGTCATGTACAAACTCCTCAACTCAAACAGGGGAGCCTCACACTAAGCAAGGTGCTAGAGGTAGTCCTAGGGAAACTAGCGAAATAGGGGAAGGCCGGCGAAGAGGAATCTATGCAAACAACTAAAAAAAACTCGTGTCAACTCGTGCAAGGAGGGAGAACGAAGAAGATGTAAAAGAACAGGAACATGCGTATGAAGAAATTGAACAGAAACGCACATGCCCCCACACATTAGGGAAGCTCAAAAATCCGCACAGAAGCGAACATAAAGAAGAGGGGGTTGGGCTAAAACAAACGAGACGCTCTTCGCAGGGGAGGACGGGACGCGTCCACCAAGGGATAAGGGGAGAACGAAAAAAAGCTTAATCATGGAGTGCCTGGTCAGTACCTCTAGTATGGTGTGTATCGTGGGAAGTCAGAAAAAGGAAATACAGAGCCGGGGCAGCGGCTCTCCCCTGATAAATCCAAGCAGAGTGCCAATAAAGAGAGTGCCAAAGATCAGGAGAGCTGGAGCTCGGGCACTTCCCACAAACGAAACACGAGTAATAACAGAGACAACTCACCGGGCTCAGGAGGACCCTAAAAAGGGAAAATAACGGGGGTACGGCGGCTATGCAAAAAAAATCTCTTTGCGGCCGAAAAAAAAATACAACTCTTTACAAAGTGCATCCTAACGAGAGAAAGCCAAATGGAAAAGAAAACGGGGAGCCGAGGTGCACGTCCTATCACCCCCCCAAGTCCTAGGTGGCCTTCTTCCTCCTCCCTCTGGGAACGGGGACCAGGAGGACTCTCCTCTTGACCGCTTCTCATTTTCGCACTACTGGGAAAGTTTAGGTGCAGGCTTGGCCTTCAGAGGGAAGGTTGTACCTTCTGTGGTAGGGGGGAGATCGGCGAAAACAACAACGAGAGAGAAGTAAGACATAAAAGAGCAAAAAACAAAACCTCACGACGCATACGAAACAACAGGTGAAACGCATCCGAACAGTTTTCACAACGCCAGGATTCGTCTCACCAGCCGAGTGAAACGAACGAGCGAAAAACGTTTCGTCCGGGTCTTTCCTAGGGCAGGGCACGGAAAAAACCAATGAATAGGGAAACCTCGACTCGGGGCAAGGGAAACGGTTACTGCGGAACTGGATCATGTCGAGGCAGGTGCAGCGCGCTTTGCCGTTGGACGCATCGGTAATCTAGGCGACAGCAAAGGGTGGAAAGGTAGACTACTCAGGGGAAAGATCACGGGAAGGACAGAATTCACACGGGGATGAAGCCGAAAAAGCCCGCAGATCTGTGAGCAAGTGAGAACCCTGACTACAACACGGCGCACCAGCAACGAGGAGGATTTGAAGAGGCAGAACAGAAGACGAAAAGATGTGGACTTTTAGGCAAGTGTGACTGTCAAGGGGGCGGCGGGGGGGATGTGAATGGGGGTTTCCATAACCCAGGCGGAGAAAGAGAGGGCAAAAAAATCTACCGCGACGATAACAGGTGTTCAAGGGGCGCAGTCATACAGGAGAAAAGAACAAAAATTGAAGATCAGGAAGGACAACAAAGTAAGTCTTCTCGGGGGGTTACCACTTAGATAGCAGGGGGAACCAGGAAATCGAGACCTAGGGAGCGAAAAAGAAACCCGTGTGCAAAAATGCGTTAAAAAAAATTAGGCATCTACAAAGGAGAACCAGGAACTTGTGAGCAGGAACAAAAGAGGATAGGGAAAACGATGATTAGAAGAGCTACCCTAAAGGTGCGAAGTCGACCCTCGCGACACATCGTTCAAAGGGAAAAGGCAGCCGGAGACCCACAAATTAAAGACTGGCAGCAGCGATGAATGTGCAAAGAAGGCAGGGACAACTGAGAAGCGCGAGAGCGAAAAACTCAGGAAACCAAACCAGTGTCATTGTAATAATGGAAGAGTTGCCAAAAAGGGAAGGGGAGGGGAAAAAAGAAGGGGAAGGGAACCCGGCGGGTCAGAAACACACCACAGAACTTAGCGGTTCTTCAAGTAAAACAACTGGGTTGGGAAATGTGAAAACAGTAAAAAGGGGGACCCGCAGGATAGGGATCGGCGAGCAGTTCGAGCTGTACGTTAGTGTCCCTGGGTAAGGGACCAGAAAAAGGGGCGGAGGAAGTAAAAGAGTGCGGAGTGGGGCAGACGACATGGGTGGTTTCGCGTCAAAAACCACCCTGTGAGTAAGCGGTGCTTAGGAAAACAGGGAGAAAACTAGCCGCAAGGTGGGGGGAATCCCCCAAATTGCACTGTCAAACAAAACACCCACCGAGAATAAGGCATAGGTCAGAACCACTTAGGTGCGGGCTGAGGGTGTACACTCATGCTAAGCCCGGGAGGGAGAAAGGGAACTTTACGGGATGGTATCTGCTGTCCAGTGACCCTGATGTCACTCGAGAAAGGCTCAAAATGGCTGTAGAGGGTCCTGTGTGGTCTACCCAACCGGTCAACAAGGGAAAGGGAATGGCGGAGTGCGATGAGCAAAAAACTTCGATAAATGGTTTCTCCATCAAAGCGCTCTAAGGGGCAAAAAAATCATGGAAATAAAAAAGAATCTGCGAAAGACCGTAAAACCCCTCGGCGGTCAGCAAGCCGAGAGTGTGAGAGATCAGGAACCCACCAGCTCGGGATTCCACTTTATCGCCCGGGCGACTTGAAAAGAAAAACGGAACAAGTGAACAGTCGAAGTATAAATACGGAGCCAACCTCGACAAAAAGTGAGTGTGCCGAGGAAAATCTCAAGACCTCAAAAAAGCTAAGCACTGAATAGGGGGGGGGGGGGGGGAAATCGGTCTGAGATGAGAAGGCGAGGGGAGCAGTCTGGGGGTGGGATAGGGGCGACTGCCAAGTAAAACGCAGCAGCGGCCGGGCGTAAACGCTTCAGAAGACTGGGGCAGCCCATCCCGGAATTACCGAGGGGTAAACCAGGCGAGCCGGGGGGGGGGGGGAGGGGGTGCTGATCTATCCCTTCCCAAGGATTGTAGTTCAAAACAGACGGAATCTCACAAAGAAAAGCAAACGAGGAAGAAAGAAACAACTGCCAGAGGGCCCGCTTAACGATCGCGGGAACAAAACAAAGGGTATATGCACCACACGAAGCCACACAAGAACCTGGATCGGAGGCTGGTTAAGAGAACAAGGTCGGTCGAGGTTAGGGTACAGGTGGACGCTTGTAATTGCGCCTAAAAAAAAAGAAAAAAAACACGCAACAAGGGCGGAGACAGAAAGCCAAAAAAAAAAAAGTAAGGAACAATAACAAGAAAAGATGTCTCGAAGGATTCAAGGCAGTAGGAACGGGGGGAGGCCCCAAGGGGGTCGGGTGACGGAGGGCCAAAAGAAAGTCACCCTGATCGGATAGATTCCGCTCATGTACGAGACGTTAAGAAAGAAGGGGAAATGGTCCTGGGGTGGGTCCATCCATCACATGGAACTTAGGGCCGAGAGGAGGAGGGGGGCACTTACAACGTCAGAGCAGGAACCAGGCTAAGCAGGCTAGAGCAACCACGGGTTAAGTTGGGGGGGAGGGTGAGAATAGCTTGCCGGGTTCCCGCAAAGTCGACGAAG
>Ga0179593_1509744_pt1 | contig 10194 bp, 12 predicted proteins | sample CZODoug2_1_08_16_FD_185931 | JGI IMG/M metagenome (GOLD analysis project Ga0179593, IMG submission 185931) | Vadose zone soil fungal communities from Angelo Coast Range Reserve, California, USA - CZODoug2_1_08_16fungal (PacBio error correction) | ecosystem: Environmental > Terrestrial > Soil >...
AAAACCGAAAAGAAGGAAAACAAGAAAGCTGTACCAAAAAAAAGTACAAGACGACAGGCCGTACTGACGGCTACCACAAGGATCATCGGGGCCCAAAAAGGCGGCGACCGCATGATCTCGGATCGATAAGCAATCACTCAGGCGTAAAGGAAGAAAGAGGACCAATGAGAGGGTTCCTACCAAGAGTCGGTGCCCCTGCACCGACGGAGAGAAGTAAAGCGGGCGAAAAGGCTCGCCGCCATGCAAAAAACGAGGTCCAAATACTGCGGGGCCTAAAGGCTAGGGCAAAAACGATCCACCTCCCGGGGGGGGGTGCGCACAAAAAACAAATCATGGCGTGCGCGCCACGAAGGAAAAGCCTACCAAGGTAGTGGAGAGGAGGGGGGAAGAAACGCGGAGGACAGAGAGAGGAGCTGTTTTAGTGTGAACCAGGACAAGCCCTGCGTCGACAGGTGGTTCCAGCTGTTCGTTGGGCAAAAAGGATTGGTCAAACAAGGGCCGGACGGCAGTCGAGTGGTCGGCCTTGTTCGTCCGAGGTTCCCAGAGCTCTAGCCACAAAACTGCATGCGCGAGTCTCCAGAATTGTGAGCGCGAGCGACTGCCGGGATCGCACTCAGGGCTATTTCGTTCCACAGCTACGGTGGCTACGGGCCGTCTCCGTTAACTTGGGAAACCCTCGAGGGACTAGTGGGTCATGGACGTCTTTTCCGGAAAAGGGAAAGGACGTCAACAATCGATGCAATACAAATGACCGAAGGTCCAACCCGCCTCTAGTGTTGGCCAGCGTAGAGGCTGCGCTGAAGGACTGAGAACCCGAAAAGAACTTTGGACGGGTCTGGGACTTCTCCGGGAGCGTTGTGGCCTCCCTTCCGCGGTGGAAGATGCGGGCGCTCCGCATGGCGGATCATCATGGAAGGGGCTGGCCAGGTCGTCGGAAAAGCCTCGGAGAAAAAAGGGAAGTGTCTGTGGAAAGTACAAATCAGACCACGGAGGGTTGCCGCAGGGGGAAAACCGCCGGGATGAGGATCTCTCAAAAGACCCCGGCTGGAGAGGTCAGGCAGACTCTTCGGTCATGGGGGGAAAAAAAATACTGGAAGGGGAAGATCAGAAAGGTGCTAGAGGTTCAAGGGTCTTTGTGATGTGGTGGCTACCCTGCTCGACGTCGGTGGGAATTGGTTGAACCTTTTCCATCGGGTTTTTCAACGAGATCTCAACAGGGAGGAAGGCAGCCAAAGAAAGAAAAGATTCTGCAAGGATCATCCTCCGCACTGACTCGGCCCGCCGGAACTTCGCCGATTGCTACACCGTCTGTTATAGAACTCCTGAACGACCAGAGGGTGGAAAAAAAAAAAAAAGGGAGCCGCTCGCGGCTGAATCTGTCGCCAGGTCGTCAGTGCCTCAACACCACTGGTCGTGTTCGATCAAGAAAAGAGATCGGAGTCCGGAAAGGAGATGCTCAGGGTACTCCGCCGGTGCAAGGAAAATTTGCCGTCCTGGAAATCACTCGTGCGCGATTGTCGTGCGGTAGGTCTAAGTCTAACCGTAATCCACCAAAAGAAAAAGAAGATTGGAAAGTTTGGGGTGACCCTTCTGTGAGCAACATCTTTCACCCTAGTGGCGACTCGGAACAGTCACCATCCCTCAAAAGGCTAAGGTGAGGGAGGAGGCCGCTTCCGAGAGGGGGCTCGACAGGGAATTCCTCTCGTCTTCTCGGGGGCGTGCACCGACCAGAAAACATACTATCCTCCTTCGTTCCGTTGTCAGGAGAAAAGGGAAGGGGAGGAATCTAGGAAGTGCGTAAACGGGAAGAAGAGAAGAGGCGCCCGTGGAAGCAGGCACCTCCCGTTAAACTCCCAAGTGGTAGGCCGGGCAAAGTTCAAGATCAGCGAGTGTTTAACCCGGGGGCCAAAAAATCAAGGAAAAAGGAGAATCAACAGTGAGTGCTCAGAGAAAGGTACAACGGTCACTTACTTGCAGCTCCTCCACCCAAGGGTGAGCAGAGCAACGTACCGGCCATCGCTAGAACCCCCCATCAGCTAAAGGAAAGGGGGGTGCGCGAAACACATTATAAAAGACCGGGCAGGACTGTAGGTGACGTGGGAAAAGCACTCCTTGGGAAGGGTCTCCAGGTCCCCCGTCTAGCCGGAATCCCCGAACTGGCCAGCCCCAGAGAAGGCTCGAAAAGAATGTAAAAGGACAGGGGTTCCAAACCCGCCGTCCATTTCGTAGAGGATGTGGCCCAGGTAGGTTGAGCCTTCAGGCCACTAGGGAGGGGGGGGGGAACCTAAAGGAAGGGGGAGAGGGAAAAGCCGAATATCTCGGATCTGGTAGTCCCTGCACCTTACACTCAGCAACGCCCCTGCAGAAAAGAAAAGATTTGTCAATCTGCTGCGTCGGCGGAAGGGGGGGTCCTGAAGGAGAACAACGGTCGCCTGACTGCCTATCGCTCAGCGGGCCGGGTAGGGGTTGAAAAACTTATGGGCCAGGATCAACTCGAAAAGATGGAAGCAAGAAAAAGGCAACTACAAAGGAAACGAGTGCTCTCTACGTTCACTGCCGGCAAAGTTCAAAATCACCTTCGAAAAAAAAAACTCCCGAGAAGAGGACAACATCTGGGAAAAGGAAGGCAGTAGGCGGAGGGTGAAGGGGGGGCTACCCCACCTCGATCTATAAAGTAGGTAGTCAACGACCACCGGCCCAGGGCGAAAGGGGGCCGGAGAGCAAAACTGGAAAGGGTGCTCACATCCTCGAGAAATGACGTGCGGGTTGAACGAAAGGGGTGCCACAGTCGGGAGAAACAAAAGAAAGCTTGAAAAAAAACCGAGAAGGAAACGGCAGAAACCGGCTGGAGGGAAACGTCACCTACCGTAATGCACTTCATGGAGCGCAGACAAGGCTGAAAGAATGTGGAGCAGGAAAAAAAGTTCGCCACCTGATGTTCAGGCTGGGGTCAGGGAAGGGAGATCGGACGAAACCTCCGGGGGAAGGAATAGGGAGGTTTCGGCGCGCCTGACCTAGCGGTGAGGAGTCCGGTGCCCGCGGGCCTGCCTGCCAGGCGGGAGTTAAGCCGGTTTCCACCGCGCTGAGGAAGAAAGGAAGGCGAAAGGAAAGGTCTGAGAAAAAAAAAAAAAAAAACGGGGACGAAGAGGAGGAAGACTCCTCCGGCATCACCAAGAGGGGGAAGAGACTAAGCCCGTCGGGGTAGCACACCTGCACAACGAAACGTCCGGGCAAGCTTTTCGAACAAGGGGGAAGTGAATGGAAAGAAGGGAGTAGAATCAACTTATCCGGAGCGGGGACGCCAATCTACCTCGCTGCCTTCGACAACACGCCAAAAAGAGGAACCGGGTTCAGAAAACCCGGGGGGGGCTGTGAAAAGATACCCAGGCAAAAAGATCTTAGGGGGGAAGGCTCCTCGATCGGAGGTGGCTACGTGTTTCCTCGCCAGACCGAAAAGAAGGAGACAGGCCCACAAACAAAAAAAGGACAGCGAAAAAAAAGAGGACAAGAAAAAGGAACAAAGGAGCAGCCGAGCCGGGCTGACGTATCCCCGGCACGACCGCATCTTGCCGCAAGGACGGGAAACCTGGACAAGCGAAGCCCGCGGCCCGTGCGGAACCCAGGCGCCAGAAGCGGCGCAAAAGGGGGAGAACAGCAAGTCGACCTCTAGAAGGGAAAGGGCGGGACCGAGGACATTTGCGTCGGAGGAGAGCAGCGGACAGCCGGGAGCATTCGCACGGGCAAGCGCCGCAAAAGAGCAAACAAATGGACCCGAAACTCGTTTAAACCGAGGAGAGAAGGGGACTCCACACCCCCGCCCACCCGAGATCCACGTCGTGACTTCACCCGCGATGGAAACAAGAAGACAACGTAACTAAAACGCTGAAGACAACACTCTGAAAAAGTGAAGAAAACCTGGTGGAACGGATGAGCGAAGACAAGCAGAGGTGTCGCTTTCCCACTCCTGGAATCTCCTTAAAAACCGGTGACGGACGCAGCTCCGCGCCGTAGGAAAAGGGAAACGGAAAAGCCAGGGACTAAAGCATCTTGCGCCTCATAAAGTAAACGCCGACGGCGGCCACCCTCAAGCAGACTCGATCTAGCCCTATGTTCCCCGCGGTAAGACGGTCAAAGAAGGTGAGTCTGGTTCCCAAGATGCGGGCAGGGGTTGAAAAGTGGTCAGGGTGATCGGATGCGTGGAAAACCGTCGAGAAGGGAAACTAGAAGAGGGATAGCCCTATTGAAAAGGGCGCAGGCGCTGTGATCCAAAACTCCGGCCAGGAGACGGAAAAAAACCGGCTTGTGGAACCTCGGGAAGGGGCGACGGAGCTCTAAAAAAAAAAGAAGAGGAAGGCAGCAATGCCGAGAAAGCATTTGCTTGTGGCTAGGAGCGGGGAAACATCAAGCGGGCACAACACCGGCATAGACACGAAAGAAATGAAAGGGACCAACGTGGTGGGAACCAAGAACCCACGGCGTACCACCTCGGCGACGATAAGTCTTGGGTCAAGTGGGGTCAATCATGATTAAGCTAGCCTGTCCGCGCCTGGGCAAGAAAAAAAAACACGAGAGGGTGAAAAAAAAAAAGTGGAAGACAATGAGTTTGGGGCCGCGTTTTCTTGGAAATCACACGGGGAGGAGGTGGATAAGGGGAAAAAAAGGAACGCCACGTGTCACACCTGCAGAGAAAGTCGGGGAATCGAAGGGAAGGAAGGGCGTCTAGAGGGGTCGCCTCAGGGGAAGGGGAGATCTTCCGTCCTCCACGTGCGGCAGACGAGCTGGGGATGACAAGTCGTGGATGGCGGGCAGCCGGCTAGCAAAAGAGTATGCGAGTGAAAGGTTTGGGGGATCCTCGATCAGCCCGGAAGCAAGAAAGAGGTGAGGTCGTCACGTTGTGTGCCTAAGGAAATGCGAGGGTCAGTGTCTCGCAAACGGGTCTCGTGGCAACCGCTTTCCCCAGAGACACCATGAGGAGGGGTCTTCCGCGGCGCGTAGAGAGAAAGGTATAAAAAAGTATGGAAGAAATCTCTCTAAAAAAAGAAAAAAGGGGAAGGAGGAGATAACGCCGACCGCTTTCCGACCGAGAAAGGGGGAACTTGTCATAAAAAAAAAAAAGGCCGAAGGGGACTAGGAGGACACAACGAACCTCGCCCTCTCTTGCGGCGGTCCCCCGGGCAATGATCGAGGAAGGAGAAGGCCAAAAAGATGTCACAATATCGCCTACAGAGTACTGAGGGAAAAAGAAAATAACAGGGAAAAAGAGGTCCCAAGCTCGGAAGGTAAACCGAGCCTACCACAAAGCGTGCGACACCATATCGACGCCCTGCAAAAAAAAGGTTTCGATGTCCCGACCTTCTTGAAGAGGAGTGGGCCTGACCACAAAGGAAGGGCAAAAAAAAAACGAAGAGAACCCTCAGCACAAGAGCACCCTCATTGGCGGCGCCACCAAAAAAAAAAGCCGACCTGGACCTCTGACACATCTGTCGCGCCGGCCGGGTCCGGGAACCGGGCGGAAAGCGGATTTACCACGGTACAATCCAGGGAGAGGGGCCTCCGAGGAAAATTGGGGGGGGGGGGGGAAACCTAGGGGGGGTGTTTCACCTTGAAGATCTCAGTAGGGGGGAGGAATGGGGGGGTGCCGTCCTAGTTCACAGAAACCAACCCCTGAAAAGAGACGCAAAATGGAGAACTGGAGCTGCTCTCGCTGGTCCTCGTCGTCGCACTACGGCGGCTTAAGGGACGGATCCTCCTGCGAGGGGGAACGCTCTCTAACTCCAACGGGCAGAGGGGACACGGCTTGCCCCAAATACGGATCCGCGCGTGCCAAAAACCCGATCACGAATCAAACAAAGCAAAAGAGGTGGGGGGGGAAAAAACGTGGAGGACGACCGACCATCTACGGAACCCGAGCAAAGGCTGCCAGCGGGGCTGGAATCGATGACGGGGAGCCGGTTGAGGCGGTGGCCGCCGTCCGCGGCGGCTGCGAGACCGGGGAGAAGGGAGGTCAGAGCTTGCTCCGCCGCCAAAAGGACCAGGGTCGGGCAAAGGGGAATGAACGGGTTTTACGCTCACCCGGGGGAACACCAAAAAACGGCTAAAAAAAAAAAAACCCGGAGAGTGCACTTTTGTGTCAAGGTTCTGTTATACGCGGTAGAGCTACTGCGTGGGAAATCGCGGTTATATCTGGACGAAGAACTGCCCAAAAGGGGGAGTGCGTAGAAAAAAAAGCCCAAAATGTTTGGAAAAGTTGATCCGGACCAGCGGGATTTGAAGGTACTGGGGGGGGAGAGAGCCGGGAGGAGCATGTCTCCCTTGCAACCCTAGCAGGGTCAAAGAGAGACGCGCCGAGCAGTCCACAATTACTAGGTGAAAAAAGCCGACGATTCTGACAGACCTGTGCTGTTACAGTTGCTAAAAAAAAAAAACTCGGTCTGCGGAGGGCCCAAGAGTGGGGGGGGGGGTTTTGAATCCTCTTTTCATATGCGCGGCTGCGGCACGTTCGGCCAGGTGGACTTTAGGGCCTGAAAGACAACGGGTTTCGTGCTGGGGTTGGCGAGGACGGGATCGCCCTTGAGCTGATCGGCTCGAAATCTCCGCCTGCAGAACTTGCCGAGGTATAAAATCGGGAGAGGGAAGGGGATAGAGGTCCGGCGGCTTCTGGTCGAAACAGTATCCCATCCACGATACGAGTTCCATCCACAAGAAGGAAGGGGGTGACCAGAGACCGGAGAAAATGGAACCCCCGGGGCTAGCTTTCATCCCCTTAGACCATAAGACGTAGTGCGCAATGCGCGAGATCGCGATTGCGGGAAGCCGGGTCAGTTCTCAAAAAGGTCCAGAGGCTCTTGTCGTACTCGGACCATCACGTTAAGCAGTCAAACCGGCGTGGTCAAGTGAAGGGGGACCACCAGGAGGGGAAGAACGTAGGAGGGTTTATGGGAACTTCGGGATTCCAAAGCCTCCTAGATGGCTCCCAGGGGGGGGGGAAGAAAGGTCCAGGTGGAAAGGGGATCAAAGCGTCATCGCTGTAAACTTTGTCCATCAGCAAACCTCCTGAAAAAAAAACTGGGACGCCAAACCGTCTCTGGGAAGGGGAGAACGTAAACAGTGGGAAGAAAAGAAAGTGAACGATCGTCGGAACACGTCCATTAGCTAGACCCCCATAAGGAAACATCAAGGGTTGGCGCAACGTTTGTGCGGACTGCCCCCTTCGCAGCCATCTGCGAGACAAATGTAAATCATGATAGGGGCAGCGCCGCGATCTCGAGAAGGGAGGGTTCAGGGGCCAAAGACGCCCAAGGACCTGTTCGCTAAATACGGGTGGGACGAAGAAGTTGCAGGTAGTTGCAAAACACCGTATTGTTTAGAAAATGAGAAGGTGTATGAGGTAAGAAGGAAGGTGAGCAAAGACGGGGGAGAAGGTAAAGGTCTTTGACCCATCCGAATAGCTGCGAGTGTCGGGTACCCTGCACAGAAGAATCATAACGTAGGAAGAAGAAAGAGACACGAGGGTGGCCATCTGGTAGTAGGTGCTGTGGGGGGTTCGGGAAACCGAATGAGGAGGAGCTGCTCCTGCAGTTCCTAAAAAAACGAGGGGATAAGGGGTAAGGCTGGACTAATCTCTCTCAAAAACAAATGGAGGATTACGAGTATAAGCCGGCGTCCTAAGTTTCAAAAGGTAACCTCTGGGGGCAAAGAGAAAAACGTGAGTCAAACTCCAAAAGGAACTACACCATCCATAAAAGACGACCACAGATGGCCAACGTTGGGGCATCCGGGATAGAACGGGGATGGGATTGTGGAAGGTTCAAGGAAAAAATCGAAGACTTAGCAAAAGAAAAAAAAAGTAAAGAGGGCACCGAGATTGGACTGACTCCGTCGCACCCCTACAGGGAAAAGACAGAAAAAAGGGTAGGGGGGACTACCTGCATTCTCAAAAAGGAGGCTACCAGAAAGTTGAGAAAAAGGCAAAAAAAGGCGAGATAGAAGCGATCGCCACCGGCATTATGCTCAAAGTCCACCTACCTGAAGGAAAGTTCATTTCAGGAAAAGACCTTGCATCGAATGAGGTAGCAGGCGCCAACGGCCGCTCAACCACAGGGGGAACTGTGGGCAATTAAGAAAAAAAACACCCGCAGGGGGAGAGCAAAGTCAAGGTGTAGCGACGCCGGAGAACGAGGCGGTGGGGCAAAAGAACTGGGGACAAAGTCGTGCGGCTGCAAGAAAGGAGGCTGAAAAGTTGAAAACGAGGAAGCGACAAGTCAGCCGGCGCGAGCAGGGGCGGACTACCGAACGGTGCTGAGGCCCGAAAACGAGAGGAGAGGAGCTGAAAAAGCCTAGGGAACACCGGTTAGACGGGGGGACATAAAAGACAACCTGTACCACTCCGTCATTGCTGAAGCGGTTAGCCGGCAAAGGTAAAAATGCGCCCAAAACTCCGCGATCTGGAAGGTGGTTATGGAAGGAGGGAACATCTACCGCGCTACTTAGGAGAACCTGACTCAAAAGTTGCTGGCCACGTGGAATCATCGCAAAAAGGTCGGCAAAAAAGTTCATAAAAGTTCACCATAGATGGGGGGACCTTTACTCCTCGAGAGGCTGCAGGGTATACGGGGGGGGGAAAAAGGGAAAAGTCAATACGCGACGACCTGACTATACAGAGACTGCAAAACCGGGGGAAAAGACAGGGGACGGACTCCTTCTCAATTGTCTCCTCCTATAAGGGAAAGAACTCTGATCCCGGAAAAGAACACTTGGTTTTCCGGCCCTGACCGCCAATTGCCGAAAGGAGGGCGAAAAAAAGGGAAAAAACGGGAGGGGCTAAAAACCCGAGGTGCGTAAGACCGACCGAGATCGGACGGAGGCTGTGGGAGCACGGGTGAAAAATGTGTCTAAAAAAAGTCGGGAACCAAAGGGGAGAAAAAATCAGGGGGGCGTCGAACTTGCCAGCCTCGGGAATAGCGCACGGCGCCCAACGGCTCGACGAAAAACGTAAACAAACCCACGCTGGCCCCGGAGAAAAAGTTGTCAACATGGAGAAAAGCCAGAAAGGAAAGGATGAGCCACCGTCGTGCGGGCACCGCGATGCCCCGAGGCGACCAGCCATGACAAGGAAAGTCCTTCCACACATTGCAGATCCCCTTGGGGACGGGATCGCCAACAAAAAACGGCTGTCAGAAAGTGAAAAACTGCAAAAAAAACCGAGCTCCGTCTCTTCGGAGGAACGGCCGAACGAAAGGCCAGCCCTCGAAGGACATTATCGAACAGCATCGGCAAGCAAGCTTCCCCGAGAGGCTGGCAAAAGAGAAAAGTCCTAAAAAAAAGATAAGGAAACGGGGGGGGGAAGGTAGCTGTGAAGAGCCAGCCGGGGGGGAAGCGGGGGGCAACATCGGAGTGTTTGGGGAAGATGATCAGTTAAATGGTTCTTCTCTGAGGGGAGAACGTGATCAGGGAAGGTGAAAAAGAAACAGCGGACCCTCAAGCGGTCGGATACCAAAAAGGCTCCGTCCAGTATCCGAGGGAACCCCGTCGATAGGGGAACGAGATCCGATTGACTCCGCGAAAAGAGCCGAAAAGACCAGGGGAGAAAAAAAAGGGGAGGAGTTGTGTCATGATCTTTAACATAGTGGACGTTTCCACACACCCGACCACTCTACTGTGCTCCGGACTGCACCGGTCACCACCTAGCAGGGTGTTGGAAACGAGAAAAAGGAAAAAAACTAATCACATGGTTGTCACCCGTTGAAAAAAATACATCATCTATCCTAACATTTCACGAAACGAAACTGTGTCCACTTTCCCCTTCCGCGACCAGAGATGTTCAGAGGGGAATAGATGATTGAAAAAAAAAGGGGGGAGGGAGGTGTTCTGGGTGAACGGCGCGGTGGAGGAGTTTCCAGCGAGCCATTCGGGGTCAGTCACCGCAGGAATCACCGGGGGACCGTCCGGACTCTATTAGTGGAAAGTGCGGGAAAAAAACGCAAAGGAAACGAGGGAGGGACAAGAAGTGGGAGACTCTCCATCGGGCGTCATCGCCGGAGGCACGCATTACTGTGTGGGTAGGCCTCTGGTGACCATTTGGGGTCATGCTCGACCTCTTATCATAACGCTATGCGAGAGGCGAAGGGGAAAACGCTGCCGAAGGGATGCAGCACCGCCTTTCCAAAAGAAAAAAAGGGCGTGATGAGGTCGTCC
>Ga0179593_1530558_pt1 | contig 10194 bp, 12 predicted proteins | sample CZODoug2_1_08_16_FD_185931 | JGI IMG/M metagenome (GOLD analysis project Ga0179593, IMG submission 185931) | Vadose zone soil fungal communities from Angelo Coast Range Reserve, California, USA - CZODoug2_1_08_16fungal (PacBio error correction) | ecosystem: Environmental > Terrestrial > Soil >...
AAAACAGGCGAGCAGCGCACCAACAATCCTGAAGAGGGAGGGGGATCTCTAGGAAGTACGAACGGTCATGAAAAGGTGGACAGGAATATAAAAAGAAGGATTCACGAACAATAGAGTGGGGACTATCGTCTAAGAAAAGCAGCCTACGACCTCTCCTCAAAGAGGGATGGGTAAATAATAGGAACGAGAACGGCGCGAAGGACAAGGAGCGCCTTCGTAAACAGGGCTAGGCTACTTCGGAGGAAAAAAGAGAAAATAGGTTGTCAGACGAGCTTACAGATGCTCACAAGACCTAAAAGGGAAAAGGGAAAGCGGGGTTGAGGAGCCGAGGACGGCGAAAAGCAAAGGGAAGTCACTATGACGGTCTTGAACGGCCAATAACGTTGGGGGAAAAAAAGAAGGGGCTGCAGACTATGTGTGGAAATACCGGTATGGAGAAATGCGGGGGGGTAAATCCTGCGGCTGTGCGGGGACGATGTAGCCAGTCATCGGATGGGAGAAATGTATCTACCGGGACAAGGGCGCCCATGTTGAAGAGCGGGGGAAATATATGACTAAAAGTACAGGATATTCACAAATCAATAGGGAGAAAGGGGGGGAAAACCTAGGCACACCGAGGATCAAGGAAACTAAAAAGACACGCTTACATGAACTATACCTTGCAAGGCCACTTCCTCGGAGAGGTAATTTCACAAGTGATGAATTATCAGGCTTCGGCGAGGAATATCGGAGGAACAAAAGAAGTAGCGCGAGTTTAACGGGTGGTTAGGTGCGCTACCAGATCGGGTACATGAACTTCAAAGTCTGAAACTGGCGAAGCTTTGGGGTGCTTCGCATCAAAGAGACTCGGCTCCGGAAGAAAGGAAGAGCATTCAGATAATTAACCGGACCTCAGGAGGGGGCTGAATTCGTGGGGTCCCTTATAAGGCTTGTCTCCTACAGGCAAGAACTTACAGCCGAGTCTTGGTGGGACAGGAGAAGGGCACCAGAGATCCTCACCACACATATACATATGATTATGGCGCCTGGCGGGCGTGTTCTTTGTGCCCAGAAGAGTGTGGGGGATCGGCTCGTAGAGCGTTCCTTCTGTGGGGGGGCCTTCCGGCAGACACGCAGTCCACGAATCACAATGATCAGTCCTCCTATCGTGGCGTTCTGTCGCCATGGGCGAATTTGAGGGTCACCGTTATTCCGGTGAGAATCGGGCTTTCAGGCGCAAGATCAGGAATCGGGATTCGGCGGACATGTCGAAAAGGGGGGACGGAGGGGGGCAGAGAGGATCAAAAAAAATCGACCACAATCGAAAAACATCTTCAGCAAAACAACGGGGGGAGGAGGTTGGTGTTCAGGATGGCGCTCACGATAGGAAAGAGAAGGCGAAGGTAGGGCGAGTCGCCGATGAATAGTAGTCTTATCTGTCTACTGTAGAGGATCAGAGCGCAAAACGGGGTAGCCGGGGAAGGTACGGTTGGGAACGACGAGAGAATGCAGCAAAACTTAGAGTGGCAGGGTGGTTCTGTCAGGAAGGAACGCCTCATATCACTATGGAGGGGAAGACCCAAAAAAACAAACAATCTAACCGGCAGAACAACGTTGTCTAGGGAAAAACGGGGGAGATTGTAAAACTCGTCTTCTTCGGAGACCGGTCGCCAGTATTAGGGGGAGCCCGTAACGAAACCCTCCAGAAAAAAGATGAGGAAGGTCATCCTCACGGAGAAACTTAAAGTGTCTGAACTAGCCACAGGTCAGGCAGCGCAACAAGGAAACCTCAGGGAAGACGCGGTCGAACAGAGGACACTGGTAGTGCAACAATCTGGGAACTTCAAAAAAACGGGCTCAATGGAGAGAAAGGGGATCGGGAGCACCTTATAACAACAGCAGGATATAATAAAAAGATACATCGGAAATTCCGGGAGGGCGGGGGGGAGTCCAGTATTAAATGGTATCAAGGGGGTTGAGGTCCTCAGGGAGATAGAGGATGTCCAGTATGGATGGGGGGGTAGTGCGATGTGTGGGTAATGAATAGTGAAGCTTGAAGACTTCGATTTAAGAAATTCTAGGAGTAATAGGGGAGAGACTTAGATGACTTATGCTTGCGATGCGTCTCAAGCCGATGAAACGGGTTAAGAGAACTAACCTCACCGCACAAAAAAGGGGACCCTCTCATGGAGGACCAATTAGAATCGGGTGAAATGTGGAGTAACTTGCAAGAGGGCATATAAGGAACAAGTATCGGACCAATTGACGAAAAAAGCCAAACACCTGAGAGAAACAGGACTCGGGTGTGGTCATTTTAAGAGTGATGAAAAGAAAATTGGGAGAAAACAAAGGAACGCTCCCAGTCACTTAAACCTTAAGTATGCGAGCAAAATATTTGCTGGAAAAGGGTCTTAGAAAAGGGAGGCTACCTATGGGATCGTCAGGCTGAAGTTCTGAGTACGCGTATAAAAGCTCAGATCCTTTCCCGGGATTAGGAGAGAGATCGAAACGTTTCTGGAAATATGGGAGGGGAGAAAGTGGGGATCCTAGATGTGTGCCTTAATACAAAAAAGATGGATATTTCAAGAACGATTTTTCTCTTGATAAGGGGATTGTGACGGGGTGTAACTGGTGAAATATTGGAGTTTTCATAGGTAGGGGGGCTCGCAAAGAGAATCACGGAAAAAGAGTTCATTTGCCTCGGGCCTCCCTCATTGAAAGGTGCAGATTCGAAGTAGAGGAAGACCGGTCAGAAGGAATTTGCAAGAAACGGTAATACAGGGATTGTCTCGTTCGCACGTTGGAAACGGGGATCCCGCACGAAGCTCGGCATCTGGGAAAAACTGCTCGAGAAAGGGGGGATAAGAAGTGGGCGAAGAAAGCGGCACTTGACCAAGCAAAAACGAAGGTCGAGGTCATGAAAAAAGAGTTAGTACAAGGAGGAGAGCGAAAAAGAGAGGAAAGGAAAGACGACACCCGGTTTGATTCAGTGGAGGATGGAGACAAGCCTCCATCGACCCGGAGCGGGGCTAATAATTCATCGGGTCGAAAGAGAGGGGGTGAGGGAAAAAGATCCATCGAGAAAAAAAACCACGGAGATTAGTAAAAGAGATAGATTGAAACAAAGCGGGTGGAAGCAAAGTAAAAAACTGGTGACAAAGCCGGGAAAGAGGAGTCGGGACCCTCCACCACGAAGAAAGAACAATAAAAAACCTGTAGAGAATTCTAGGCAGAGGCAAAAAAAGGCGTTGGTAGTACGCGTGGGCTTGGGGCACCGAGAGGGCCGGACTATGGAATACGGGGACTCATGTTGCGAAGACATGAAAGTAAGAGAAGAGGTGCTCAATAGAGCCGAAGGGGTTCAGGACGGAGAAAGGAGAATGGGAGAAAGGACGTCTTATTCCCTGCTAAGTATGCCGAAACTTCAATCCGGAGGAACCGAGTCCGCGAAGAGTCGGGCTGGGGAATCTTTAAAACCTGAAAAGAACTTACCGGGAGAGATAACGTAAAAAAAAGAAATAGGAGAACCAAAGAAGGGAACTTTTTGCTGTGCAATGAAAAATAACTATACGGAACGTCGGGAAAGGAGCAGTTTTGGTGATGAAAGAAAAAGATTCGAACAAGACCCCGAAGGAAGTCTGATAGAGGACAGCGACCAGAATCCCTAGGGGGGCGTGGGGAAGCTTGAAAGTCCGGAGCCAGCATATTTCCTTCGGAGGAGAAGACCTCTAAGCGATCACGACGCTCCTATAATCAGCCTCTATCCGAGAGGAGGCGAGAAATTATGTCCCAATGGGAAAGAGGGAAGCGAGAGCCTATAGAAAGTCCTGGAAACGGCAGTTTCGGAGGTTCGCACGGACCACTGCGAGGGGGGGGGGTTCAGAAGGCAGCCAACTTATCTCAGGGAAAACGTTTCAAACAAACGTTTGACATCCTGAGGTAGACTAGAAAGATCAAATGCCGGAGTGGTTCTTTTTTATATGATAACTCCGGTTAGGGGCTTTATTGGGGAAGAGAAAGCAATACATTCAGGTAGATTGACCTTTGAAATTGGAAAGCACAGAAAGAGGGGAGCACTAATGAGGGGAAGATCTGAATCTCCCATCTCACTTGGGAAAGTATGTGCAAGAGGATCAGCCGGAAGGCGAAACTCACACTACTAAATCACTTCTCAAGGAGAAAAAATGGCCTCTATATAAACGGAATGAAGACGGGGACCTTCGATGGATCAAAGTGGAAAAAAGGTAGCCGGAATGATGACTTAGCAATCGGAGGAGAATTCTCAAGGGCGTTGAAGGGTGATGCGAAAGGGGTAACTAACCATCCTAATTGTTAGGCAGAGAGCAACCATTGATTATCAAGGCGAACTGGGGATCAAAAAAGCTGAACGTGCCGAGAAGGAAGAAAAGGACATGAAGGTCGGGCAGAAGAGAAAAGGCCTCATCAAGGGAAAATCACGAGTTTTTTGAACGGGCGTGACGAAAAACTCGTGTCGAAACCAAGAATTAAGTTAAGAAAAACCCGAGAGGGAAGGAGGCACGGGAGGACAAATAAGAAAGGGTCGGAAAAGGTTGAAAAATAGGGTCGGAAAAAACGCCAAAAGTTCTCGAGAAAGAAAAAAGCTCAATGACTGCGACGAACAAGAAAGACGCACGACAGGAAAATCATCTTGTGGGGGACTGGCTGCGACCATGGCTAAAAAGGTTCAAAAAAAAGAGGCATCGGGACGAAAAATTATTAAGAAGACAAGAGAGAAAGAAGACGTTCATAGGGGAAACTATCGGAAACACGTGAAGAGGAATTTCGTGAGAACGATCACCAGAACAGTACACCCGAAACAACACCAAGGGAGAGGAAAAAAAGAATAGTGAGGGCATGGGGAGTGGGAGAGGAGTGATGCTCGCACGACGCACGACATCATCGGTAGGGACGCAAGATCAATTCGATATACGGAATCGAGCTCAGGAGGTGTAATAAGGGGGAAGGGAATAGTAATGGAGAAATCAGAACACTAGTTAATCTTCTCTTCGGGCATGGTGGGGGAGGGGGGGGGGGTTCCAATCCTCTTAGAGAGGCTCGAGCCGTGAGTGAAGGAAGACCCGACCCAGAGGAAAGGCATAAAAACCTTAATCGCTTGGGGCGGTATATGGGAAAGATCGTTCTCCGGAAGAAGGGAGCGTGAGAGGAGAATAAAACGTCGAAAAAATAGACAAGACTAAGGAGCCGTTCGAAGGTAGACCGGAATGGATGCAAAGGGGCCGATAAAGCGCTGCCGAAAACATAGTGAGAACAGGGTTGAGAGCATGGTATTCGCTAACTGGTCAAAAGGAAAAGGGAAGGGGAGAATGTCGAGCTCGAACTCAAAAACCAGTTATCAAATAGACCTCGAAGAAAGGAGGCCGACCGGCCTGAGAAGTGGTATGAAAGAGATTAAGGAGCATCAAGCAGTCAGAAGAGAGGGAGAGCTAGTCAGGGCTGGCATCGAGGAAACTATAGTTCCAATTGCTTCAGGAAGCTGACTGCGGGAACAGGCTCGCAAGTCGTAAATTTAAGGAGGTACACCTGAAAAAAAAAGGGGGGAGAAAAGATTCACACATCGCTAAAAGGGGAGGGGGGGGGGGGTATAGAAAGCAGGAAAACACAACTCGGAAACCAACGGCTTTTGATCCAGAGACGCGCCAGCAAGGGGGCAAAATTGTATGTCTGAAAGGAAGAGAAGAATGGGGAATTGACGCTGCTGCGAGGCAGAGAGGGAACCATCAAAACGACGTACGAGGTGAGGGTGTAGAGGGAGCGGTAGGGAGGCTCAAGAAAAAAAAAAAATGGAAAATCAGAAGCCTCCAAAAGAGAGCGAAGCTGGCGGGATACTACAGGGAAAAATTGGGGCCGCCGGAGTAGAGGAGGAACCGAAGCGACCTGGATGAGGCAGAAGGGGGTCCTGAAAAAGTCTCCAAGTCAGACGTGAACACCAAAACACGTCGCCCAAAAAAGGGGTCGGGGAAAGCCTTCGTAAAGGTTGAGGGGGGGGAAAAAGGAATCGTGACGAAAAAGGGTAGTGAAGGGGAAAAACGGGGGGGAGGAGACAAAAAACCTCTAAAAGGATAGTAGCTCTTCAGAGTGAGCCGTTAAATACCAGGGGAGGTATGGTGGTAAAAGTACTGGAATTCGGGGACTATAGATGTCACAGCGGTCGAGATCAAAAGGGAAAGAGCTAAAAAGACGGAATATACATGCGGAGGTCAGAAAAAGTTGAGGCAGAGAAAAATAGACTATCCGTGAAAAAGAACCTGGAATGGGGGCAAAACTTATAGGGATTGAAAAACATGCGGGCCCACGAATTAGTCATGGACTCCGGGTCAACCGTGGGAGTATCAATTTGAATGCGCGGGAGCGGCTCAGAGAAAGTTCTAACTAGATGAGGGTGGAAAAAAGACAAGGAAACCGAAGTGTCTCGGTAGAGAAAAACCACAAACCTGCTTGAAAAAAGCGAACAGAATGAAAGCTGCCCCCGGGGATGGAAAGTGATGTACGTGGAGAAACCTCAAGGAGGCAAAGGAGGAGGGGGGGCAAGGGAAGGACATTCGTCTCTGAAGAGGAGGTTCTGAACATCTCTACAACAGAGGATTTTAAAAAGGGGAGTGAGAAACCAATAGATGGAAGATGAACTAAATCATAGATGACAAAACTCTCTGCCGCATGGGAGGGGGAGACACGCAAGAAGAAAAGAAAAAGAAGTAACCACAATGGAGTTCATTCAAAAACGTCTGTTAACATGTGCGATTGGGAGGGTCCGCGAAAACTTCGGGGCGTCACGGAGGGCGCAAGAAAATGGGGAACGTGAGCAGCATTTTCTGTCAACATGACCTTGTAGCAGATAGGGATAGCATGGTCATGGATTGGATGACTAGGGGTTGGAGTCCAAGGAAGGGGAAATGGCAAAGGAGAAAATAGAGAAAGGCGGGGAGTTCTAAAAAAAAGAAAAACCGCAACGTACGGAGGAAGCTGAAAAAAGATGTGACGAAATTCGTAGCGAAAGAGAAACGATTAGAAAAAAAGAAATTCAGACTACGGAATCGACAACATCACTTAAGGAGTTTAGAGAAACCTAACACTGAAAATCCTCTGCAAGTCTGTAAGAAGGGGATCTAAGGGGGGTATTCCGCTCCACGCGGACGGGGAGAACGTCACGAAAATTACCTACATGGGCATAAAGAAATACCAGTAAGGAAGGGAAGGAAAAGAAAATGAGAGGCTTTATAAAGTACAAAGATGGAATCGAAATGAAAGGGGAGGGCCTAAAATCCGTTTCCGGTAGGGTTTGCATCAAATCTAAGAAAGATCGAAACACTTTGGGGAAAAAAGCCTCTTCTATCAGACCAAATAGAAAGTCAGACTGAGGAATGACCGGAATAATCGAAAATAGTTCGCGAAAACTCGGTGATACTGACACCCTGACGTCGGAAAAAGGACTACGGCTGAAAGGGAATTTTCAATGGACCCCGGCGCAGGTCGTTATTAAAAGATCTGGGAAAGTTTATCGGCGTGTGTTAAAAGAGCATCAAACACGGGGGGAATGAAGAAAACCTGTCCCGGAGGAAAAAAAAGGTCTCTTACAAAGCCAGTGAGATGTTGGTGAGTGGGGGAGTCTGGGGATAAGTGGGGGGGGAAGTACTTTTGTGGCGAGTACCAACCATAGGGAAGGGCGGGGGGGCAAGACTTGGGTCCGCAAGAAAGGGTAATGTGGGGCGAGGAAAGATTGAGGGGGAAAGCTCCAAGAAAGTCAAAATAGATTCAGAAAGAGGATGCCAGCAATGGAAGCGGACAAAAAACGCCAAGAAGGGGATCATATCAGGATCGGAAAGCCACTAGAACTGCAATTCCGAAAGAGGACGGGGATAGGTTCTTAGATCATTGAAGGGGGGCCCATCAAGGAATGGGCTCCGGAAAGACAGGTATCAGTCTTTTTGGGGGAAAGGTATCTGTAATCAATTTAAAAAGGGAATAAAAAAGTCTGAGGAGCGCAAGGGGTAGGGCCGCAAGATCTCGGAAGGAAAGCTCTCCCTTTTCTTGTGAAGCCTGCCTCATGAGGGGAGAGCGGCTATGGTTCCTTTGCCGAATAGTGCGAGAGTGTAAACCTGAAGAAGTCGAGGGGTCAAACGAGAGACTATGCTGCGAAAAAAAAAGAGGTCTTTTTTTTAAATTCGCTGTCGAAGGGAGGGGGGTATGGCAGGATCGATCTCAGCGGGGGGGAGAAAAAGGGGAAGTAACTCAGGCAAACCAGCTAAAAAACGGCTCTCAGAGGGATAGGCGTGAGGATACAATGGAAATTGGGGGAGAGTCTTGCAAGGGCCGTTTAAAGATCAGAGAACGATATGGAACGCATAGAAGAAAAATTCTAGCGATGTAGAAGGAGCTTGAAAAAAAAAGCGACGCAACAGACAGATATCAAAAAGGAGGAGGATAGAGAGGGAGTTGAATATTGTTGCGGAGGGGGAGTCCACGAAGAAGGAGAAAAGCCAGACTGAGATATGAGGAAAGGATTGCCGGGATATTGAGAAAGTTTCGGAAGAAAGCGTCGCAGTAATAGGCATTCCATGGGGCATCAAAAAAAAAAAAAAAAAATAAAAAAAAAAAAACACCAGAAAAGAAGGGGCATTGTGATCTTATTGTTCTTCGAGGGGGAAGGCAGCAGTGATATAGTAGATGAAGAAACAGAACGACGAGGGAATCATAACCACTGGCAAAGGAAAAAGACGAGGGTTGAGACGTGGGTCAGATCGTTAACAAAGTAAAAGGTCATCACGGCGCATCTTACAAAGTCGGGAAAAAAGTCGCCGTAGCGACACGATTAGGGGAAGGTCTCTCTGAGGACAATGAAAAGGTAATATATCACTCTCCTGTTGAGGGGAGAAAAAGCCAAAAGGAGTAAAAGGTTGTCTAGAAGTCTAAAAATGTAGTGAAAGATAACTCGTCCACCGAACCGGATGGGAAAGGGTGTAGAGAGGAAGCGCAAATGTAAATCAGTTCCAGGATACAAGGTCCTAAGAAGGAATTTGCTTTGGGGAAGGAAGAGTCTGGGAAGGAGAATGCGCGTAGGGGGTGAAGGGGAAAGGAAGTGGCCTCACAACGGTCTTTTCTATATTACGAAGACTGGGTCCGGGGGGAAGAAGAGGGGCACATAAGAGTTCAATTCGAGAAAGGACGGAAAAATCACTTGCCTGGACGTCCAGGACTGATGGATTTAAGGAAAGCGTCCCAAAAATCCCAAATCTCGTATAAGGGAGACCGCAAGGAAATCCAAACGCTGTGGAAAGTCAAAATAGGGGCCCTAAACGAACGGAGGATGGTCGGGGAACGTAAAGGAAAAAAAGCGGAGATATACGATGCTAACCGGAGCAGCTTGCGAAAGAAAGGCTGCCGGGAAGGCATGCAGAAGCTGGTGTTTAGGGAACTAATAGGGAGGGAGAAAAAATAGGCCGGAAGCTCAAAGATCTCTCGGAACAAGGGACCTCTACTGGATGCGATCAATAATGGCTCGAATAGAAGTACGAGAAAACGGGATTATGAGAAGACAGGAAGAAGGAGGGGACTGCGGAGAGTAACCCTCTCGCATCTCTGAAAAACTCATTCCTTGGGGGGGCTTCATAGGCTGCCCCCTGGTTCGGGAAATGGTGGAAAGGGGGGAGGACGGGAACGACTTGTGCGAGGCCATTCGAAGCAGATAGAGGGGGGAGACACTAGGGGGGGAACGGAAGAAAAAGGGACCGGAGGGGGGATATCGTAGGAGGAAAACAAAAAAACCAACAAAAAAGTGAGAAGCTCGAAAAGAGGGAAGATTCCGCGATCGAGAGGCATACCCTCAGTTTGTCTCGCAGGAGAGGGAGAAAGGCTCTCCTTTCCATCCTAACAAAGTGGAGAAAAAAAACCCCTGAACCGACGCTAAACGAAGTCTAAAGGGGACGCTAAAGCATCACAGGCCGTCTGAATCTAAGGGAAGATTCCTAAAATCTCAATAAGAGCCAAAGAGGCGGTGCCGAGAAAAACCGAAGGGCCTCCGAGGTAAAGTAACAACAATAGGATGATAAGGATGGGGGGAACAGAGAGATAATCCAACCTTTTGAGTCGGTGGTCGGGACATAAGAAAGAGGGAAGGGTGCTGGGGGGCACCGAGCAATTAGAAGAAAAAGGGATTCGTCAATATCTCAATGGGGTTCG
>Ga0179593_1534894_pt1 | contig 10194 bp, 21 predicted proteins | sample CZODoug2_1_08_16_FD_185931 | JGI IMG/M metagenome (GOLD analysis project Ga0179593, IMG submission 185931) | Vadose zone soil fungal communities from Angelo Coast Range Reserve, California, USA - CZODoug2_1_08_16fungal (PacBio error correction) | ecosystem: Environmental > Terrestrial > Soil >...
CAACAGCCGCCCCCGAACGGATAACCATATAAGATGGATCCGAGCAAACTGAGGAAAAGGAGGGAAAACGCTCCTGGATGCCGAAGAACCGACGTTCGACATAACTTGAGAAGAAAAAAACCACAGGGGACTGGTCGTTAATGGGCAAAACAGGCCGGAAAAGCAAAAAAATCCCTCCCTGGGAATGCCAAAGTGGAGAGACGAAGGGGAAATTGTCAGCAACAGGACTAAAGTACAGGTGTGCCTGCAAGGAACGGATACGTAAAAAAGTTTAGCTTTCGGGGGCATCCGGCCAAAAAACATAGTAAATTCGGGGGGGGGGTTTCATGGAAATCCTGGGGCCTACCAAAAGTGAGGAAAAATTTAAAAAAGGGGGGACGGTGCTCGGTTGCTCGGGGGTAAAAGTTGTCTCATCACGCGTTTGCCTTAAGAAAAGAAAATGGCAGGGGGCCAGAACCCAGGGCATGAGGCGGACAGCAAGGAGGGCCGCTAGGACCCAGAAGCATGACTCCTTTGGTAGAAATAGAAAAAGGTATCAAAAGGAAGAAGAATAATGGGTAGGTTAATTGCCGGTAAAAGTGCAGCCTGCGCAGGTGTGTCCGCAAGGGCCCAGAAACCAAAACAATGAAAAACTCGAGGTGCCACGCGTTGGGAAGAAGTGGATAATCTTGTTCAAAAAAAAAAGCAAACGGCTTGTGTGCTAAAGGATAAAAAACATGGGTATGCCCTGCCGGAGGCTGCGATGTTGGAGGAAACAGGGGGGGGACTCCAACCAAAACACAGGCAACGCGCTTGGTGACACAACCAAAAAAGGAACAACACGGGACAAGCGCGGAAACGAGGAAGCCCGAGGAAAGAGCAGGACCACAGGAAGAAAAAAAAAAAACCTCAAACAGGTAGATTTTTGCCAATGCAGCACGAGCCGCAATGATCGACACGATCAGGAAACAGGCCGAAAACAATCACCTTTATGCGGGGGGGGGAAGGCTCCGGAAAAAAGGAAAACGGCCTGGGGAACGGAAAAAATAGAAGGGATACGGGGCCATGAACCTGCACGATCCGAGGAAAGGGGAAGACCGAAAAAAACGAATCCGTAGCGGGGCGAGATACGATCCGGAGTAATATCTTATTTCAGAGTCAACGCACTCCAGAAAGGGACGGAGCTAGCCATCACATGAACGAGGAGGATCACCGGGAATATGGGAGCAGAACGAAGAGATAGAAACGGAAAGGATGGCGCGGGAAGAAGAGAGGGGGAAATTAACCATGGGGTGACGTGATAGAAAACAATCCCTGGAAGAAGCTCCATTTCAATAAGAAAAGAGGGGAAAACAAAAAAAGGCAAAAAAACCGAACCCCAATCACCCCGGGGAATTAAGAAGGAGAGAGGGAAATAAAAATATCGGTTTGTGTTACATTTGCAAGAAAATTCCGCGGGAAAAAAAAAGGGGGGGGAAAAAGAGGTGCGGACGGGTGCTGCCGTGGAAAAAAAAAAACGGGAACATCCGTTTCACAAAGAGTTACGGCCAGGCAAAAAAAAAAGACTGGCTTTTAAGCCCGATTGTGGTTCAAACTTGCCAAGGTATAAAGAAGAAAAAGAGGAAAACAAACCCACAGCCCCTTCCAACCAGGAAGTCACAGCAGAGAAAAGAAAAAAAGCCCGAAAAGCAAAATCCCCAAAGTACGACGGCCGAATGGAACCCGAAAAAAACCGGGCCGCGTTTTGCCTTGGGCAACCTTCCCCAAAGTAGGATCCCGTCAGGGCTTGAAATAGCAACAAGCAAAAGGTAACGTTCGCTTGAGGAGTGGTTCCGGAAAACCTGCGCGTTCAGTCGAGGGAGAGTGAAAAGCGGGAAATAAGCGGGGTGCGCCGGAGCAGAAAAAAAGTACAAAAGACAGACTGTCCGGAGTAAGACGACACGCCGGAAATGCAGGACAGACTTTGGAAAACGCGTTGGGAAAAAAGGAAAAAGAAAGGGCAGCAACGAAAAGGCGGCCAGAGGGAAAGGGTGAGCCTGCGGCCCAAGGCTTACTGCTTTTGGCACGGAAGCAACTGCCGTGGGAAGAAACTAACCCGCTATTTTTAAAAGTAGAATCGACTGGTGAGGGCCCCGGAAGGGAAGGGCAAGTTGCGTGGTCTTGGACAGAGGGAAAAGTCTTTGGGGGGGAAACAGGGGCCTTCGGAAAAGCCTTTGAATGGTTCGCGGAAGGGCCAATGCAAAGGTGATTCCGGAAATTCCTTGTTGCGCGAGGAGGAGTGGGACGGATCAAAACCAGCCCTTTGGAACCGAACAGAAAGTGTTGGAAAGCAGGGCAAAACTATTTCTTCTTGACGGATTCGAAAAAAAATTGGGGACGCCCTTTAATTTGTAACTAAAAAGTCTGCTTGGAAAAAAAAAAAAAGATACCCCCGGTACGACCGGCGAGAGCAGGGAGCGAGTCACAGGGGGGAAAACTAGTACTATGTTTGGCCGACATTGTTAATGGCAACAGAAGAAAGGCTCGCACAAACAGCGGGGACTAGTTTTCGCCAAATCTGCAAGAATAAACGATGCAAATCTCCCAGGAAGCTTTCGCTCCGAACAGTCCAGAAAGGGAAAAAACGGTCCGGAAACAGGAGGGGATGAAGAAGACCGGGTTGGCCTCAAATCCGGGGGAGAATAGGCAGCTTGAAACGCTTGGGTCCAATGAAGCGGGGCGCGTCGAAAGTTTTCACAGCCCCAATGCCGAGTGGAGGAAGGAGAGGGGGCCGCCAATACATCGTGAAGCTCGTAGATTAACGATGATCGGGCAGCCCGTTTCGGGAGGTAAATAGCCACGATAAAGGTATCTTTGAAGAGGGGTGATTCAGGTCGTTCTTCCGTACAAAAAAAAGCGGCCACGAAAAAAAAAAAAAAAAAAAAAAAAAAGAGAGTCAGTCGGTCATTTTCATGGGGAGCGCGAAGGGGTAGAAAAACCTGGGGGCAATAGGGGGGTATAAAACCCCCCTCAGGGGGGGGGGGATAGGGAGAAGGGGTCGGGGGCTCGTCTAAAGGGAATGAGGCGGTAAGAGACTTGAAACACAAAACAACGGAGGGAGGGGAGGCCTAACACGCAACTTCATCGGTGGCATATCTTTTCGGGCACCGGAAGAATGGGAAAGAGGAGGGAAAGGTGATGACCAAAAGGAAATGATTCAAATTGACAACCAAGGCCGAAGAGAAAAAGCAGGGGACGCGCACAAGGGGGAAAGTCTAAGAAGTTCACACGTTTTTCCTGAAAAAACATGGGATAGGGAAAAAGAGGAAAGGGAAAAAGAAAAAAGGGAGAACTTAAGGGTGCTGTGGGGGGGAAGTACCAGCCTGCAGATAAAAAAAAAAATGCTGTGTAACGTTTAGGGGAAGCAAACAAGGGTTGGGAAAAAAGCAGCACTATTCAAATGACAACTCATGGGGGACCGAGGGAGGGCCCACTAAAAAAGAGCCGCAGAAGGGTCAGGCGGGGGGGGGAGGGGGAAATTATTCTGAGCGGGGGGGGGAATCAGTTTTTAAAAAAAAAAAAAAAAAGAAAAAAAAAAAAAAGGCAAAGCAAGAGGGGGCCATAGTTCCAACCCGGTTGTGTGGGCAAAAGCATCGACCTTTACAAAAAAAAAAAAATGGGAAGCGGAAGTTCGCGTCCGGGAACGTGAGAAAGGAGCCCAAGGAAAGGGAAGGGTATGGGAAAAAGGCTGCGAGAAAGGAAGATGTTAAGAATTCCACTCAATCGTCAGAAAGCCAAAAAAGAAACTCAAAAAGCAAAAAGGTGCAGCAAACGGGGGGGGGGACCTGTTCGGACGAAAGGCTGGGGGGCGGGAACAAGTCGATCTCATGCAAAATAAAGGACGAAAAGGGGAACGATGCCACGGGGACGCGAATTACAGAAAGGCCAAAACCGGGTCAAAAAAAATGACTTTTCCAGGATGAAAGGCCAAAGAAATGGGAAATCGAAAGAAAAACAGAAGAGCAGAAAGGGGAAAAGCAGTCGGATTGCTAATAAAGGGAAAAAAGTGGAGGTCGAGAAGCCGGCTAAACCGGCCGCCGCCTTTTGAGGAGGATGATGCGGTCAAAGGACGGGGAAAAAGGGGCAGGAAGCCACGGCACCGAAGGGCGGACTAAAAAGATTGTCGCCTGAAAAAAAGAGTGAAAACAAGGAAGGGAGAGCAAAGAAAAGCAAAATGAAAAAGGTCCACGCTACGGGAAAAACTGGAAGGGGACTGCCCGTAGACAGTTTCCGAAACGAATCAGAGGAAGAATGAAAAAAGCGAAGGGGGGGGGGGAGAGTCTCAAAAAAATCACCATGGAAGAGCTGGGGAGGGACGTACACGAAGGAAACCAAGGGCCGTGGTGGGAGGTCATCATTTGAGACTCGTCCTCTTTCTCACAAGGGTGCCTACTGATTTCGCGAGAGGGGGGGGGGGGGGGGACAGGGGGGAACTCGTCTGTGAGGTCGGAGGGGGGTGGTGGTGGTTGCGTGGGTGGGGGGGTTGTGAAATGTGCAAAGGGGGGGAAAAAACAACATGGGCGCGGCAGGTGCCGGGAGGGCGTTTGCAGGGAAAAAAGGGGGGGTGGGGGAGCGTGAAAAAGGCGGGTGGGGGACAATGGCTCCGGTGTTTAAGACGGAAAAATAAAAAGAAAAACTGTCTCGGTCGCGCGGGAGCAAGAAAAAGATGGAGGGGAAAGAAAAAAAAGCTGCGTCAAAGGGGATCGCTCTAAGGGGTTGCCTGCGGGGTAGGAGCATTTGGAAGAAAAGTGGGATAGAAAAAAAGGACCCCATTAAGGGTTGCCGCGAAAAAATTAGAAGAAGGGGCATAAGGTTGATCTTGAGGGAAACTGGAAAAGGCCCCGATATCCTCGACAAAAAGAAAAGGGGCCGAAAAAAGGGGGGGGATGGGGAGCCAAAGATTGAGAAAAAAACAAGAGGAAGGGCGATCGAATGATTACAGAAAATAATCAGTGGAAAGAAAAAAGCAAGGGGGGGAAGACACGCGACGGCGTTGACGAGGAAAAAAAACTGAGAAAAAGGGAGGGAAGGTTCGATCTCGACTGTAGTGCTTAGCTAGGAAAAAAGATTAGGGGCAAGGGGGAAGGCAAAGTTACAAAAAAAAGAAAAGGTGGGGCAGAAAAAAAGCAGAGGAGAATTGCGAAGGGTGCTTCCTGAAATCTACCTTGGAGGAAATAAAAGCATGAAAAGGGGGGGAAGGGGCTTGGGGGGTCGGGTCATCTCCTTACAGGGAAATCAAGGGGTGGGGGCAGTCTTTCGTCAAAACCAAGCAGAGTTTGGGCAGAGGGGAAGCACCGGAGATCGAAACAGGGAGGAACCCGGGCGGCCAAAATCTCATAAGATCGAGTGAAAGGGAACAGAAGATTGAACGTCAAGACGCGAGACGCAACATTGCACAGGAGAATAAAATGGGGGGGGGCGGGGGGGGAAGGACCTTGTGCGACACTAGCGCCCAGAGAAAAAAAACGCACGAAACAAAGGAACCATCAGTGCACTTTTGAGCTAAGGGGAAAAAAGGTATGGAAAAGAAAAGGTCCAAAGAGGGGAGGCCAAAGGGGGAGGAAAAAAAGGGAAAGGAAGCCAAAATTCCCAGAAATGGGGAAAACTTGGGGGGAAATCACTGAAGACGGCCGTGATATGCACGTCACTCTCCAATAAAAAAAGGATGTCACAAAGGAGGGCAGAAAGGCCTAAGGGGTGAATAAAAGGGGAGGCCCAAAGGACCATGAAACCACAAGAAGGAAAAAAACAGAAGTAAACAAGGGCACACACGGACTTATCCGAAAGAAAACACTGTCTACGCGCTGTGACGGAAGAAGAAAAAAAAATAGACAAAGGGGAGAGACCGGGTGGGCCTATTACTTACAAACAAACGGAAGGGAGGAGAAGGGAAGAGATTGCAAGGGAAGGGGGGCTAAGGAAAGGTGGTGGAGATTTGAAGGGAGGGGAGGAGGGGAGGAAGATGGGAGTGGATAAGGGAGAGGAGGCGGCGGTGGTAGTAGGGACAAGGAGAGGGTGAATGGAAGAAGAGAGGAGGGGGAAGATTGGGGAAGGGGAAAGGGGAGGGGGGGAGAAAGATGGGGGTGGAGGTAAAATAGTGGTGAAGGCGGGAGAAGGGGGGGGGATGGACAGGGGGGGTGGTTGGGAGAAGGGGGGGGACGCGGTGAGGGGGGAAGGAGCCAGGGAGAAGGGGGAAAGAGTGGGGGGGGAGAGGGAGAATCGTGAAGGGGAGGGGAGGGGGGGGGGTGATACGGGTAGGTCAAGAAGGGGAAAAGAGAGAGGGGGGGGAGTGGCGCGGACAGGTGGGGGGCGGGGGGGTAAGAGGCAAGACGGTAGGGGAGTGAAAGGGTGGGGGATACCGGAGAAGGGTAAGGAGTAGAGGGGGCAGGGGGGGATTGGTAGGGGGGACAATCGGTTGAGGAGGAGGAGAAAGGAGAATAAGGAGGAACAGATGGGAAGGTGGAGGATAGGGGCTTGTAAGGGGTGGAGGGGAGGAGGGATGTGGAGCGAAGGGAGGAGAGGGGGTCGGTAGCTGGTAGAATTGGAGGAGGGAGGAGAGATAAGGGAAATAACGTCATGGGTAGGCGAAAATGTGGCAGAAAGGAAGAAGCGGACTGGGAGGAACAAAGGGGAGGGGTAGCGAATGAGGAGGGAAGAATAAGAGTAGAGGGGGAAAAAGGAAGGAGGCGTTAAGAAAGGGTAGAGGGAACATGATGAGCGGGAGAGCGGGAAGGGAGGAGGTGGGGGGGGGGGGGTTGGGGGGGTGGGGGGGGGGTTGGGCGGGGGTTAGACAGAGGGCGCGAGGACGACAGGGGGTGAGGAGGAGATAATGGGAAGGAAGAGTGTGGGCAAGGGTTGGGGTAGATGCAGCATAGGAACGTTTAAGGGGAGGGGAGAAGCGTACGAGGTAGGGGGGAGGGGTGAGAAAGGAAATGGAAATACTGTAGGGGGAGAATGAGAGGGGGGAGGAGGAGGGAGATGTGGGGTGAGGGAGGGTGAAGTGAAAAAACCCGAAAAAAGGGTCTCTCGGGTTATGTTCACCGCGGACCAAGCGCCCGGAAACAGGGAGAGGGGGGAACCGAGGGGCGCCGTCCTCAGGCGCAAAAAAAAAAAGAAAAGAGGGAGAACGAGACCTTAAGTATGGGCGGGAAAGAAACAAACCACAGGGGAAAGGGAAAAAGAGAGATCATCAGATATGGGTGATCTATAAAAAGGGAGGAACGAGCATCGTCGTACCCGCCTCCTGGGGGGTCGGACGGGGAGGGAGAAGAACTAAGGGGAAAAGACTTGAACGGTTCTTCGTGTGGGAAAATCGGCAAAAAAAAGGCAAGATCGCGAGAGGAAAAAGGAAAAAGTGCGTCGCCGCGTGCATGTTGCGGGTCTGAGAGGGGGAAAAAAGAAGAGGGAGAAAGGGGGAACAAGTGGTGACCTTACGAATGGCGAACCTTGTGTTACGGCCAGGTAAGAATGGGGAAGGTCATGGGGGGCCTCAAAAAAGGAGGATGTGTGGGCAGAAAAAAAAGGGCATCCCTTCGGTACGTGGCGCGGGGTGCGGAAAGGGAAAACGGGAACACGGGCCGACGTTTGCCGTAGGGGGGGGGGAACGGTCCATGACTTCGTGCAGGAAAAAAGGGGAAAATTCCCGCGGGAAAAAAGGTACCTCAAGGGGGAGGAGCCATCCAAAAACATAGCTATCAACGACAAGATAAAGGGGAAGTGCGGGGCTGGGACAAAGAGGCCAAAAAGTTTTTCCTACAAGGCCCGCCAAGTCAAAAAAGGGAAGGAATATTGACACGGATTGTGGAGCCCGGAGGGAGGAAAAAAGAAGTTCTCAGAAAAAACTTCTTTGGGGGTGAGAAGAAGGTTGAGGGCCAGTGGAGCGTCGTGTTTTCGAGGGGAACTCTGTAGGGGAAGAAAGCAGGCAACAAAGTTGGGGTCAAAAAAAGGGCCGGAACCAATTACGCGGGGGACCAAACGAAGGAAATAGGGGCGAGTTCATGAGCCTGGTGTCCCTCAAAGGGGGGATGTGGGGGGGGGCAAAAAGGGGGAAACCAAGGGGAAAAGGTCCAGGAAGAAAAAGGGAGCCACAGGCCATGGCCCCCAACATGGTATAGACCGGGGGAAGAAAGGGGACTCAGTTGGTAGGAAGAAACAAAGAAAAAGGTCCGCACCTAGACGGCCTGCAAAAAAAGCAAGAACGAGCCGTTAAAAAGAAGGTGCCGTCGGTACAAAAAATCTGGAAAAAGGGAAAAAAACCACTAGAAAGGGCGCGGCGAAAAGGAGCAGGGAAGGGCGTTGAAGACATTTCAGGTTTGGTTGGAAAAGGATGGGAGAGGTGAAAAAAAGGAAGGTCCCATTTGCGAGAGCGGTTAAAAAACGGAGGGAAGGAAAAAAAGAAGACGCTTTGCTCCAAAAAGACCCTGACTCTACCGCTGCAAACCGAAAAAAGAGGGAAGAACCCTGCGAAAAAGAACTGGAAAATGGGAAGCTGATCGACAATAACCGCCAACAGTTCGGGTTAAAAGGAACTAACGAAAGGCCCCAGACAAGTAGCGGGACTGGGAAAGCGAAAAAAAAGAGAAAAGGAATAACCAAGAGTGCGCCCAGGGTAAAGTCAGAAAGTCAAAAAAAAATACGAAGCCCTTTTAGCAAGGACAAAAACTTGCCTATAAACACAGCAGAACCCAAAACCCGGAAAAATGGGCAACGTCGCGAAGCCCAGAGCAAGGGAAGCCAAAAGAAAGGAAACCAGGAAACATGAATGGAAACCGGAACCACAGGGCTTCAGGAACTGGGGCAAAACGAACGTTTACGGGGGAAAGAATCAACGGGAGAATGAGAGGGGGGGGGTTGAATGATAAAACACCAAGAGAGAGGGCTGAGGGGTTTTCGGAACTGAGTTAGGCATTCTAATAATGACTCGATGGAACGTGAAATTGGAAAATTAGCTTCAGGCCGACGGGGGCAAAAAAAACAAAAAACGGGGGGGGACAAAGACTGGAGGTGCTTGCTGCCCTCTGCCAAAAGGTCCACGGAAGGGGGGTTGAGGAAAAAAAAAAAGACAAGCCCTCCGAGGCGGGGAAATGACGCCTAAATGGCGCCGCTCTTGCACTTTAGGAGGACCTGCAAGGGAGAAACAAAGGGCAAAAAAAGGAAAAAGTCCCGTAGACATCAAGTTGGGAAGGGCCCCAGACGAGGGAGGGTGGGGGGGATGACAGGTCAAAAGCCTCGAAAAGCAGGTTTGGTACCAAAAAAAAAAAAAAAAAAAAAAAAAAAAAAAAAAAAAAGGGAGGAGGAAAAGAGGAGAAAGGGTATTCGGGGAAAGTGGGGGAACGTGTGATTCAGGGCGGGGGGTTCAGGGGAGAATAGCTTTGTAGCAGAGTGATCATCAAAAAAAGGGGCGACCAGAAGACCGTGAAAAACAGTCAGAAACCCGTTTTCTTTCTGCGTTCCCAGAAATGGGGGAAGGGGAATTGGAAAAAAAGGAAAACGAAAAAGGACCTAAGAAAATCCTCAATCAGGGGAACTAACTGGGAAAAATTCCCTTCTCCGAGCACTATCAACTAAAGGACTGAAAAAAAAAAAAAAAAAATGTTTTCAATGGGCCTACATTTTCTTGCTCGCGCTGTGAGAAGGGACCAATCTTCTGCTTCATTTAAAAAAGAAAAGTCAAGACAAAAGAAAAAGTTCATGGTCTCAGGCCTGGGAGGGAGGGGGGGAACATTCCAATTTTAATGAAACTCCCTTGGGGGTTGCAAAGAAAAAAACAAAAAATGATGGGGATGAATGGCAGCTGCTGGCTTCGGAAACCGCTTTCAAAAACACGGGCAAGAAAAGCCGGGAAGAACGGCCAGGGGGGTCTGTAAAGCTAAACGTTGCAGCCCACCAGGGAAGGGAAGTGAGAGAAAAAGTAGATTATACGGAAAAGGGGCGAAAAGTGAAGACAAGGGTTTTGGGAAAGATCAACGACAATGAGGGGAGATAATCCCCGCGTTCTGAGAACGCACTTCGAAAACCGCCGGAAAAGAGGAAAAAGGGGGATGGAAAAAGGGGTCACACTTCACGCCCCTGGGGAAAATTGTGAAAAAAGAGACGTATGTGGTCAAAGAACCCGACGAAAACTGGTAGGGGGAGAAGCTGAAAGGGAAGAAGATGAAAAACGGATAGGTGCTGGGA
>Ga0179593_1704628_pt1 | contig 10194 bp, 15 predicted proteins | sample CZODoug2_1_08_16_FD_185931 | JGI IMG/M metagenome (GOLD analysis project Ga0179593, IMG submission 185931) | Vadose zone soil fungal communities from Angelo Coast Range Reserve, California, USA - CZODoug2_1_08_16fungal (PacBio error correction) | ecosystem: Environmental > Terrestrial > Soil >...
GGTGAGGATTTGGAAAAAGGTGGGCAAAAAGAAATTGGAACAGCGTCCTCTGGAAAGCGGATTGGGAAAAAAGCCCAGGGGGGGGGAACGTGAAGTATCAAGAAACCTAAGCTTTGTTGAAACTTTGGGTTAAGGAGGCTGGGGAGGGGTCAAAAGGGGGTGGGAGATTAAAGAGCCGCAAAGGGGTCACGAGAGTCGGGTTCTGGGTGAGCCGGGGGGGCAAGGTCGTGACTAAAGGTCTAAGGCCAATAGGATAGGGGCAATTGGCAAAAAGAGGGATTGTACCGCCATGCGAATCCAAGCACATGGTTGGAAAAGAATTGTTGTGGAGAGTTGCCCGGGGTGAGGGAGAACCCGAGGGAAAACGAATTCGATGAGAACGGGAGATTAGACACAAGGAGGGGGCACCGACGAAGGGGAGCTAATCAACGAAAACTAAGACGCTTCGGTGGGGGGGTTGGAAAAAAAAAAAGAGAGAGAAGGTGAACCTTGGGCGGAGAAAGAGTCAGAAAAAAAGGGGAAAAGAAAAGAAAGGAGGAAACGGCACTGGGACCTTTAAGGAAACGGCAGGAGAATCTAACAAAGTCCACAGGTGCGAAAAAGGGGAAGCGGGCAAAAAACGCATCGGAAGAAAAGGGTACTTTTGAATTGATGAGAAGGAGGTTGCCTTGGGGGGGGGTGACGGGGCGAAAAGCTATTAAAGGGGACGGACCCATGCACGAGGGACGCGGGAGAGAAAGGGGATTGCTGGGGAAGAAGGAAAAAAGAATCATGCGTGGGGGTGGGTAGAGAAAGACGCTTCAGAAGGGAATCATCTTCAGCGAGAGAGGAATAAAGCGGAAGTCTGGGAGGGGGGGGAAGAAAAGAGGGAGGGGGGAAAGATTTCAAAAAAAGGGGGGGACTCCGCTGGCTTTCGACGGAAAAGCAAGTAAAGGGGGGACAAAGTTCGAAAACCGGACAAGGGAGGGAAAAGGGGGACATAAGCTGCCAACAAACATGAGAAGGAAAGAGAGAACGGGGCATTAAAGAGGTCCAAGGGAAGAGTTACGGGGGAGAAATGGGGGGGGGCAGGAAGAATAGAAATGGATCAGCTTTGGGAGTGGATGTTCGTCCGGGCAAGATCAGTTGGGGGTGTGTGTGGGGGGGAGATAAGGTTAATGGGGATCATCAGGGTGGCTGGAAGGTGGCAAAGGGTTTGGGCGTTGATTTTGTGAAAGGGTGGTGATTGCGACCCGAGGTAAAGGGGGGCTTATGTAACTAAACTTGGGGATTGCCGGGCTCATAAGGGGATCGGCTTAGAAACCCTGGGAGATAAGCCTGGTTTCCTGGAAGGATTGAAAAAGGGCCGGGGGAAGGAGATCATTCATGGCGTGTTGAAAAAGCGAGAAGGAAAGAAATGCAACTTCGCTGGGGCGTGCCGATACGGTCAAGAGAGAGGATGCCGGAGACCTTGGATTAAGGGAAACCCAGCATAGGGGGTCGGGACAAAAATCAAAGAAGGGGGTACTAACTTTTTAGGTGAAAAAAGTTCCGAAAATAGGGTCTAGGGCCGGGACGAACTTTAAAACTTCCTAGGTGGGGGGAGGTGTGCTCGGGGTCACGAATAATCAAGCAGGACGTAGCCGGGGGGGAAATGGGAATGTCCCGAAAACGAAAAAAAAAAGGAAAGGGGGGGGGGCGTGGGGGGGGTTGGGGGAGAACGAGGAAAAGGGAGGGCGGATGCTCTGGGATAAAGTGGGGGGAAAGAGAACGGGGGGGGGGAGTTATGGAATTGGAAAAATGGAAAGTAGGGGGGTGGACGAATGGGAAGGTCAGGGGGGGACCGAAACGCCCAGAAGAGGGGCATACCAAGGGGATATGGTTGCAGAAGGGCTTGCTTATACTAGGAAAATCTGGGCCAAGGTTGAAGAACTGGTTGAAAACATGCTCCAACGAAGGGCTACGGGGAGGGGGGGGAAGTGGAAAACATTGGGGAAACGATGGGGGCGCAAAAATGAAGAGTTTCTGCAATGGACGGTCTCGAGGGGGGACCATCATTGTTTGGATGGAAGTTGGGAGTTAAACGGGGGGTATTAAGAAAAAAGAGCTTCAGCAGGGGGGGCGGGATAAGGGGGGGGTTGAAGCGTTTGGTACGAAAGACCAGAAAAAGGGGGAAATGGAAGGGCCCGATTTTGAAAAAAGCAAAAAAAGGGGGGGGGGGGGGGGGTTGAAAAGAGGGGAGCACGGGGAGGGGGGGGGATTTGAAAGGAGGGAGAGGGGGGGGAGGGGGTGGGGGGTGGGGACGCTTATGAGAGAGGGGAGTCAACGGCAGGGGTTGAGGGGTGATTAGAAAGACAGAAAAGCATGCGTTCAAGGTTGTGTGGGGGGTTAGGGGGGAGTTGTAGGTTTCGGAGGAAGGATTAGGAAAGGCCGAGTTAGTCAGAGAAGTATATCTGAAAACTTCCAAACTCATCAAAAAGGAAGGAAAAGGGAAAATACATAGATAATATTGACAGAACTCACTCGAAAACCAGAAGAGAAAAGCCGGAAAACACTAAAACAACAATCAAGAGAAACCAAAAGGGACGCTCTAAAAAACCTTAAAGGATCAAGAAAAACAGAAAAAAGATAAGGCCGGAAAACCCTCAAAACTCCACATCAAATAAAAAAAAATCAGAAAAAGAAAAAAAAAAAGAAAAAAGAGGATCAAATCGCAAAACCATGGGGGGGTGCGGAAGGTCAAAATCGCCACGAAGGGGTTTCAGCCAAACGGGGGGGGATAAAAACCAAAACGTCGACCGACCAAAAAAATACAAGAGGGAAAATTCAGGAAACGAAAAGGAAAAAACACTGGGGAAAGAGCCACCAAGGGCCCGAAACGGCAACCCCAAGGGATCAAGGAGGTTGTAGGGAGAGAAAGGGGAAGGGGACAAACCACCAAGACAACCAACGGTAAATAAGGGGGGAAGAAAAGGTCAAAAAGAATCTAAGGGGGACCAGAGGGAACCTCTGTCCGGAGGCAGTCCCCTAAATAAAAAAAAAGGCAGAAAGATAAGTGGCCGCAGTTCGGGGAAGGTTTGGAAGAACTCCTGAAGAGCGCACCCCCCACCACACCACAAAACCCCAACTCCCCAGAGAACGAAGACCCACCGCAACCTCCCCCGACCCCACCAAAACTACCCCAAAGAACCAAAAAGACCCCGTCAACCGCGGGACCCCGGAACAGAAAACCGGGACCCCACCACAACCCCAAAAAACAAGGCGGTGCCACCCGAAGAGCGACGCCACCCCCACCAACACAGCACCGGCCCACGCCCGCCGCATGAACAGCCAGCCGGGAGGGGGCCCCCAACCCCGAGACTAGGGACGAAGGAACCGTGCCACATGAAAAGTAAGCCGGAAAGACCCCGCCCATAGGGCCCACCGGTACCCTAAACGCTGGATCCAAAAGGCACGCGGTCGCGCCCGGAGAGCAAAGACAACCCCAAGCCACCCCCCGCGTCCCCGAGCCACCAGCCGCAGCCGAAGCCCCCCGTGACACAAGCCTACAGGAAGCCCAGCAGAGAGGGCGGGCGATAGGGAACCGCGAGACCCCGGGCCCACTGCGGCGTACCCCGATAGCCAGCAGAGAAAGGAATAGCACGGAGAGCACCAGAACGCTAAGACAGCAGAACGAGGGGACAACCCACAGCCAGGAGAGGCGCCGACCGAGGAGCAGCAGAAGCCCGGCGCCACAAAGCACCCGCAAGACCTAGAAGCAGGGGAGATGGAAAGCCGCCAAACCAGAGTCAGGAGGGCGGCGGAGGGCAGAAGTTGCCCGTCCGCAAGGGTGAGACATGAAGACCACCGGGAGGAGGGGGGGGGGCGCGAAAAAGTCGTGGGGACGGGGGGCGGGGAACCAGGGGAGCCCAAAGACAACAGGCGAGGAGAGCCGGGAGGGCCGGGCCTGCCGACGGGGCCGAAGGCCGGGGTAAGGTACCCCCAGTAGGACAGGTGGTATTTGGGGGGGAAGAGGGGGCGGGACAGCGGTAGGGTGGAAAAGGCGAGAGGGAGGGAGGAGCGGGGGAGGGCGGGGGGTTGGCGGGGCAGCACCCGGCGGAGAGAAGGTCGGAGGGTCGGGAGGTTGGGCTGCCACGCCGTCGGGGGGCGGGGGGGAGGACCAACGGGGGCGGGGACGGGCCCGGGAGAGGCTGACCCCCCCCCACAAGAAAAAGGCCAGGACAAAGAAGGCCGAACGGGACGGGAGCCAAGACCACTAGGAGGAGAGACGCGAGTGTCCACGGGCAGCCGGTACGCGAGGACCGACGCCCGCCTAGTCGGTCCACCCCCCGAGGAGTGAAGGTACGGCCGCGAGGAGAGAGAGGGGAGCTACCCGACAGGTCGAAACTCGCCCCGGGCAGAATATGTGAAAATCGCCCAAACTAGGCGGGACGACCCAAGCCGACAGAAACGAGCCCCTGCAGCCCAGGTGCCACCCAAGCCACGCCCAAATAGACGAAGACCGCGGCAAACGCCCGAACCAGGCGGGGCTCGAGAATCCAAAAAAAAAAAAAACAAGAGCAGAAAAGAGAAGGGCTCTTCCCAAAGTGGAATGAGATATATGATACCCCAGTAAAGGGGGGGGGAATCAAAGGCACAAGAGAAAAGTTTGAGAGAGGAGAAGAAAGGTAAAGACGAAAAACTTCAACTAGACCTTCAAAAAGAAAAAAAAGATAGGGAAAACCAAGTACTAAACGGAAAAACCTGAATTACAGGTTGAGAGGAAGAAAAAAATGGCAAGCCTCAATGGGGAAAGGAGGACGCAAAGAGAAAATGTCGTAAAGAAGAGGTATCAAACCGTTTAGGGGGCAAGGGAAGCCCTTGAGGGGGGGGGGAAAAAACCACAGACAAGGGGGAAAAGAGCACGAAAGAACGAAGGGGGGTCGGCACTACAGATGGCACGAGGAAGAAAATACCTTCAAGTAAATGGGGGGGTTACCACCCGAAACAGGATGGAAAGAAGGAACCCCCATGAAGGAGCCGACCTAGGGCTTCTTCCAAAAAAAGATCAACCCCGAGTCGAGAGACGAAGGAAATTCTCAAAAACGGAAACAAATATACCGACCGTATCCACCCCCCAAAACGACAAGGAAGGCAAGTCACGAAGATAACCAGAAAGATCCCGGCACAGCCGAAACAAAGCTCCAAGGAAAGGCGCCACACAAAAGGAAAAGGACAAGAGAAAAATCAGTAAAACAGAGAGGGCCCGATTGAAAAAGAGCAAGAAGCAACCTTCAAGTCCGAAAAGGCACAGAAAAAAGACGGTGAGAATGGAAAAGACGGAGGGGGAGCAGGTTATTCACCCCATCCAGAAGGTTACAGATGTACAAAGGGTCAGGGCAGACCTCCGAGGACCGGAATAGCATATAAGGAGAAAAAAAGCACGCCACTTCAGAAGCACAGAGAAAAGAAACAGGAAAAAATCTCGCCAAAAGGGAAGATTGAGACCTAGAGGAAAAAGACCGTTCGGGTAGAGAGTGAAAAAGGAATGCGAAATTAAACAAAACTAACAGGACTCTTTGAACATTCCCATATCGCAAGAAAAACAACACGTGGGAACGAACAGAGCAAGACAACTCATAAAGGGGAGAAGGACAGAAAGGCAGGTGTCAAACAGAATAGATAGGGAAGAAAAAGAACGGGCGCCTCCATAACCGAAGGGAAGAGGACGCAGGGGGGGGGAAAAGGTATAAAGCCAGGGGGGAAAACACATTCACAAGGAACTTCGAATGGAAGGAAAAGCAAGACTGGATTGGGCCCTCGAAAAAGGGAGAGAAAGAGAAAAGAAAAACCCAAAAAAGGTCGGAAAAAGGGCAAAGAACTCCCACCTAGTCGGTAGGACAACAACCCCCAAGGAGCAAAAAGTGCAAGAAAAATATCCGAGAGATAACAAGAAGACAGGGAGGATCAACAAAGAAATACCACAGGAGAAAGAAAAAAAGACAATTCCAAAAACAGGTCAAATGGTGTTCGAAAAAGGAAAATGGATCACAAAAGCCGAGAAGGGAAGGTGGAGACGCGCCCCTCCAGTCCTGTGATGGAAGAATCGGAGAAAACTTTTTCAACGGAAGTCAAAAAAGCCCACCACCGAGAAAAACCACTGACGAAAACGACCCCCCAGCGAAACAAAAGTGCCCTCGGAGAAAGACACCCTACCCATAAGGACCCGCCAAAAAGAGAAAAACAGAGGAGGAAAAATTCCAAGCAAGAACACATGAGAAAGGAACCATATTTACAAAAGGCAATCGGGGAGTCCTAAAGTGGGGTAGCCAAGGAAGGGAACACCTACAAAGAAAAAACAAACATAAAAGAAAAAAAACAAAGAGAAAAGAGAGAAAAATTTTTTGGGGGAAGGATACACACCTGGCGGAGGTTCGACTGAAAGGGGGAACTAGGGGAAGAGAGGGGTATATCCTCCCTGGAAAAAAAGACTGTGGGATAATGAGGATGAAGTGTCTTGGAGGGTAGGAGGAGAGGGGGATGTCTTCAGTAAGAAAAGGGTGGGGGGCAGGAAGAAGGATCCGCGGATGGATCTTTTACTGAAAAGGAAAAATTCTGTTCACAACAGGACAAAAACATACTGATTTGGAGAACTGTAAGGAAAGGGAGTTGGGGGGAGGAGTTAGGGAACCAGCAGAAAGGTGATGTTGGGGAACAGGGTAAGGTTTTTTCCGGAAGGGGGGAGGAAACGAGGCTCGCAAGAAAGGCCCGGGGACAAAAGGGGAGAAACAGGCAAAGGTAAAAAAAACCCGCCCACAAGCTCAGGGGGTACAGGGCAGAGATTGGGGAACGGGGGGGACGGCGGGAAAGAAGAAAAACGACGAAAGCGGGAAACGTTGTTCAAAGAACCTAAAATCTACACTTGGCCAGTGGAGGAAAAGTCCCGAAAAATCGACAAGATGCAAGGGGAAAAGGAAGTGAGGTGTGTCAATCGTTTTAGGACAGGGACGTGGTGATGGAGGAGAGAAGTGTAAGGGGGATGTGATGGCGAGATGGGGGAACGCCAGGAAAGGAAAAAAAGAGATCAGGGGCCAGGGGGACACGGGGAAGGGAAAAAAGAGTAAGTGGGTGGGCGAACGGTCATGAAGGGGTGGAAGCTAAAGAAGGCGGGAGACTGGCAAGGGGGAAAGGAGATTCAGGGGGGGGACCCGAAAGGGGAGGTCGAGAAAGAATGACGAAAAAAAGGGTACAATTTGTCTAAAACGAAAAACATTCCTGGGGGTGGGGGAAGAAAAAGAATAATAGTAACGTCAGTCTTGCGGGGGAAGCTCAAAGGGGACTCTACTGGGACAAAAAAAAGGTGAGGGATAGCAGGGGAAGGGGAGTGGGGATTTGAGGAGAAAGTAGGGACTTTATGGGGCTTCAGGGAGGAGTCTTGAGGGGTAACAGTGTTCGAGGTTGGGGGAGGCTGGGGGGCGTTTTTCAAAAATGATGGTTCTTGGGGGGGGGGGGGGGTCAAGTTGAAAGCGTGAAGGGGAAAATGGAAAAGGTCGACGGAAAAACCAAAAAAGTTAGAGATCGGGGGGTTCGGGGACCAGGGGGGAAAGAAAAAGTTATGGAAAAAAGAGATGGGGAGAAGCAGCATTTCGGGGTCGGGGGCCGAACCTGGAGGCTTGAAGGGAGGAAAAAGAGAAAGAATTGGTAGGCCCGAGAGGGAACGGGCCGACATTTTAATGGGAGCGCCAAAGGCCACTGTGTCCGAAAAAAAAATACGCGTTAAGGAGCGGGCAAAGTAAGGGCGATTGGGTTCAAACTGACCGGCCTTCCGGAGTTAAAGGTGCCTAATGCGAGGTATGCGGGACAGGGAATGGTCTAAAGAAGGAGGAACGGGGGGATCTTGTGCGGGGGGTGAAAGAAAAAAGAGGAGATACAACTGGGGTTAAGTAAGATCCTGGAGAAGGGGGGATGTGTGGTGACTAAAAAGACGAGTCAAAAAGGACGCAGTGAAAAATTCAGGAAGAGGTGTGGGGACTAGGGAGATTCTTTCAAAAGACTGAGCGAACAAGGGGCTACGGGTCTGGGCGAAAAAAAAAAAAATCCTTGGACCAGGACCCCACTAAGAATGTTTTTACACGGACATTCACAGAGTAAAAAGGGACGACTTGCTGGGGGTGAGGGGCAGGAGCATGCGAGGGGGGGGGAAAGGTTTTGACTGCGGAAAACATCGGGAGTAGGGGTCCGTTGCCGGTGAAAAACTCACGGCTGTAAAGCGGGGGGCAAGGGAGTGGTGGGAATTAATCTGGTAGGAAAAGAGAGGATAAGAAAGGAAAAATTGTTTGAGAAAAAAAAAGAAAAAAAGGTTGTGGGTGGCAGGATTTATAAGGGGGTGGTCGGGGGAAATTTGCATGATAAGTAGGGGGGGTAAAAGGATGATGTGGGGGGGACGCTTAATTGGGAGGTGGGGGGGAAGAGGGGGGGTCGAAGGGATTGAGAGCAGAACCGGAAAGGAAGATCGTATTCGTGTTGTTGTGGGAGGGGGGGTTTTGTGGGTACGGCAGGAGGGGGGGGAAAGGAAAGAAGAAAGGGTCTCACGGGAAAACTAGCAACACCAACAACGGAGAGAGGACAGGGGCCCCTCTAAAAGATTCAAGAGTAAAAAAACACATAAGAGGAAACAGAAAAAACACAACGCAAACAAAAACCCAAAAAGAGTAAGCAAGATCTCTCTTAAATGAGAAAACATGTCGGAAAGAAGGAAAAAGAAAAATCGACCGCAATCTCCAATAACAAAAAGACCTAAACAACTGATCCAAAAAGATAACCCAGAAAAACAACGAAAAACAAAAACTGGTTGAATAAAAAAAAAAATACGAAGCTAGGGGAAGGAAGGGAGCCAAAAGGAAAAAAAATGCAAGGAAACCACCCAAAAAAGGAACTAACGCTCAACGGGAACAACCAAATGGCAAAACACAGGCCTCTATTGGAAAAGAAGAAAAAGAAATCAAAAGGACTCAACAGGATGATGCAATGTCAGAAAAAAAAAAAAACAAGGGACTCCCCCTTGAAAATAAGGAAAGCGAAAAAAAAATCAAAAAGGGTCCCAGGACCTGGGGGAAGGAGTCAAGCGAAAGAAAAAAAGCAAAGATCGAACGGGGTAACCGCCGTAAAAAGAGAGGGAAAGGGGTTGGACCACACAGAACCAGCAACGCCAAACAAAAGAACCAGGAACGAATAAACGGGCCCATCACGAGAAAACGGAAAAAACTTGGGAAAAAGAGCAGTAAAAAAAGAGGCGCCACGGGGGGAAGGACTAGGGGAAAAGACAAAAAAACGCTTCACTTACAGAAGACGTCTTACGCAGGAAGGAAGAAAACCGAGAGAGAGGGAAGGACCAACAAGGAACAAAAAAAGAGGGGCCGGGGAAAAAAACGTCCATTTTGCGCCACAAAAGCAGGGCAAAGAGGGGTACCTGGGTCGTAAAGAGAATAAAGTGTCGTCCCCGAGACTACGTGACAAAAAAACTTGCGGGGCTCCCGCTAAAAGAAAGGAGGGATGGGGCCCAAAAAAAGGTGCGAGTACTGCTCACGACAAAAGGGAGCAAAAGGTCCCTTGGGGGTCCAGGAACGAAGGGATCAGGTCCCGAACTTATGCAAAAGGCTCGAAACCAAAGTGCAGTAGCAAACGCAGGGGGGAAGGAATCTATGGTCCCCGCCAAAGGCCTCTCGAGAGAGAATCCTGAAAAGGAAAAGCAACAACGAGAGGACCGTATAATCAAAAAAGACCAGGAAAGAGAAAGAAAGCCAAAGAATAATTTACACTAATAAGAAAAAGAAGCTCCCAGAAGCCCGAGAACTAACACAGTCGCAAATCACCTCCGAAACAATAAGGGGGTGAAGAACAAAGAAGAAACGATTAAAGGATCCTGAAAGGAAAGAGGTAGGGCGCGGGAGAGGACAGGAGAGGGAAATTTGCACCAAGTTGAAAGACAAAAAGTACAAATTTGGGGGGGGACATGTGAAAAGGAAAAATAAATCGGGGTACAACCTTCATCGTGCCTGAGAAAAGGTCCATAAAGCAGGATTCAGCACGAGAGCAGGAAGGGAGGGAAGAAGATAAAGCGGAGGATGAAAAAAATCGGGGGGGAATCGTGTACCCGGTTGAACATAGAAGGGAAAAACCTCTTGGGCCTGGCTGAAAAGAGAGACAGGGACCAAAAGACCGTAGAGAGGGGGGACA
>Ga0179593_1741058_pt1 | contig 10194 bp, 8 predicted proteins | sample CZODoug2_1_08_16_FD_185931 | JGI IMG/M metagenome (GOLD analysis project Ga0179593, IMG submission 185931) | Vadose zone soil fungal communities from Angelo Coast Range Reserve, California, USA - CZODoug2_1_08_16fungal (PacBio error correction) | ecosystem: Environmental > Terrestrial > Soil >...
CAACCAGGAGGATGAGATGAAGGGAGGATGGACCAGGAAGGTCGAAAAAAGCGGCGCGTCCTTTCCTGACGCCAAAGAAAACGATCCCCTGGTCAGTTCGGAGGTCGAAGCAGAAGGGAGGGGGGTTTAATATTGCCGTAGCGGAAGAAAAAAAGCAAAGGAAGATCTCGAATAACAAAAACACCGGAGGAGATATCAAGAAAAAATACGATCGTTGGCATGCCCAAAAGAGAGGAAAACCCGCCAAGGGAGGAGGCAAGGCGCAGAACCGCCTGCACTTACCCGGAAGGGTAGGGCTTCGATCTCGTGGGAAAAAATGGAAAAAAGGGTATCTTTTCCCTTTGCCCAGAAGGGGGAGGGAGTGGACTTCCCTGCTTCTCAGGCACCTTGAAGGGGTTCGGTCTGTCCTCCGGGCGAAAGAGAAAATGGCTAGGATGAGCGCAAAGAGATGATCGGAAAAGGACCTTCGTACTTCATTGCCGGAAGGAGATGAGGGGACCAGAACTATTCCGTGTCAAGGGAATGACCGGCCAGGCCTCAAGGGGGGCAGAAAACGTACCATAGAAAAAATCGGGGAAGCGGGGGAAGTCCTGATTCCGGTCTTGAGAAAAGAGAGGGAACATATTCCATCTTTCGTAAGGAAGGAAGGGGACCCAGACAGGGGGAAATGGGAGAGAAGAGGAGAGGAAATGCTGGCAGAGTGGAAAAAACAGCTTGTACCGACCCTGGTCCCACAAGGGGAGGGGTTTCATGCCCTTCCAGGAGAAGGGGAAAGTCGTAATCCTGAGGGAGAGAAAAAGGGAGACAGCTTGTCGAGAAAGGCCAAAGAAGAGAAAGGCCTTTTGGGTGGAAAAAAGGAGAGGAACTCTCAGAAAGGAAGTCCATCCACTTCAAGTCAAGGAGGGGAAAAAAAGGAGGATGGTGGAAGGGCTGCTTTTAAAAAACGAGGAGGCGTGCCTCCTGGAAATTCAAAAAGGAAAGGGGCTCTGACCCGCGCATCAGGAGGGGGGGGCCTTCCTGGTAGGAAGAGGAAGGAAATAGAGGACGCGAATCTGACGGGAGGAACTAAAAAAAATTGACCTCCTTTCCGGATACGTTATCGCGGAAGGGAAGCCCTCGTTGATGAAGATAAAAGGGAGGGTGCGCGTGTCCCCTCCGAGTCAGGGGAAAACAGGAAGTAGGGAGATAGCAACGGAAGAAGCAAGGGGTGTCAGAATCCCCGCCAAAGGGAGTTCTGTACGCCGGGAGATCGGTGGGGAAACAGGGGGCACACCATCTCCCGAAGCGAGAGAGAGGGGAGGAAGGGAGGCCTCGGAACATCGGAAAAGGGACAAGTTCCCGGTATGTGAAGCCCAGCGAAGAGGGAGGCACAGTTCCTCATTCCGTCCCTGGGAAAAAAAAACCGAAAGGGAGGGGGGAGAGGTTTCAACCGACCCAGGGGAGCATATACTCTGCCCTAAGAGGCATGTCTTCGTCCACGCTGCCGAGGGGGGACTCGATCTCTAGCAGGAAAGAAAGAGCCAAGATGGAGCAAAGATTTTTGAAGGTGAGAAACAACCCGTCGAGCCCAGCGCAAACCTCGGGATAGGGAGGAATACAGCACATATCTTGTTGCTGGGAGGATATGGAGAAAAGTCCCTCTCCTGTGGAGTAATCTTCCAGCAGCTTGGCATCGCAACATAGATCACAGACCACATTTCGTTACAAAAAGGGGAATAAGGTGCTTCACCAGATGCAAAAGTGGAAAAAAATCCACTGACACCACCTCCGCTATAAGCAAAAGGAAGGGAAAGCAATGCGAGCGAACGAGGGCAGGGAGGCAGGTCCTGTGGTAAGTAAAGAGGATCGATCTAGGCGAACCTCCACGGGAAAGAACATGCGGAAAAGAGAGGAACCGAGGCCAAAAAGATACGGAAAAAGACCCACGAGTTAAACAAAATGGGAAGGGAGTCCACTTCCATTTCCTGTCCCGTCGGGAGGAGAAGAAAGACGGAGAAACAAAAGCGACCATATGCGTGTACGTTTCGTGCGAAAGGAAAAGGATCATGCCAGTGCAGGAGCTATTTGAGGAGAAAAGGACCTCTTTCTCAAAGTCCTAAGGGATCAAGTAACCGACAAAAAGAGAAAAAAAAACAACTTATGAGGGGAAAGGTCATCGGATCTTGTCAGGGGAAGAATGCATTGCCTGCGTAAAAAAGAAGGCAGGGGGAGCGGCCTCCTGGATCGGGGACTATTGGTCTCCTAAGAAGCACGCTTGTGAAAAAGGGGGGGGCACGTTAGGAGGATGAAGGAAAAGGCACGAGACTTTTATCGCGAGCACCACCGCGGCGAAAAAGGGGACTCCTGTTTTTTTGAAGGAGAAAGCCTCTTTCAGAAAAGAACAGAAAAAGTTGCTGTTCGCCTCGATCGGAAAGGAAGGGAAACCCCCTTACCTGCTCCAGGATCAAGAAGGCGCTCGCGCATCTGCTGGACCCGTGAAGGAGGGAAGAGGCAGCTCTTGGGTCGGAAACGCAGGAGGGAGGCATCTTCTGCCAGCACCCAAAAAAGGAAAGGTGTTGACTCTATTCCTGCGCAAAAAAACTGGAGGGAAGCGCGCTCGGGACAGAGAAAGTCAAAAGCCCGCCTTCCACATAAGAGGGGCCAAAATGGTTCCTCCGCGATAAGCTTTTGAGGGTGGGAAGCTTGGGGGATCTCGGCGCGGAAAGAAGGAGAAGAACATAACGTCAGTGGTAGGATCCCGAGGGGGACGTGAAAAACACAAAACCACCAACCCACCAACCCAAACCCCAACAACCCCCTAGAAAAACCCAAACAAAACACCCGCCAAGAAAAAACACCAACACCGAGCCCCCCCAAAAGCAACCCCCCAAAAAATGACTCTTGCTCGGAACGAGATTGAAGGACAAGGGCCCTATTTCAGGGAGGGATAACACGCTTATCCAGACGGACAAGGAGGTGAAACCGCAGGAAGAAAGAACGACTGTGTATGAACGTTTGACCCTAAAAAGAAGAAAAGGCTGGCATCTGCGAGGTAACGAAAGTCCTTCCCTGGTCCTGAAGGGGTAGGGTTCCGATACGCGGGGGGAAAAAGAGAACGGACATCGCGAGGAGGGACGCTTAGATTGTCTAAAAGAAGGGGACCCTCCCACCCGTCAAATAGAATTCGACATCGGCGAGTGGGGCTGTGGATAAAAAAGGAAACCAAATCGCTCAGAAAAGCTGGAAGGGGGAGGAGAAGAACGTACTCTATGCGGTTGCAGCGACCAGGGGAAAAAGAAGCTCCCTCTCCCATCTGACATAAAGAAGGGGACGAGAAGGCACTCGATCACTTATCCGGAAGGGGAAGGGGAGAGCGCGGTCTGCGATTTCGGGGAAGGAAACGAAGTACCCTTTTCCTTGCTCGGGGAGAAGGTCAAACATCCGATGCGAAGACAGAAAAATTTATCATGGGGGAAAGGATTACCTTATGTCCTAACTACCACCAGGAAGATGGTGGGGAAAAGACAACATCATTTCATCGTTGCTCTCCTTGACCTTGACTTGTAAAAGGGAAAACACGGTCTTCTCCGGTTGAAGAGAAAAAGAAAAGAGGACGACAAAGTAAGTCATGGTGCGGGTTATAAAGACTAGAAAAATCATGAGTACGACTTTGCTCACGAAGAAAGGTCATGAACATAAACGTCAGGAAAAGGACTGGCACCCTGTCAGGACAAGGGGACACGCCGTGTCGTTCGCATAAACTTATAAAAGAGAAGACTGGGGAAAAAATTCTCTATGCACAACTTTCTGGGAAACGAAATGGACGAACTATTCCTCCGATTAAAAATCAAGACGCGCGAACCCTTCGATCGGGAAGGGTGGGATCTTTCCGTGTGTCGGCATCCTCAAAATCCGATACTGGCGTGCTGAAGGGGCGACTGCCTCGGTCTGGCTCAAAATTGGAGAAACCGGCCTTTACGTACCGCCGGCCAGCCGAAAGGAACGCTCTCAGCCATGAGCATAGGGAGGGGCCCTATTACACGACGTAAAAAGAGAGAAAAGAGGGAGTATACCGAGAGGGAAAAACCGGAAAAAAAGAGTCGACTTCCTTTCTGCCGCCCACGCGAGAAAAAAAACCTGTTTCATTTTTCAGGCGGTAGGAAATAAAGAAAATAAGTGCTTGTAGGGTTCGGGAAAGAAAAAACAGAAGGAAGCAACCAGGCCGGATCTGAGAAACCACCGGAATCCAAGAAGACTGATCTTGGTCATGCTCCTCAGAAAAAAAAAAAAAGCATGCGGCGCAAGCGCGACCGGGCCTTCAACTGACCAGGAAAGGGAGGGCGAATCTCGTGGGGGGTAAGTGGAAAGGAAGAGGGACGTGCCCTGTCCCAGGCGAAAGAAAGTACTCCCCCTGCTCTCCCGGCACCTGCGGTGGAAAGGAGTCGTCCTCCGGGTCGAAAGTCGCAAAATAGAAGGAAAAGGAGCTCTTATTCTTAAGTCCGCGTGAAGGAGCCAGGAAGAGAAAAGGCTTGACGCCAGAACAGGTCCGTGGGAGAAGAATGACCTTCCAGTCAATCCGTAACGAAAAAGCAGCCAGTACCAGAGTCACCACTTCGGGGGTGAGAGGAGAAAGGAGGCGCGTCAAGACGGAAGAAATCGTTCTCTATTTTCGGGAACTAAAGGAAGAGAGTCCTGGCGAGGGCGTGAAGAAAGGGTGCTCGATACCCTTGCAGAAGAGAGGATGCGGGCATAAGGTTTGTCACGAAAGGGGGAGGGGACCTACCGTGTTGCCCATCATGAAAGGAAGTGTTTTTCATGACCTTCCAAGATGAGGGAGAAATCTAAGCTCAGGGGCAAATCTGTAGCAATCTGCTCCTCAAGAAACCCAAAAGGCTGCCTTTCGATTCAACGAAAGGGGGGACTTCCCGTACCACGTAAAAGAGGAAGCCAAACGATGAAATGCTGTTGGAATGGCGCAGGAGGAAAGAAATCCACCATCGAACAATAACAGGGGGGGCGAGTAGGGAATTTCTAGGTCACCGAAGGTGGATGCTTAACCTTCGCATGCAGGGGGACGTCCTGGTATAAGCGGCAGGACCGAGGGGGAGTAGTTCTGCTACCAAGGGATCTCTCGCGCCGTACCAAAAAAGGAGTCGACTTTGCTTCCAGAGTACCCAGTGGGCAATAAAGAGGAGGAGAGGGAGATGAGGAGGGTAAACAGGTGAACCACCGTGGGCATCGAAAGGCGAAGAGGAAGCCTCGTTCGAGGGGGGGAAGGGAAGAACACCCACTCGCCGATGTCGCATGCAGTAGTGAGAGTTTTTTCGGGAAAAGGGGGGGAAAGAAATCTAAGACAACTCGCTTGTAGGTGCTAACCCGACGCCTGTTGCAGGAAGGGAAGGAACAAGCCCTCCTCTTACATTTCTGCAGCAGAAGTAGGAACAGTCATGTTTAACGGAAAAAGGGGAGGATTATGTGCAGCTTTTTGAGAACATGGAAGGGGCTTTTTCATATACTCGCCCATGACCAAGAAGGAAGTCCTCTTCCTATTTTGTAATACTCTAGCATTCTTCATGAGAAAGAGGGAGGAGCCCTTACTATCAGTAAAAAGTAGAAAAGAGATACCACACGTCAGAAAAAAAAAAGAAAAACCGCGTTTCGAGGAGGGAAAAAAAACGGAAGTAGTCCCTATATTGCTTGAAAGAGGGATCTATGATCCCAGCAGGGGCGAAGTCGAAGACAAGCATCGTTTTCAGGAATCGAAAATCCATTCGTCACCGGAAGGGTGCTTTCCATGTCAGAATGCTCCCAGGTGGAGGGAGCTCGGTCACTACACCACCTCGCGATAAGAAAGAAGGGACACTTCACTTTTCCAAGAGAAAGAAATGAAGGTGAATAGGAGCAAGGTAAGGGGGGGGCCTTGCCTTTCTCCAATGGAGCTAAAGGAAAAAAGGGCCTACCCTCCCTTTCTCAAAGGAAACTGATCCCGGAAATCCCCTGCAGGGGGCGAGAGGATGAGCTTGTTCGTCAAAGGGAGGAAAGGCCATTTGCTTCATTCAGTAATGAGGAGACAACCCCAGCAAAAAAAGAAAGCTTGCGGAGTTTCGTGCAAAAAGAGGAACCTGAGCCATCCAGGGCGCAAAGAGCTATTTGGATAGAGTCCGGCTCTAAGGAAAAAGGAAAGGGAAGGATCAGATGATCATCTCTCTTCAACGAAAAAAAAAGGATATGATCGAGGAAGAGGGCCGGCCAAAACGATCATTTCCGGAACTGGGGGGCGAAAGCCCGTCGCTAGCAAGACACAAAAAATGGAAATTTTTCGCACGAAAAGAAAGCCAGCTTGGGGGACGAGGGGTAATAACTTTATACAGAAAAATAGGGGGAAAGAATTACATTAAAAAGGGAGCTCATCCGCTCGACCAGAAGAAAGTTAGTTAAGGAAAAGGCGGAAATCGTCCTAGAAAGAGGAAACGTGTGCGGTTCGAGAATAGAAGAAAGGTATCCAGTCAAGTAAAAAAAAACCTGGCTCCCGTTCACCGTCCAGCGATGAGGAAAAGAAGAACCTTTACTCAGGCCGAGAACGGAGAAGGAAGGCTTTCACCACCTGGTGAAAAGGGCAATAAAAAGAACCTTACGGTTGCGAGGGGGGGAAGAGAATGATTCGTAAAAAGCTTCTTTCATAGGAAAAAGGATCATCTATCAACGCCAGCGAGAAACGGACCTCTGGGCATAAAGGAGAAAGAAAGGGGAAGAAGCTCTACGATTTGGAGAAGGGACGGGAAAGGGTTATCTCGGCCGCCGACGGCAAAAGAGAAGAGGTCATTTATGGCAGAAGAAACGTGGAATATTGACCTGCAATGAAGTAGAAAAAAAGATCGAGGCAACCTCGGCAGCTTGAAAACGGGGAAAAGGGCTATTATCTTCCACGAGGAGACCTACGCCCCTGCGGAGGTAAGCTGAACAAAAAAAAAAAACGGTTCGTCTTGCAAAGAAAGGAAAGGAGATATGCAAACGGGCAAAAGGGGAGGAACCTCACCGGGAAGGAAGGGAAGGAACGGGGTCTTTTCAGAAGAAGGGAAAAAGCCCATCTCTCCCACCAAGGGAGGAAAAAGAACGACCCCGATCACTACCGGCTGAAGAGTAGATGTTTCTGGATTCATGACCACCGAAAAACGCGGGATTGACGACTTCCTGGGAGGAATGGAATCTATTCGTGGGGTACCATACCGAGAAAAGAAAAAATATTCATCCACATGAGGACACGGGAAGAGGAGGAGATCACTTATCCGGAAAGAGAGAGCTGCGAAGCTCCGTCACATTCAACACGTCCTGATTGAGTAAGAAGGGAGCTACAAAAACGTGCAACCATCTAATGCGAGGAAGAGAAAAGGGGATCATGGTGACCTCGCGGGCCAGAGGGCCGCCTCCACCTTAAAGGGAGAGGGGGGTGATCTCACAGTATCGGAACCAAGGGTCGTTGCTCTACTTGACCTGACTGGAAAATAAAAAAACGGTCTGCGCGTTAATCGCACCAAAAAAGCAAGCGACGACGACCCTTAACGGGAGAGGGACGAGAGGAACGCCTCTTCGAGACCTAAAAAAGAGAAAGGCCTGAAGGAAGAAGAAACTGCTTGCAACCAAGAAAAGCGTCAAAATCCTTTTATTACCCTCACTCTAAGCAAAGAGGAAGGTCTAGGCACACTTTCTGGGAGAGAAGAAAGACATTACTACGTATGGCAACTGCGGCGAAAAACTAACTACCTGACTCCGGACGGACAGGGGAGGAAAGAAAAGGATAGAGACAAAGCTTCTAGTTAAGGGGAATAAAAAGAAAAAAAAAGGAGTAACATTTGCCTGTCACATCCGGTCAAAAAGGGTAGGGATAAAGAGTCTGTCTTCGACGCAATCGCCATGTACTCCCCTTTCAGAGAAAAAAAGGAAGCTCTAATCCCTTATGCATGTGGCTCGAAAGGACGACGAACTCCACCAAGGCCGTGAATAAGGGGAAGGGAAACGACCGATGTTAGGAGTGGGAAGAAGGAAAAACGCGTATTCTACTCCTTGCCAAGATGAAGAAAAAGGCCCCTGTTTCAGTTTGCATGCTGTCTGAAAAAAAGGAAAGGGAGGGGGGGATATTTTGCCGTAGGACGGAGGGAAGAGAGAGGAGAAAAAAAGGCCTTATCTCTCTGAAAAAAACAAGGGGCGAAGGATAAGGCATTTTTTCTCATCAGGATCACTGAGGGAAAGAAAAAAAACCCTCCCGTGCCATTGAAAAGGGAAGCATACCGCCTGCAAAAAGGTACTTCGACTTTCAGTGAAGGGAAGGCGGCAGGTCCAGGCCGTCTAAGCCGAGTGAAAGCTGTCGTACTCCCTGCTGCGAAAGAGGGGAGTTTCTTCTGACATACGGGGAGGGAAGAGGCGACGGCTTAGAGACCGCAAGAGGGACTGGCATTCTGCTTTACTGAACAAGGAAAAGAAAACTGACGTCCTTTAGCCAGAAAGAAGTGAGGAAGGCATTACTCGGCAAGAAGAGGGTGAATGGGATGTGATGCAAGAAAAAGAGCAAAGGTGAGCGATCGAGCTTTTCTGAGGAGCTCAGAAAAGACAAAAAAGAGGGAGTTTCTGTAACAAAAAAAGGGGAGGAATCTTTTTCTTACTAGGGTGCGTGACCCGCAGAAGGTGGAGAAAAATGGCGCTCCTCGGCTGGGGATAATAAATAAACCTTCTGTACCAGCTTGAAGGGGGGGGGAAACTCCCGTTACTTGCGTTATGGATGACCTTCAAGGGAAAAAGGAGAGCACGTAGTAATCCTGAGTTAACCTAAAAACGAAAGGAGGAATCTTACACCAAGGAAAAAAGGGGGTCGTCGCGACTTGACGGGTCGGAGTAATCACCGCGCATACAGGGGTGACGACCCGTACGTCAAGGGGGACCAACGATTAAATGCTGGTGAAGGGGGAAAAGGGAGAAGAAACCAGCTCACCGTGACGGTGGAAAGACTGAAATTTCGATTTCACCATGAGACCGGTGGCAAAAGATTACTGATGTTGAAGAAGGGTATAAGCGCCAGTAAAGCAAGAAAGGTTCTCTCACGTGACGTGAATGACACGAAACGAAGACGAAGAAAAAAGAAATCCTTTCCTTTAAGTATCGAAGAAGGGACAGAGGGGGGAAAAAAAGAACCTCGTGGATGCTGGGGGGAGAGGTTCCCCCGCGCTAGTCCGGCCCAAAAAAGGTACGATCGAGACCCAGCAGAAAAAAGAACGAGACTAGGTGGTCATAGCGAAAAAAAAAAAAGAGGAAGGAAGGATTTATCGGTGGTTCGGAAGAAAATATCCTCTAACTAGAGGGGTGAGGGGAACGGAGGCAGGAAAGCGTCTCTAACCAGGAAAAAGGGGAAAACTTCTCATGGTTAATCCAAAAAGACCCGATCAAGAGTCTTCCCTGCAGGTGGAGAAACCGTCATGGATGAGGTGAGCTGTGTGAAAAAAAAAATCTCCAAAGTTTCGTCATAATGAGTCTCCCAAGACATCAGGAGCCTCCGATGCACGGGGTGGGGGGATAAGAGCAACGTCCATTCGGGAAAAACGATGGGATCAAGACACTAGAAAAAGAAGGGTTGCCTTCCTGCGGTCCTAAAAAAATCCGCACAGAAGAAAACGCAAAACGCGGTAGCGCTTCTGAAAAAGGGGAGGGAGAATATTCCCAGAGTCTGGGTTGAGCGGGAGGAGCGCGCGCCGGGCAAAAGGAGGAAAAAAGCTTTTTTCCGCCAAAATAGAAACTCCAGCCTTCTTACGAAAGAAAGGAGTGCTTTCCAGAATGAGCTCACGGGGAAAAAACCGCGCGAGATAAGAGAAACGGGGAAAATCCGATGAGAAGCAGAGGGGATCGTGACATTCCCTTTTTTGGCGGAATGATGGAAAGGGAGATACTATCTATTCTTCACCCGGGGACACCACGAAAAAGCCTCAGTACCAGGTATTCAACGAGCCGGAACTCCACGTCAAAGGGTCCCGATTCTGGATGAAAAAAAGGGAGAGTCAACGTCCACTTGACTTGAAAGGGGAAGGGAGCCCCCTCCATCTACCGATAAACCACGCGTGCAGGACAAATAGAACCTTATCTCCAGCAGGACAGGGAGGGGGGAGGGACGCTTACATCCAAAAAGAGGGGAATAATTCAAGGCATCTTTTGGACGCAGTACAGGGGAGAAGA
>Ga0179593_1794028_pt1 | contig 10194 bp, 13 predicted proteins | sample CZODoug2_1_08_16_FD_185931 | JGI IMG/M metagenome (GOLD analysis project Ga0179593, IMG submission 185931) | Vadose zone soil fungal communities from Angelo Coast Range Reserve, California, USA - CZODoug2_1_08_16fungal (PacBio error correction) | ecosystem: Environmental > Terrestrial > Soil >...
CTGAGACGAGGGGAGGGGAAAAAAGAACGGAAGAGATTCTTCCTCGGGCATTCCCTGCTTCGAACTAAGAAAGGAGATGAGGGGAAAAAAGGGAAAGAATCGTACGTTGGATTACAGCGAAAGGGGAGGAAAAAGCAACCGCCGACCTCGAGCTGGAGGGGAAGAAAAAAAGGGGAAGAGAGGAGAGGCAGATGATCGCCTGATGCCCGAAACTAAGCGCGGGGTACCACATTGAGAAGAAGACTTTTCCTTCGGAAGCAGGAAAAGGGGGAAGGGACTACCTTCTTTTTGAAAAAGAGGGGAATCAAGTGGTGCTGTCAGAAAAAGGAAAAGAAGGGGACATCGGGGAAAAATCCAATCGGGAGCGAAAAAGCCATGCCTCAACCCTCCAAGAACGAAAAAAAAACCGGCTCAGTCGTCCATCAACCCCACCCGCCCCTTCCCCAACAGGGGGGGGGGTCATGCTCGGCGACAACCTGGCGGTTGCAAGGGGAAAGGGCAATGCATCTCCGCCGCCCAGAGCGGCGGGGGTCACTCAAAGTTTTGAAAAAGGAGGAGGAAAACCCGCTCCACGGTTCCGAGAGCCCGGAAGGATCAGAGCCGGGCTTTCTCCGCAATGAGAAAAAGTTTGGTCCGTCCACTAAAAAAAAAAATAGGCGCCCCCGAAAAAAAAGGGGGGGGGAAGATGTCGCTGTTTCGAACCGCGGGTGAAGGAAAACACGAGGGCAGCGAGTTCGTCGTCGGAAAAAAGGGGGGGGGGAGCCGCCGCCCCCGCCGCGCGAGTGGGGGAATGCTGGGCGCCGAGGGGGGGGGCACGTGGTGCTGGACCGGAAGGAGAGGGAGACACGTTCGACATGTCGGACAAAGGCGCGAATAGGGGCCGATTGGCCGGGCGGACCCGTCCCAAAAGGGAAGACCTGTGCCGGGGGAGCAACCGGAAAGACGAGCGGATCAACTTCATCGGACAAACAGCCACAAAAGGGGGGGAAAGCGGGCAATCTGTCCCCCGGGGAGTGCGGGGAATAAAAAAAAATCGAGGGTCGCCCGCCGGTTTTCGGGGGGAAAAAAAAGGGGGGTACCACCGAGGAAATCTCCACCACGACTTGGTTCTACGAAGGAATGGGGCCGTGGACCCGGGGACCCCCACGGCAAGAAAAAGACTTAAATCTGGGGAGAAAAAATCGATCAAACGCGTACAAGAAAAAGAAAAAAACACCTCTTTCCCCGAACAAGACTGGCAGAAACGCCCATCAAAACGCCATCCTGCCTGGAAAAGGGACGGAAAAAGGGAGCGGCCAACGCGGACAAAGAGCTTCGGAGACACGACTATAGGGGAAGTCGCGTGTGAGGTCGCTCCAACGACGGTAAGCCTCCGCTTAGGAAGGAAAAGGACCTACCCTCTTGGTGTGGAATTGTTTGCATCGAAGGAATCGCCGGCAGGTAAATCAGTCACTGACAATCTTTTACTGGGTTTCGCGGGGGAAAGGGGAGCAAGGTGCAAGGAACGGTGCCCATCGAACGGGGGGAAGGTTCCACCTTCTCAGCGGCAATCGTCGGGGGGAAAAAAAAAAAAAGAGGGGGGTCTTGTGCACGACCCAAACCAAAAACTGGACCCGCCCGCAAAACGACGGGGGGGGGGGAAAAAAACGACTGTCATCTCCGGATCAAATCGAAAAGGCCAGACCCTACGTTCCACCCTCCGGGGGAAGGAAAAAAGGGAAAGGGGAAAAGAGCCCACGCACTTCCGCCGGTGGGGGGGGAGAAAAAAATATGCCAAATCCTTCGGGTTACAAAGGAAAAAAAAAACACAGGGGAAAAATAGGGTGATTTAGGAAGCCCCCTTACGGTGATAGAGAAAAAAAAAAAAATCGCGAGGAACCCTCGCGTCTCCACCTCCAAACGCACGGAAAAAAAGAAAAGAGGACGATTTCCACAATCGGTCCCCATGAGGGAAGGAAAGGGAAAAAGCAGCATGGGACTTCTTGGGTCCCGCAGAGTTCGGAACAGAAACGGCGTCAACAAAGAAAACTCACTCGAAAAGGGGAAAAGTTCCCTATCCCGTGGGAAAAACCGACAAACGACTCCTCCTCGGGACCAATAAAAAAGAAACTACTTTTGTGGAAAAAAAAGAAAAAAAACCAGGTGGGGGGACCGCCCAGAAAAAGAGAATGGTGACCCAAGGACTCATCCCTCGAAACAGGAGCGTAGGACGTAAAAGGAACGTTGGTCCCACGCCCCGGAAAGAGGGGCACTGAGGAAAAAATCCTAAGGGGAGGGGAAAGAAAGGGGGACCCCTCTTTTTTTTTTGTTCAATGAGAAGACCAAACCTCGAGGGGGGGGGAGTGAAATTCTTTCTGGGGGAAAAGAAGGGTCCACCCAAAGGGGAAAAAAAACCGGGGGCCTTCGAGCGAGGGGGGGAACGGCCCTTCTTCGAATCAGGGGGGGGAGGGGGCGATTGCCCCTCGCCGGGGAGGGGGGGACGCCCACGGGGGAGCCCTGGGGAGGTTCCGACCGGTGTGAGAGAGGAGAAAAAAAACGGCAGGCTGGCGGCACCGACGAGAGGAAAAAAAGTGGAGGAAGCACAGTCCGTGGCGGAAAAAGGGAACCGCCCGAAAAGGCCGAGCCCTCGCCGAAGGAAGAAAAAGAAAACCGGAACCGGGGAAGAATGACCTAAAAAAAAAGGAAAAGTTGGGTCCAGGGGGGGAAGCATGGCTGGAAAGAAGGAAGAACGAATTCAAAACGCCCCCCTCGAAGAAAGAAAGGAGAACCCCCCTTTGTAGTGGGACCAGAAAACGGTGGAAAAAGGGCGCAGGCCGTCTTCGGCCACCGGGGAAAGAGACGGCGAGGTTAGAGGGGGGGGGGAAGAACCCAGAAATCCGGCCGAAACGTTGCGACCTCAAAGGGGGAAAAAGGAAACGTCCCGTCTCGAAAGCGGGGGGGAACCTAGAGAAGATAGGGGGAGTCGGGCTCCCTTATCCCTCGGGGAAAGGAGGGGGTTCGGTGGTGCCTCTGTCGGATAGGGGGAGAAGACGCCCAGAAAAAAGACTTCTGCTCTAATGTCATACCGCCACAAAAGATTTTGGACCTCTTAGCCCAGAGGAAAGAAAAGACGTGGTGAGTTGGACGCTCTGTCCCGGCAGGGAGGGGAAAAAAAAAAGCAGATCCAGAAAAAAAGGAGGGGGCTTCGAATCCCTGCAGCAAGGGGGGGGGAAAGGACGACGGCCGAGAAAAGAAAAAAAAATCTGAGGGAGCCGGGGGGGGGAGGAGTCAGGCTTCCGAAACAGTCCCTTTTTCCATATCGGAAAAATGGGGGGGAAGAGCAGCGCTGGTATCCTTAGCTTCCCGTCCGTCCGAAGGGAAAAAAAAAAAAATAAAGGTCGTTGGGGGAAAACTCAGCTTTTTTCTTTTGTACAAAGGAAGAAAGACCCTCCTTCTCATTAACCAGAAGGGGCAAGGGAGGGAAGAGAAAAATAGGCACCTCTTTTACTCCAAAAAAAAGGACCCGATGTTCATTTACTAGGGGTGACGGAAAGGGGGAAGCCATCTCGGGGAGGAAGATGCAACAGGGAACCCATGGGTAGGCCGCATAGGAGAAGCGTCGTGGATGCCTCCAAAAAAGGGGAGACCTCCCGGGAAGGGGAAGGCACGAAGGTCAGCCACGTCTCCGCCGTGGGAAAGAGGAGGGGGTGCGTTGGGTCCAGGCAGGATGGACGGGGGCAGATTCCAAGGAGGAAGAGGAAAACAGCCTCCCCGTTGCGATGGAAGGGGGGGGGGGAGAGGCTTTCCATATTTAGGGCGGAGGGGGGGGGCAGTGGGGAAACGGCGGCCAGCCTCGGAGGGGGGGAAGGAAGGGGACGCGTTGTGCTTTTTGAGGGGAGGCGAACAAAAAAGAAAGAGCCGAAACGAGATGAGAAGGAGAGGGAAAAAGATTTGTCCCCATCTTGCCACCATGAGGGGGAAGAAAAAAAAGATGTGAGGGAACGATGAAGTTGTTCCTCTCGATCACAGGAGGGGGAAGGGAGGGAGAAGACGCGGTTTGTGACCTTGGGTGGAAGAAAAAGATCGGTCACGGCGGCCTTCGATAGGAGAAGGGGGGAGAGGAAAGTGATCTCCTTCACTAAGGGGGAGAGGCACTCGCAAGGAAAAAAAGAAAACACGAACCCGAGGAAAAAGAGAGAAAGGAAGAAGATCTTCCCTTCTCCGTAGAAAGAGGCCGTCGCGGAAAAAAAGAAGGGAAAGGGAAAGAATAAAGAGCTTAAAAGCGGAGCGGACTCCCGTCCGAAAAGAGGGAAAAAGACACTGTTGCTCGGTCGGTTCGACCCAAAAGGGGAAAAAAACATGGAGGGGAAGGGAGAAGAATCATCCGGCTCACGACAGGGAAGGGGAAAAGACGTTCTTCTTCGATTTCGGTGACGGAAAAAGGGGGGGGGGGATTACAAAAGAAAGAGGGGGGAGGGACCGGAGATCATCTCCTCCTGCACAAGAAAAAGGAGGTCGCAGAGACAGCACTTCGAATATTCTCTCCATCAGACAGAGGGGGAGGGGGAACGTGGAAAAGAAGGGAGAAACGGAGACACCACCGTTGTCCTTTCTGAAGGGGGAGAAGAGGGAGAGGACGATGACCTCGGTCAGGAAGCACCGAGGGAGGGGGGGGCGGCACCAAAGAGGGGAAAAGAGGACTCGGAGGGGGGGGGAGGATACAGCCTTCCTGATCTCCGAAAGAGGGAGGGGGGGGGGGAGGAAAAAGAGATCGCGTCCTTTTAACGGACTTGGTGGTAAAAAAAGGAGAAGGAAAGGAAGGGAATCGGCTATCATCTGCCAGCGAAGGAGGGGGAAGGGGAGGACGAAGGGGGGGGAGAAGAACAAAGCTCTAGCTCTGTGGGCGCGATAGGGAGAGAAGAAAAAGACACAGGCTATCCCTATCGTGCTTGCTCGAGAGAAAAAGGAAGCGACTATTCGGAAAAAGAAAAAAGGAACGAGAATGCAAGGCCCGATGCTCAGCTCGAAGGAAGGGGAAGAAAAAAAAAACAACGGAGGAGTAATTAAAAGAGATATATCGGATCTGCGAGAATAGGAAAAAAAAATCAAGCGGCAAGAGAAAGGGGAATTCTCTCCTATAAACTAAAAAAGGGGGGAGGGAAGCACAATCCCCCTCTCTCTATCCGCGGGGAAGGGAGAAGAAGGAGCATAAGGCAAAAAAGAAGAAAATCTCCGGCCTCTCCGAAGGGAAAGGCAGGTTGAAGAAAAAACACTGGGGGAGACGATACTCCTTCCTCTGGCAGAAGAGATCGCCAAAAAAAAAGACTTCCTTTCACGAAAAGGAAGAGGGGGAGGTTTTTCCTTTCCAAAAAGAAAAAAAAATCGGGAAAAAAAAAAAAAAAACGAGGGAAGGAGAGAGACGACCCTTCTTTATACGGAGGGTGGGGAGAGAGGGGGGACCGAGGGAAAAAAAAAGGGAAAAAAGAAGGGGTGAGGGCCCCTCTATTTCTCAAAGAAAAAAAAGAGGGAAAGAAGAGCGAAAAAGTTGAGAAAAAAACGAAAAAGATTCCAACCCTCCATAACTACCCTTTGTGAAAGAGAGGAGGCTGGCTCGGAAAAAGAAAAAGGAAAGGAAATCTTTCTTTTTATTAAGCTCCTAGAGAAGGAAAACAAATGAAACCAAAAAGGCTGTCCGGTTCGAGGGTGAAGGAGGAAAGCTCCTCCCTCCATCGTGAAAGGGAACTGTGGGTAAAGAGAAAAGAAAGGAGGTTCGTCATTTCCAACAGGAAGAAAAAAGAGCGACTCCCCCTGGTCCGGAGGGAGGGGGAAGGCGTGGCGCAAGATATAAATGCTCCCTTACTAGACAAAAGGAAGAAAGGTCAGCACCCCTACCTAATCAACAATTTTATCCCAGGAAGGGGGGGAAGAGGGGGGTGTAGATCTGGGGGAGAAAGAGGGAAAACCTACCTATTCAAGCGGGAGTAAGGAGAGGAGGAGATACCGGAAAGGGGGGCCTCCCGCCAGAAGGGAGGAGTGGTCCTAGTGAGGGGGGGTGGGAAGGGTTAAAAGAAAAAAAGGGAAAACTGTCCCGGAGTGTAAGGCGAAAGGGAAGGAAAAAAAGGGGGGGGTCGGGGGAACCCAAGGGATAGAGAGATTCCTGGGAAGAGTTTCGGAGGGGAAAAAGGAAAAACCGCCCTGTTATCAGAAGGGGGGGAGCCGTACTGCCAAGAAAAGGAAAGAGGGGGATCAACTTCATCTTACACCGGGAAAAGAAGAGAAAAAAAGAGGGCATCTGTCCGGCCCTCGGAAAGAGGGCCTCAGGGAAGTAGCCGTCTTCCCGCCGGGGGAGGGGTGAGAAGAAAACAAGCCTCAACGATACCGAGAGGTCCACGAGGTCTAACCGTATTCTGAAAAGGGGGGGGGAACCACGTCCACTCCTACTACATCCGGGGGGAAAAAAAAAAGAAAAAGGACAGGACATCGCACCGGGAGCGTTTTTTGCGCGGGAAAGCAAAAAAGCAGGCCAGAAAAAGAGGAAGAAATCCGGCCCTGGAAACAAAGGGAAAAAAAGGACGCCGCTGTCGCTGGCCAAAGGGGGAGGGGGGGAGAAGGAGAAAAAGGAGGCTGCCGATACAGGAAAAAGGGGGGGGAGGGGAGGAATCCAACGCGCAGGCAGGAAAAGGAATACACAAGGGGGGGGGGAAGGGGACTCATCTAAAAAAGAAAAAAAAAATCTACCAAAAGAGGAAAAAACCCGGGGAAAAGTCACTTAACAAAAATCCGGGGTGAAGTCCAAGCGAAAGGGAAGGGAAAGCGGTCCTACCCGAGTGCACAGGGGGGGGGGGAATTCGCAATCGTCCGTAGGGGAAAAGAGGAAAGAGGCGGTTGGTCCTACCCAGAAAAAAGAGGGGAGGAAGGCACGCCCTTCAAAAAAAAAGGGGTATGGGACCTTAGGAAAAGAGAAAAAAAAGGGGAAGACTTTCCCGGAGAAAAAGAGGAGAAAAGGAAACTGACCATACTACGTCGAAAAAAAAGAACTTTTGAGGAGAAAAAAAACCCGCCTTGGTCTGTAAGCCCGAGCACAGACCCTGGTTTTTCTCCGGGAGGGAGGGGGGGGGAAACCGGGGGAGTCATCAACCGGTCAACCACCCAAAGGGGGAGGAGGGAAGACCCCTATACGTGAATCGGAGGGAGAGACGGGGATCCGAGGGACCCTAGCGTCAAAAAGACAACGAAACATCGTCGGCGCCAGGGGGGACGCAAAGGAGGGGAACACAGAAGGGCGGTCTTCTCTATCATCAGGAGGGAAGGAGTGAACCTCTCTTAGAAAGATTTTGGAACTATCAGAGAAAAAGAGAGGGAACACCAGAAAAACGGTGGACCGCTGTGAAAAAAAAAGCGCCAAGAAGAAAAAGGGCCCCTAGCCTCCGCTCGGGGAAAACAAAAAGAGGAGGGTGGTCCCGCCTCCAGGAGGGGGGGAGGGGGGTGCCCCCCGGCCGACGAGGAGGTAAACCTCCGGAAGGGGGGGGTCCAAACTTGAGAGAACCGAACAGTGAGAGATTCAGGGGAAGAAAAACTCCCTGGCCTGCCCGCCTTGGGAAGGGGAAAAAGGCACAGAAGGAGGGGGGGGGAAAGGGGCATAAAAAAGGGGGGGGTCTTTAAAACCTGGGCGGGAGGAAATAATACCCCACCTGGAACAAAAAAGGGGGGGGGAGAGTACAAGGGAAAGGAAGGCCTTTCTATCATCAGAGAGGAGGGGAGGCCCTTTTTTCCCGCCCAACGGAAGGGGGCTTAAAAGGGGGGATCTCCTCTTCACAACCAAAAAGGGGGAAAAAAAAGGAGAAAAACCTTCTGAAGAAAAAGGAAAATGTCGGAAATAAAAAAAAAAGGGGGAGAAGAAGAGCCGCTATTATCTCCTCCTTCCGGACCGGGGGAGAGGAAACAAAAGGGGGGGTTGGGGTTATCCCGAAGGGATGTAAAGACGAAGAAAGTCCACTCCCCCCCTCGCTCATAGGAAAAAAGAAAAAAAGGGGGGGAGTGGACAGTCCCGTTTCTATTTCCGCCAGGGGAAGAAAGGAAGGAGCCGGAAAAAAAAGCCTCGAGCAGGCGGTCAAAAAAAAACCGGAGAGAAGAAGACGTTCGGCCTTTGGGCCGGGGGAAAAAAGAAGGATATGAACCACGTCTTGCTCGAAGAGGGGGGGGGGGAAAAACGGGAGAGCGGGGAGTCGTTCGCAACAGGGAACCGGGGAAAAAAAAAAAAGGGAAAACGGGTCGGTTGGCCGCCCGGGGAAAAGGGGGGAAAAACCAGACGTCCCCCTCCCTGCTGCGAAGGGGACAAGAAAAAAATCCTTGGCCCGATGTGGACCTAAAAAAAAAAGAAGGGGGGAACGAAGATGTTTCGGTGGTGAGGTGGAAGGCAAGGGGTCCCTCGGAAGGGAAGCCGATCACGTAAGGGGGGGGGGGGAGAGGGAACGGGGGGTGGTTGACGTGGGGGAAAAAGGGAAAAGAAACGGGCCCGAAAAAAAAAAAAAAAAAAAGGGAAGGTGCGTGGGCTCGGCCTCCGACAAGGCGGGGCAGAATCGCACCAGGAAAGGGGAGGGAGGAGGGGAAGCTGGATCCTTATCTTGCCAGTCGGGAAGGAAGGAGGGGGGAAAAGAGGGGGAAGGAGTCATCTGGTATTGTTCGGCAAACAGGGGAAGAGAAAAAGAAGGCCTTCTCAGGAAAGCAACGACATTCGGAAAAAAGGGGATCACCGCTTGGGGGGGCAAAGAAAGAAAAGTACCCGATGAAGTGAAAGTGGAAGAAGAGGCCTCTTTCTCTGCACGGACCCGGAAAAAAAAAGAAATAGGATCTTCTTTATGCCTCAAAACGGAAGGAGGGAAAAAGGAAAGGGAAGGTTCCAGCCCCGGTTCTCAGGAAAAAAAAAAAAAAAGGACAGAGGCGTGTTCGTTTGGTCCAGGGCACAGGAGGGGGGAGGTGTGCGAAAAAGGAAAAAATGAACTCCTCCCGTTCTATGTACGCGGTTTTGGGGAGAAGGGAGGGGGGTAAGTCGTCTTGTCCTGGGACAAAAGGGGGGAAACCAGGGAGAAGAAAGGGGAGAAAGGTCCTTGGATGTCGAGGTACTCAGAAGGGGGGGAGGTTTTCCTGAATAAAAAGAACGAAAAAGAAAAAAAAGAGATTAAGGCCGAATGGACAAAAGAGGAAAAAAAATGCCCCACTCTTTTCCCACCATGAAAGGGGGTTGGGAGGGAGGGTGTCCCTATGGTTGATCCGCCTCGAAAAAGGGAAAGGAGGCTACACCGGTCCCTTAGAAAAGAGGGACTGGGGGAAAGAAGAAGCAACTCGGCCACCCCGGAGAAGAAGAAAAAAATTTGTCCTACATGTCGACGGTGGGAGAAAGGAAGGGGGGAAGGTTTCACCGCGGAAAAACAACGAACGGTCAGGGCCAGGAAAAAAAAAAGAGGCTCGGCGGCCGGAGGAGAACAGCCTCCTACGAAAGACACTAGGGGGAAGAGGGGAGCTGGAAACTCGTTCGAAGAAAACAGGAAGGGATCCCTGTTTTGCTCGGGAGGGGGCCAACAAAAAAAAAAGAGAGGGGGCTATGTTTCCGGGAAGCAGGAGCAGCAAGGGGAAAGGAAAAGAAAAAGGGCAGGGAAGGGGTCGTCCCCGTCGTATGTGTCCCGTGACGAAAGGAAAAGAAAAGGATGTCGTGCGGGAAGAAGAAAAAAAAAAAAAGCAGAAAGGAAGCCGGTGTTTTTTCGCCGAGCACAAGCAAAGGAAAAGGCAAAAAAAAGAAAAAGGGGGGGAAGGGCGGTGCTGGCCAAAAAGGGGAGAAACCACCGGGTTCGTTCGAGGTTGGAAAAAAAGAGACCCGCTCTATGGGCGAGGTCGATGAACCGAAAAGCACAGGAGGTCCCGCACAATGCCTGAAAAAAAGAGGGAGAGTCCCCAACCCGTCTCCAGCCCGGATGGGAAGGCCCTCTTCGGTGGCGAGAACGAAAGGGAAGGGAACTTAAACTTTTGGGACAAAAAGGGGAAGAGGGCATCTGCTGATCATCTGAAGAGAAGTCGGGGAAAAAAGGAAAACTCGAGCCGCGGAGGGCGATAGGAAAAGGAGAGGAGTGTAAATCCACCGTCCGATTCTAGCCTAGAGAGGGAGAATAAAGAAGGAGGGAAGCATGCCCCGAAAAGGCAGGCCAAAAGGGGGAAAGAAGA
>Ga0179593_1424162_pt1 | contig 10193 bp, 9 predicted proteins | sample CZODoug2_1_08_16_FD_185931 | JGI IMG/M metagenome (GOLD analysis project Ga0179593, IMG submission 185931) | Vadose zone soil fungal communities from Angelo Coast Range Reserve, California, USA - CZODoug2_1_08_16fungal (PacBio error correction) | ecosystem: Environmental > Terrestrial > Soil >...
TCTGGGGGAAGCTGTGTTGAAAAGAAAAAACGAAGCGAGTGCGGATACGTGAAAAAAGTGAACGGATAGGACACCAACGCCGAAAGTCTAGGGGGGCGAAGGAAAAGCCTTCAGCCTGAAGTAAGAAATCCATCGAGGACGCTAGAGAGCCTCGAAAAGGGAGCAGCCGGGGAAATCGATATCAGCCTAAAAGGGGAAGATATTTGGGTGGGCGGACCCTTCGGGCACGCCGGGGGGGGGCGACTTGTCCGAAACTGCAGGAAAGAGGAAGGAAGGGGAAGCGCTCCAGGAAACTATCAGATGGCTCTAACCTTCCACAAGATGGGGGCCAATCGCGTCATAACTTCATTCAGGGATAGGAAGCCATGGTCTCAAGATACTGACGTCAAGGACGCAGATGTCCGCCGGGGGGGAAGTTCGTCTCCATTCGGTCGAAGGGCCATATTGAGGGGGAGGGAAGAATGGGGCGTTAAGATACTGGTACTCGGGTCACCGTCTGCGGAGGGATGCTGAAAGCATGGTCTTGTCCACCGTACGGCCGATAGCGGGGGGAAGGTGCAAAAGGAAACCTATAGCGCCGGGCCGCGGAGCTTGGTTCTTCCAGGACGCGCGCCTCCAAGAGGGAGAACTAAATTGGTAGGGCCCCATCTTCAAAACCAAATAACTCTGGGGAAAAACCTGCGATCGCTTCACCTTCAGGGGGAGCCCGCCAGGTCGAACTCTTGGTCTCCAACCGGCCGCGCCCGCGGACCAAAAAAAGTGAGCACGAGAGGCAGCGGGGATTTCGAAGGTAGAGCGCACGCGTCGCGATGTCTGCGAAAAAGAAAGGCGGACGCGGCCCAGGAGATGCGGCATAAAAACCTAGATCGCAGTAGAAAAAGGGATTCCGATGAAAAAAAAGAGACTCTCGGCAGGAACTGAGCGAGAGGGAGAAGTTCAAAAGCAGGGTACTTCAAGACTCTATCGGCTCCCGTCGGGCGAAAAGAGCAACTAGGATAGGATGCCAGAGGAAGGGGAAGGTGGGAACCTTTCGCTTTAATAGGAAAAAGTGAACGAAAAAGAAGTGTCCATTGAAAAAAATGATCTTGTTGAACTGTCGCTGCACAGAGGGACACGCATGCGCGAAAACTCGACAAGGCAAGGGGTTCTCTAGAGAAAAAAAGGGGGGAATTAAGGACTGGACACTCGGGGGGAGGAACCCGGAAAAAATGAACAAGGTCCGTTTGAAACGAAAACTGCGAAGTTTATTGGATTTCTAGTCATAATGAGGTCTATCGAGAAGAAGCAAGCGAAGCGGCCCGCTGCTGAGGCTAATCGAAAATGAACAGCTGATATCGTGGTGTCTCGGGTCATTGCGCGTCAGCCCGAGACAAAAAAAAAAAAAGAGAGGAACTCCTCTCTATGAGGGAGAGAAAGGAGAGTCATGACTTCCGCCGTTTTATCTCAACAGGAGAAAACGTGAGCGAACACGCGCTCGGTTGGGGGATAGAAGGAAGGAAAAAGGAAGAGAGAAAAGAAAGTAGAAAGGCCTCTCTGACGGAGGGGAAGGAGGAGCCCCTAGAAACACCTGTGGACATTTCTCGGAAGGTTCGACAGTTAAAGGCTCGGGGAGAATAGTTGAACGCCCACGCGGTCCCGCGATGTTGAGGGAGTACAGCCATCAAAAAGGAAAGAAAGGGTCAAATGAGGGAGGAAACAAGGGAGAATTTTGGGTCAGGATCGTCTCAGGGGAGGGTAAAGAGGGGAGGAAAGCCGCGAGCCGGTGTGATTGGAAAAAGCAAATTTTCGGGAGAGCCGGGCCGAGGAAGAACGAAGGGAAAGGTCTCAGTCACTCGAGTGAGAGGAATTAGGGAGGGCCAAGGAAAAAGCGCTACGGTATTTCAACGGCCAATACCGGAGATGAAAAAAAGAAGACCAAATTCGCACTTCGCGCGCCGCAGCAGAGGGGGGAGGAGGAGATCTAAGGGTCCAAGAAGAAAGGGGCAAGGGCTTTGTCTTGAAACCGCCGGCGGGAAGAATTCAAGGAAAAGGAAAAAGCCGCCCCCTCGTTAGCGATTGGAAGAAAAAGAGGGGGTCTGTCCCGGAGGACGTCCGGCACGAAGGGGGGGGGAGAGGGATGCGGGAAATGGGGAAGGTACGCGCACGCTCACCAGCAAGTGCGAGACTCTTCGCGAAACGGTTTTTTCAACCGCTCTGTCAGCAAAAACGGCCATGTGCGAGTCGAAAAGGAGGTAAAACGCCGATTGTGAAAGAAAAAGTTCTAGGAAGCAGGTTGGGAAGGCGGTTATCGGGGGAAGTAAAGAACATGGGGGGAAGAGGTAAATAGGGGCCGCAGTCACGAAGGAGAAGATGTGAGCTCTGAGCCGCGAAAAGAACAGGAGGAGGATCTCAGCACCAAAAGAACTGATAATAGATCTCCAGCCGGTCCGAGCAGCACTGACGTCGCCGGCATCCGACGACCGACTCGCGATCCCTGCAATTGATGAGGGGAACGTCGGTACGAAAAGACAACAAGTCTATGCTCAACTTGGGTCTTGGAACCAGGATAGGCGAAATCCGGGGGGAACCGCTAAGAAAAAAATTTTCACTAACGAGACACCTTGTGCTGGCGTTCTCGGCGGAGGAGGAAAGTGGATATCCCTTCTAAAAACGCGTAATGAACTGCTCAAAACGCTTAATAATCCTCAAACCTATTTTTCGCTGGTTGGGAAACCGGTTCACAGACGAAAGGGAACGGCATGGCCCGACGAAGTGTAAGAGAAGGGGGGGGGATCCTCTAATGACGTCTTACGGCGAGGAATCTTCACTGGAAAGAAGTATCGCATCATGGCCGGAAAGGACGCGGTGAGACTAACGCGATGGGGACAGCGGGGATGAACACAGCTGGATGAGAAAAGGAAGGCCTCTTCATACTTCCTCCTGGGACCGAAAAAAGGTGGCCCCGCTCAATAAAAAAGGCCATCGAGGCAAGTCCCGGCCTCACCACACCGCGGAAGGATCAGGGAGCCTTCGGAAGGAAGGACGACTTCTTATGAATCTTCAGACCAAGGGGGAGGGAGTAGTTTAATAATTCCCGCGGACAAGTCTCCAGGAAGGGGGCGCTTGAAGAAGAAAAGCAACAGAACAAGGTGCAAATGGTGGGGAAGAAGGGGCGCCGGCCTTGTCAGAAAGGCATGTGGGTTTGACTTAGTGGGGGGGGGGAAAATTCACTCGTTGGAAAAGAACGAGATGGCAGGGTCAGAAAGATCTCGATTGCATCGCGGAGAAAGATACCAAGCGCGTGCGGCGAATCGCGCAACATCAAGCAAGAGTCCAGCGCGGTGACTCTCTGAACGAATTAAAAGGAACGAGGACCTTGGGGCTGCCAGCGACCGGGCAGTTTCCCGCTATCTTTTCGGAGAAAGGACACACTACTGAGACAAAATAACAAACTGAGTCGATCAAATGTCTCAAGTGGAGAAGAGGTTCATAGCTTTGTAGCCACCGCCCGCCTCGCAGACAAGAGGAGGGAATGAAGGATGATAAAAAACGAATTGGAGAAGTTTCAGTCGAGGAGAGGAAACACAGTCGAAAGACAAAAATAAAGGTGGAGGAACTGGGCCCGCAGGGGGAAAAAACTGTGTCCATGCAGGAACTGTCGACCACCTGAAAGAAATTGCGGAAAAATTCTCCATTGGAGCGGCAAAGTTGAAGCGCCGAAGATCGCTTACTGTAAGACATCCGGAAAAGCTGGGGACCACTATGCCGCACCGCCGCGAGGGGAAAAACGTACGGGATCAAATTGCATTTCGAAATATCTTCAAGGGAGTACGAGACGAGGAGGGCGCCCGTCGCGTGCTGGAAAAAAAAGACGAGACAAGGCGCGGGGAAGAAGGGGGGAAACTGGACGACACTCCCAAAAAAGGCAAGGAAAAGTGATGGTGAGGACCATGAGGGCCGAGGGCGACGTAAAAAAGGGGTCGACAGGCAACGCAACCAAAGAAGGGGAAGGGAAGAGGGGCTAAAGTCGGGGGGGTATGGGGAAAACGACAAGAAATACTCCTGGGTGATGATCCGCGAAAAAGGAAAATATGTCCTCCTGCATTCCGAGAAGGAAAGAGAGGTTAAACTCTAGAAGGGCAGGCAAGGAAAGACAGATGTAATCATGAAGACAGACAGAAGGGGAAATCGGCTACAGTCATACTAAACGACATAAATGGAACCCAGAAGGGAATCCTGCAGAGAATTCTTGGCCTAAGGGCGGGTGAAACGGCGGCATAGGAGGAGAAGATCGTTCAGGGGCTGGACGACTAGGAAGGCCTGCAATGGGGAACTAGGTCTCTGCTGCTGAATGGTGGCCGCCGGGGTAGCTAACGAAGTTCAAGTATCCGAAGGCATCGTGAAAGAGCTCGGGAAAACAGGGACCTCTTGCAGCATGAAGGGAGAGCTACAAATTGCTAAAAAGTCTTACAAATTGCGAGGGGAAAGATCTCCTATTACAGGGCTCTGGGAAAGCTTATTTCGCGCGAGAAATATTTACAGAAGGTTAGCATCTCTTTCAATACTATCTGGGGAGGGGGGGGGGGCTGGGAAGGGGGGTAAAAATGTTATGGAAAATAGGATCCGCACTCAGTCCAGGAGAGGGAGAACGCGCTTACGAACCTAAGAAATCGAGATTTCTTCTAGTGCCCGAAACCGCCGAGCGTGACATCTGGTGAATCAGGGTTAATCGACAAGGCGGGGGTCGTGTAACTTAGCTCAGGGACGAGGCTGTGGGATCATAGCAGCACGCTCATTGCCAGAAAACGGGACTGCGGGGAGGAGGCTGGATGCAGTAGTTTACTCCGAGGCTGAGTTCCCCACTTCAAATGTTTTATTTCTCAGGTAATCGGGGGGGGAGGGTTCGCAATGTTAAGTAGTATAAGATATCCAGTTGGTTAACCTAAAAGAGGAGGTCGACTCTGGTAAGATCCAGCGGGCGATCGAATAGGTCAACAACAAAAAAGAGGGGATTAAAAGATAGACTACCTCCGGAACGTCTAAAGGGAAAAAGGATGGCCGGAGGATGATGGTACAGCCAGAGATGAAGAAAACTCATGCAACGAGCCCCTCCGTGAACAGACTAAAAACAACAGTGTAAGTGGGAAAATTACGAGCAGCGTAGGAAAGTGCGGAAATGCAGGACCATGCTCAAGTAAGAAGGACTTATCTTGCCAACAATATCGAAGGGAGATGCAAACTTCCCTCGAACCTGAACTCCAGAAAAAGAAACACATCAGCAGATGAAAAGGAGAAAGCAATTACTCAGCGTCTCGTCTCAGGGGCAAGCAAGGCACGCCCGCGCGATTGAGAATTTTCTAGTGAGGGGAAGAGAAACGTCCACTCCGGGAGATGAGATAGGGAAAACCCGCTCAACTAGACAACGCACCAGACCCCAATCGAGGGCATAAAAAAAGCGCTGCTCTAGTAAAGAAATCGATCAGTGAGAGCCAGTCCAGTGTGAGGAGTAGGGACTTTCACGAAGGGCAAAAGTTTACCCTGGGTGATCTCGAACGTGCAGGTGCACGAATCGAGGAAGGTGGATACGAGAACTGCTAAGATCTCACAAGGGAGGAGGAGGGGCGAGCTCTTCCACACAGACCGCAGGGGGGGGGGGAAATCGCGGCAGGCCGGCCGGAGAGAGATGCTAATAGACGTGGACGAGCAGAAGAAGAGGAAGCCGTCGTTAAAGCGGAGGTTTCCTGACTGGAGAATACTTGATGCTTCAGTAATGCCGAGGGGAGGGTAAGGTACTGGTCAGCGCGCGGGAAAAGTTCGTCTCTTCATTCTTACTATGGATGGTCCACAGGCGTAAAGAGAGGAAGAGGTGGCTGACCTAGTAGTCGCAGTATTTGAAGGAATCCACTGAAAGGAGGAATGAATTTGGGGGGGGGGAAATACCAAGTACCCCGAACTAGGTCAGGTCTCGATCTTACTGAAGGCGGGGGGGGCGGGGACAGAAAGGGAGAACCGGATCTCTCCTAAAAGGGGAAAGAGGGAAGAAAAAAGCTGAGAAAAGGGCAATGGAATCGGGGAGGTTCGCCACTTGAGCTGAAGGGTGTGGAGCGTCGACCCCACCAAGAAAGAGCCAGAGAGTCTTCTCTTAGCAGTGAAGAAAAGGCGCTGTATAGGGGGGGTGGCGATTCAGGGCGAAGGAAAGACTCTGAAGAGGTGGAGAACTTGCCATCGCAATGTAATTCATCAGAGAGTTAACAGAAGCAAATGGAAACAAAAAAAAAGCTTAAAGGAACCAAGTGGTTAGTTCCGTGAGGGGGGGCGCGCAGGTCAGGAAGGGTAAAGGTGCCGCCAGTTGCAAAGAAAGAGATTACAGGGATCGGGTGGAGAACTCTCTGAAGATGGGGAGCTAGACCGCTATGTCCTAGGGGAGGGGGGCGCAATGCCAATTAGTCGAAAAAGGGGAACGCATGGGCGTCCCACAAGGAAACATTTCGAAAAAGGGGGCGAAAGTGAGAGCGGGAGGGGGCCTGTCTCGTCGAGTAAGTATCTCTATCCTCATCGTCAACCCAAAAGAAAAAAAAGCAGCCGGGAGGGACTGCAGTGTGTGTAGGGTTGTCGTCACGAGCCGCCACCCCAAACCTACCGATCAGAGGGCAACGTCCGCCGCGTTGAACCCGGGAGGGGGAGAGCTAGACGGCGCAATAAAAGGCCGAGTTATCGCGCATCGTAAGGCAGCTCAGAAAAAATACTTCTCCAAAAAAGGAAAAGAACACGGCTGCCTGTAGAAAGCGACGACGGTAGAAAGACTGACTCGGGGACGAGGGGGGGAAAAACGCGCACCCACCGCGGATGGGGGGGAGGTCTTCAGCGTGGAAAGGAAAGTAATGTCGTCATTCCTGCTGAAAAGGGAAAAAGTAGAGTTTTTTCAGAGAAGCTGCGGGTGGGGCGAACAGAGGGGCTTAGGGCGCCAGGGGAAGGGGGGGTCTCATGACACTTTTCGGGGAAAAAGGAGGAAGAGAGAAGAGAGAAAGGAAGGGAAAAGTAAACAGCAACCGCTCGACATAGCTGGGGGCATGAAATCACGCCTGGGGGGGGGAACCGCCAATGGGATAATGACGGACTTTCGGGCTAGGAGAAAGTCATGAGGAGAAGGAAGAAGAAGAGAGGGAGGGGGGGGCAGAAAAGGAAATTTGCCACTAAGCCGTATTAACCGAGAAGGGCTTCAATTACTTAACTCCCACCGAAGGCGAGATAACGTTTCTACTGGAACAGTAGCGGGGTAGAAGTTAGGAGAAAGGGGAGAGGGGGGAACGCCATACATAGCAGAACATTCGAGCTCAGGAGGGTGGTTAAAACCGAGGGGCAGCAAAAAGTGTTCTAAGAGAAAACAAGTTTCCAAACCTCATAAATGGTAAGGAACCTTCTCATTTGACGTAAGGGGAGACGGGAGTAGAGACATGAAAGAGGGAAGGAAGAAATTCGAAGGGGGTGCGGGAGGAATGTGACGACGAGGTAGTTCGCGATAACTCTCTGAAAAACAAAAGAGAGCAAATCTAGCAGCAATGGAAGGGCATCGATCCACATCGGCGAAAGGACAGCGACGAGAGTCATAGGGGTAACAAGGCAATGTAAGGCAGCGAACTAATGACGCCAGTCATACTACCAAAGTATGACATCGGGGGGAAAACCGAGTGAAGACGAAAGAAGGTTTGGGCCCGGGGGGGGAAAACCGGGGTTAAGAGGCGACTAGACAGGGTTCTGGAGAAGGAGGGGCGGGCGCCGTCGCTGCCAAAGTGGTAGCCTCAGGGCACGCAGACTGGTTCGTGCGCAAAACGGAGTTCGAAACTCGCAAAGGGGGGGGACGGCAGGGGAATGGGGAAAAGAAGGGCCCAAGGCACACCGCGACGGTGAAAGGGGACGCTCATGTTCTGCAACCTAAAGGAGGGGGAAAGGAGGCGAGGCGAAGAGCGGCACTAACGGACGAGTAATATCCCAAGATGAAGGTGGAAATCCGGTGGGCGGAACATAGGGTCCATGGCTAAGCCTCGGGAACCGGAATGCAAAGATCTTACGCCGAAGGGAAGGACCCAAAATTTTCCACGCACTGGCAAACATCGGCTTTAAGGACGTCGCAACTCGGCACCACTCGCCGAAGCAAAAACTTAGAAGGGAGCAAGACAGTCATTGGCTTCCTCTTCGCAATGGCTGTGGCGGAATAAAAAAAGTCCCAACAAGTATGCTGGGGGGAGAGGCAACAGAGGATAACGAGAACCAAGGGGGGACGAAAAAAGCAAGTTGCGACAGGTGGGCCGCCCGGGGGCTGGCACGCAGGTCAAAAGGGGAGAATCGGGGGGGAAAATAATGGACGAGAGGGAGAGCAATACTTCCTGAAGTGGAAAAGCAATCGGAGAGACGGTCGAAATAAAGGAATACGAACGAGATAAATGTCGGCGATCGCCCCAGAGAAGGACGCATAGAGGGTTTTTTTGTGCTGGAGCGGAACGAGATTACAGGACCAAAGGAAAAAGAGGCCAGACTGCTGAAAGCCTAAAAAAAAACAGCGCGAAATACTATGATCGCGGGCTAAAGAAAGGAAGAATATCCAAAGGAGAGTATATTGCGAACAAGGGGGGGAAAGAAGGTTATGCTGTCCTGTACCATCCTCTCAGGGGTCGTTCAAAGCGCGCTTTAGGCAATCGATACCTGAAGTGGCTACGAGAAACCAAGTTGCAGTACAGAAAACATGCAAAAAGGTCAAAAGATCAATGTGGAGGGGGAAGTCCCAGGAAAGGAGGTGGGAAGGGGCTTCCTATTCACTCACCGCAGCCCCACAGGAAAGGAAAGAAAAACTGTAACAATCAGTCAAGTCTTCCAACAGAACGATCGCCGATACTCTGACAAGGGGGGGAACCAAATTGCGCTGGAAAATGGGGTCTCCACCCGCGCCGTTCCCTGAGCGCGGCCGGGGGGGTTGTAGATCAAAATTCATACAGCGAGAAGCTAAAGGGCAGTACGAGCAGAAACGAGAGGGTGATACCGCTCTGGAAGGGGAACAAACCTGCGAGCCGTGGAAAGCCTGTTTCGGAAATACGCCCACCCGAGGGGCAAAAGGAAGAGGCAACGAATGGTTGGAGGCGCGCTGGCAAGGATCAACGACGAGCCGAACACCCACAAGGTGATTTCAGGGGGAGAATCAGGAGCTGGAAGTTCTGGGACAGACAAATACGCTACTCCTCGGGGGAAGAGAGAACCCTCGTCCTATGTAAATCAAATCCTTCCTCTCCGGAAGAAAAAGAAACGGGAGGCGCACATCAAAAGATCGGCCGGAGTGACCAGACATTGTGCAATAAAGAAGACCGCTGAAACGCTAAGAACAGTACCAGAGAAAAACTAATTCATGTTCCCGACGGGCACAATCGAGGGACTTAGGTCGCCGCGGAGAACAGCGAAGCGGTGTCCTGACGGCGGAAGAGAGTAGCGGGGCCACGAGAAAATTCTCGGCGCATGAAAAGGCAAAGATCCTCGGAATGGTTGAACGACAGGCTCATAGGAAAGGGGGAAAGCTAGAAATTCATTTAAGAAGGATTGATTAAACCGGAAGGCGTGCACCTGAAGGGCAGCTCAAAAGTGGGACTAAATCGGAGGGACACGGCGGCTGAAGAAAAGCCTAGCGACGCTGCAAGACAAAAAGAAGGATTGAAGGGGGAAATCAAAGAGGACGAGGGGGGCTGGACCTAGACATCTTGTTAACCTGAGCTACTAATCGATATGATTTGATGGGAGTCAAGATTAAAAAGGGGGGAGGGTAACAACGGGCACTCGCACCAGTCACTCAGGGGCGAGGACCTGCAGACCTCTACTAACAGAGAGGTTCTTTCTACTGGACACGGCCCAAAGAACGCCCGTCGCAAGCGTGAAATCGGGTGCTTACAGGGGAAGACTTACGTTAGTTGGCCGGAAGCATGGAAGACGGAAGGGGCAGCTCCTATACTAAGGGCCAAAAAAATTAGGGAAGGCAGGAGAGGGGGGGGATGCAGAAAAGTGTCGGATGCGAAGTTGACCACAGGGACACCCTTTGGGGAGGGAGAGGGAGGAAGGAGGACAGTGGGGAAATCAGGGGGAAAGTCCTGCGTGTCCATAGGAGAAAGTACTTGGGTAAAAAATAAACACACCTGCGAGGGGGGATCTAACCGTTAAATCAAACCGGATGGCAGCGA
>Ga0179593_1524015_pt1 | contig 10193 bp, 14 predicted proteins | sample CZODoug2_1_08_16_FD_185931 | JGI IMG/M metagenome (GOLD analysis project Ga0179593, IMG submission 185931) | Vadose zone soil fungal communities from Angelo Coast Range Reserve, California, USA - CZODoug2_1_08_16fungal (PacBio error correction) | ecosystem: Environmental > Terrestrial > Soil >...
CCGGCGCTGTTATAAAAAACGGGGAACTCACCTCAGTGTGGGAAGGGGGGAAGTCACGAGATGGGGGAAAACTAGGGGGGCATTAAAACCACGGTCATAGCAGTGCAAAGAAGACCAGTATACTAGACGGGCAGCAATTCCTGAGAAGGCACAAATCACCGAACTGAAACGGGGGGGAAAAACATTTCTCAAAAGAAGGAAGGCACCTGAGAAAGGAAGGAAAGAAAAAGAAGATCAATGAGTCCAAGGGAAAGGACAACCGGTCAGGAGAGATGTACTTCTCTAAAAGACAGCTGTAATTTTAGAAAATCAGCGTTGGGGGGGAAAGGGGGAAGGTGGAGGGGGGGGATTCCCGGAAAAAAAGTCATGGCCCATCTCAAAAGGGAGATCCACAACGGCTCACAGGGGCCCAGATTATGACGAGTGAAACCTCGACGAGACGTAAACCTCAGGAAGTACAAGCACAGTACAGAAAAAGGGAAAGGGGGGGGGACATCGTTGAAAACCCCGGCACCTCAAAAGCCATTGTCCTGCGAAGGTTTTGTTTTACCAGGGCACGAGACAAAATCGGAAAACGTAGAAGACGGCGGGAAAAGGGGGGAGTGGAGGAGGTCGGACGGAGGCCACTTTTATAGCTTGCCGACGGGTCCACTCGGTGGGAAAAGAGACATTCGTAGAAAGATCTCAAAGGGGGAAAAAGGGGGCGGGCAGGAGCTTCTCGCGCGGCTACGCGTGTTGTAAAAGCGGTTTGGAAAAAAGCGTCGGCACCGAAGACTATTACGGGGAAAAGGGAACCGAAGAAAAAAAAAGGGGGGGGGCGGACGCAAGACGCTGTATAAAGGAGAAGTACGGCCTGAAGATCCAAAACCTCTTCTATTACTCGTGGAACCGGGGGGGGTGTAACAAGTGGTATGTGCAGGAGGGGCAGGAGTTCGCTACGGGGGGGGGGCCGTCACGAGGGGATTGAAACAGAGAACAGATGGAGGGTGAAAATTGGAAAGAAAAAAACACAAAAAAAAAAAAAAAAAAGAAGAAAAAACCACAAAAAAAAAAAAAAAAAAAAAAAAACACAAAACAAAAAAAAAAAAAAAAGAAAAAAGAAAAGAAAAAAAAAAAAAAAAAACCAACAAACAAAAACAAAAAAAAAAAAAAAAAAAAAAAAAAAAAAAAAAAAAAAAAAAACAAAAAAAAAAAAAAAAAAAAACATTAGGGAATGGTGGTAGTCCACCGTCTGAGTACCCACGGCAACGCAACCAACGAAAGGTGGGGACGGGGGAGACAGAAAGAAAGCCATGGGAAGAAGGACATGTCAAAGGAAAGGACACTGGCGCACCTACTGTTCGGCCCCCTGGAGCTTGACCAAAATAAATAAGCCGCCCCGATTACGAGGGCAGGAAACCGACCATGGCAGAGAAAAAAACTCTAATGGGGGGAAGGAGCACAACAAAAAAAAACTGAAGAAGGGTGTACTCAGAAAGATCTCGACGACGAGGAAGTTTTGTCTGAGGACTGCCCAGACAGACAGCCAGACCAAGTCAAGGTGGAGAGAAAAACGCTCGTGGAGCTGTCGGCGAAAAATAGGGAGCCGCTTAACTGGACGTGCGACATCTTGGAGACACCGGCCGGTCCTTCGTTCAAAAAAATGGCGCGGCGGATCGGAAACAAAAAGCAACAACAACAACGGGGAGGAAAGAAGAGGAAACGCCAGGGGAAAGAACGTAAGGCAGCGATTCACAAAAGCCGCCCGCCTCAGCGTGCCTACCGGACGGTCCCAACCCGGCATGTATTCGTGAAACGCAAGCTCGGCTGAAAGCAGCATTCGGAAGAGACCGCTGCAGGCCTCTACCAAAAACCTTCTTCTCTTCTTCAGAGAGGGGTGGGGAGGGAGGGAGTGGGGAATAAAAAAGGGAAGTTATAAAAAGCACAGGGGGGAGTCGAGGAAGTGGGTTCTCCAAAAGGACGTCCAATGGGACGGCAACCTCGTACTCTGGCGAATGTGTATTTTCGGTCACGCATTTGTATAAGAAAAGGGGGGGGGAGGAAATTGAAAAAGAAAGAAAGGAAAATGGTCCTCACCCTCGGCCACTCACCATGCAGGGAAGGGTCGGAAAACCAGATCAAAAGGGAAGGACCCTGGTACTGCAGACGTGTAGTGTCTCCCCAATTTTGAAACGGAAGGGTGGACAACCCGGGGGTGGAAGAAAAAATCTGAGGAAGGACGAGGGACAGCAGGGAAAAAGCCGTAAAAAAGAAGAACATCACCCCGACGTAAGAAGAGACGAGTTCGTTTCGGATTCAATTGCCTTACTTCTCAGGAATGGAGGTCGCTAAGGTAAATTCTTCGTAGAGAAAAAGCGATCCAACAGGCGAACGGTAAAAGGAATGGTGCCGGGGATGGGCAGATCGCGGCGTCAAAAGCCCAGTTGTTTTGTTACACCCAAACAAGTAGCGCAGGTCGCGTTTCCAGCAGCAGGGGGGGGGGAAAGGTCCGGCCAGAGGAAAAAAAAAAAGGATCGGAACCGCAACCTCTGGAAGACGGCAAGAGTTAACAAATTCAGAGGCATCCACGAACAGCTTTTTGTGAACACCGTCTCGAGAAAGAAAAACGGTGAATAGGGGGGTCCAGGCAGGGAGAAGGGGGCCCCGAAGACGACGGGGAAAGGGGGGTGGACATTTGGACGACGCCTTAAGTGAGGTCCAAAACCGGCAGGGGTCGATGTATTGATGGTAGATGCGCTTTGGGAGAGGGCGATCGTAGTGGAGCGTCGAAAGACGAGCCCGGGAAAGACGTGGGGGGGGACCTTAAGGTGCCCCGCCTAGAGGACATGGGAAAGGGGTAATCGAAACAAGAAAGGCAGTGGGAATGCACCCATCCAACGCTTCGAAAATTTCTTACATAAGGCGTTTCTCTCCGGAAAAAATAGCTACCTAAACCCTTTTTCCTTCTCCTACGCCCTCTTTCCTGTGGGGTACCATATAAGGGGCTCCTGACTAGCTGCAGAATTCTTCTGCGCCCTAAAAGCTTTCGCGATGTTTTTCCTCCCCTAGTAGCGCGGGAAAGTAGTTTATCTAGCAAACCAGCGTGTTTTCACAAGAGTGGATTTTCTGTACGTGCGGGGGAGTGTTTGCCTTTGCCCAAGGGTTTCCTTCTCCACATGATCTCTTGCGCCTGAGGACGGAAAGGGTTGGCTCCTGAAAAAGATTCCCAAGTACACACCCGTTTGGAGGGGAGGGTCGTGTTCCGAGAATCAGGGAGAGGTCTTAATACTAGCATAAAAGCGGACATGAGTGATGGAAACAGAGAGGATCTAATGGAAGAAAAAAACTCTCGCATGCCTGGCGGAGAGTCGGATGATCGTGTGTACGGGACGGAGTACATGGGGGAGCGAACAGCAGCTCGCGAAGCGCCGATGAGAGGGAATTGCTGGCTTCCCCTCTCTACTAGGGTAGCTGTAAAAATCTCTCCCGCCCAACATGGGGTTAATTTCTTGTACCCTCTTCTGGTTAAGTCCGAATGAAAAAGCGGGCGAGGTGGTGTTGGGAAAATGTGTGTGGAGGCAATTGTGTCTGGACAAAAATTAGCCCCAATGCTACGGCACTGAGTATGAACGAATCACTGAAGAAACCGCACACGTTGGGGCCCGAAATTTGTCCGCGTACACAAAACTGGGGGCCGTAGTTGAGAGGCACTGGGCGAGGCACAAAAAAGAAATCCATAACAACGGGAGAGGGGGAGAAAATGGACAGCCGGTGTGTCTGGGGGAGTACTGGATCCTGGCGAGAAGGGGGATATGAAACGCCAATTGCAAGTCCAGATACTATCATCAGCAGAGGGGGGAAGGGGTAGGAATATAGGGGGGGGGAAATCGGAAAGTCACCGAGTCAAACCAATAGAGTATGAGGGGGGAGACGGAGGGTACTCAATGTTGGATATTGACGGGACCAAGAAGGGGGGTAAAAGCTGTTCCAACTTCGGCCTGAATACTAGACCAAGGGAATGTGGGATTGGCGTAAAATCATGTCCGAACCGCACCACCCCCGCTATCTTAAACGCACGTAGCTTCGACGTCCGTCTGAGGAAGCGCAAAGGTTGCATCTTTGATAGCTCTCCGTATCCTCTACCTCGTAGGGGGGAGAGGACTAGCGAATCGGCCTGTGGCACCTGGTTTGGAGGAAGTATATCTGCGCTTTGACATCACCTGGGCAAACAGGGGGGGCAGACTTATGCTGGTCAAAAAAAGCCAGAATAGCAGGGGGACATCGTTGGATGTGGGGCATAATTTGTTCTGGGACGTCATCCCTTCCCCGAGGAGGAATGCGGCGCGGACAAGGACAGGGAAACGACGCAAAAGGAAAAGGAGAAAAAAAAACTTGCGAGGGAAAAGACTATGTCCAGACGCAAAAGGGCCTGTCGAATCACGAAAATCCGAGGTTTACATCATGAGAAGGGGTCTCCAACACTAACCTGCACCAGACGGCCCAGTTCGGGCGAAGTGGTGAAACCGGGACGGAAAAGGACTCAAAGAGGGAAAGCATACGCTTGTGGTGGAAAGGCCGCGCACCTGTTGAGAATAAGAAAAACGGTGCAGTCCGAATATCGGCCATTACAACGTACTCGATACTGCGATGAAGGGGGTCCGGACGCAGAAGGAAAACGCGACCCAAAAAGGGCATGGATTGGGTGGACTCCGAAGAGTCCCTTTCAGGGGAGAACTTGTAAAAAAAAAAGGGACGCTACATGTGAAACTGGGGGACAACGAAACATAATCATCCCGCTGGAGAATTACAAGGGAAGATCACTCACTACCTCTTCTAGGAGGGAACCTGATCGTGGCACAATGGTAGTGCAGGGGTCGCGAGGGGGAAGAAAGTGGCCGGTCAGAGGGGAGGGGAAAAACGTGAACCGGGGGAAAAGGCGAGTAACCAAAACGTGGGGGTAAATGTGGGATACCTACAACCGGATACCCGGCAACAAGCCCGATAGAGTAGGACTGGATTCACAAAGAAAAAACCGGTGGGCTGAAAAGCTATCCAATGAGAAAGAGGCGATACGGGCGATACCTGCGCGTGGAGTTTGGGGGGGGGTGGGGGGGGGGGGGGGAGGAAAGAGAAGGACAGAGCCCCAAAAGAGGGGGGATGGGGCTCAAAAAAAGGAGAACCCAGGACAAAGATCTCGCAGACATTGTCACACCACCAAGGTTTCTACGTCCTCTATGCAGGACACGCATAACGACACCCACTAGATCTCGACAACGAGAAAAGTTGGGTAGGAGAGGGAACTGCTCTGAGAATGTTTCAAAGAGGAAAAAGTCCAAGGAAAGGGGCCCAATACAATGCCGTGGTAAAGGCAGTCGGCCCTGCCTCGCGGGCTTAGGATCTGACGACGACGGGCGGAATCGTGGGGAGGACTGCCTGGTCCTTGAGGGGAGGACGGCAGGGGTAAGAAAATCTCTCAAGCACGAAGGGAAGGGAAGGAGATGGAGTAGGCGGCACGCGCAAAAAACCGTAACGGAGGAAAAGAAAGTTCTCAAGAAAGAGAAGGAGGTAGGGAGGGAAAAAGCTCAAAAAAAAACAAGGCAAAAAACCAGCGGACAGAGCGGTCGTCGACATCAAGCACGCACATTCGGGCTCTGGAGTTTGAGAGCGCAGGTGGAAAAAAAAAAAAACGGGGTCCCAAAACGGTGTCTTCTAAAATGGCTCAGGGATCCTTCCGTCATAAAAAAGTAATCCAGCCCAGTGACAAGGGGAGATATCCCTGGGGGGTCCTCCCATTCGCGGGGGAAAAACCCGGTGAGCCGAAAAGTTGAGGACCATCAGGTAAACGTTGATGTATGACCAAACTTCCTAGAAAGAGGGGTTGTGGAAAACCGGAGGGTGCCAAAGGTCGATGATGGCAACTTCACCAAAGGGTCATCACCGTTTTGTCGGTCTTGGGAACTTCCTCAAAGACGGCTTAGGGGACGGGAACCGTGTTGGGGAAAGGGCCACCTAGGGGGACAAAAAACTGGACAAAAAGAGAAGGTCCCTGTCGTCAGGTCTATCCTCCAATAGTTTGACCCGAAATCCCGTATTCGAATACTGAGGACAGAAAAAAAAGCACAGACAGCCTTGTTCACAACGGTTTTCAAAACAAGGTAGAACAGAACCTGAAGAAACGGGTAATAGTCGTCCGATGAAAGCTCCGCGAGCGGCGTAACTGTCCGTGTCCTGGGCGGCAGGGATGGGGACTATTAGGAAGGACACGCAGGGGGTCCAGGAAAAGGCCGCAGTTCAAAGTACCAGCAGGACAGGTTGTCCTCGGAACATCGCATCAGCAGAAAAAAGGGGGGGGATGGGGTGGAGTAATGGGAGTGGACACGGGGGGGGGGGGGAAAGGGGCCTTAGTCCTCGGGGACGGGAAAAAGGCAGAAGAGAAGGGGGACGGCAAAAAAGCGCCCCGAACAGTAGGTGTTCACGCCTTCTAGACGACGACTGTGAGATATATGGGGGCGCCGTGATAGCGTCACCGTGATAAAACCCTCGCCGGCCGAGGTGAAGGCGTAGTTTAAAGATCACTTATGTAAGCCCCAAGGGGGGTGATTCAAGTAGCGGATTTCAGGGGGGGGGGGGAATCGTCGATGTAAGAAGGAGCGATCATCTGGCAACGGCGAGACCGTTGGTGGAGACCTCGTTCGAAGGAAAAAGCCAAAAAAGAGGGAGAACACGTGATAAGTAACTTCTGGACACTCCATCCCAACGCGCAGGGAAAGGGCGGAACATATTAAAAAAAGGGAGGGACGGAAATCGCGAAGAAACCGGGTGAAGGGAAAAAAAGTAGGAAAACCAAAAACAGGGGCGGGACTTCGGAAAGGCGAGTCGGCCGAACCTAGTCCAAGGACGTGCGAACTCGGGGGGAACAACGTCAAGGGTACGGGGTTTTCTTGTGTGGACCGGGCATCTTTGCAAGGCCACAGATGACTCACTGAGGGAGGCAATGAAGGCCCTTGGCGCGTGTGAGCCCATTAAAATTGGTATATGGCCGTAAGTCGATAGGGCAGCCACTCCAAGACTGAGGTTGAGGAGAGGATCCCGGACCAAGCTCCGAAAAAGGAAAAGAGAATAAACGAGGTCACATTCGATGTAAAACTCAGTTGAGTTGCTGAAGGGAAGGTTAAGCCCTCTATGTGTGAAAGGGGGGAAAAAAATTGGGGGGGAAAAACCAAAAGGGGAGAAAGGAAAGAAACACAAGGGAAATTGAACAGGGGAAAGATAAAAAAATCACCGAACTGACGTGGGAAGGTTCTCCACGCCCGGCAGGGGTTCGGCACCGACTACAGCTTCGATCCGAAGAAGGATAAATAAAGCAGATCGCGGTCACAAGTGCGAGGGAACAAAGTCTTAGAAAAGGGAAAAAAGCGGGGGGGGAAACGCAAAAGCAGCTTGGATGAGTGGCGTGTTCTTGTCGATCAAGAAAAGTTCCCGAGATATCGCGGCAAGGGCCATGCACCGAGGCAGAAAGCGGTCAAACACAGGGACACGGGCTCTCCGGGGAAGCTCCTAGGCACGAAAGAAACGATCCAGATGAACCAAAAGCGCCTCTACATGAATCAAGACCTCGAAACCGAGGAAGGGGGAAGGGCGCCAAAAAAACATCCCAGAGAGGGTTTTATCCCGGAATCAGATCACGGCGGAAGAGATCTCACCTACGTCGCCGAGCGTTAAAAAAAGAAATTCGGTGGAGGGGTCAGATAAGAAAAAATGCTGCGGGGGTGCTCGGTGAGTTAAAACATTTCCAACGCTAAGAATGGGTCTTGATTTCGCTGAGGGGGACGAGGACAACGCCAGCTGCTGACGCGACCGGGCGATACGCGTGGGACAACCAATAACTGAAGAAGGGAAATGTCGAAAAAGCAGGAAATCGGGAGATTAAAGGGCGGCGCTGGATCGACGAAGAGGACCTGTCTCACCAGCCAAAGCCCTTGAGAAGTACGGCAGAAACCCGCACGGACGAGTCGAGGGGAAGTGGGAACAGGAAAGGAAAAGGGGGTAAGGGCGCGAAAGAGGAAGGGGACCTGAGGAGGAAAAAACGATTACCGGAAAATTGAAGAAAGAAAAAAATACCCGGGTGGGGTACAACAATTCCTGAAGGGGGGTGGTAGAACTACACCTGTCAACCGGAAAGGGCAAACTTGCCGACGCTTGTAAGACAATACCAAAAGAAATGTATGAGTCCGCGAGGAAGGGCACCAGAGAAGTTCGACGTTGTAAGGCCCTACTGGCGGAAACGCGTGGACAAGGAAGCAATTCCGCCCGAGCCGACGCCTAAAGGGGGGAGTTGCAAAGGAAAGACAAGAGCCAAAACTGGAGGGAAAGTCCGCGATGACGGCATGGGAAAAGAGCCCGCACTCCCGGGTCGACTACGATAATAGGGTTGGACGTCGAGACGGACGGGAATGCATCACAAATGTTAGGAAAAGGAAAACGAAGGAAAAGGGATTTCGGGAAAACGGAAAAAGAGCCGTAGGAAGCCTGACTACCGGGGGTCCTGTAATCGTAGAGACGGCCTGGTCCTTCTTTCCGGGGCGGCGCAGAGCGAACAAAAAAACTATCTCCGAGCCAAACAAAACCTAGGGGGTCGTTAAAAAAAAGGAGGAAACAAAGAAAAAAAAGTCAAGGAATCCCGGCCGGGACTGGTCAGGCTCCTACGAAGAATCAAGCGGCACGGACAGACCGGGTTAACCCCTGCCGGGGGCGGAAAAATTGAAAGGAAGCCGGGGAGAAAAGAGGCATAAGAAAAAACCAAGAAAGCACGGCGGCGAGATCGAGGTGGGAAAGGAGGGATGCGTGTCCTGGAGAATCGCGGACTTAGCCAGACAAAGTCGCGAGATACGGGGGGAGGAGGACCTCACATGAAATAAAAAAAAGGGAGGAGGCGGAGGCGAAAGAGGCGATTGGATGATTCCACCTCGCAGGTCTCAACAGTAGGTGCTCCAAAGGGACAAGGGTACTTCTCCCATTTCCGAAGAGATTCGTTCAAAGGGCCACAAAAAAGAACGCGATCGTCTGGTGCAGGGCCTGGTACTGAACGGTTGTAGGGATCCCACCATTGAGTCCTTGTTAAAACAGGGGGTTTTTCCTAAAGTCAGGGAGGGGGCCTAAAAAATAGTTTTGACGGCCAACTTATCTACGCAACTGTGCGCGGACCTCATGAATCCCCTTTGGGAAAGAACTGTTCCAAGAGAGGTTGTAAGAGTGGCGGATTAAGAGTCCCGAAGAAGGTCGCGGGCCCGTGGGGGAGTTCTTGGTCCCTTCCTCGATGGGAAGGGGGACACGCGGCGTCCCACCACGCAGGTTCCAAAAAAGCTCAGGAAAGGGAGAAGGTGGAACAAAAAGCGCCATCAGCGGAATCGAGTACGGTGGCAATTTGCCGCGACTGGCGGACGCAAGGGGGGTAAAAACCAGGGGGGGGGGGAGCCAAAAATCCTACGGCATCGCCACGAACAGCGTGAGGTGAACGACGTCCTGAGACGGGGGTGGTGTCAAAAGCAGTCAAGAAACCCTCGCCGAACTGGGAAAGGGTTTTTTCCTTCTTAGTTGGGGGGTTGCGAACGAAAGTCAAGGGATGTCAAAGCCAAATTTTCTATGTAGTGAATATAATGCGCTTGGGCCTCTGGATCGTCGATGTCAGTACCAGTAGGTAAGATGGAACACGAGAAGGGGGGCTCCAAAAAAAAAAACAAAAAACCCCAAAAAAAACAAAAACCCCAAAAACCCACCGGGGGGGGGTTTTGGGTACCGGACTATGGCCGAAAACGGTCAAAGAAAGAAGTTTAACGAAAAACAAACAGCCAACAAAAATCAACTCTGCTTGAAAGGGCAGGAACATATTCCCGCGGATCGGAATTCCAATCTGCCGGAACCCGGTTTTCCGAGAAGAGAAAGGGAAGTACCCGAAGCAGGAGGAGCTGGCGAAATTAAGTCTAGTGGGGACGGAACCTCGTCGCACCTTGGCGAACGTCGGGAACCACTTCATTCGGGGGGGGTTCTTGTGGGGCCCTACGGGTGAACTGCTCGGAAGAGGGTCGCGGAGCCTGCGGGGACCAATTACCCACCCGTTTGGGGCAGGCGCGGAGCGTGTAGGTGAGCCCAGCCCACAATGGAGGAGGGGCCTTAACAGCCAAGAAAAAGAGTCTCATGAAAAAAAAACCCGGAAA
>Ga0179593_1612895_pt1 | contig 10193 bp, 10 predicted proteins | sample CZODoug2_1_08_16_FD_185931 | JGI IMG/M metagenome (GOLD analysis project Ga0179593, IMG submission 185931) | Vadose zone soil fungal communities from Angelo Coast Range Reserve, California, USA - CZODoug2_1_08_16fungal (PacBio error correction) | ecosystem: Environmental > Terrestrial > Soil >...
GGCTCTTGTCCGGAAAAAGGGTGAATTCTGTAGGATAACAGAATCATCCGAAAAGAGGTCCCGCTCCTCTGGGGAATCATCATCGTAATCAGGGAAAGGAAGGGGAGCGATCATCGGCTGAAAGGTCCATGTTAAGAGGAGCCGACGTAACAGCCTCGTAGGAGTCCCGTTCCTCATCTATGCCTCTTCCGGCTTGGAAGAGGAGGTAGGGGGAAAGGAGGGGAGCGACGCAGGCGGGTGGGGGAGAAAGAGGACAAGATCTGAAGAAAATGGTGTCGCCGTGACCTCTTTCAGAAGAAACGTCTCGCTCCATCCATTAGTGAGGAAGACGCCGAGATGACGCTGCAGGTTACTAAGTGATTCTCTACCCGAAAAGAAGACCTTCGCCTCCAATCTCTGGGCAATCATAAGGGTGCTTCAGGAGGAAAAATCTGGAAGAAACGTGTTTTAGGGTACCGCTTATCCCACAGGAAGACTCTCAGGAAAATTTCGCAAGATCTTCTGGCTTCATCTCGGGGTTGCTCCATAGGGGAGAAGAAGAGAGCCTAGCCTCGATTTCTGACTGAAAGGGATCTCTCTAGGGGGACCTAGATATATTTCCAAAAATAGGGCTCTTCCGCTCGCCGGAAGGGGGGGAGAAAATGCAAGAGAGAGATGCGAATTCTCGAAAGAAATAAGGGCTACGATTCCTCTAGAAAAGGGGTATACTCGGTGGGAAAAACCATCCCTACACAACGTGGGAACGACTATTAGAGCATGCGAAGGGAGGGAATGCCTTTTGTTCCATCGGGGGGGCTCATGTTAAGGGTTCTCTCATCAGTTCGAAAAGAGGAGAAAAGGACGAATTTTTTTAAACAGAAGGTTCGAAGGAAGTACGTTCTGTCTCTCGACGAAAGGACGGTCACTGCCGTACCCGATAATGGACCTCACCGCCTGAAGTCGAGAAGGGAGGAAAATAAGACCGCATTCAAGCCAGGAAGAGAGAGGGCTATGCCGGTGAGGAGGACCTCCACTCTCTCTCACCGGGAAAAGTGATGTGTAAATTGCAGGCCTGAGGGCTTATTATCATCACAGCGGTGGAAGAGGAAGGGGAAAAGAAATCCTACAAGCAATGAGGGGGGGAGGGATAGGTCTGGATAAGAGGCAGAAAAGCCTGTTCCGTTTCCGTCCAAAAAAGGGGGCCCATACCCGCAGGCCTTTGTGCAGGGGCCAAAATGTAAAGCCGCGGAAGACGGAGAAGGACTACTGTTTATAACGGAGGAACGAGCGAAAAGCGCTGAACTCTCCCTTAACGGGGGGGGAAACGATGATGCTTAAGGAAGGGAGAAGAATTTCAAAAAGAAGGAAGGAAAGGGTCCGTTTTGGGGGGCCGTCGACAAAGGTAGGATTAAGGGGGGGACGAAAGAACTTTGCCGTCGGGGACCATGTTTACGTCCTTTTTGGAGAGGCTCGGCAGGAAATAAAAAAAGGGGTGACCAGCAGGAAGAAACGGGTGCACCCTGAAGAATGGACGCCAGCACCAACTAATCGCTTGGGGAGGGCCTCGACGTCCTCGTCACATAGATTTTTGCCGTCGGACCTAAGGGGAGAGGGGTTTCTCTTGTCGCAAGAGGTGAATGTCTCAGAGAGGAAAGTCGGTTTCTTCGGAGAAGGGCGGATTATTCGGCGGGGATGGACGTGGCTACGACCGGAGAAAAGAGGGGGGGGGAGACGCGCTCGCCATCAATTAGGGAGAAGGATACCATTCAGAAGAAAAGGCCCGGATTCCGTCATCATGAAGACCGCACCTAGTTTAGATATTGAAACCTCTCCCAAGGAGATCGAAGTCCTCTAATGTCTTGCAGGAAAGAGGGGGCTGCGTTAAGTCCTCGTACAAGAGGGGAAGAGATGCGACCGTCTCTCCTGTAACTCTATTTCATAGAAAAGAAAATAGAGAGATGAAAATCGCGTTCCAGGTCGAGCCTGGGGAGAAAAAAAGAAGGCGTCGAAAGGAAAAAAAACGAGACCGATTTCCCTTCCCTACCTTCGAAGAAGAGGCCGATTCGACCTCGGGATGCTTGCCTGGTCGCCGACATCCAAAAAGATGAAGGGAAGAAGGCTGTTTCATCGCGGCAATGGGGTTCCCCCGTCCGAAGAGGAATTGCTCCTCTCTTCGAAAGAGAAAGACTTTCTAAATCCCCCTTCCAATCGCTCGTGAGAGAAAATCCTCAATCTCGGCGTCAAAGAGATCGGTCAAAGCCTACAAAAATCCTCATCTCTAGAAAAGATGCGACAATATCACAAAATGCCAAAATCATAAGGGCTCTATATAAGGAAAGGAGAAGAAAGAAGCCCAACAACCACGCCTTCGTTGTTCTGTTCGAGCGAAAGGGGGATGGCGGCACAAGAAAGAAGGTCACCACTTTGGATTTTCCAGCCGCGATCATAAAGTCTTGCCACCAAATGTCCACATAAAAAAGGAGGAAAAGCCTACATGGTCGACGCAATTTCTGAGGAATCACTTCCTATTAACCCCACCTACAAGGCCTCAAAAAGGGAGGGGGAGAAAAAAAGACTTCTCCCGAGAAGGAAGAATAAATCGGGTCTTATACAGGAAAGAAGGGCTGACGTTCATCTATAGGGGTCTCAGCACGTTCCTCAAACGTCGTCAGGGAAAGAGAGAAAGGCTTCTCATTTTGGCACGAGGAAGGGGACTACTAGATGCAACAAGAGAAGGGTGGGATGGTTCCTGTCTCTCTCTTCGAGGAATTTATTTCCCTGCGGAGAAGCATCCGCCATCAGCATGTGGAGGGGAAACGAAAAAGGGGCTTACCCGAGGTTGAGTCAGTCTCAAAAGGAAAGATCTCTTCAATTCCCCATCAGACGACTGAACAGCCGCGTACGAGAAAAAAAAAGGGATTCCCGTTTCCCACATTTATAAAATAGGCCAGCGCCTCTTCAGAAAATAGTATTGTCCGTGCTTTTCAGGGTCCATAGAGGAGGAGAAAAATAAGAATCGGTGTCGGCCGTGGAAAGACGGAAGTAGAGAGATGCTGCTTCTCTCCAAGGAAAACGCTTTCTGGTAATTCCGTAGACGTCATAGGACGCGAAATGAGGGACAAGGACCCGAACCGGCGGACAGTCCTCTTAGGAAGGAGTCTGAAGGAGTCAGAGAGTCGGTCCATCGCCAAAAAGTTTTTGTGGTAGAGAGCCCCCCTCGTCCTCCCAAGAGAAGGAAATCTTCCCCTCGCTCAGCGCCGTGCGCAGGGAGAAAGGAAAGAGGGGGGGACCCGAGCGCGGAGAAGAAATTCGAGAAAAAAAAAGGGAAATCTCTCTGCACAAAGGGATAGATTTTAAAAGCTCTTCCGACAGCCGCCCGGGGAAGAGGGGGAAGGAGCTTCTCAGCCGGAAAGAAAAGCGAAGGAGAGACGAGGGGAAGAAAGAAGGACGATTTGACCTTGTGTAGAGAACCCGGCCATCCCGAGGCCGACGATAGGAGGAAGAGATCTGTCTGCTTGGAGAAAAGATTTTGAAAGAGCTTGCGTCTCATTGTCGGGGAGAATCATTTCTCGTATGCGGCGATGACGATGAAAAAGTCCATCCGTCGGGAGGGCAAGCGAAAGGCAACTTCTCGCCGTCGCCGCGGTGAAAAAGAGCGGCTGGGCCTCAATCGCACCAAAGAAACTGCCTCTTGCAAAGCCCGGGGAAACTACTAAAGGAAAAGATAACGATGCTTAACGGGGAACAACCGTAACTCTTCGCCTTTTATGGGGAAATTGGGAGGAGAGAGAGACGCCGGCCGTCCGGATTAGACTATTAATCACGAGGGAAGAAGGCGCGGCAGAAATCCTCCAGAAGGATGGGGCCTTGATAATAAAGAAATCTTTCCGCCAATCGAAAGAAAGGAAAAAAGAAAGGCTGCCTTTTTTGCATAGATTAAGACCATGCTCGTGAAAAAAACCTCTTCTTATGTGTCCCTGCCTTAGAAAGAGAAACTCACTCCGGCCTCTCGAGAGGAACTCCGATGATGGCGAAGTCGGAGGATAAGAATTTCAAATCCTCCAGCGAAAGCGAGAATTTGAGGGGTGGGACACTCGACATCTGCGTATAATTGAAACGTCGTGCCCATTATCTTTGACGCCTTTGTTGGCAAAACGCAAGAAAAGGGAGCTGCGGGCATTGAGAAAAAACACACGCAAAACACAAACCACGAAATACCAAAGTTTTTAAGAAACATTTCTCCTCGCTCGCCAGCAAGGGTGTTGGCTTCGTCTCGACGGAAGGAGAGAAAGGGTATATTGTGGCCGAAAGAATAACTATAAAGGTGCGCTTGTCGCCTCTTGTCGAAGGGGGGGCGGTGTCCATGCGTCGACTAGAGATATGCGGCGCAGGAAAAAAAAAGGGGAGGGACGACCGTCTTATGTCGGAAAGATGTAAAAAGGGGCGAGGCTCCCATCAATTTATGGGGAGAATTGACGCCTACTATGAACTGCCTGAGGGAAACGGCGACCTCTTCCCGCGAAAGAGGGGGAGAGGAGGAGACGGAATCTGCCCAGGAGATCGCGGCGAAGAGTGTAAGAATTGTCGAAAGGCTCGTTCTTCGGGATATTCCTCAAAAAACGGCTCTCCCCTTGAAACTTCTAGGTGAGGGAGATTAGTAAAATAGAGATGAAGAAAAAGGGAAGGGAAAGAAGGGGAGAAAAAAGTCCCACGAGGGGAGGAGAGGCCCTCTCCTAAGCCTAGCCTATTCCACTCTCTCCTCGATCTCCCGAGGCATTATCCCGATCGAGAACGAGAGGAAGGGAGAAGAACATCCATCCACTGAGAAGAATAAGGGAATCAGAATTGGTCTTCCCTTCCGCCAAGAGGAGCCAAGCTTTCCTGACATAAGACACGAGAAAGAAGAATAAACAAGTCCGAATCTCTGCTTCAAGTAGAGTCCTCCGGCTCTCGAGGATGCGACAAGATCACAGAAGAAATACAAAAAATAAGGGCGACAAAAGATCTACGGGCTCGATTATACTCCGAAAAGGAAGATACGAAGCCTCACCAAACCAAGAAAAAACGAGTAGAAATTTTCTGCACGTCCACCACTGAAGGGGGGGGATCAAGTTCCCCCAGAATAGGGGAGCGGCCTTTGCCACCAACGTCTTCACATTACCAAGAACGACTTCATTTCTAAGCTAGCCGATGTCGAAGGAAAGAGGAAAAATTCCTCAGCCTTGGAACTAGGGATTATGGGGGAGAGTAGTCCCTCGAATTCCGCATCAAAAATTCCGGTGCGACTTTCAGCGAGACAAGCACGTCTCTCAAAAAGAGAAGGCAGGGCCCATACGCCGGCGGCTGATAAGGGTTGCAGGCCCATTGAAGAAAGGGAATAAGGCACATGCCTCGGTGGAGGGAGCTTCGCTTTTCGGAACAACCTTTGAGAGGCCCGCGGAAGAAAGAAGAAAAAGAAGTCTGTATGATTCTTAAACGAGGAACGGTCGACACCGGGGAAGGGAAGCTCCACTCCTTGAAACATCTTCTGCAAAATTTCCTAGGTTGCCGTACTACAAGGAAAGGAGAGTGATTCCCCGTTCCCCATCGGAGTCAGCGCAGGTCTTTGCATCGTCAGGAGGTCGCTACTAGGCGGTTGAGGAAGAGGGGAGACCATCCTCTCGCAGAAGAGATGTTTTGAGTGAAAAAAAAAACTTCTAAACATTGAAACATCCCTACTTCTGTGCGGTATGCTTCAAGGGGGGACTCGATCGCGGCAAGTTAAATAAGAAAAGAAACGCGAACTCGAAGCAAAAGGCCGCAAGCTCTGATTAAACAATCATCCATATCGGCGGAGAGGGAAATATAGGAGGGCGAGACCAAACGTGGGGGGGGATGTTCCTTCTTTAAGAAAAAAAGTGCATCCGCTCTATGAAAGACCCCTCGGGAGGAAGGGTTGCGCAGAGAGGGCATTGGCCAAAAGGCGCTCGTCCATGTCAAGGGGAAGGTAAATCTCTCTCAAAAACGTTCCGGCCGAGAAGGGAAGCGCGCCGGTCAACTATGAGATGCGAAAGCTTCGAACTCTCGAAAGGGTTCCTCTATCGGTCTTCACTAATTGAAATTTCCCGACCTTCCATCCCTAAAGGGAGGGAAAGACGATGAGCAGAGTCTAAGGGAATGCGGAGAAGGGCTCCAGCGATTATTCCTAAAGAATGTCTTCTTGGGGAAATAATTCGCGTAAGAGGAGGGGAATGACGAAATTACGCAACAGAGGTTTCCAGCACGGAGGAGAGCGCTACTCCTCTTTCCATTACTAAAGGCGGTCACTTCCTACCAAAGAAGATGGACTCCTCGATGGACCGCAACCGCCTGGTCTAAACGGAAAGCGGAAAAAAAGAAGGAAAGCAAATCCCTTACTATAAAATATACCTATTCTTGAAACTCAACCGTACGCGCTGGGAAGAAAGGCTACCCTTGATGGGGAAAGTGAATCCGAGGGAGCGCCAGTCCGTCCGGATGAGCCCTGATGAAGAAAGAAGACCACGATTCGCTTAATAAATCCTACAGCAGTTTATAATAAATCGCGGCCTAAGGAAAGGGGGGAAAAAAGAAGCGCGATCCTGGAACCAATAACCGCAGCAATTGGTGGCATTAGAGGGAAACCTAGTGACAAAATGAGAAGCCGCGGTCGTAAGGGGGGAAAGGACGTTTTTGAGAGACGGGATCTCGGCTTGAACGTCGACCGAAAAGGAGAAAAGACCGATGATGCGGAAGAGAGGAATAAGGGGGAAAAAAGAACAGAGCAAAGGCTAGTCCTGTCCTGTTGGGAGTGCGTAGAATTGAGGGAGAAGAAAAAGACAAAGGGGGGGAATTGCTAGCTTGGGGAGGTTTACCGGGTGAAAAACATCCTGCCTTGTATATCGCGAGGGGAAGAAATACAACGGTGAAAAGCGTGCCGAAAGAAAAAGAAGGGAGGGGGAAAAGCACCACGAATAGGTGGTGTTGGTCTTCGTCACGCGGATCGGACAGTATCTCTATCGAACGAGCCTTGCTTCGATAGCCTCGTTCAGAAATGTCAAGGGGGGCGCACGATCGACTTGAAAGACATGAGAGGCAGTGCCCGAGCTCTTGGAGTGATGTCTGCAAGCTTGGGAAGTGATTGCTTACGGCATAAAACATTCAGAAAAAGAGGGAGTCCTCAGCTATGATGGAGGTCGGCACAACCTCGCGAGAAAAAAGGAAAAAAAAATCGAGAGTCTCGCCTAGTATAATACTCTAAGTTCGTGCATTTCGAAAAGGGGGGGGGACCTCTCCTATAGCGTGTGGGGAAAAGTGTGAAGGTCTAGGAGAAGAGGTTTCAGCTCTCTCACACAACAACGAGGGGGAAAAATCTCGTTCCAGGGCGATCCGCATCTCTATCATCGTCGAGGAAGAAGGAAAAAAAAGAAAGCGATTCCTGCCCGAAAGAGAGGATGCAAGAGGGAGGAGAGACCTCTGTAGTCGCGGGCCCGGGTCGCCGACGGAGAAGGTCCTCCGGCACGTTTCCGCGATGAGTGTTTTAAAAAGAAAAAGAACATAAATTTATGTGCTCCTCGTCGAAAGGACGAAATCCACTTCCACGGCAATTGCCGCCGAGAAGCGAATCTCGGCGTCACGTCGATAGTAGACGTGGGACCATCAATCTCGACATTTCTGGGAGGAGAAAAAAAAAAAAGCATCAGCCGAAGAATAACAAGGCTAGCTGAAAAGAGGCTCTATCCCTGGAAGAACAACCCCACAGAATGATTCTGGCGCGCCGAGTCACAGGTGAGAGGGGCAGTCACCACTTGCAATTTTCCATGAGGGGATTTGTCAAAAAAGGGGAGTCCGAAAAGCTCAAAGAGAAAAACTGTTCACGCAATTTTCTTCGCAAAGCGATGTCTACTGCACCAACAGCCTTGGGCTCTGGAGGAGTTAATTCGTCAAAAGGAAAATTCCCATCATCGGCGGTCTATCACTAACAAAAAAACGGGCGACTTTCATCAGTAGGCAGAGATCAACACGTCGTCCCTGGGAAAGCTTCTCATTGGGCACGAGGCAGGAAGAAAGAAAGGAAAAAGACCTGCGTTAAGGGGTAACTGATACTGCAGAGACGGAACTACCCCAAGAAAAATCCCGAACTCAAAGAGGGGCCTGTCATGATTTCTTCCAAAAAAGCGCCTGACGTTTTCTTCCACATCCTCATCCTTCCGAAGGGGCAATTCCCCATCACGCGAGAAAAACCAGCGGAAAACCGCGTAACGTGTTGACGCGATTTATCCCCAGAAGCGCCTCTTCAGGGGCTGCATGTATTGGCCGCTGTCCAAGAAGACTAAGTTTGGAAAGGGGGCCATCCGCTCTTCAGAAGAAAATCGTGTCGGGAAGTCGTCGAACGGCGAGAAGAGAGGAGGAGGACTCGCCAGAAGAGGATGGGGAAAATGCGTGCTTGTTAATTCAAGATCGCGTCATAGGACAGGAGGCGAACTCGAATCCCATGCGGAACGAGGAAAAAGCTCGTGATTAATATCTGCCCAGATCGTGTCGTCAAAGATCCACCGTATGGTGTGTTGTAATTGATGGAAGGACAGCGCTCCCACAAGTGTGAGATCGAGAATCGTCTGCCCCGAAGAAGGGAGAAAAAGGCGTTGCGCAGTGGCAGACATCGTTTGGGAGGAAGTACGAGCCCGAGTTTCAGGAGGGGGGGAAATCTCTCTCAACAAAAAAGATATAGTTTTCCAGGCCGAGGGGGAAAGAAGGCGCCGGCAGAGTGGACGCCACTGAAACACGCCTTGAAAAAAAACAGCCTCTAGGTGCAGATTGAAGAAGGGTGTGTGTATACGCAGAACGGTCCATCGAGTGTTGGCGAGTGGCCCTAAGTGTCGCCTCTCCGAAGGGGCTCAAAACGTTCTGTCTCAGGTACTGAAGGAAAGAGAGGGAGATATCATGTAGAGGGCCTATGAGAAGGAGCTTACTAATATAATACGTCTTTCTTTCTCCGATTCTCGCAGTCATCCGTGAGAAGAAAAAAAATTCTTAGGACGAGAGGAGGTCACGAAGAGAGTGGACCCACCTCCTTGCTTCGAGAAAAAAAGGGAGGCCAAGCCCTTAATAGGAAATGCGGAACGGTACTACAGCGCGCGAAGGAGGGGGAGACGTCAGCCCGTCTACCGGGAAATGGAATTGAGCCGGGAGGGGGACGCCTTCCGTCCTTATTAGGGGGGTGTACGACCACTCTTCTCTTACCTTATGGCGGATTAAATGGAGGAAAGAATCCCGATTAAACCGGGAAGGGGGTACCAAGCGACTCTCTAAGAAAGGCCTTTGTTGCATTAGAGGAAGCGGGAAGGGAAAAAAAAGGAAGAACGCCGCGCGGTTGGTCACGCGGGACAGGACGACGTGTTTGATAGACAAAGAATCCTGCCTCTCGAGCCGGATAGACCCGATTGGGAGAGCGGGAGAAGAAGGTGCAAGAAAAAAAAAAAGGCGATGCCCGTGTCTTGAAAGCGCGAGCGTTCGTGGAAAAAGACCGATGTAGCTGTCGAGAAAGGAAAGGAAGGTTTGGTGGCGCCGCCCTACTGTAAAAAAAGCGGGCAAATGCGCAAGAAGGGTGACCATCGGCCCAGGTCTCCTCGCGCCGCCAGCACAAGGGGGGGGGCTCGTACCTCGAGGAAGAGGAAGGTAATCGAAAAAAGGGGGCCGCTATCCGTGGGATCTTGTCGCCAGAGCGCTGCCGGCGTGTCGACTTGACTCCGAGCTTGCAGGAGGGAAGGAGGGAGGAAGTGCCGCGGGAGAGGGAAGGGGATTGTTCGACCTTCCTTTGAAGGGAAAACCTTGGCGCCCGCGGAAGGGGAGGGAGAAAAAGGGGCAAACCATTCGCAGAAAGAAGGACACAAATGCCGAAAAGAAGACCCGCCTCTACCTAGTTCAGAGAAGAGCCCGCTAGGATATCGCGGCGAGAAAAGAAAGAGGGACAGGCATCGGCTCTGATCTTGATAGGCCGGTAAATATCGATGGGAGCACCTGCTCGCCCTTGAACGATTTGACAACAACAACTTAAGTAGATGAAAAAATAGAAGCCTGGCGCCAATTCCACATAGGGAAATAGGAGGGAGTCCTATCCGAAGCGAGCCAGACCAGCCTACACAAGAGGGAATCTCCGTATCTCCTCGGGAGGCATGATCGCCTATCGTAAAACTCGGGAAAGGAGCCCGACATCC